>Ga0316220_1000154_pt1 | contig 110767 bp, 74 predicted proteins | sample TBH18005metaG_FD_203632 | JGI IMG/M metagenome (GOLD analysis project Ga0316220, IMG submission 203632) | Freshwater microbial communities from Trout Bog Lake, Wisconsin, USA - TBH18005 | ecosystem: Environmental > Aquatic > Freshwater > Lake > Hypolimnion/Profundal zone | place: USA: Wisconsin... | reverse complement strand
TGCGGCAGTCCTGTGCCGACTTGGGAAAAGACGTCGTTTGCGACTAACGCTCTCTGAAGGAATGAGACACCGAACGAAGACTTCCTTTGCGGAGACGTCTTCCGGTGGGTCGAAAATCGGTCCGGCTCGCGAAGGCAGCACAGGACTGCCGCACTCCACGACGCTGTCGCGTTAACGAACGCCCCACGGCAAACGTCGGATGTCGCCCTCCCACAACCGGCAGGTTCATTGGCAGCTTGCGAAGAGCCTGTCCTGAGTCTGTCGAAGGATCTCACGCCATGCCAGCCAGCGTCATGCGACCATTCGCCGTTCTCGAAGCTGACAGCGCCGCACGATGAGCCGTCAGTTCCGATTCCGTGCCAACTGAAAAGAACGTCCGGATCGCCTCGTGAGATCCTTCGCAGGCTTAGGATGACAGCAATCGGGGCTTCGTCCTGACATTCCGGAAAGAACATGCGACGCTCGGAGCGAGCGTGAGGTCCAAGAGCAGCAGAGTGTGGGCTGCGCCTTGGATTCATCTGCGCACATCTGCGAAATCTGCGGTTTCAACTACCGGATCTTTGTTCAAGCCTCTCCGCCGGTCCCGTCCCCTCGCTTCGCGGTCAGATGCGCATAGCGCACCGCCCAGTCGGCTGGCAGACGGACCGGCTTTCCGGAGGGCATCTGAACCACGGCGCACATCTGGCGGGATTCCACCAGCAGCGTCTCTTCCGGGGAACGGACGATCTGGAACGCGCACCAGAACCGGCTGCGTTCCACCCGTTCGAGCCGCCCAAGCACCACCAGGTTATCCCCCAGGATTGCAGGCCGCTTGTAGTCGATTTCCGTGCGCACGACGACAGGGAACACCTGGGAACGGGCCATGTCGCGCAAGCCCATGCCAAGCTTTTCGGCGAGATACGTGCGCGCCGTCTCGATAAAACGCAAATAAGCGATGTTGTGGACCACCGCGGCGCAGTCGGTGTCGAAGAACATCACCTGCACTTCGGTGCGGATCGTAGGAGTTTCTGGAGACATCGGTGTTGAATTTAAGGTTTCCGAATCGAGAGAAAAGCAATAAAACGGAATCTGTGGCCACGGTCGCCGTCATTGTTCCATCTTTCAATCACGCCAGTTACATCGCCGCCGCCGTGAACTCGGCGCTGCGACAAACGCTGCCGCCGACTCGCGTCGTGGTGGTGGACGACGGTTCCACCGACGGTTCAGCAGACGTGATCCGTGGGGTGGGGGATCCCCGCATCGAACTGATTGTCCAGCAAAACGCCGGGGCGCACGCCGCGCTGAACCGTGGCATTGCGGCTGCCGGGGACGCCGATTACGTCGCAATCCTCAACTCTGACGATATTTATGAACCGGCCCGCCTGGAGCGCTGTGTCGCTGTCCTTGAAGGAAACAGGAACGTCGAAGCGGTCTGCACGGCTCTGAGGTTTATCGACGCCGACGGCCGGGCGCTGCCTCCGGAGAACCCCAAGGCGCGCCGGTTGGCTGCTGTTTGGGAAGATCCGAAGCGCGATCCGGCCGAGTGGCTCGGCATTGCCAACTTTGCGAAGACCACGAGCAATTTCGTCATTCGAACGGCGTACGCTCGCGCCCATCCGTTCCGGGATTACCGGTACGTACACGACTATTTCTTTGCGGTTGCGGCGGCGCTGGAAGGGAAATTGGGCGTGCTGCCGGAGCCGCTTTTGCGGTACCGCACCCACGGTTCGAACACGATCAAGAGCGACGGATCCTCCTGCGTCGCCAGGGAAATCCTCAGAATGAATCTCGACCTTTTCCGTGAATTTGCGGGACCGCTGGGCGAATCCGCCGATCTGCGGGCTGCGCTGACGCGCTATTTCAGGACTCTTTCGGGCAACCACTCCGATTTTCGCCTGGAGGTTTTTCTGGCGACCGTGGCGAAGCTGGCGGGCGGCATCGATTCGGGGGAACTGCAATCGACGCTTGGCGCACTGGATGCCTCGCAATTTCCTGAACTGGCCGCGCCGGCCGGCGACGGCATCCGGCGGGCGTCGGAGGCCGCGGGACTCTGGCGGTTCCGGCAGGCCGCCGTCCGTTCGCGATGGCTTGCTTTCGGTCGGGCGTTCGGGTTTACTCCCGATTTGTTTGCCGGCGAAACGAACCGGCCCGACAAAGAACTTGCGCGACTCAAGAAGGCGCTCGACCGGTCCTTTTGGTTCCGGCTGGGGCGAATCCTGGGCGCGATATCGCTGCCATGAAAATCCAAAAAGCCATTATTCTCGCCGGCGGGGCCGGTTCCCGGTTGCATCCGCTCACCCGCGTCGTCTGCAAGCAGCTTCTGCCCATCTACGACAAGCCGATGATCTACTATCCGCTCGCCACGCTGATGCTGGGCGGCATACGCGACGTGCTCATTATCTCCACCCCGAAGGACACGCCGCGGTTTTGCGAAATCCTGGAGGACGGCTCGCAGTTCGGCATCCGGCTGCAATACGCCGTGCAAGAGCGGCCCGCGGGCATCGCGCAGGCGTTCTTGATCGGCGAGGAGTTCATCGGGGATTCCGGCGTTTCGCTGATTCTCGGGGACAATATTTTCTACGGGCCGCTGGATTTCTTCCGTGACGCGCTCAAGATCGAGCAAGGCGCCTGCGTTTTCGGTTACCAGGTGCGCGATCCGGAACGCTACGGGGTGGTGGAGTTCGACCGGGAGGGCCGCGCGATCAGCCTGGAGGAGAAGCCGAAGAAGCCGAAGAGCAACTACGCGGTGCCGGGACTGTATGTTTACGACAACAACGTGGTGGAGATTTGCCGCAACCTGAAGCCGTCTCCGCGAGGCGAACTGGAAATTACCGACGTCAACAGCGAGTATTTGCGTCGTGGCGAGCTTTTCGTGCGGATTCTGGGCCGGGGGATGGCGTGGCTGGACACGGGCACGCATGACAGCCTGTTGGAGGCCAGCAACTACGTGGCGGCGATCGAGCATCGGCAGGGGCTCAAGGTGGCGTGTTTGGAAGAGATCGCCTACAACGCCGGTTTCCTGACGCTGGAGGAACTGCACGCGCGCATCGAGCGGCTGCCTAAAAACGACTACCGCAGTTATCTGGAAATCGTGGCAGGGGAGGGTGCGCGATAACCGATTGAAAAATGCGGAAGATTTCGCGCCAAGGACGCCAAGCACGCCAAGGAAGAGAGGATGGAGGACAGGATGAAAAGGATTATACAGGATGAAGAAGAAAAGGAGATGGGCTGGGGCGATTCCAATTCGGTGAAAGGGCCGGAATAAATGAGGGCATGGGCGACAAACGGCTCAAGTTTCGCGGTCTCGTTCCCAGGCTCCAGCCTGGGAATGCCTTTGTCTTGGAGGCTCCAGCCTCCCGATCGCCTTGGGTGCGCTGTGATCTTGGAGGTCCGGCAGGAGGCTGGAGCCTCCGGGAATACTGCATTCCCAGGCAGGAGCCTGGGAACGAGCGCCAAACAAGAGCGGCTTCGGCAATGTAACGGGTAAGATCTGAGAAATTATGCGCACTACAAAAATTATATGCACCCTCGGGCCGGCGACGGAATCGGAAGCGATGCTTCGCGAGATGATCCTGGCCGGCACCAACGTATTTCGCCTTAACATGAGCCACGGCGCCCATGAGTGGGTGCGCATGATCGTCCCGCGAATCCGGCAGATTGCCAACGATCTGGATATGGTCGTCGGGATTCTGATGGACACGCAAGGCCCGGCCATTCGCACCGGCGATCTGCCGACCAAGCTGAACCTGAAGGCGGGCGACGTTGTCGAGTTCACCGTGCGCGGCGCTCACAGCGTCGAGCAATACTCGGTGGACGTGAACTACGACGGCCTCATCGATGACATTTCCGTCGGGGACACCGTTTTGGTGGACAACGGCGTCATTCACATGGAGGTGCTCGAAAAGCAGGATAACCGTGTGCGTTGCCGGGTGCTGACTCCGGGCGTGATGGGGTCGCGCCGGCACATTAATCTGCCCGGGGTGAAGGTGAATCTGCCGCCGCTGACCGAGAAGGACCTCGCCGATGTCGCCCTTGGCGCAACCCTCGGTGTCGACATGTTTGCGCTCAGTTTCTGCCGGGAGCCGGGCGATGTGGACACGCTGCGCGAAATCCTTCGGGGACACGGCAGCAATGCCCGCATCATCGCCAAGATCGAGGACCAGCTCGCCGTGCGCAACATCGAGGCCATCATCGACCGGGCGGACATCATCATGGTTGCGCGTGGCGATCTCGGCGTCGAGTGCGCAATGGAGGAGCTTCCGATCATCCAGCGCGCCATCGTGAAACTCTGCCTCAGGGTGGGGCGGCCCGTCATCATCGCCACGCACATGCTGGAGTCGATGATCAACAACCCCGTGCCGACACGCGCCGAAGTTACCGACATTGCAAACGCCGTCTACGAGCAGGCCGACGCCATCATGCTCAGCGGTGAAACCACCGTCGGCAAATATCCGCTCGAATGCGTTCGCGTTCTCGACAAAGTCGCCCGCCGCATCGAACGCAGCGGCGGAGCCAACTATGCAAAGGCCGCCATCGTGCGGGAGGATCGCCAGCGCACCGTGCATTCCGCGGTCGTTCTGGCCAATTCGCTCGGGAACTCCAAGCTCCTCGTTTTCACCCGGCGCGGCATCATGGCCGACTATATCGCCGCTCAGCGCCCGGAGCACTCGCCCATCTTCACATTCGCGCCGACGATGGAGATTTGCCGGAAGATTTCCCTCAACTGGGGAACTCATCCCATGGTCATGCCATTCGAAGAGGACCCGAACCGCAACATCGCCTCCGCCGAGCACATTCTGCGAAAACGCGGGCTGATCGAACCGGGCGACAACCTCGTCATCGTCGCCTACCTCAACGTCGAGGGCGAGCTCTTCGACTCCATCCAGGTCCGCCCGGTGGTGTAGGTGTTCACCTTTCGAAAAAACTGCTTGACCTTGGGCGGTCGAACGGTCAGGTTTACGCCCCTTTTTTAAAATCAGAAGAGTTTATGTCACGAATTTGTAGCATCACCGGGGTCGGCGTAACGCGCGGCAGTATCATTCATCGTCGCGGTATGGCGAAGAAGAAAGGCGGCGTTGGCCGTCACGTAACCAAGAATGTTCCGCGCACTTTTGCGCCGAACCTGAAGACCAAGCGCATCTGGGTGCCGGAACTTCACAAGTTCGTCATTGTGAAGCTTTCGGCGCGGGCTCTCAAGACCGTCACCAAGAACGGCGCGTTCGTGACTCTGAAGAAGGCCGGATTGGTTTAAAAGACACGTTTGGATGGCGCACGGACGGTAGGGATGGCACTCCCTTCCATCCCTCGCGCTCGTACACATGCCAGAAGGGGAAAGGGGGCTTGCTGTTCGGCATCCGACTTCCATCAATCACTGGCGGCCAAACTGGATGACGAGACCGCCGGCGACGATCAGCGCGAGTCCAAACCAGGTCGAGACCGGAATCGATTCCCTGAAGATGTAGCGGCCGCATAACACGCTGACCAAGGCGAAAAAAGCGACATAGACGCCCAGCAACCTCCCGAAATCCCACTTCACGGAATTGACGACGAGTCCGTAGGCGCCGAGGATGCCAAACCCCGCGAGGATGACAAGCAGACCGCCGCCGCGCAGACCGCGTCGAATGGCCGCATCGCCTCCGACCTCAAGCAAAGCGGCGACTACAAATATAAGACAGGTGAAGAAGGTCATGGCAATTTCATCGTTTCGATACTGCCAGCCAGAGGGCAACGGGGTCAACTCCTATGGAAAGGGAAACCGGGGATGGCCTGGTTCCCACGGCACGCGAATCTTGCGGGTTCTTTCCACGCCATTTGCTTTTTCACCGATCCCCCATTACAAGACCTCATGTGTTTAGCTGTACCTGGCCAAATCCTGAGCGTCGCCGGCGATGAACAGTTCTCCCGTTCCGCGCGGGTGAGCTTCGGGGGCATTGTCAAGGAGATCAACCTGGCCTACACGCCCGAGGCCAAAGTCGGCGATTACGTCATCGTGCATGTCGGGTTTGCCTTGAACGTGATCGACGAGGAGGAGGCCCATCGCGTCTTCGATTACCTCAAGCAAATGGACGAACTCGCGGAGCTCGGCTCATGAAGTTCGTCGACGAATACCGCGACAAAGAGGGCGCGGAACGCTACGCGGCCGCTCTCGCCAAAATCACCACGCGTCCGTGGACGATCATGGAAGTGTGCGGCGGCCAGACGCATGCGATCGTGAAGTTCGGCATCGACGAACTGCTGCCGCCTTTGGTGACGCTCGTTCACGGGCCGGGCTGCCCGGTGTGTGTCACGCCGCTGGAACTGATCGACAAAGCGATCCAGATCGCCATGCGCCCCGGCGTCATTTTCTGCTCGTTCGGGGACATGCTTCGCGTGCCGGGGAGCGCGTACGATCTGCTGAGCGTAAAGGCCGGGGGAGGGGATGTGCGCATTGTGTACTCGCCGCTCGACGCGGTGAAGATCGCGCGGGAAAATCCGGGCAGGGAAGTCGTATTTTTTGCAGTCGGCTTTGAAACGACGGCGCCGGCAAACGCGATGGCGGTCTTCCAGGCCGAGCGCGAGGGGCTGCGCAATTTCTCGATGCTCGTTTCCCATGTGCTCGTGCCGCCGGCCATGGAAGCCATTCTCTCCTCGCCGCGAAACCGGGTGCAGGGATTCCTCGCTGCCGGTCACGTCTGCACGGTGATGGGATACACGGAATACTTCCCCATCGCCGCGAAATACCGGGTGCCCATTGTCGTCACCGGTTTCGAGCCGCTCGATATTCTGCAAGGGGTGTATCTCACTGTGAAGCAGTTGGAGGAAGGCCGCGCGGAAGTCGAGAACCAGTACACGCGCGTCGTACGCAAGGAAGGGAACGAACCGGCGATGCACATCGTGCGCGAGGTGTTCCGGATCATTCCGCGCAAATGGCGGGGCGTCGGGGAGATTCCGCAAAGCGGGTTCGGCCTGGCGGAGAAATACGCCGGGTTCGACGCGGAGCAGCGTTTTGGCGTCGCCGAGTACACCGCCGAGGAATCGAGCGAGTGCATCAGCGGACTCATTCTCCAGGGCGAAAAGAAGCCCAACGAGTGCCCCGCCTTCGGCACGCGCTGCACGCCGGAACACCCGCTGGGCGCGACGATGGTTTCGAACGAAGGAGCGTGCGCGGCGTATTACCGGTACCGGAGAAACCCATGAGGAGCATGATGCAAAGCGAGGCAGGAGCGGGAGAATGTATTCGTGCGAAGGGGGGAGCGCGGGATTGCATTGGGATTTCCGAAAAACGCGCCAGCGTCTTGGAGTGCGGGCAGTCCTCTGCCGCTTTGGGAAAGGGCGTGGATGCGCGATTGGCGCCCTTCAGAACAGTTCCCCTACGCTATGCACGTCTCTGCGCGGAGGAGTTATGCTCGAGACTTTCGTTGCAAACAGGTTTTCTGGTGGAGGTTGGGAGTATCCGGCTTGCGAAAGCGGCAGAGGACTGCCCGCACTCCAAGACGCTGCCGCGACCACCAAAGTTCCATATGCTGGCTTCTGAAACGTATGCCCCCTGAAAGCTCCACCCTCGACTTCCTGCCATCCTGTCCGATCCCGTTCAACGACTATCCCAAGGTCCTCATGGCTCATGGCGGTGGCGGGCGGCTTTCGGAACAACTCATCGAGCGTATTTTCGTGCCGGCATTCGACAATCCGCTTCTGGCGCAGCGGCACGACGGCGCGCTACTTGACATCGGAGGGCGGCGTCTCGCGTTCAGCACCGATTCCTACGTGGTGCGCCCGATGTTCTTTCCCGGCGGCGATATCGGGACGCTGGCCGTCAACGGCACGGTGAACGACCTGGCGATGTGCGGGGCGCGTCCGCTTTACTTGAGCGCCGGGTTCATTATCGAGGAAGGCCTGCCGATGGAGACGCTCTGGCGCATCGTGCAGTCCATGAAGAACGCCGCTGCGGAGGCCGGCGTGCAACTGGTCACCGGGGACACCAAGGTGGTCGACAAGGGCAAGGGCGACGGCGTGTTCATCAACACTTCGGGGATCGGCCTCGTCGAGCACAATCTGGTTATCGCCCCGGCAAGCGTGCGGCCCGGGGATGCCGTGCTGCTGAGCGGCGACATCGGGCGTCACGGCATGGCCATCATGTCGGTGCGGGAAGGGTTGGAGTTTGAGAGCACCATCGAGAGCGATTGCGCGCCGCTGGCCCGTCCGGTGCTGGAATTGCTCGAAGCCGGCGTTGAGATTCACTGCCTGCGCGACCTCACCCGCGGCGGACTCTCCAGCGCGCTTAACGAAATCGCCCATGCCGCCGGCGTCCACATCGAGACCGACGAAGCGGCAATCCCGGTTCAGGAGCAAGTGCGCGGCGCGTGCGAGATTCTCGGGTTCGACCCGCTGTATGTGGCCAACGAGGGGCGGTTCATCGCGTTCGTACCGCGGGAGTTCGCCGACAAAGCGCTGGCGGTGATGAAACAACATGCGCCCGGCGGCGAGGCCCTGGAAATTGGGACGGTGAAGGCGGGGGCCGGCCGGGCATCGGGTCTGGTGACGTTGAAAAGCGCGATCGGCGTGAACCGGATTCTCGATATGCTCACCGGAGAACAGTTGCCGCGGATTTGTTAGCGAGAGAAAGGGAGAAAGGGGTCAGGCGACATCTGTTGACAAGAGAAAAAGGCGGGAAACATATCGTGACAGCAAAACGGTTGGCTTTGTATTCGTATTCGGAAGCCGCTAAACGCCGTCCATGAAACGCGTCCGGCAAAACTCTCGAAGTCGTAATTCCGCTTGGTGGCAGCATGACGATGATGTCGTTTATTTCCAGGCTCCGTCCCATTTAGTCAAGAAATGTCGCCTGCCCCCTTTTTCCGTGATTCATCACCCTTCTAACATTTCCATAAATAAAACCCCTCCCTGGTTGTGGGGTCGATTGCGCCTGTACCTGCTTTAGAACTTCCGGAGGCGGCGTTTCCGCCAACTTTGGAACCGGCGTCGGCGACTGTGCCACAGCAACTTCAGGGGAATATTGGGGGAGTTCCTTTTGCCGACCAGACATCCACAACGCCCCAATACAAAACGACAAAACCGCCACAAGGAGAGTTCTCATTGTTGAATTTTATTTCCCCACTTTTTCAGCGTCAAGAAACTTCGGACAAGAAAGGGGTCAGGCGACATCTGTTGACAAGAGAAAAGGCGGGCAACATATCGTGACAGCAAAACGGTTGGCCTTGCATTCGTATTCGGAAGCCGCTAAACGCCATCCATGAAACGCGTCCGGCAAAACTCTCGAAGTCGTAATTCCGCTTGGTGGCGGCATGACGATGATGTCGTTTATTTCCAGGCTCCGTCCCATTTAGTCAAGAAATGTCGCCTGACCCCTTTTTCCTCGCCTCGCTTTTTCGAAAGCCGGGAAGCAAACCGAATCGAAAATCCGGTGTCCTTTCTCAACTTACAAAAACACGAAAATCCTCATCGCCATCGGGCGACCGAAAGGGAGCCAGAAGCGGGGTGATTTTGAACCGTAAGTGCTGCGGAGATGGGGCGATCTGGTTCGGCATAGGGAAGTGGTAGAGGAGGTAATTAAGTTTTGCGCGTAGACAGCCTATGAGGTCAGCGTTTGGATAGTACGCAAGTCTCGTAATCGCGTACGGTTGGGAGCCACAGGCCGTCGATCGGAATGTTTTGGCGGTTGCAGTATTCTTCCCACACGGCACCCCAAGGCAGTGCTTTGGTTTCTTCCAAGAGCGCGAGGCGGCCGGTGTAGTCCCCGGCGTTTTCGAGTTCGCGTAGCTTGGAAAGAGGGCGGAGCAGACCGAGGAGCAGGGCTTTCTGCGTGCTGCGGGTGCCAATGACCCAGGCGGCTATTCGGTTGATGCTGGCATCAAAAAAATCCAGTCCGATATGAACGCGGTCGAGAGCGGCACAGGCGACGACTTCTTCCAAGATCGTCTTGGTGGGATCGTCGAGTATGACCACATGGTCACTATCCCAGCGCACGCCGCGGCTGACATGAAGCAGAAGGCGGGGAACGAAAAGCAGAACGGCGGATATTTTTTCGCCAACGGATTCCGTTGGATGGAAATGACCTGCATCAAGGCAAAGTGCCATTCCTTTTTTGGTGGCATACCCAAGATAGAATTCGTGCGATCCTACGGTGTAGCTTTCCACGCCGATCCCGAAGAGTTTGCTTTCGACAGCGTCGATATTCCACGTGGTGTCCACCCCCGCGGCAAAAACGGCATCGAGAGATTGGAGCAGCCGTTGACGAGGAGCAAGCCTGTCTGCCGGGATATCTTTGTAACCGTCGGGAATCCAGAGGTTAGTGATGGCGGGAGTGCCGAGGGCTTCGCCGATGGCGGCGCCGATCCGGCGGCTCGCGATACAGTGATCAATCCAAAAACGGCGAATCGCCGGATCACGATGCGAAAGGGTGAAGCCGTCAACAGCGAGGCGATGTCCGTAGCAGGTCGGGTTGAAATCGATTCCCCATTTGTGATTTCGCGCCCAGTCGATCCAGCTTTGAAAATGCTCGACAGTGAGGGCGTCGCGATCGACGTATTTCCCCTGCAAATCTGCATAACTGGCGTGCAGGTTGAGACGAAGCATGCCGGGGATCAACGCCGCTGCTTGGTCGAGATCCGCGCGGAGTTCCTCCAGGGACCGCGCTTTGCCGGGATAGTTTCCCGTGGCTTGCGTGCCGCCGCCACCGTAGGATTGAGTTTTGTTTTCGAAACCACCTACATCGTCTCCCTGCCAGCAGTGCAGAGAAATCGGCGTGGCGGCGAGGGTGGCAAGAGCGGCTTCGGTATCAATGCCCCATTGGGCATAGCGTTCTTTTGCGGTGTAGTACATCGACATAGGAAGGGATTAGGTGAGTGACGTGTTTCAGGCTTGATGCGCGGCGATCGCGCCGAATTCTTCCGTCAGCGCGCGCAGGGAGGTGCGGAGCTGGGAACTGAGCAGGGGATCGGAGTAGTCGCGTCCGAGTTTTGGACCGCCAATTTCAAGATAACCCACTAGCTCATTCACGGGAACGCTGGCGGCATGTTTTTCGATTACGCTGCGAATGCAGCCGAGATTAACGATGCCTCGTCGTCTCTCGTCCGGGCTGAATCCGAACGTGCTGTTAAAAATCGCATCGGTGTTTTTGAAATGGAACTCGGCCATCCATGGCATCGAGAATTCGAAAAGTTCGACGTTGCTGTGGACCACATTGCGCTGCGCGTTGGCGACACCGTGGCTGATGTCGCCGCACAGATAGACAGGCACGGTGGAATCGCTGTGCTGGCAATGGTAGGCGGCGGCGGTCTCCATCATGGTCCGGATTTCCTCGGGTGTGGAAGGCGGCTCTGCCAGGCAGGACATCGGCTCCAGTGTAATGGCCTTCACCCCCAGGCTGCGAGCGCGGTGCATGAGTTCGTGAAGATGCCGGTGGAAACATGCCACGCCTGCTGCCTTTGTATCCAGGCGGTTGCGGTGAATCGCGCCGGGGTTCCAGCCGCAGTAATCGACGCCAAGCCACGCCGCGACCTCCAGGAACCGCTCGCAGCCGCGCCGTGCCGCGCGTTCAAAGTAAGGGTCGGCGCAGAAGAAACCGCCAAGTTCGCGATGGGCGGTGAACAAGCTCTTCAAAACGAGGCCGCGTTGGGCGGCTTCCGCCTTGATCTGCTCGAACCAGCCTTGCTCCAGGGTGTAAAGCTCGAAGAACGAACCAACTTGCACATAGCGAATGCCTTCCTCGGCAAGGAGATCGAATAGCCATGGAAAACTGTACCGAGTTTCGATGGCGTCTGTCTTGAGACCGAGTTGGAAATTCATCAGTTCGTTTCTGGAGTAATATTGAAAATGACCTTGTTGTGAAACCCGCGACGGTTGACGAGTGCATCGAAAATCGCCGGACCTTCCTCCAACGACGGCCGGTCAGAGATGAGCGGGGCGACGACGAGTTGCCTGTCGAGGTGTTTCAGGACGGTAGTCCAATCATCAGTGCCAACTGGGGCGACTTTACTGTTCCAGGTTCCGTAGATCGTCAGCTCCCTGCGCAGGATGTTTGAAAAATCTTTTTCACCGATTTTGAACTCTCCGGCGATATTGCCCATGAAGAGCACTTCGCCGAAGCGGCCAGCCACTTGCACCGCCTGGAGGAAGGTCAGCGGCAATCCGCAGGCCTCCACGCTTCGTTGAACGCCGGCTCCGCATGTCGCCTTCATCACGGCTTCCACGGGATCAGCGGCCTTGGCGTTCACAGGATGGAATCCCATTGCCTCGCAAACGCTTAATTTCCGCTCATCGACATCGACCATGAAGATGCGCGAACATCCATGGATGCGCAGCCATTGAGCGGTCATGTTGCCGATCGGCCCCGCGCCGAAAACAACGGCATCGTCGCCCGCCTGGCCGTGAAGCCGGCGCACGCCATGCAGCGCCACCGCCGCCGGTTCTGTCATGGATGCGTGGAGCAGGTTTACGTGGTCGGGCACGGCAAAGAGATTCCATTCTGGGACGCGGACGTATTCGGCAAATGCGCCATCGCGGCGCGAGCCATAATAATCATAATCCCGTGCCTGCGCGTAGTCGCCCGTCTGGCACGCCGGATCATTTGCGGCATCGCGCGGCAGCAAGGGAAACACGGCTACCCTCGCACCTCTTGGGAAGCGGCCGTTGGGCGCTGGTTCTTCGACCACGCCGCTGAATTCGTGCCCCATCACGAGTGGGTAATGGTAGGCTTTTCCGCCAAAGCCACGCGGTAGGTCGCTTCCGCAAACCCCGCATGCCGCCACACGCACCAGCGCGCAGTTCTCCTGCGGCCCGTCGGGAATCGAGCGGTCGGTTACGTAGGTGAGTTTTTTGTCAGCTTCAAGAACAAGGGCTTTCATGGCGGTGTGATTATTTTTGGGTTGAGCGTCAGTCCCATTCGATAATGACCTTCAAGCTGTCGGGGTCTGCGGCTCGTTGAATCGCTTCCAATATTTTAGTGTGAGGAAAGCGCTCGGTGCAGTTCGTCATGCGATCAATGCGTGGCAAGCGGTTTTCGTTGAGGAAGCGGTGTGCCAGGCTGATCCCGTGCGGGCCCGAGCCGTGGGTTGCCTGGTAACATTGCAGCTTGTAATGAATGTCGTTGTTGAGATCAACCTCGTGCGCGATCCGGGGCTTGCCGCCCGCTCCCTTGACCCCCGCGTGACTGTCCATCACGGTCCCATAACCCATTAATTTGGTGGCCAATTCATACGCGGGCGGCACCGGAGCGTTCACCATCACGAAATGCGGTTCGTTGAACGGTTTGCATTCCTCGAATACCCTCGCAACGACGTTTTCGTCCCATGGGATGCCCACCACACGCTCATCGCCGAAATCGCGGATCACACGCAGCAGACGCTCGGCCCCGCGGTTGACGATGACGATCTTCCGCGCCCCCATGAACTGCGCGCATTGCAAGGCATAGGTGCTCTGCGAACCGGCGCCGATAAGTACCACGATGCGATTTTCGATGCAGTGGTTCACCCGGGTGAGCCCCTCCAGCGAACAAGCGAGCGGCTCCAGATGGCAGGCGTGATCAGGGTTAAAATCAGGCGCAAACTTGGCAATGGGTCCGAGCTTCACAAACCAATCGGGTAAAATGGCGTGTGACCGGGCGAAGCCGGGAAATTCGTGGCCGGTGGCTTGCGTGTTGGGGCAACTGGTCCAGTCGCCCGTTCCATTTTCGCCGCAGTAGATGCAAGTCAAGTCGCCACAGGGGATGTCACAGCCGAGAGCGACGAGATCGCCTTCCTGGAATTTCGTCACGCCCTTGCCCACGGCATCCACCACGCCGCTGACCTCGTGCAGAATGATGGCGGGCCAGCTCTTAATGCGCGGCAATCCCACTCGATAGATCACCACGTCGGACTGGCAGATGGAAACGCGGCAGGTACGGACGCGAATTTCTCCACAGCCAGGATCTGGCAGTGCTTCTTCCACGGCGTGAAAGCTGCCGCCAGGTTTGTCCAAATAGTAGACCGAATTTTTCATATCGAGACGAGAAGATGATTGGGAAGTGATTGACAAATGCGCGAAAGAGGCGCATCAATCAAGAACAATTCACTCAAAACGATCATAACCCAATCAACCGCCGATGCCTGTCCAACCAGTTCAGCTCGCTCCGTCCATGATGTGCGCCGACTTCCTTCACTTGGAGCGGGAAGTCCGGTTACTTGAAAAATATGAGGTCGAGTGGCTGCACATCGACGTCATGGATGGCAATTACGTCCCAAACTTCACCCTTGGCATCGACTACTGCCGGGCGCTCGCCGGAGCGACCTCCATCCCGTTCGATGTGCATTTGATGATCGAGCATCCCGAGCGCCACATTGAGCCGTTCTGTGCGTTGCCGGGCGCTCGTGTGACGTTTCATCCCGAAACGGTCTATCAGCCCGTCCGGCTTATCGAGCGTATCCGCGAACTGGGGGCTTCTCCCGGAATTGCCATCGATCCAGCCCAGCCTGTGGAATGCTCGCGGCACCTTATACCACTGGTGGATCAGGTTTTGGTGATGACCGTCAATCCTGGCTACGCGGGCCAGAGGCTTATCCCGCATTGCTTGAAAAAAATCGCGGAGGTTCGCGAGTTCATTGTGCGCGAGAAACTGGCGGCCGCAATTGAGGTGGACGGCAATGTCAGTTGGTCAAATATCCCGAAGATGATCGAGGCAGGGGCGGATATCCTTGTTGTGGGCACCTCATCGCTCTTTGAAAAGCACCGGCCACACGAGGAATCGCTCTGCGAACTCCGCCAACTGGCGCGACGGTAAATGCAAGGAACCCGTTTTCCCTGCTTTTGCCGAAGCAATCTTCTGGCTATCGAGTGCAAAACGCCTTTCCCCAATCGGCAAATTCCGATAGATGATGGGCAATCTATTCTCATGAAACAATCTGCCCGCATCGGTAAAATCGTTGCCCTTCTCCGCGAACGCGGAGAATTGACAGTCGAGGAAGCGTGCGCGCAGTTCACCGTTTCACAGGCAACGGCACGCAGGGATTTTGTAGCGCTCGTTGAATGCGGAAAGGCGGAAAAAACATGGGGAGGGGTTCGTGCGCTCGATCCGCAGGCCAGCCCCATGCTTCCCAGTGGCATGCGGGAAGAAATTCACACAGAAGAAAAATGCCGAATTGCCGCGCGTGCGGCGGCGTTCTGCAAAGACGGCGACATTGTCTTTATTGACGGCGGCACGACTACGCTCCAATTGGCTCGGTGGTTTGCCGATCGGCCGCTGCGCATCGTGACCAATTCGCTGCTCATCGCCCATGAAATCGACCGACTGCGTTCAGGCCCAAGCGGCGCGGAGGTGTTTCTAACCGGCGGCTATCTTTACCCTCGCTCGGGTCTTCTCGTGGGGCCGGAGGCCACCGCCAGTCTGCAAAAATACCAAGCCGATCTGGCGTTTCTTTCTGTGGGCGGCATTGGTGAGGCGGGGATCAGCAATAACCATCACTTGGTGGTAGAGGTCGAACGGGTCATGATCAGCCGAGCTGAACGGGTCGTTCTACTAGCGGACCATTCCAAATTCGGGCGCCGGGAACTCATCGCGGAATGCGGGTGGGAGGACGTGGATGCGCTCGTTACCGACTCAACCCCGGATGCAGCGTATGTGAAAATAGCTAGAGAACGGCTTGTGGTGGCGCCGAAGCCTTGATTTTCACCCCCTCACCGCGGCGAAGTTCAACAAGGAAATACTGGGTCAGGACAAGTTTAATGAGTTCGTCAAGGGCAAGCTCATCCTGGTTGACATCGTTATGGCACCATTGTGGAAGCTCAAGCCGGAGGTCAAGACGCGGAACAAAGAGCTCGCCATCCAATACGGCGCCACAAAGATACCGACCGTCATCCTTGCCGATTCTACGGGTAAGAAGCTTGGCGAACTTCCATACGCACTCTTGCATGCGAAGCCATAGGTGAGATTGGAGGTTCTTGCGAGCTTTGTGCCCTTTGCTGCGCGAAGCCATTCGGTTGCGGCTCTGCCGCGCTAAGCCTTTTGCGCGAGATCTTCTGCCTGATTTAGGCTGAATCGTTGGGGTTGAAGAATTTCTTACGTGCGTCCGAACCTTTTCCTGTATTCCTGGGGTGTTACGCCGGTCATTTCCTTGAAGGTGTGGCAAAAGTAAACGGGCTCCGGCATTCCGCAGTGGGCGCCGATCTTGATGGCGGTTTCGTTGGTTTCAGCGAGTAGGAATTTGGCCCGTTCGATTCTCTGGCGCCGGATTTCCATGAGCGGTGTCCGGCGCAACGATTCGTTGAAGTGGGCGGCGAGCGTCCGGTTGGAAACGCCGACGACCTTGAGAATCTCGCCAATCTTGAACCGGCGTTCGATATTGGCGGCGATGAACTTGAGCGCCTGCGCGACGACCGGGCTATGCACCTCCTGGATGTCGGTCGATTCGCGCGTAATCGCTCCGATGGGGCAAACGGCTTTCACAAAACGTCCCGGCGAACCGTTCTTTTCCCAGTCGAGCGCGATCTTGGCGCATTCGTGTCCGATCCCATCGAACGATTCCGCGATGCTTGAAAGCTGCGGCTTCGACAGGTGGCAGGCGAGAGTGGCGTTGCCCGCGCCCAGCACGGCGATTTCCTCGGGCACCTTGATGTTGTTATGCACGCAAAGCTTGACCAATCCGGCTCCCAACGTGTCGTCAATGGCATAGATACCGCACGGCCGTGGCAGCGCCGCCAGCCACTTCAGAAGCGTTTGTGGAAGACCCGATGGGGCAAAGAAGGCGGCGCTCTCGCTGACGGACGGGATATCGATGGCCTGGAAATCGAAGTTTGCCTTACCCAGACGGTCGCGGAAACCGGCGACACGAGGGTCCAAAGGCATCTCGGAACAAATTTCGGGCGGGAACTGAGAGGACCGCTGATAACCGATCTGTGCAAAGTGAAGGAACTGGCGCTCCAGGAAATGTTCGGCGGCCATTCTCCCCAAGGCGTAGTGATCGGTTGTGACAACGGGCAGGGGCAGATTGGGGTAGAGGTCCATGCAGGCCACAATTACGGGCAGACCTGTTTGCACCAGCATTTGCATGATGTCGGACGGAAACACGTAATGCACCGCCAGCGCGTCGGGCCGGAGGCGCTTGATCATGGCTGAGAACTTCTGGAGCGACGCTTCGGGCCGGATGATCTGGACGTGCCATTCGGTGTGCTGACGCATGGAGGAGGCGATACCAAGGGCCACCTGGGCATTCACCGGGTTGCTCGGTTTGGCGAGAAATAGAAAATGTTTCATGGACGGCAGGGCGGATCTTACGAGATGAACCGTCGCAATGCGAAAAAAAACAATCTATTGTCTAAAATACATTGCGATTTCTAATGCGGAGGCCGCTGTTTACAGCTAAATATTGCTCCACGGACACCAATTCTTGTCCGCTTACTCAACCTCCACCCAATCCCTGCATATGAACACAAAGCCACGTTCTGTCCTCTCCACCTGTATCTCCACGTTCCTTGTCGCCACCGCCGCGCATGCCGCAGTTTACACCTGGGACTCCAACACCGGCACAGTCGGCGCCCAGGATGGCGCCGGGACATGGAACACCTCCGGTACCAATTGGCTCTCCGGCGGGTCGAACGTCGTGTTTGGCAACACCAGTTCGGACACCGCTATCTTCGGCGCGGCCAGCGGCACTGCCGGCACGATCACGGTTTCGGCTGTCACCGCCAACGCCCTCACTTTCAACGCCGCGGGCTCCGGCAACTACACGCTGAGCAGCGGAACGATCACCCTCGCGGGCACGTCTCCGACCCTCACCGCCAATGTCAATGCGACCATCGGGTCGGTGCTGGCTGGGACGGCGGGCCTGACTTCAACGGGAGCGGGTGTGTTGACGCTGACCGGTTCAAACATCTTCAGCGGCACGACGACAGTAAGCGCGGGAACGCTTACCCTGAACGGAGCGGCAGGCCAGCTTGCCATTACTACCGGCCTGACGGTGACCGGGAGCGCAACCTTTAATTTGGGCGACGCAGGGGCTGCCAACGGCCTCGCTAACCGCATCAATACGGCCGCAACCTTAACCTTGGGTGGCACAACCGGGGCGGGCACGTTCTCCGTGGTTGAAGGCTCGACGCTGGCAAACAGCCAATCCTTTGCATCCCTGACAATCGGGGTCGGCGGCGTCAATACGATCAACACCAGTGGTTCAACGGGCGGCACTCCCACGGTTACATTCTCGGCGGCGAATCCGTACCTGAGATCGAGCGCGGGCGGCGTGGTGAATTTGACCACCGCCAACCTGACCACGTCCTTCACCAGCGCCCCATCAGGGACCGGCAATGTGGCGGGCACCAGCGCCCCGATCCTCGTCGGAGCGGTTCTGAATGGGAACGATTTTGTCGCGGACGCGGCAGGCGCTGTGACCGCGCCCGCGTATGCCGCCACCTGGGGCAGCGATGCCACCTTGAATGTCACCGGCAGTAATGTCAATGCCACCACCAACGCGGTGAATGCCATCCGCTTCAGTGACAGCACGGCACGCACGCTGACCCTCCAGAGCACCGGCACCACGGTCGTCGCCAGCGGCATGATCCTTGTCACCGGCACGGCAGTCCTTGGCACCGGTCAGGCCACCGGCAATCAGGCCATCACCAGCGGCACGCTTACCAGCGGCAACGGATCTGACCTGATCGTTTACGCCAACCAGACCGGCGCCGACAAGCGGATCGGCAAAACGACCGCCCTCAACATCACTTCGAACATCAGCAACAACGGGGCCACGCCCATCGCGCTCAACCTTTCCGGGCCGGGCGCGAATGTGTACCTCAACAACACCAACGCCAACACCTACTCGGGCGGCACTTACCTCAATGGCGTGAATGCATTCGTTAACGCCGATAACTCCTTGGGCGCCATCCCGGGCTCCGCCCAGAACAATATTTTCGCGACGGGCGCCTCCGGGATCAATTTCATTAACAATTTCACACTCAACGCCAACCGGAACATCTTCCTGGGCAACGGGGCAAACTTCGCATTGCAAAGCAACGGCTTCAACACCGTGGCCGGGCAGATCAGCGGTGGCGGCACCAACGCAATCCTCACGATCAACATTTCCGGCGGCGCCGGCAGTACCAGCGTCGTAGCCCTGAGTGGAACTAACAACGGGTTTACGGGGACTTATGTCCTTTCCGGTGAACTGCGGGCCACTGAAGGCGTGGGCTTATCCAGCAATGCGACCTTGGAGTTTGTAAATGCTGTCTGGAATCAATCCACCCTGGAAACCAGCGGCACTTTCGTCCGTTCGGTTGGCACTGGCCCGGGCCAGGTGTACTGGCAGGCGAACGCCACCTACGGAAGTGGCGGTTTTACCGCCTATGGTGGGCCGTTGACCGTGAGCCTCGGTGGAACCGCCAGCCCGAGCAGTTTGAAGTGGGGCGTGGGTAATTTCATTTCTGGTTTGGGCGGTACCCTGCAGATCCATCTGCAGGACCCCAATGCCACGGCCAATCTGACTTGGATCAACCCGATTGACTTCAACACCCGCCAGTGTTTCATCTCGGCTGGAAGCACCACTTATCCAGCCACCATGGCCGGCGTACTCAGTAACGGCGGCCTGACCAAGTGGGGCACGGGCACGCTGATACTCTCCGCCACCAATACCTATAACGGCCAAACCCAGATCCAGCAGGGTGCATTGAGTGTCTCCTCGCTCAACCACATCGCGGCTGGCTCGCTCGGCGGATCGAACAGCCCCGCGGCAGGCAGTGGCCTTGGCGCGCCGACTACCGTCGCCAACGGCCTTATTCCGCTCGGCAGTGCCAATACCTCTGGAACCCTTATCTATACCGGCCCGGGCGAGACCACGGACCGCACCATTCAGGTGGGTGCCAACAGTATCCCTCCCGCGGCGACGGACACGGGCGGCGCCACCATTGAAAACGACGGCGGCGGCGCACTCATCTTCACCGCTGCCAATTTCAATACGGCCACCAACGCTACGAGCGGCACCGGAGCGAACCGTGCCTTCACCCTCCAAGGCTCCAACACAGGGGCCAACACCATTAGCGGCATTGTTCAGGACAATACGAAGTCGGGAACGGCCACCGGAACAACCACCGTCGCTCTTGCCAAGGCGGGCGTCGGCACCTGGACTCTGGGCGGCGCGAACACCTATACCGGCGCGACCACCATCAGCAGCGGTGTTTTGGAATTCTCGGGGACGGCTTCGATGCCGTCCGTGGGTGCGGTGACGGTGAACAGCGGCGGCACGCTGGCGGTTGCCATCGGTGGAGCGGGTCAATTCACGACGGGAACCTCCGGGGCGGGAACCATCGGCGGTCTGGTCGGCGGCACCGGCGGCCAGGGGGCCGGGGTCACGTGGAACTCCGGTGCGACGCTGGGGGTCGATACCGCCACCGCAAGCGGAACCTATGCCGGTATCATCGCCAACAGCGGGACCAATGTCCTCGGCCTTGCCAAACTGGGAACGAACACTCTTACACTCACCGGTTCCAACACCTACACCGGCGCGACCACGATCGGCGCCGGCACGTTGCAAATCGGCGACGGCACGACGGACGGCTCGATCGCCACCTCCGGTACTATCGCTAACAATGCCGCCTTGGTGTACAATCTCGCGGGCAGCCAGAGCGCGGGCAGCATCGTCAGTGGCAGCGGGTCTTTGACCAAGACCGGAGGGGGCGCGTTGACTCTTGCCAACGCGAACACCTTCACGGGCGACACTGTCATCGCCGGCGGCACCCTGGTTATCGGTGGAGCCACTTCTTTGCAGAACAGCACCCTGAACTACAACAATCAGGGTGGTGCGCTGAGCTTCGGCTCCGGGATAGCGGCGACGTTGGGCGGATTAAAGGGCGCGCAAAACCTCTCGCTTCTCAACACGGGCAGCACCGGTGTCGCCCTGAGCGTTGGAAACAACAATGCGAGCACGACCTACACCGGTGTCATTACCGGAACCAACTCGGCGGCATCGCTGACGAAGGTTGGCACAGGCACCCTGACGCTCGATCCAGGCGCGGCAACCAGCGGAACGATCTACAGCGTCGCCGTGACGACGGGAACCCTGGCGCTCAACAGCGGGGCGCTGACCGTTCCCAACACTGGTGCTGGTGGATTTAAGGTCGGCAGCGCCAGCGTCCCGGCATTTAACTTGAACGGCGGCACCCTGGTCACGAACGGAGGTCCGAGCATGATCGGCGGCGATGCTGCGGGAGGAAAAGGCATTTTCACCCTTACCAGTGGCACCTGGAAGCAAAGCGCCAACTTCATCAGCATCGGGTATGGTTCAACGGGCAATGGCAGCGTTATCAATGTCAATGGAGGCTTGCTCTCTGCTCTCCAAATTCAGTTGGGGCAAAACGCGGGAACCCAAACGCTAAACCTCAACGGTGGCGTGGTTCAGGTAAACAACCTTTTCAACTCAGGCGCAACTGGGATTCTGAACTTCAACGGCGGCGTCTTGAGAGCGTCCGCCGCGGGAAATATTGTCAGTTTCACGGGAACTGCCAACGTCCTGACGGGCGGCGCAACGATCGATACCAACGGCTACAATGTCACGGTGGTCATCGCGCTCGTGAGCGGCACTGCCGGCGACGGCGGCCTTACCAAAAATGGCGCGGGCACGCTGACCTTGAGCGGCCTCAACAGCTACGCCGGCGCAACCAAGGTCAACGTGGGGACGCTGGGCGTGGATTTCACCGCGCTTGCCAGCGGTTCGGGCAACCAGTCCAACCACATCGGTTCCTCGTCCGCCCTTCAGTTGGGTGGGGGCACGCTTTTGGTCACCGGCGTTGCCAGTAGCACAACCCTTGCCAGCACAGCCTGGACTGCGCAGGCCGGGGCCGGAACCAATCTCTACACCCTGACCTTCGGAAGCGCCCCTGCGGGACTGGTCGTGGGTCAACCTGTGACAGCCACCGGTTTGGCGGGCGCCTACGTTGTCAGTCAAAATACCGGTTCCAAGACGGTGACAGTTTATAGCAGCACTGTTCCGGGCGCAACCGGGAGCGATTTTGCCGCAGCCTCGTCCACTCCGCTCTCTACCCAGACCTTCGCCGGCACAACGCTCAATGCGGGGGCGTCCGCGGTCACCGTCAATGCGAGCACCGGCGGCGGGACTGTTGTTAACTTGGGAGCCATTACCCGCAATGTCGGCACTGCGGTGAATTTCATTAACCCGAGCGGAACCCTCTCGACGACCAATGGCATCCTGACCAGTTCCGGGGCGGCCTCGGCCATCCTGACGAGCAACGGCGCAGCGTATGCCACCGTCGGAGGCTCCGACTGGGCGGCCAAGGACGCGACCAACGCCTGGGTTGTCGGACTTTCCACTCTGGGCGGATACACCAACAGCACGACGACGGCTCTTTCAGGCAATGCGGATGTGTCGTCTGCCACCGATACAACGCTTTCCGGTGATACCTCCATCTCCAGCCTCCGGTTCAACCAGGCCGAGGCTCGCACCATCACCCTGAACGCGGGGGTGAACCTCACCACAGGCGGCATCCTGAATACCGGCACGGTTGGCGGCAACTCGTCGCTCATCACGGGGGGGACCTTAAGTGGTGCGGCCGGCAAGGACTTGGTGGTGATCAATAACGCTGCTTCCAGCACCTTTACCATTGCCTCCGCCATTGCCGATAACACGAGCGCCACGGGCTTGAGCAAGTTCGGCGCTGGCGCACTGACGCTTTCCGGCTCGAACACTTACACCGGCACGACAACGCTCGCATCCGGCACCGTGCAGGCAAATAGCTCTTCCGCTCTGGGTACCGGCGGTAACATTGCATTCGGAGGCGGCGTTCTCCAGTACACTTCGTTGAGCAGCGGTCAGGACTGGAGCCCTCGCTTCAAGGGCAGTTCCAGTGCCATCGTGCTGGACACCAACGGTCAAAGCGTCACCCTCGCGGGCGCTATTGACAACAGCAACACCGGCGGTCTGACCACGGCCGGCGCGGGCACGCTGACTCTCTCCGGGAGCAATACCTATGCGGGAGTGACGTCGGTGAATGCGGGAACCCTGGCCGCGAGCAGCGCGGCGGCATTGCCCGGATATGGCACTTCCGGTCAGGTGACCTTCAATGGCGGCACCATCGGGGTGCAGGTGGGCGGGAGCGGCTGGACCACGCCCCAGGTGGATACCCTTCTCTCCAACGCCACCAAGACCAGCGGCGCTCTGGGGATCGACACCACCAACGGCGACCTCACGCAGTGGACTCCCTTCACGACCGCGAACTTCGGCTCCACGCTCGGCCTGACGAAACTCGGGAATGGAACGCTCGTTCTCAGCCAGTCAAACAGCTATACCGGTCCAACGACCGTCACCGGCGGCACGCTTCAGATCGGCGACGGGACGAACGGTTCGCTGGCGGCATCAAGCACTATCACGATTAACTCGGGAGGTGCCCTGGCGGTGAACCTCGCCAATAGCGGCACATTCGCAAGCGCGCTTTCGATGTACGTTTACCAGAATCCCGGAGCGACCGTGAACGCGATGGGCAGCGGAACAAACACGATTTCGGGGAACATTGCCGGCACCGTCTATACGACGTTCAACCAGAGCGGGACCGGGACAACGATTCTGAGCGGAAACAACACCTACTACGGTCCGACCAACATCAACGCTGGCATCCTGCAACTGGGTTATCAGTACGCCGCTTATTACAGTACGATTAATGTCGGCGTTAACAATGGCCTCGCCTTCGGCGTGACCCCGGTAACGATCGGTGGGCTTTCCGGAACCAGCGGTTTCGCGTTGTTGACTACTAGCGGCACGGGGGCCGCGTTGACGATTGGAAACAACAACCAGAATTCATCCTACACGGGCAGTATCTTGGGAACGGGTTCCACGGCAACGCTTACCAAGACCGGTACCGGCACGTTCACTTACGCCCCGGTTACGTCGAGCACCATCAGCTACGTCAATGTCAATCAGGGCAAGCTGTTGGTGACGGGTGGCACTTTACGTATTACCAACACGTGGGGCTTGAACGTTAATGGCAACGGCGCGGTATTTGAACAAACCGGCGGCTTGGTGAATAGCGCCTTTTACTCGACCATCGGCGCGTCCACGGGCGCGACCTTGAATGTCTTGGGCGGCACCTTCAACAACACGGGCGAAATCCTGATGGGCTATTCCGCCGGGGCTCCCGGAACGGTCAATGTCAGCGGTTCCGGAATCATTACGGGCTATTTTCTGAGGCTGGGAACCTTCGCCGGCGCCACGGCGAATCTGAGCACCGGCGGCACGATCCAAGTGGCCAGGATTTTTACGGATGGTACTGCTGGCATCGGAACCACATTGAACATGGATGGCGGGACTATCCGTGCGACAGCGTCGTCTTATGGAACGACTTTCATTCAAGGGCTGGACAATGCCTATATTAAGACGGGTGGCATCACCTTCGACACCGCGGGCAATAACGCCACCATCGCCCAACCGCTTCAAACGGGAACCGGTCTCGCTGGCAACGACGGAGGTCTGACGAAGATCGGCGCGGGCACGCTGACCCTCTCGGGATCGAATACCTACAACGGGGGCACGACCGTCAGCTCAGGCACGCTGCAACTTGGCAGTGCCAACGCCCTTGGAGCGGCGACCGGAAACCTGACGGTCAATGGCGGCACGCTGGATTTGAACGGGAACAGCGCCATGGTGGGTGCGTTGAGTGGCGGCACGGGGGCGGTGATTACGACCAGTTCGAACGCAAGCGTCACCTTGACTGTCAGCGGCAGTACCAGCGGCACGTTTGCCGGTATCATCCAGAATGGCTCGGGCAAGGTCGGCCTGACTCAGGCCGGAACCAGCAACCTGACCCTTGCCGGGGCGAACACTTATAGCGGCGACACCGTGATCGCCGGCGGCACCCTGGTTATCGGTGGCTCCACTGCTTTGCAGAACAGCACGCTCAACTACGACAACCAGGGCGGCGCGCTGAGCTTTGGCACGCAGACCGTAGTGACCTTGGGCGGATTAAAGGGTGCGCAATACCTCGCGCTGCTCAACACGAGCGGCTCGGGTGTCGCCCTGACTGTTGGCGGCAATAACCAAGACACGACCTACACGGGGCTTATTACCGGCACCAATTCGGCTTCCTTCACCAAATACGGCGTAGGCACGCTGACCCTCGATCCCGGAGCGGCAACGACGACCAGACTCGGTTTTGTAACCGCCAATGCCGGAAACCTGATTTTGAAATCCGGCACCTTCACCAACACAGGAACGGACCCCTCGGTTTTCGGCTACCTCGCCGGGTTTGGCGCGCGCGGCGGCACGCTGACCATCGACGGCGCAACAGTCAATGTCGCAACAGGGACGGATCTGAAACCCGGAGCGGCAGCCAACGGCAACATCGCCATCCTCAGCGGTACTGTTAACGTCGCCTGGGATTTCGTCCTGGGCCACAATGGGAGCGTGGTGGGAACGCAAAGCGGCGGCAGTGTGACGGCTGCTACTATGTATCATTATGATGGCGGCACTGCTTCCTATACGCTGACGGGCGGTACTCTGGCCACGAAGCGGATTTATAATAGGACGGCGGGTACCGACGCCTTCACGCTGAATCTGAATGGAGGGACGCTCCAAGCTGCCGCCGGCACGACCAACCTCATCGATAATTGGGGAGGGGGCGGGGCTGAAGTCGCCGTGCTTCTCGGAGCGGGCAACACCGTCATCGACACCACGAGTTCGAGCGCAACCATCGTCCGTCCCATGGGCGACATGAGCGGCCAGGCGGGCGCTTTCACCAAGGCTGGCGCAAACACTCTCACCCTCACCGCGAGCAACAGCTACAGCGGCGGCACGACGGTCAACGCCGGCACGTTGCAGGTCGGCAACGGTGGCGTGACGGGCTCGCTTTCGCCCAGCGGCGCCATTACCGACAACGGCAGCCTGGCGTTCAATCGTTCGAATACCCTTACCCAGGGCACGGACTTCGCGGCGACCATTTCAGGTTCAGGCAGTCTCGTCCAGACGGGATCTGGCACGACCATCCTTTCCGGTTCGAACAGCTATAGCGGTGGGACGACAGTCAACGCCGGCACGTTGCAGGTCGGCAATGCAAACGCGCTCGGAACCGGCGGACTGGCGGTCAACGGCGGCACGCTGGACCTCGCCGGCAACAGCATAGGTGTCCCGAGCTTCCGCGGCACGGGGGCGAGCGCTCAGGTAACCAACAGCGTCAGCGGCACGAGCACGCTGACAACTGCGGTGAGCGGAACCTCCGCCTACGCAGGCAACATCGTCAACGGAACCGGCTCCGTGGTGCTCACCAATTCGGGAGCTGGCACGCTCATCCTGAGCGGTTCGCTGAGCATGACGGGGCTCAATGCAAGCAGCGGCGTCACGCAGCTAACGCAATCCGGCTCCATCGGCGCGGTGAACGTCGCCACCGGAGCGACGCTCTCGATGGCGGCGCACAGCGGCAGCAACTACAACGTGCTCAATGTCTCGTCGCTGACGATTTCCGGGTTTTCATCATCGTTAGCCGCAGCCAACAACACCGCGACTGACAGCACCGCTTACATGCCCGTGAGCGCCCCCACCCAGCAGAACGCCGGGGTACTGACGGCTGCCGGTCACGCCTTGGCGCAGGCTGCGGCAACAAGCGACGCTGTTCCAGCCTCGCCCGAAGCGGTGCCCGAGCCGGGTACGTGGGGCATGCTGCTGAGCGGGTTGGGCCTGCTCTTGAGCGGACGGCGCCGCAAAGTCAATGTGACACAGGCGTCCCGCCTGTGAGTGCGTGCATGAGGGGCACAAGCGAGGTGCCCGTGATTCAAACAGATCCAAACTTTGGGGAGAGTTTGCGTGTGATGTCGATTGGGGATCGACTGGGGTACACGCGCAAATGAACAAAAGCTGCCGTGGTGTTTTAGGGGCGCCACGGCAGCATCTTTTAATATTCATACAATGAATCCGACAGTTAATACGTGCATCGCTAACGAGGAAGGCGTGGCAAGGGCCGACGCAACCTCTCAAAAGGAAATTCTCTTCGAGGAGTTTCAGTCACCCAGTGCGGCATTCCGCGGAAAACCGTTTTGGAGTTGGAACGGAACGCTGGAAAAAGCCGAACTGCTCCGACAACTGCGCGTGTTCAAAGAAATGGGAATGGGCGGCGCCTTCATGCATTCGCGAACCGGACTCAAGACGGAGTACCTCGGCGAAGAATGGTTCGACTTGATCAACGTTTGCGCCGATGAATGCGAGAAGCTCGGGCTCGAAGCGTGGCTTTACGACGAGGACCGCTGGCCCAGCGGCTCTGCGGGCGGAATGGCGACGGAGAATCGCGAATTCCGATTGAAAGCCCTGCAACTCACGGTGGTTGATCCGGCGGAACTGCGCTGGCCCGACAAGGAAACGTTTGTCGCTGCGTTTGCCGCCGATCTCGATGGGTTGAATCTGGGGAGTTACACCCCGCTGGAATACGGCGCCCCGATCGCCTCCCCGCATCCCGGCAAGGTGCTGATTTTCACGATTGAGGAAACGATCGAACACTCCTTCTACAACGGCAACACCTACCTCGACACGCTGAACCGAAAGGCGACGGAGCATTTCCTTGAAGTCACCCACGAGAAGTACAGGGAACACTGCGGGGACCGGCTCGGTAAATCGATCAAGGGCATCTTCACCGATGAGCCGCACCACGGGCTGGTCATGTGCCATAACGACGAACAACGCACCCGCGATAATCCCTTCTGGAGCGTCCCCTACACGGAAGCCCTGTTCGGCGAGTTCGAAAAGCGTTGGGGCTACGACCTTCGCCCTCGGCTCCCCGAACTATTTCTGTGGCCGCAGGGCCGGCGTGTAAGCCAGGTGAAATGGCACTACATGGAGCTGCTCCAGCAGCTCTTTCTCGATAACTGGGCGAAGCCGTGCCTGGAATGGTGCCGCGAGCACAACCTGCTCCTTACCGGGCACGTTCTCCATGAAGACTCCCTCGTGGCTCAAGCCGTCCCGTGTGGTTCGGTCATGCGCTATTACGAGTTTCTTGACTACCCCGGGGTGGACCTCCTCTGCGATAACAACCGCAGTTACTGGGTGGTCAAGCAACTCCAGTCCGCAGCCCGGCAGTTTGGCAAGAAATGGCTGCTTTCCGAACTTTACGGCTGCACGGGGTGGCAGTTCGACTTTGCAAGCCATAAGGAAACCGGCTTCTGGCAGGCGCTCTTCGGCGTCAACCTGCGCTGTCACCATCTCGCCTGGGTCACCATGGCCGGTGAAGCCAAACGGGACTTCCCGGCGAGCATCTCCTTCCAAAGTGGCTGGTATCGCGAATACAAGACCGTCGAGGACTATTTCTCGCGCCTGCATGTGGTGCTTCAGCAAGGCAAACCGGTGTGCGATGTGCTCGTCCTTAATCCCATCGAAAGCGTCTGGGCGCAGATTCACCCAGGATGGGCGCAGTGGCTTGGAGCCAAGGATCCAATCCTGCGCGCGCTTGAAGAGAAATACGAAGAGCTGTTCCGTTGGTTGGTCGGCGCCCAAATCGACTTCGATTACGGCGACGAAGACCACCTTGCGCGTATTTCGAAGATCGAAACCGGCGCTGGCGAACCGCTGTTGCGCCTGGGGCAGAGCATCTATCGCGTGGTCGTCGTCGGCGCCATGGAAACGATTCGCTCAACCACCCTGAAAGTGCTCGAAGACTTTCACGCAGCGGGCGGAAAACTCATTTTCGTCGGCGACGCGCCGCCGCATCTGGATGCCCTCCCCTCGGAGAAACCCGCGGAGTTGGCCCGAACAGCGACACGAAGCGCTCATTGCCGCGAAGAAGTGCTCGCCGCGATCGAAGAAAACAGTGCTTCTCCGGTCAAGCTCCAGTGCATTTCGTCCAGCATCTTTTGCCAGGTGCGGCGCGAAGAGAACCGGCTATTCATCGTGGCCATTAACACAAGCCGCTCCGAGACCGTTCATCATGTCCAATTTACCGTGGACGGCTTGGGATCGGTTCAGGAATGGGAGTGTGAAACGGGAGCGCGGTTCCGCCAACCCTCCACTATTGAAGATCGGGCGACGGTGTGGACCGTCCACTTCTCCCCGCTGGCGACGCGCGTCTTCGTCGTCTCGGAATGGGATTCGGGAGACCTTCCCGCACGTCCTTGTTTTGTCTCAACTGGTTCGATACCGGCGGAGGGGCCGTTTGAATATACACTCAACGAGCCGAACCTGTGCGTGCTCGATTTTGCCAGTTACCGACTGGGTGACGAGCCGTGGCATCCCGAAATGGAAATCCTGCAAATCGACTCCGCCGTGCGAAGCGAATGCGGTTTGCCTCAACGCGCTGGCGACATGGTGCAACCCTGGGCGGCAACGAAACTCGGACTTCACGCGGCAGTCGAGACAACACCGCTGGCGTTGCGATTTGAGTTTGAGGCGGACACACTTCCGAGCGCTCCCGTCGAACTCGTCATGGAAACGCCGGAGCGGTTTGAAATTCGCCTTAACGGGAAACTGATCGAGGTTCCCTGTGAACCGGAATGGATAATCGATCCCTGCCTTAAGCGGATTCCGCTTTCGCCGGACGCAATTCGGCACGGAAATAATCAAATCGAACTTGCGACGGCGTTCGCTCCGGATGTCAATCTGGAAGCCATTTACCTTGCTGGTTCCTTTGGTGTGAGCCTTCGCGAGAATCGTCCAGTCCTTGGCGTGCTGCCGGAAAAACTCTATTGCAGCGATGTCACCACGCAGGGACTCCCATTCTACTCCGGAACGATTTCGTATCGCATTCCCATCCCGGCACCCGCGGAGCCGGAGAGCGTCTTGCGCATAGAGACCGGGGAGTTTGGCGGCGCGCTGCTCAAGGTTCGGTTCGACGAAAGCACGGACGCGACTGCCATTGCGTGGCCGCCTTATCACGCGGACCTCGCCTGGCCGGCGAATGCAAAAGCACTGTTTTGCGATGTGCTGCTGACCCGAGTAAACACATTCGGCCCGCTCCACCTGAACCCCAAGAAGCAAAACGGCATCGGCCCCCTTAGCTTCAGGACAGAGGGCGAGCATTTCAGCCGCGCCTGCCAACTGTGGCAGGGAGGTTTGTTGAATCCGCCAACTCTGAAGAGCGGTCGATGGGCGTCTCCCCTGAATTCGTTTCAGTCCAACCCAAGCGCGGAATTACCACGCTCCAAATGATCCTGCTAACGTTAAGCGCAGCCAATGACAACTTCCGAGCCCCCCATTTCAGTTCAACAACCCACCGCGGCAGACCATCTTCCAACCTGGAAACGTGCCGCGTACGGCGCGGGTGCCCTGGCGGACTTCTTCGTTTTTGCGTTGATCAACACGATGCTGGTGCCCATCTACGTCGTAGCGCTGAAAATGGACCCGCGATTGATCGGTTTCGTAGCAGCGTTGCCACGGCTGATGGGGGTCATCACCGATCCAATTGTCGGTGCGGTTTCCGATAACGCCCGCACTCGCTGGGGACGCCGCCGCCCATTTTTTGTGGTTGGCGCGATTCTCTGCGGTGCCATGTTGCCGCTGATTTGGCTGCCGCCAACGCGGTTCGGTCCGACGGGAGTGCTGGTCTATCTCTTCGTGATGCTCGCCGTATACCAGGCGGTGTATTCGTTCTTCATCGTGCCGTTTGGTGCGCTTGGATACGAGCTTTCGACCGACCCGGACGAACGTACGCGCGTCCTGGCCTGGTGCCCTTATCTGATCACCATCGGGACCTTCATCGCGCCGTGGTTCTACCGCTGCTCGATGCTGCCGATCTTTGGAAATAGCGAAGTCACCGGCGTTCGCTGGATGAGCGTGGCCAGCGGTGTGGCGATCATGCTATGCGGAGTCATCCCGGCCCTGGTGTTCCGCGAAAAAGCGCAGGCGCCGAGCCGTTCCGCTCCGAAAATGAAAGTATGGGAGGCTCTGCGAGAGACGGCACGGAGCCGCGCCTTTATTTTAATTCTGGGCGCCTTGGTTCTGGCGACGTTTGCAGTCAACTGCCAGGGGACGATCATTCTCTACATCACCATTTTCCATATCTTTGGCGGCAACAAACTTCATGCCACCGAACTTTTCGGAATCGTTGGCACAGCCGTCAGCTTTGGCACGTTTGTCGTCCTGCCGCTGGTCACGAGGCTTTCGGTGAAGTGGGGCAAGCGAAACGCTTTGTTGGTAGCGTTGGCGCTGTGTGCGGCGGGGGGCCTCTTGACCTGGTGGACTTTTTCACCCCGCTGGCCGTGGCTGATGGCGATCAGTTCCATCGTCGGTTACGGGGGGATGACGGCCACGAATCTGATGATCGCATCCATGACCGCCGACGTTTGCGACGAAGATGAACTACGAACCGGACTGCGCAGGGAGGGGGCGTTCGCGTCCGCCATGGGTGCCGCGCTGAAAGCGACGCAGGCCCTGCTGATCGTTGTGGGCGGCTATTTGCCCGCGATGGCAGGATACACAGACGTTTCGGCGCCTCCCTCACCGGAGTTGTTGTTCAATATGCGGTTCATCTATCTGGGAGTCCAGGTGGTTCTGTCGGTCATCGCGATGGGGCTCGTCTGGTTCTATCCCATCAGCAAAGCACGCGACTTGGAAATCCGGCGCAGGTTGGAGGAAAGGCGGGCAGCAGTATAATATGATTCCCCTCCTTTTTCCACCATTTAATGAAAAATACATTTAGTGACTATGCAACGAAACTTTTTGCTGTACTCATGATGGCTCTTATCACAAGCGTTTGCTCCGCCGCCCTGTCGCCGGCGGAGTTGCGGTGCGAATACACCGTCAATCCCATGGCCATTGACGAAGTGCAACCGCGCCTGACGTGGCGCGTGGAATCCTCTGGACGCGGCCAAAAGCAGACGGCGTATCGAATCCTCGTCGCTTCAAGCGCGGGATTGCTCAAATCGACTACGGGCGACCTCTGGGATAGCGGAAAGGTATCCAGCGGCGAAACGGTGAACATTGCCTACAACGGCACGCCGCTGACGTCGCGCCAGCAATGTTTCTGGAAAGTGTGCGTCTGGGACAAAGGCGGCGAAGCGCGATGGAGCGATCCGGCGTCCTGGAGCATGGGCTTGCTCCAGCCGGAGCATTGGAAGGCGGCTTACATTTCGTTCCGCGACACCACTCCGGTTTGGAAAGACACCAACAGTCTTTTCCTTCCCCCGGCGCGGCAGTATCGCAAGGAATTCACCGCCGCCAAAACTGTCAAGCGCGCTACGATTTATTCCACCGCGCTCGGGATCTACGAGCTCTATGTGAACGGCCGGCGCGTTGGCGATGCGCGGTTCGCGCCCGGCTGGACGGATTATCATCAGCGCGCTTACTACAACACTTACGATGTGACGGCGCTCGTGAAGCGCGGCGAAAATGCCCTCGGCGCATGGGTGGCCGACGGTTGGTATTCCGGCTACATCGGCTTCGGTCTGTTAACCGGCATCGGCACGAAAAAAATCGGTCGCAATACCTACGGCAAGACGCCGGCCTTGATGGCGCAATTGGAACTTGAATACACCGACGGCTCGCGTGAAACGATTGCCACCGACAAATCATGGAAAGTCACCGGCGACGGTCCGGTGAGCGAAGGCGATTTTCTGATGGGCGAAAGGTACGATGCGCGGAAAGAAATGTTGGGCTGGGCGGAACCTGGTTTTGACGCGACAAAATGGGAGGCGGCAATTCTGGCATCGGACAACGGCAGCGTGCCCGCGACGTTTTATGAATATGCCAATGGCGAAAAGCCCGGTGACCCAGTAGCTGTCAAAAGCCGTCCCGTGGATTTGGGCTTCCGACGTCCGGCCCGTCTCGAAGCGTTTCCGGGTTTGCCGGTGCGGCCGATTGAGGAAATTATACCGGTTGCAATCACCTCGGCGACGAACGGCGTTTACATTTTCGACCTTGGCCAGAACTTCGCCGGCGTCGTGCGGCTCAAAGTCAAAGGTCCGGCGGGAGCAACCATCCAACTGCGCTACGGCGAGATGTTGTATCCTGACGGCCGTCTGATGAATGACAACCTCCGCAAGGCGCGCTCCATCGATTATTACATTCTGCGCGGCGACAAAGGCGGGGAGGAGTGGACACCGCGTTTTACGTTTCACGGATTTCAATACGTCGAAGTCACGGGCTACCCCGGTCAGCCCGACAAGGGCGCGATTACCGGCATCGTGCTTCACAGCGACACGCCGTTGACGAGTGGTTTGGAGTGCAGCGACCCGATGGCGAACCGGCTGTTCAAGAACGTCGTTTGGACCCAGCGCGCGAACTTCCTCGATTTGCCGACCGACTGTCCGCAACGCGACGAGCGTTTCGGCTGGACGGGCGACGCGCAGATCTATGTCCATTGCGCAACACTGAACGCCGATGTCGCGGCGTTCTACACCAAATGGCTGCGAGAGTTGATGGAATCGCAACGGCCCAGCGGCGTTTTTCCAAGCTACGCACCGTATCCGTTCCAGACCGGCTGGGATTTCGGAACGGCATGGTGCGACGCGGGCGTGATTTGCCCGTGGACGATCTGGCAGGCGTATGGCGACACGCGCATTATTGAGCGTTGCTGGCCGAACATGGTGAAGTTCATGGACTGGCGCAAAAGCACGAGCGTGAATTGCCTTGGCATTGTCCACGGCAACGACTGGGGCGACTGGCTCTCATTCGGCGGCAATACGCCGCTGGATTATTTGGACACGGTATATTTCGCCTATTGCGCCAACCTCATGTCGCAAATGGCGGCAGCCCTTGGCCAAACAAATGAAGCGGCTGCCTATAGTGAGTTATTCCACCGCGTCAAATCCGCGTTTAATGAAAAATATGTCCACGCCGACGGTACGCTGGCCGTGAACACGCAAACCGCGTATGCGCTGGCGCTCTATATGGATTTGCTGCCTGCGGATCTGCGTGTGAAATCCGGGAAAATTCTGGCGGAAAAATTGCGCGCCGGCGAGACGGAGGAAAATTCCGGAATGACGACCGGATTCCTAGGCACCCGCCCGTTGTTGCCTGTGTTGACGAGCGTGGGCGAAAACGATCTCGCGGTGAAACATTTTCAGAGCCGCAAATTTCCGTCGTGGGGGTACGAGGTGGCGCAGGGCGCGACGACGATTTGGGAACATTGGGACAGCTACACCAAAGCGCACGGTTTCGGCGGGATGGATGGCACGCAGAATAGCACCATGAATTCCTTCGCACATTATTCCTTCGGCGCAGTCTGCGAATGGATGATCAACGACCTTGCCGGCATCCAGTCCGGCGGGCCGGGCTATGACAAAATCATCATTCATCCGCATCCGCCGGCGTCCCGCAGCAATCACCCGCCCAAGCCGGATCATCCGGCGAATTTGGAGATGACGGGAACCAATATCGGGACGGAGCCGATCCACTGGGTCAAGGCGCATTACAACTCAATCCGCGGACGAATTGAGAGTGACTGGAGCCTTAAGGGGGGGCGTTTCAAATCGGATATAACCATTCCACCCAACACGACTGCAACTGTTTTTCTGCCGGCGGACGATACAAACAGAATCACCGTAAACGGCTGCCCCATTGCAGAATCCCGAGATGTGAAACTGCTCGGCAGGGATCAGGGCTGCGCCATTCTGGCTGTGGAATCTGGAAACTATTGTTTCCAGTCGGCCCTACAGCACACGATACCTGCGGAAAGCTGTAATTGAGAATAGATGAAATTTCCATTCCACACCGATCCCGCCGCAGTTTCAAGAGTTCACTTCATCGGCCTTTCGGCGCTGGCTATCGGCGCCGCTCGCCTGTACACCAAATTGCAGTAAATTTCAATTAATGATGAACCTAACCATGAAAACCCTGAAGAAATAGCGCTATGAGATTGATAAATTGCAAGATCGCGGGTGTCTTGTTTACGGTCACCATTCTACTCGGGAGTCTGTGGACGGCTCGGGGTGCGGATCGTTATCGCGACGTGTATCCCGATACGTGGGTGGCGCAGGATGCGCTTGGACGTAACATGCCGTCCTTCTCCGAAGCGGGGCCGGTCAAGAATGATCAGCGCCGCGTGGTTGGGATCTTTTACATCACATGGCATCAACCGGCGAAAGCCGTCAAATTCGGAGATGTAACCAAGATTCTGGCTGCCGATCCGAGTGCCCGCCTGGACGGCAAACACCCTGGGTGGACGCCGACGAGTTTCGGTTATCATTGGGGCGAGCCGGAAGCGGGATACTTCCTGAGCGAGGACGAATATGTCATCCGTAAGGATATGTCGATGCTGGCGGATGCCGGGGTGGATGTGCTGGTGCTGGACGTCACTAATGCGGAACGCTACTGGGACGAGTGGGAGGCCCTATTCGCGGTGATGCAGAGGATGAAGGCCGAAGGCAATAAAGTGCCGCAGTTCTGCTTCTGGGCTTATAACGGTCCGGTGATCACGGTGGTGCAGGAGCTGTTCGACAGGATCTATAAGGAAGGAAAACACAAGGACCTCTGGTTCGGCTGGGATGGCAAGCCGCTGCTGCTCTACAACGGGAGTCCCAAGTTTGACGCCAACGGCGGGAACGTGAAAAATCCGAACCCGCACTATGAGGTCGCGGCCAGGACCGATTCGAAGCATCCCCATTACAACAACCCCGATTTCACTGAGGAGTTCTACAAGGACTACACGCAAGAGGTGAAGGCTTTCTTCACGCTGCGCACCATGTGGTGGGGTTACCGCGAATGGGCCGGGAAGCGCTTTGTCGGAACGGAGGACAACTGGAGCTTCGGTTATGACCTGGGCGATAAGCGGGTCCGGTCGATGAACCCGGACGAGCTGGTATCGACACATGAGGGCAAGAAGGAAGAGACTGCGGTCACGCCCGCGCAGCATTCCGCACATCTGACCGGGAAGTCCTGGAGCCGCGCACAGGGCGAACCGCAGCTCAACGAGTATGACCTGCCAGTTCCGACCTTTGTGCCGTGGCTTGGCAAGACCGTCGCGAACCCCGAGGGCTACGGCATCTACTTTCAGGAGCGCTGGGATGAGGCGCTCAAGAGCGCCCCACAGTTCCTCTACATCAACGACTGGAACGAATGGACCGCCATGACATTTCAGTGCAATCCGGGAAAGACCTTTCCTTTCATGCGCCGGGCCAGTCCCTTCTATTTTGTCGACCAGTACAACGCCGAGTTCAACCGCTCCATCCAGCCGATGAAGGGCGGTTACACCGACAATTACTACATGCAGATGGCGCAGAACATCCGGCGTTATAAGGGTGTGCGCCCCATACCGGAACTCGTCGGTATGAACCGCATCAAGATCGACGGGGTTTTTGCGGACTGGACGGACGTCAAGGTTGAGTACCGCGACACGGTCGGCGACACCGCGCACCGCGACTACAAGGGCTATGGCGGACTTCACTACACCAATGACTTGGGCCGCAACGACATCGTAACCAGCAAGGTCGCGGTTGACCGTGACGCAATCTATTTTTACGTGGAGACGAAGGACGCACTCACTTCGCACACCGGCAACAACTGGATGTTGCTGCTGATTGATGCGGACCAGAATCCCGCCACTGGCTGGTACGGTTACGATTTCATCATCAACAAACAGGTGGTGGATGGCAAGACCACGACCCTTCAACGGTACGACCCCGATGCCCCCGGCGGTCCGTGGGTCGAGGTGGCGCGGCTCGATTACCGCTATAAGGGAAAATCGATGGAGTTAGCAGTGCCGCGCAAACTGCTCGGTTTAAAAGGCGACACCTTCACATTCGATTTCAAATGGTGCGACAATCCACCCGACCTGAAAGATCCGATCTCGCTTTGCAACAGCGGCGACACTGCACCGAACCGGCGGTTCAACTATCGTTGCATCTGGAAGAAATAATTATGAACCACGGCCTCGCACCTATGAACACAAAGCCACGCTCTATTCTCTTTACTTGCATCTTCACGTTCCTTGTTGCCACCGCTGTGCATGCTGCGGTTTACACCTGGGACTCCAACACCGGCGCTGTTGGCGCTCAGGATGGCGCCGGAAGCTGGAACACCTCCGGCACCAACTGGCTCTCCGGCGGGTCCAACGTCGTGTTTGGCAACACCAGTTCGGACACGGCCGCCTTCGGTGCTGCCAGCGGCACTGCCGGCACGATCACGGTTTCAACCATTACCGCCAACGCCATCGCTTTCAATGCCGCGGGCTCCGGCACCTACACGCTGAGCAGCGGCACGATCACCCTCGCGGGCACGTCTCCGACCATCGCCGCCAATGTCAATGCGACCATCGGGTCTGTGCTGGCTGGGACAGTGGGCCTGACTTCAACGGGTGCCGGCGCGCTGACGCTCTCCGGCGCGAACACCTATAGTGCCGGGACGACAGTCACCAGCGGAACACTGACGGTTGCCAATGCCCAGGCTTTGGGCAGCCCTTCCGGGGCGCTCTATGTCGCCTCGGGAGGCGGGTTCGCTGTCAACGCTCCGGCCAACACCGGGCTGGCCTGGGCGTATTACAGCGCGACGCCGGGAACTCAGGCCACGTTTGCCGGGTCGTTGACGGGGATTCAGAGTGTTGTGTCTGGCACCACCCCGACCTCCGTAACCAACGTCACCTCGCTCGGTTCGCTGCCCTTGGCGACCGGCACAAGCTGCCAGGCGATCGGCTCGGGCATGATCAACATCGCCACCAGTGGAACGTATGTCTTCCAGCGCACCAGCCAGGACGAAGACGCTGCGATCTTCATCGACGGCCAGGCGGTCGTGCCCGGCGTGCCGACCTCCAACCCCAGTCCCTGGACCCAGGCGGCCACCTCGGGAACCATCGTGCTGTCGTCCGGCTTCCACAGCATTGCCGTGCCTTGGTATCAGTGGATCGGTGGAGAAGGTCTTCAGATTCAATGGAAAGGGCCGGACACGAGCAACACCTTGGTGAATCTCGCCACCGCAAACGCGAACCTCACGCCCGACCAGTACCTCGCCAGTTTGATCGGCTCGGGCAATGTGGCCCTGAACACCGGCAACCTCGTTGTCGGCTACGGCAACACGAGCGGGCCTTTCGGCGGCGTAATCTCGGGCATCGGCGGCGTGACCAAGTACGGTGCCGGCACGCTGACGCTCACCGGTTCCAACACCTACACCGGCGTGACCACGATCAGCGCCGGCACTTTGCAAATCGGCGACGGCACGACGGACGGCTCGATCGCCACCTCCGGCACCATCGCGAACAATGCCGCCCTGGTGTACAATCTCGTGGGCAACCAGAGCCTGGGCGGCATCATCAGTGGCAGCGGGTCTTTGACCAAGACCGGAGCGGGCGCGTTGACCCTTGCCAACGCGAACACCTTCACGGGCGACACCGTCATCGCCGGCGGCACCCTGGTTATCGGTGGATCCACTTCTTTGCAGAACAGCACCCTGAACTACAACAATCAGGGGGGCGCGCTGAGCTTCGGCTCCTGGACAGCGGCTACCCTGGGCGGGTTAAAGGGCGCGCAAAGCCTCTCGCTTCTCAACACGGGCGGCTCGGGTGTCGCCCTGAGCGTTGGAAACAACAATCAGAACACGACCTTCACGGGAACCATTACGGGAAGCAGTGCTTCATCCTTCATTAAAATCGGCACCGGCACTTCGACTCTCGATTCAGGCGCTTCGACCGCCAATACATTCGGGTCTATGACCGCCAATGGCGGAAATTTAATTTTGAAATCCGGCACCTACACAAACTCGGGGACAGACCCTGCGGTCAGCGCTTATGCCGTCGGAGTTGGCGCGCGTGGCGGCACGCTAACTATTAACGGAGCCGTGCTGACAGACGCCACCGGGTATTTGAAATTTGGGGCCGCCGCCAACGGCAATGTGAACATCCTTAGCGGCACTGTTTCGACCCCATCGGATTTCGTCCTGGGGCACAATGGGAGCACGGTGGGGACGCAAAGCGGCGGCAGTGTCACGGCTGCTACTATCCAGCATTACGATGGCGGCACAGCTTCCTATACGCTGACCGGCGGCACGCTGAACACGGCGCGGATCTATAATCATACCTCGGTTGCCTCCTCCTTCACGCTGAATCTGAATGGAGGGACGCTTCAAGCCGCCGCTGGCACGACCAACCTCATCGATAACGGGGGGGGAGCTGGCGGGCCCGGGTCCGAAATCGCCGTGTTTCTCGGAGCGGGCAACACCGTCATCGACACCACGGCATCCAGCGCGACCATTATCCGCCCCATGGGCGACATGAGCGGCCAGGCGGGCACTTTCACCAAGGCTGGCGCGAACACTCTCACTCTCAGCGCGACCAACAGCTACACCGGTGCGACCGCAATCAATGCGGGAACGCTGTTGGTGAATGGGCCGATCACGCAGACCAGCAGTTTATCGATAAACAGCAACGCCACGTTGCAAATCGGTCTGCGCGCGCCCAACGGCATTCCCGCCATCAACGTCAAAGGAAACGTCACGCTTGCCGGTCAGATCAGCGTGAGCGATCTTGGCATCGTCGCCAACACCACTTATCCGGTGATTTCCTACACCGGCCAACTGACCAACAACGGCATCACGGTCGCGCTCAACATGTCGCAGTGGGCGTTCACGATTGACACCAGCGTGCCGCATGTCGTTTCGTTGGTCGTCGGCCAGAAATATCCGCTGGTGCAGTTTTCCAGCACTAGTTCTGTCGTCACCAGCCTGACGACGAATTTGTACGGCACCCTGCCGGGCACCATGCCGACCGGAGACATCTGGTACGAAGTGCGCGACCAGGCGAACAAGCTGTGGGATTTCGGCGCGACGCAGGCGCGAACGCCTTGGAGCATCACGGTGCGGCATCTGCGGTCCGGCACCAACACCGTGACCGTATTTGCGAAGGATACCACGGGGGCGATTCAGAGTAACAGCATCCAACTGACATTGAACCTCGGCGCTAACACCCCCGTCCGGCCCCGGCCCATCCCGTCGGAAATCTGGTGGGGCGGCTGTTCGGACAACTCGCAGATGACCAATTATTCGCAATGGCCGTTCGTCCAGAAATATGAGGACGGTTACTTTTTCCATGCCTATTATTGGATGACCACCGCAATGATTTCGTCCGGCAGTGCGGCGGCTTTGGAGCAGTCGCTGGCGACCAATTTACTTCCATTCAATACCAAATATTGGGTGGAACTTGCCGGTGACATCCCCAGTCCCAGCACCACTTCCGCTGCGTCTCAACTCAGTTCGGCGGGTGGTTCCGCCGCGGTTTGCGAGGCCAACGGCATCATCTGGTCAGAGTTCACGCACGATTATCACATGGAAGATTTGCAGCCGCTATGCCAGGTGAATCCCACCTGGCAAACCAACGATCAGATCGCCTGGTGGACGGGCGACCTGACCATCGCCAGCGGCACATATCCCTATACCAGCGGCATCTGGCGCGATGTGTTCAACGGCTACTACGCCATGTTCCCTCACGTCAAAGTCGGCCACACCAGCCAGCCCGAGTATTGGCCGTGGGACAGTTATCCGGCGGAATTGGGCAATGACCTGCCCTTCTCGCCACAAACCGCGCACGACGTCATCGGCTCGTTTGTCAACATGGCCGGTGCCATCGGGCATCCTTACTTTTCGCTGCAGAGCGACGCGCCATGGGATTTTTTTGGCGGAACCCAGTATAACGGGGTCCCGAGAGCCCCTGCTGCGGACGAGGCCGTTATGCGTCAGAAAATCCGCGTTTACGAGCAATATCTGCAATCGCGCAACTGCCGCCACACATTGATTTGTAACGTCAGTGACGCAACCAGGGGCCGTCTAGGATCCTACGACGCCTCAGATATTTACTATGAAAACAGCAGCTTGAGCAGCATGGTTCTCCACCAGCAAGAAGGCGGGCGCGCGAATCGATATTTGTTTGAGGACTGGTATCCGACCAAGTCCCCCTATGCCGTCGTGCCCGAAACGAAGGTCGGCAGCTACACGCATCTGGCGCTTTCGGGGATCAAGTATTTAAAAGGCATTGCCGACATCAATGGCAATCTGGAACCACTGAACATTACGCCGACGGCGACGAACGGCACGGTGGTGCAACTCCAACTTCAAAACAACGGCGACGTGATGTGTTTGCCGGCGCTCGCCGGACAGGTTGGCACCGTGCCCGGCGTGACCACCCGATACTTCACCACCAGCGGCACGGAAGTCACGGCGACGGTTCTGACCGCGGAAGGCCTTTGCTACACCAATATGCTCCAGCCTGGAGCCACCACGAATTTGTTCGCTGTTACACTCGCCAGCGGTATTTCCGCGACGACCAGCGACAACGCCAGCCTTGAAGCGTTCTGGAACCCGCAGGACCCGCTGGGCATCGTGCGCGATCGGGCATCATTTGCCACGCCGCTCAATCCGCTCGGTTCGTGGCAGGACGCGGATATTGGCAGTGTAGGCTTGCCCGGCGGTTCGGCCTTGAGCGGCACCAATTTCACGCTGCTCGGTTCCGGCGCGGACATTGCGGACATTGCGGACGCCTTCCACTTCGTCTGGCAGACGAAAAGCGGTGACGGAACCCTGACGGCCCGCGTGACCAGCCAAACCGCCGCCGACGTCTGGTCCAAAGCCGGGGTGATGATTCGCGAAAGCACGGCGTCGGGCGCGCGCAATGTGTGCGTATGCGTGACGCCCGGCAACGGCGTGAGTTTTCAGAATCGCGCGGTGAGCGGCGGCACTACCTCGACTACGAGCCTTGCCGGCATGGTTGCGCCGTATTGGGTGCGACTGACGTGCAGCGGCACAACGTTCACGGCGCTCTGTTCCGCCAACGGCGTGGACTGGGTAACGGTCGGCAGTTGTAGCCTAACTGGTTTTGTAACCTCAGCCCAGTGGGGACTGGCGGTGACTGCTCACAACAACGCACTCGCCAGCGCGGCGACCTTTGACAATGTGACCTTGTCCAATACTACTACTAATGCCGCACCGGTGCTCAACCCGATTGCCAATTGCACGCTGATTGCCGGCCAGACGCTTACGTTCACGAATGTCGCTACCGATGCCGACGTGCCGCTGCAGACGCTGACGTTCAGCCTGATCGCGCCGCCGCCCGGAGCAACGGTTGACAGTAGCAGGGGTGTCTTTAACTGGCGGCCAACCATCGCGCAATCGCCAGCAACCTATCTGTTCAGCGTGACAGTCACAGACAATGGCACGCCCAGCTTGAGCGCCACCCAGAGTTTTGTTGTCACGGTGACCGCACCGGCAACCCCGATGGTGAGTGGCGTTAAATTGGTCAACGGTCAATTTAGCATGACGATCGGCGGCGACAACGGGCCGGACTACACCATTTTCGCCTCGCCCAATCTGATCGATTGGATGCCCATCCAGGTGACCAGTTCACCGACGCCGCCCTTCACGTTCACCGACCCCGACGCCGTCAATTTCCAAAAGCGTTTCTACCGGGTGCGTTTGGGACCATAAATCCACCGTTCGATTCAACCAGTAACATAAGAAACGGAGAATACCGTGAGACAATATCTAACAACAATCCTGATCATGAATGCGCTGTCCCTCAGTGCCTTCGCCGCCATCACCCCGCTGCCCTATGTTGTGCCGACGGTGGTGGCCGACCGCCAGGAAGCGCAGGTCCCCGACCGCGTGCAGCTCAGCGGCATGCTCGGCGCCCGCATCCACGCGAATACCTATACGCGTCTCTTGGAGACGGTGAATGTGGACCGCCTGCTGGAAGGCTACCGCAAGCGCCCCGGTTGCATGACTTGGGATGGGGAGCATATCGGTAAATTCATCCATGCCGCGAGCCTGGCCTGGGCCAACAGCGGTGATGAAAAGCTGCGGGCCAAGATCGCCAGCGCGGTGAAGGAATTGATAAAATGCCAGGAAGCCGGCGGCTACTTGGGCACCTACCTGCCGGATAAACGCTGGACGGAGTGGGATGTGTGGTCCCATAAATACAACCTGTTCGGCCTCCTCACCTGGGCGCGCTTAAGCGGTGACCAAGCGGCCCTGGACGCCTGCCGAAAGATGGGCGACCTGCTGTGCAACACGTTCGGGGAGGGCAAACTCGATTTCATGAAGCAAGGACCCTTCGAGGGGCAGGTCACCGTGTTGGAGCCCATGGTCCTCCTCTATCGCATGACCGGTGAACCGCGTTACCGGGACTTCTGCCAGTATCTCATGAAGTGTTATGCCGCCAAACCTCGCCCCCTCGTGGCAACCCTGCTGCAGAAGAAGCGCGTCGATCGAGTTTACGCCACCCATGCCTATACGCAGCTTTCGTTTATAAACGGCTTGCTTGAGTGGTATCGGATCAGCGGTGAAAAGGACCTGCTGACCGCCGCCGTCAACGCCTGGGAAGATATCACAGCCAAGCGCCTCTATATTACGGGTGCTGTGAGTTACCGTGAGACGTTTCATGACGACTTTGATCTGCCGAATAACAACCATGTCGGCGAGACCTGCGCCACCGTCACCTGGCTCCAGTTCAACGCGCAACTCCTGCGCCTGACCGGCGAGGCGCGCTACGCCCAGGAGCTGGAGCGCACCGCCTACAACCAACTGGCCAGCGCCCAGAGCCCGGACGGACGGGCCTGGACCTATTATGTGGGGCTCGTGGGCACCAAGGCCTACTCCACCAACTTCACCGGCTTTTGCTGTCTGTCGAGTGGTCCGCGCGGCCCCGCGCTCCTGCCCACCTGCGCTCTGACCACGGACCACGACGGCGTGGTGGTAAACCTTTACGATGAAAGCCGCGCCCAGTTACGCCTGCGGGACGGCACCAGCGTGGCGGTGAACCTAGTCACCCGATTTCCGAGCGAGGCGAATATTGCCATCGACATCAAGCCAGAGAAACCCGCCGACTTTGTGGTGAAACTGCGCATCCCCACCTGGTGCTCCAACGCGACGCTTAAACTGGGTAACCAGACTCTGCCGATGACCGTTGGTGAGGATGGCTACGTGGCGGTACACCGCACCTGGCAAGCGGGTGACCGGCTCAATCTGGTGTTGCCGCCCAATGCGCGGGTGGTGCCGGGTGACCATGACAATCTGGGCCGGGCGGCAATCTGCTACGGCCCCTTGGTATTGGCTACGGATACTGCCTTGGATCCTGCCGGTGATCGGATACAGCTAAACACCACGGACATCAGCACCTTGGGCCTCACGCCCGAGCCGGCCAAGGGCATCTTCCACGACTGGCCAAACGCACAGGTCTTCCGCATCGCAAGCATGGGCAACAGTGTGCTGATTGCGCCCATCGCCACCGCCGGTGCAGTCGGGGACACCAAGGGTGAGTGCTATCGGGTGTGGTTACCGATGCCTGGCCAATCTGGAGCAAACCTGGCGGTGGGTGGCACCGAAAGCGTTTCCCGTATCCGCACGCCGCCGGGGGCGTGGGCCGATTCCCGCACCGGCCGATGGGCATCAATCATCGATGGCGGAGAGGTGCTGACCTATGACGGTAAAAAGGAAGATCAGGATTGGTATGCGGTGACGCTGGCCAAGCCCGCCACCGTGGGCCGGGTGGTCTTCTTCTTCGGTTGGGCCTTCCCCACTGGCGGTTGGTTCGATACCTCGGCAGGAAAACCGCAGGTGCAGGTGCAAACCGAGATGGACGGTCCCTGGACCACGGTCGGTGAACTGTCGAACTATCCCGCCACCACCGCCACCGAAGCAAAGAGCCTTGGCCCCCACAGTTCCGGGACCCGCTTCACCTGCACCCTCGCCAAACCGGTGACGGCGCTGGCGGTGCGCGTCATCGGCAAACCGGCTTGCGGCAATAAGCCGAAACAGTCGTTCTCGTCCTGTGCGGGGCTGTCCGTGTATGAACGTTGAACCAGCAGATCATGCTGCCAAACCAATTCATAAATAGAGCAAGAAAGCCGCGATGCTAAAATGGTTGTCACCAATACTGTTCATGACCGCGCTGGCGCCCAGTGTGCCGGCGGCGGGCCAGCCTCTGGACCTCGGCTGGGAATTTCATCAGGGCGGCCTGGGCAGCCTTTGGGAGATCTGGCGCGGCGACAAGGCGACGGACAATGTCTCCTGGGCGCCGGTCACCCTTCCGCATTGCTTCAATGCCCGCGATGCGGTGGATCCCGATGTGCATTACTATCAGGGGCCGGGTTGGTATCGCAAACGCTTGCAGATCGACAACCCGTTTCCCAATGGCCGGACCCGCCTGCACTTTGACGGCGCTGGACAAAAGGCGCAGGTCTTCGTCGGTCAGAAAAAAGTCGGCGAACATCTGGGCGGTTACGACCAGTGGGACGTGGACATCACCGATGCGATCACAAAAAGAACGGACGTGCAACTGGCGGTGATGTGCGACAACTCGCGAGACGCGGAGAGTATCCCGTCTGATTTGAGCGATTTCAATCGGTACGGCGGACTGTATCGACATGTCAGTCTGGTTTATCTCCCGGTTATTTCATTGGATCGGGTTCACATCGAACCGGTGATCGCCGCGGATGGCATGGCAAGCGTGCAGGTGCGCGCCAGACTCTACAATCCGTCCCGGCTCCAGGACGAAACGAAATTAGCCATTGAGGTTCGTGATCCGGGCGGAAAGGTCGTTCATGTCTCGACGAAGAAACTGGTGCCGTGGGCGAGCGAAACGACCATTGCTGCGTTCAAAATGGCCAAACCGGAATTGTGGTCGCCGAAGTCGCCGGCACTCTACACCTGCAGCGTCACGCTCAAGTCGTCGCAGGGCAGCCAGCAAGTGGTCGAAGAGTTTGGCGTGCGCTCTCCGGAGTGGATTGCGCATGGCCCATTTAAGTTGAACGGGGAGCGGTTGCTGCTGCGAGGCACACATTATCATGAGGATCACGCCGGGGTGGGCGCCGCCGTGCCGGATGAGGTGGTGCGCCAGACGCTGAAGGCCATGAAGGAAATGGGGGTAAACTTCATCCGCCTGGGACACTATCAGCAGGCTCCGTTGGTGCTGCAACTGTGCGACGAACTCGGCATCCTGGCGTGGGAGGAAATCCCGTGGTGTCGCGGCGGGCTGGGTGGCGCAGTCTACCAGCAACAGGCGCGGGACATGCAGCAGGCGATGATCGACCAGCACTTTAATCATCCATCCATCATCCTGTGGGGACTCGGTAACGAAAACGACTGGCCGGGGGATTTTCAAACGTTCGACAAGGACGCCATCCGCGCGTTCATGGTGGAGTTGAATAACCGAGCGCATCAGTTGGACCCATCGCGCAAAACCGCTATTCGCCGCTGCGATTTCTGCAAGGATGTTCCCGACATTTATTCGCCGAGCATTTGGGCGGGCTGGTATGGCGGGCGCTACACCGAATATGGTGATTCCGTTAGAAATTGGATCAAAGACACCCCTTATTTCTTCCATGCGGAATACGGCGGCGATAGCCATGCTCGTCGGCACTCGGAAGAGCCGGAAAGATTTCTCGGCACCGTCGCGACTGGCGAGGGGACCGCGGAAGTCGGCGCGGCCTACAAGGCCGGGGGCGGCAAGGCGCGCGCCTCGCGGGACGGCGATTGGTCTGAGAGTTACATCATCAACCTGTTCGACTGGCATTTGAAGGAACAGGAGCAGATGACGAATCTCACCGGCGCGGCGCAATGGGTATTCAAGGATTTCGCCACGCCGCTCCGCCCAGAGAATCCCGTCCCGCGCGTGAATCAAAAGGGCGTGGTGGAACGCGACGGCACGCCGAAGGAAAGCTATTACGTTTTCCAGAGTTATTGGTCGGACAAGCCGATGATTCACATTTATGGACACACTTGGCCGGTGCGCTGGGGTAAGCCAGGTGAAGCCCGGCAGGTAAAAGTTTTCTCCAACTGCCATGAAGTGGAGTTGTTCGTGAATGGCGTGTCATCCGGTGTTCGTAAACGTAATTCCGCGAATTTTCCCGCTGCTGGATTGCGCTGGGACATCCCTTTCCTAGCCGGCACCAACACGCTCCGCGCCGTGGGAAAAGCTCAGGGCCTCGAAGTGGAGGATAAAATCTCACTCACCTATCAAGAGGCCTCTTGGGCTAAACCGGCGCAATTCGCGTTGCGGCAGATTGCGCTGACCCATGGCTGCGCGACCATCGAAGCGCAAGCGCTCGACCCGGATGGTGTGCCGTGCCTGGATGCGTCGAATCTGGTGCGGTTCGGGCTCGCGGGTGAGGGCCGGCTGCTGGACAATCTGGGGACCTCCACGGGCTCCCGCGTCGTGCAACTTTATAATGGCCGGGCGCAGATCAGCCTGCAGCTCACTGGCGATTCCGCCATGGCGAGCGTGGCGAGCAAAGGAATCAAATCCGCTTATTTGAAAATAACAGAAAACAAGCAAGTAACAAAACAATGAAACACACGATTACACTCCTCGCCACCCTGCTGCTGGGACCGCTGGCCGCAGTCACTCCGTTTGCGTTGGGCGTGACCCCGTTGCCAGACAAGATTCCCTGCGCCATTGCCGACCGGCAGGATTTTCAGGTTCCCGATTGCGTGCAACTGACCGGCTGGCTGGGCACGCGCATCGCCGCGAACGAGAGCAATCGACTCGCGAAGCTGGATATCGCTCGACTGCTCGAAGGCTATCGCAAGCGTCCCGGTCGCCAGAGTTGGGAGGGCGAGCACGTCGGCAAATGGCTGCACGCCGCCACGCTCGCCTGGGTCAACACGGGCGACCCGGCACTGCGGGCGAAGCTGGACGAAACCGCCGCCGAACTTTGCAAATGCCAGCTGGAGGATGGCTATCTGGGGACCTATAGCCTCGACGGAAAACCATGGCCTCGCTGGACCGAATGGGATGTCTGGGCGCACAAATACAACCTCATCGGGCTGGTCACCTACATGCGCTACACCGGGAACCTCTCGCCGTTGTCAACCTGCCGGAAGATGGCCGACCTTCTTTGCAATACTTTCGGCGATGAACCGGGCAAGCGGGATATCAATAAGGCAGGTCAGCACGTCGGCCTGGCGCCGGGCAGTGTGATGGAACCGATGGTGTTGCTCTACCGATTGACGGGCGAGCCGCGCTATCTGGACTTTGCCAGATACCTGTTAAGGGCTTGGGAAACGCCAACCGGGCCGCACCTCGTCTCGCGCCTGCTGGATCATCAGGGAGTGAACAAGGTCGGCAATGGCAAGGCTTATGAAATGCTTTCCTGCCTCAACGGCGTCCTGGAACTCTATCGCACCACGGGCGATACCAATTTATTCAACGCCAGCCTCAACGCCTGGCAGGATATCGTGGATCACCGCCTCTATATCACGGGCGCGGCCAGTTACGGCGAGCATTTTCACGACGATTTCGATCTGCCGAACAACAGCAGCGTCGGTGAAACCTGCGTCACCGTCACTTGGTTGCAGTTCAACGCGCAACTCCTGCGCCTGACGGGTGAGGCGCGCTTTGCGGAACAACTCGAACATGTCGCGCTCAACCAACTGCTCGGCGCGCAGCAACCCGACTGCAAGGCGTGGGGTTACTATGTGCAAATGGAAGGCAAGAAACCCTACAGCGCACAGCTTACCGGCCATTGCTGCTTATCCAGCGGCCCGCGCGGCATCGCGTTGCTGCCCACCTTCGCGGTCAGCACCGACCGCGACGGCGCGGTCGTCAACCTCTACGACGCCGGCACGGCGCACCTGACTTTGCGTGACGGCACGCCGGTGACTCTGAAAATTGAAACGATGTATCCGGCTGATGGACGCATCCGCATCACTGTAGAAACCAATGCCGAAAAGGAATTTTCGCTCAAGCTGCGCCTGCCGGCGTGGTGTGAGGGGTATTCGCTCAAACCGTCCGGCGCAACGCTGGGCGCGGATGGCTACACCGCATTACACCGGAAATGGAAATCCGGCGAGGTCGTGGAACTGAACTTGAAGCTCGCCCCGCGCGTCGTCGTTGGTGATCACCTGAACCAGGGCAAAGTCGCCGTGTGCTATGGCCCGCTGGTGTTGGCGGCGGACGAAGCGCTGCTGCCCGCCAACCAAACGCTCAGCACAATGGCGCTGCCCAAGGCCGATCTTGCTGCGCTGTCCGTTACACCTGAAGCCGCGCCGGCGGAACGGCAGACCTGGCCGGGTGCTAAGATCTTCCGAGTGAACGCCACCACGCGGCGCGGAGTTGAATCATTTACCGCAAGTTTGATTCCGTTTGCCGATGCCGGAGCGACTTTGGCGTCTTACAAGGTCTGGCTGCCAGTCGCCGGTCAGCCCAGTGCCAACGTGCTGCTCGACGGCGTCGAAAGCCGGTCGCGGCCGGGTAACCTGACCGGCTCAATCAACGATGACGATTTGACGGGCGGAGTTGTTACCTATGATGGCAAACCGGCGGCGGAAGATTGGTTTGCCGTCACGCTGGCCCAACCCGCGATGATTCGTCGCGTGGTGTTCGTGGCCGGACAAATCTTTCATGACGGCGGCTGGTTTGATGCCAGCGTGGGCAAACCCCGCGTGCAAATCCAGCGCATCCAAAACAGCGCGTGGGAAACGGTCGGCGAGTTGAGCGACTATCCCGCCACGACTGCGACCGACAGGAAGAAATTGAAGCCAAGTCAGAGGTTCTCCCTGCGCCTCTCGACCTCGGAAAAAGTCCTGGCCGTGCGCGTCATTGGCGTGCCGGCCAGCGGCGACAATCCGCAACAGGTGTTCTCGTCGTGCGCGGAACTGCAGGCATTCGAAAACTAAAGACAACTAACCCAAAAAACGAAAGGAACAACCAGAATGCAAATCGTAGAATCTTATCCGGTCGCCGTCGCGATGTGTGTCGTGACCATGCTCTGCTGGGGCTCTTGGGCCAACACGCAAAAACTCGCCAGCAAGGAATGGCGCTTCCAGCTGTTCTATTGGGATTACGCCATCGGCGTTTTCCTGCTCTCGCTCCTGCTTGCGTTCACGATGGGCAGCACCGGCAGCGGCGGGCGCGGATTCCTCGCTGACCTTCACCAGGCGGACGCCAACTGGCTTGGCTCGGCCTTTCTCGGCGGCGTCATTTTCAATCTCTCGAACATCCTGCTCGTGGCGGCGATTGACATCGCCGGCACGGCGGTGGCGTTTCCCGTCGGCGTTGGATTGGCGCTTGTGCTGGGTGTGATCACCACTTACCTCGCCAAACCCGAGGGCAATGCGCCGATGCTCGCGCTGGGAGTGGCGGCCGTGGTCGTGGCAGTCGTGCTCGATGCGCTGGCCTACAAAAAGCTGGCCAGCGCCGGCAAGAAGACGCCGGTGAAGGGAATTGTCCTCTCCGTCATTGCCGGTGTGTTGATGGGATTCTTCTACAGCTTCGTCGCGCAGACGATGGGGAAAATTGACGGCGCAACGCACGTGCTTCAACCCGGCAAGTTGAGCCCCTACACGGCCATCGTGCTGTTCAGCGCCGGCTTGCTCGCCTCGAACTTTATCTGGAATACGATTGTCATGGCAAAGCCGTTCAGCGGTGAGCCGGTGACGTATCGCGATTATTTCACCAAAGGCAACACGCGCCTGCATCTCATCGGAATTCTCGGCGGCATGATCTGGAACACTGGCATGGGCTTTAGCATCATCGCCAGCACCGCGGCGAGTCCGGCTCTATCCTACGGACTTGGCCAGGGTGCGACCATGGTCGGCGCGCTGTGGGGCGTGTTCATCTGGAAGGAATTCAAGGGCGCACCGGCGGGCACGGGCAAGCTGCTGGCGGCAATGTTCGTGTTTTACCTGATTGGTTTGGGTGTGTTGATCGCTTCAAAACTCTAATCACATTATGAGCAAAAAGACCATTATTGTCGTCGGTAGTTCCAATACCGACATGATCATCCAGCTCGACCGCATCCCGCGTCCCGGTGAAACTATCCTCGGCGGGGAATTCACCAGCGCGGCGGGCGGCAAAGGGGCGAACCAGGCAGTCGGCGCGGCGCGCGCTGGCGGGCAGGTCACGTTCATCGCCCGGGTCGGCCAGGACATGTTCGGCGACCAGGCGGTGGCCGGATTCACCAAGGAAGGAATCAACGCCGACCATGTCACACGTGATCCGTCCAGGCCGTCCGGCGTGGCCCTGATTTTTGTAGCCAAGGACGGTGAGAACAGCATCGCTGTGGCAGGTGGCGCGAATGGCGAGCTTTCCCCGGCGGATGTGAAAGAAGCGGCAAACTTATTCGCCGGCGCGGGCATGCTGGTCATGCAACTGGAAACCCCGCTGGTTACCGTCCAAGCAGCGGCCGATCTGGCAGCAAAGGCGGGCGTGCGCGTGATTCTCAATCCGGCACCCGCTCGTGCGATCCCGGACCAACTGTTAAAGAAGGTCTCCATCATCACGCCGAACGAAACCGAGGCTGAACTGCTGACCGGTATTAAGGTTGACAGCGAAGCCGCCGCATCGAACGCCGCCGACAAACTGCTCGCGCGGGGCGTCAAGACCGCAATCATTACGCTGGGTTCACGCGGAGCGTTCGTGGCCGGTGACGGGGTAGGAAAACTGGTTCCGGGCTTCAAGGTCAAAGCGGTGGACACCACCGCCGCCGGCGACACGTTCAATGGCGCGCTGGCCGTTGCTCTGGTTGAAGGGAAGACGCTGGAAAACTCCGTCCGCTTCGCGAATGCAGCCGCCGCCATTTCCGTAACACGGTTGGGCGCGCAAACCTCGGTGCCGACCCGCAGGGAAATCGAGGAACTTCTGAAAAACAATCCGTAAAAATCGGCGTGAATCCTATCGGATTGATGAAAGCCAAAATACGATTCTAAAAGCAGACAAAATGAAAACAAGCAAGGGTAGCTATCTATGCTTGAGCCTCGTGATGCTGCTCGTAACAATGCAGGCATGGGGAGCAGGGGGCAACCTGCCCGCCGTAAGCGAGAGCCAATCCCGCCTGGGCAACGTGCAAGGCTCGCTGATTGAAGGCCGGCTGATCTCTACCTATGATGGCACCAAGCAGGAGCAGGATTGGTATGCGGTGACCCTGGCCCAAGCTGCCCCCGTTCGGTCGAAGGTCTCGCCGCTCAGCGGAATGCTCAAAAATCGGAGATAAATATGAAAAATTTGTTTTTTTGCGATCGCAGGATCGGGCTGATTGCCATGGTATTTATGGGATTGAGCGGGCTGGCCCGCGCACAGGGGACGTATTATGACGCGACGTTATCGCCGTCTTATCGCGGGTATGTCCACGACACCCGCTTGTGGATTCCGAATAACGTGACCGTCATCATGGGCGTTATTATTATCGGCAACGGCGCCCTTGGAGATCAGCGCGGAAGGACCGCCGAGACAGACTGGCAGGCATTGGCACGTGCGCATGATTTTGCTTTGATGGGCACTTCTCTATACATTTGCCAATCAGCTGATGATGTGAATGCAGAAGTGCCGATGCTCCTGGCTGATCTTGCCTGGTACGCGACCGCCAGCGAGCATCCTGAAGTTACGAATCTGCCTTTTGTTCTCTGCGGGTGGTCGGGTGGCGGGCAGATCGCATACGGAATTAATACCAAGATACCGGAGCGAGTGATTGCCTATGAGGTGGACAAGGGAGGATACTATGTGTCGGGCGCTCTGTCGGCGGCTGCCCTGAAGACCCCCGCGATTTACGTGGCCGGAGCAACTGATACAGGGACTCGAATCGCCAACATCACAACGCTGTTCGATACAAACCGCCCCATTGGTGGGCTCTGCGCCCTTGCCTTCGAGCAGAATACCGGGCACGCCGAGGGAAATGTCAACGGCATGTTCTTCACCTTTTTTGATCATGCCATCCGGGCGCGTTATCCTGCCGGGGTGACGCCGCTCTCCGGTCCTGTCACCCTGCTGGACTTGTCTGAGACCAACGGCTGGCTGGCTGCCAAGCCGACCGTCAGCAATGGTTTGTCCGGCTCGGTTTACGCATATACGGCTTATTCGGGCACCACAACAAGTGCCTGCTGGCTGATGGATGCGGATGTCGCCAATCTTTACCGGGGATTTGCCACTTATAACCCGGCTGTCACGGTGACGGCCGTGGGCGGTCCGCTTTTCTCCGCCCCCCAGACGATCCAGTTCAAGGTCTCGGTGGATTCGACGGCGTTTCCAGGGTGGGTGACCGCGGATGTGTATGATGGCGCTACGAAGCTGGGCACCGTCACCAATGGCGGGTCCTCCTCGGTTTACGCAGTCCGGCCTTGGGGCGGCAGGGACGTCACGGTGATCGCCCGTGACGCGTCGGGCAACGAGCGGACCTCCATTCCCCAGCCTTTTGTGGTCAATAAGAACTCCGCGCTCGCATGGAATAACGCCGCCGGAGATTTTCTTTGGAACACCAACTCCACTAACTGGGGCGGGGCTGTCTGGACTCCCGGCGCCGATGCGGTATTTGGCGCGACGGGCGTGGGCACAGTCACGGTCTCCGGCACGCAGACGCTGGCCGACAGCTTGACGGCGCTTGACTTTGACGCCGTCGGCTACAAGCTCATGGGCGGCACGCTATCCCTGCCCGGCAACAGCGGCTTTAATGTGAATGCCGATGCCGAGATTGCCTCGGTGATCACAGGCACTGGCAATCTCATCAAATCCGGTGCCGGCACGCTGACCCTCACCGGCAACAACACCTACTACGGCGCCACCGCAGTCAACGCCGGCACACTGCAGCTGGGCAACGGCGGCAACCTCGGCAACACCTGGGTCCCGGTCGTCTCCACCCTGGCCATCGCCCAGAACGCCAACGGCGCCTCAAACGCGCTGAACGGCTACCTGACGCTGTGGGTCGGCGCCAACTTCACCATGGCCGATACACACACCAGCACTTTCAACGTAGGCGCGGCAACGCTGTCGGCTGGAACCGGCACGCCTCCGGTTCTGACGTTTGACGTTGCTTCGGCCAACCAGACGAGTGACACGCTGGCCATCGCCGGCGGAGCCACCGTCGGCGCAGCCCTTCCCACGATTGTCACGAACTTCCTGGCCGCTCCCTCGACCAGCACGAACACTTACACCCTGATTACCGCGGCAAACGGCCTGGGCGCAGCCAATTTCAACCTTGCCTCCAAGAACTTTATGATCGGAGGCAACCCCTATCACACGAGCCTAGCCACCTCCACGGACACGTCGGTAATTCTTTCGTTTGAGGCCGGTGCGACGATTCTCTCGGTCTATTGGCAGGGCGGCATCGACTGGAGTTGGAAATCACAGAACGCCGCGACACCGAATACGAATTTCACAAACGACGCTGCGGGAACCATCAACGCGTTGGCGTTGCCCAGTTGGACGACCGACGTTTACATGTCGGCCAACTCGGCGAGCAACCTCGCCACCACGCTGGATCAGGCGTTTACCATCAACGGCTTGACCTTTGTCGGCGTCGGCAGCTCCAATACCGCCGGCTCGAGCATTGGCGCGGGCTCCGGCGGAACTCTGCAAATCAACAGCGGCGGCATCACTGTCAACGCCGGCTCGGGAGCCAATAGCATCTCCGCCCCGGTCACTCTGGGAGCGGCTCAGTCCTGGACCAATAACTCCAGTAACCTGCTCACTGTTGGCGCCGGCGCCGTCAACAATGGCGGCTTCCTCCTCACTGTGGCCGGCTCGGGCAACACGACCATTAGCGGCGCGATTAGCGGGAACGGCAGCCTCACCCAGTCTGCATCCGGCACTCTGACCCTTTCCGGCAGCAACACCTACACCGGAGCGACAACGATCAACGCGGGCACGCTGGCCATTACCGGGTCGGCTGCGCTCGCCGGTGGTGGCCCGGTAAATATCGCCGGCGGTGTGCTGGACCTCGGAGCCCAGAACCTCACGAATCCTTTTTCGCTCCAGAACGGTACGCTGCAAAACGGCAAGATCACCCTGGCATCGGGCAATTTTGACATTCAGAGCGGCACGGCGCTCTGGAATGTCCAGCTTAACGGCTCGGCAGGACTGATCAAGACCACTCCCGGCACAGCCACGCTCGCGGGAGCAAACTTCTTCACCGGACCGACAACGATCTATGCGGGCACGCTGTCCATTGGCTGGTGGGGTTCGTTTGCCTCCACCAGCGTGGTGAATCTCGTCAGCGGTACGCTGGACCTCAACGGCGTAGGCATCAGCAATGGCTATCCCAGCATCGCTCCTGTTTCTCTTCAGGGCGGCACAGTACAAAACGGCATGGTAAACTACAATGGGGTCACTATCGACATTCAAAGCGGCACGGAGACCTCGACCGCCGTCTTTGCAGGCTATGGAGGACTGAACAAGACCACTGCCGGCACAGCCACGCTCTCGGGCAGCAACACCTACACCGGTGCGACAACGATCTACGCAGGCACCCTGCAACTCAACGGCCTCATTTCCGGCAATCTCTCGGTGCAGACCGGCGGGCGTTTGATCGGCAGCGGGACCATCGGACAAAATCTCACCGTTTCGAGCGGGGGCGTCGCCCAATTCAACGGCGGCACATTTGCGGTCAACGGCAGCATCGCCAACAACGGCCTCTTCATTCTCAGCAACGGCGCCCGGATTACGGGATCCAGCTCCTCGTTTGTAAACAACGGCACGCTGGACGTCATCACTGCCGGCAAGTTCGTCCCGCCGTCCGGCTTCCAGAACAACGGGGTGATCGTTGACTCGAGCGCAGTCCGGGCGGCCTTTGTTTCAAAGTCGGGCAGCACGGTCACCATCGGTATCAACTCCAACACGGGGCATGCCTATCAACTCCAATATTTCCCGACATTGACCGGCGGGTCGTTTACAAACATCGGCGCGCCGCAAACGGGCAGCACCGGAACAACCCTTGTTTTTACCGATCCCGCCGCGACGGGATCCAAGGGCTTTTACCGGGTGATCGTAGCGCCGTAACGTCGGAGGCGAAAGGCGCGTGGCTGCTGCCGAGGTGCTTGGCAGCGAACTGCAAGATGAACGCGCTGCCTGCCGTCCTGACGAGACACGGCTCGCCGCGTTCGTTTAACGCAAGAGCCACGCACGGAATCTTCGATTGCCCGTCCGCACAGAGGACCGTTAGACATTGGAGCGTAACGGAGCACTGCGCCATGCAACCGTATGGGGGACCAGGTTGCGGCACGACTTTCTTGAATCTCCGATCCCCAATCCTAAGTCCGCTGCGGAACCCGGCCGTCACCGTCGCAAATCCCAAAACGATTGTCGTTCTCTTTACCGAAGGAGGTGCCGATGTCACGCCGTGGATCGACCAGGTGCCCGCCGTCGTGCAGGCCTTTCATCCGGGCAGTGAAGGCGGAAATATCATTGCCGATATTCTCTATGGCGAGGTCAATCACTCCGGCAAACTGACGGTTACCTGGCCCAAATCGCGATCAGATCTGCCGACCACCGGCCCCGATACCCACTACGAGGATACAATAAATGAATTCGGTTACCGCTATTTCGACAAGCACCAGAAGGCACTCCAGTTTCCCTTTGGCTACGGATTAAGCTACACCACTTTTGACTATGAATCGCTCACGACCAAGACCAGCACGAACAGCCTGTGTCCCGTCACTGCCACCGTGGCGGTCAAGAACAGTGGACGCGTGGCCGGGAAGGAAGTAATCCAGATCTATGTCGCCAACACGCATTCCGCCGTTGAGCAACCGGTCAAAAAACTGGCTGGGTTCGCCAAGGTGGAACTCAAGCCGTGCGAATCAAAGACCGTGGAAATTCCATTGCATTGGACCGCTTTCAAGTTCTTCGCCGTGAAAACGAAAACGTGGGTGCTTGAACCCGGCGCTGCGAGCAATATTTTCAGGATGTATTCAGCTTGGGTAGTCATAGCGGAGCGGGCTCACGGAATTTCGTGGGGAACTTATCCCTCGACCGGACATTCACTTGCCCAGGACTAAATTTCATTCAACGTGGATAGCTAAACGAGTCGGTATACTTCTGGAAATGGGATGCCAAGTCGTCGCGCGGGCGTCGAATGCTGAAGCTCGGGCACCACATCGCCCCGGGCACACCGTGGAAGTCAGGGAGTGCCAATCGGGAAGTTTTCTTCTGGAGTCTGGTCTTCTGCCTGTGATCGGCAAAAGGCATCCGTGGATTCAGTCTTCCTCGGGCAACAACGCCGTTCTGGCTGGCTGAGGATCGTCTATGTTCAGTGGGCCGCACTCGGCTCCAGCCTCCTTCTGGACCTCCGACAGCGCAGCGCACCTGCGAGGAACGGGAGGCTGGAGCCTCTAAGACCGGGGGCGTTCCCAGGCTGGAGCCTGGGAACGAGTCCAACCTCGCATGAAAGTGAAGTTTCAAGTCAGCGCGATCAAGTGCCTCGCCTGTGGTCTTTGGCGCCCCCGGCCAAGGGCCGTTTTTGGGAGAACAAACGCGCTATGGCTCCCATGACGGCGTCGGCGGGGGCGCCGACGCCCGCACGCGAGCGAGGGCGCGTGCGCTCCCCCCCCCGGAAGCTGGTGCGACCGTCAGGTTCCCAGTGATTTTGAGACTCCGCTTAAAAGAGACGTATTGGGCATCGAGCCTGTGCGGTGCACTGACGTCAATCGTCAAGCGCTGAGCCCAGCGCCTTTTAAAACAAAAACGGCGGAGCCTCAGATTGAGGCTCCGCCGAAGAACAAGCCGGAACGCGGCTTAGTAATTAGTACCGACGGGATGAACCGCCGCCGCCGGCGAACGAACGCCGGTTGCCGCCGCCGCCGCCGCCGCCACCGCCCCGAGGACGGTCTTCACGAGGACGGGCCTCGTTCACCGTCAGGTTGCGTCCCTGAAAGTCTTTGCCTTCAAGCGCCGTGCAGGCTGCCTGGCCTTCAGCCGGGCTGCCCATGGTGACGAATGCAAAGCCACGCGAACGCGCTGTGGCACGGTCCGTCGCGAGGCTTACCTCCACGACTTTGCCAAATTGCTCAAAGAGATCCTGAAGATCGTTTTCAGTGGTGTCAAATGACAGATTTCCTACGTATAGTTTCATGATGATTTATTGTGATTAAACGATTGCCCGCTACCAAGCCGTTCCCGAGAACCGGGTTTCAAATCATCTTTGAGAACTCCCAACAAACGATCTACCGCGCCATAAACAAAACAGTCGAACAGCGGGAGAATAAGGCACTTCTGCCGCAGTGCAAGCGAAATATCGAACAATTTCTTCCGCCCCCTGGAAAAAGCGGTGCGGCAAAAATTCCCCGGTTGTCCATCTTCCTCGAAACCGTTATGGTTTCCAGCTCATGTTCAAAGCTCTCGACATCTGGTTGCCGGCCTATGTTCGTCATCCGAAATGCCAACCCGTGAACGGGGTTACCCATCTGCTGCTCGCTGTCTGTGACCATTTCGAGCCATTCCACAAGGCCGATCGGGCGCACGCGCTACGCCGGGTCGATAAATGGCGGACCGCCTTTCCCGGACTTCACGAGTTTCGCGACGCCGACGGGGCGCCCCCAAAGCACACTTTCTTTTACCCGATCGAACAGTATGATGCCGAGGTTCTGGAACGGCTGGCCGGCATCTGCCGCGAGACGCAATGCGAGACCGAAGTGCATCTTCACCACCACAACGACACGGCTGAGAACCTCAAGGCGGTTTTGCAACGGGGCAAAGAGGACCTCCTGCGCCACGGCCTGCTCTCCCGCGACGAAACCGGGGCAACCCGCTTCGGCTTCATCCACGGCAACTGGGCGCTCGACGATTCGCATCCGCGGGGAAATCACTGCGGCGTCTGCGACGAGCTGCGCATTCTGAAAGAAGCCGGCTGCTATGCCGATTTCACCCTTCCGTCGGCCCCCGGTCGGACCCAGACGCGCACCGTCAATTCCCTCTACTACGCAACGAGCACCGGTCGTCCGAAATCGCACGACACCGGCACTCCGGCGCGGGTGGGGAGCGCGCCCTCGGGCGATTTGCTTCTTATTCAGGGGCCGCTCGGGCTGAACTGGCGCTGGCGCAAACTCGGCATTTTTCCGCGGATCGAAAACGGCGACCTGACTTGGAGCAATCCGCCCACGCTCGAACGGCTCAGGCTCTGGCTCGATCTCCAGATTCACGTGAAAGGCCGCCCGGAATGGGTGTTCGTCAAGCTGCACACCCACGGCGCTCCCTCGCCCAATCGCGGCATGCTTCTGGGCGAGTCAATGCGCCGTTTCCACGTCGCGCTTGGGCAGTTCATGCGCGCAAACCAGGAGCGGTATGCGCTCCACTATGTGAGCGCCCGTGAGATGGTCAACCTCCTGCACGCCGCCGAAGACGGCCAGACCGGCTCGCCTTGCGCGTACCGGGATTACCAACTTCGCTCCAACCTCCAACGCACTGCGGCGGTAACATGAAACCCCGGCTCCTGTTCATCTCGAACCTGTTCCCGGACGAGTCGGAACCGTACCGCGGGCTGGACAACGCCACGCTGCTGCATCGCCTGAAAGCCGGGTTCGACATTCGAGCCATCGCTTTGCGACCGTCGCTCTTTGGATGGAAAGGCCGCCAGCCTCGCGAAGTCGATGTGGCTTTCGAACCGATCTACGTTCCCTGCCGGTACGTTCCCAAATGGGGCAGCCGTTTCAATCACAAGCTGATGACCGCGGATTTGCGCGCGCCGTTTCAAGCATTGCGCAGCCGCTGGCCTTTTGACGTCATTCTCAGCTCCTGGCTCTATCCCGATAGCTGCTCGGTCGCCGCGCTCGCGGACAATATTCCCTTCGTTTCGATCGCGCAGGGCACCGATGTCCACGAGTATGCGGAAAATCCCGTTCGCCGCCGGGCGATCGTCACCGAGCTGAGCCGCGCCTCGGCGATCATCACGCGAAGCGCGGATCTCGCCCACCGACTCGCGCAGGCCGGCCTGCCGTCCAGCCGCCTGCACCCGGTGTACAACGGCATCGACTTTGACCGGTTCCAGCCAGGGGACAAACAGGCGGCGCGGCGCGCGCTGGGACTTCCGCCCTCGGCGGCAATCATCCTGTTCGTCGGCAATTTCCTGCCAGTCAAGAATCCGTTCCTGCTCCTGCGCGCCCATGCGCGGATGGCCGGAGCGCACCTGGTGATGGTGGGAGGCGGACGTTTGGAGACGAAAGCCCGCGCGCTTGCAGCCGAGCTGGGCTCCGCGAATCGAATCGTGTTTGCCGGACGCCGGTCCGCGGATGAGGTGGCGCAATTCATGCAGGCCGCGGACACCCTCGCGCTGCCCAGCCACAACGAAGGCGTGCCGAACGTCATCCTCGAAGCATTCGCCGCCGGGTTGCCGGTGGTCGCCTCGCGCGTCGGCGGCATTTCCGAGGTGCATAGCCGCGATTTTCTCGGCCGATTGGTGCCCGCCGGGGAGTTGGATAGCCTGGCTCACGCCCTTCGTGACATTTTGGGGACGCCTCCCGATCAGGACAGCATCCGGCGGCACGCTCTCCAGTTCTCCTGGGAAAACGCCGCCGCCAGTTACACCGCGCTTTTGCGGGAGGCTATCATGTCTTCCCATTGAGCGCCCAAGGCGGTATGATTGCGGCGTGAAATCGTATCGAAAAGAACTCTGGTTCGACATCGCACAACGCCGCGAGTTGGTGAACATCACCGCGGAAGTCGAGGCGGCGCTACGCGAAAGCGGCATCCGCGAGGGGCTTTGCCTGGTGAACGCCATGCACATTTCCGCCAGCGTATTCATCAACGACGACGAGGCCGGTTTGCACGCCGACTTCGAGACATGGCTGGAGAAACTCGCCCCGGAAAAACCGCACGCCCAATACCGGCATAACGGCTACGAGGACAACGCCGACGCGCATCTGAAGCGAACGATCATGGGGCGAGAAACGGTCGTCGCCGTCACCAATGGCTGCCTCGATTTTGGCCCATGGGAACAGATTTTCTACGGCGAATTTGACGGCAAGCGCCGCAAACGGGTGCTGGTAAAGATTATCGGGGAGTAGGCGGCTCAAAACCCGACGAAGTCGGGCAAACGGCAGCCACGGCGATCAAAAAAATAATTCGTCGCCTTGGGAGCGTCAGACGTCGGCCACCTGCATCTACGCCGTGCGTCCGTGGCAGCTCTTGAACTTGCGGCCGCTGCCGCAGGGGCACGGGTCGTTGCGGCCCACCTTGGGTTCGTCGCGCCGGGTCGGCTGGGCCGGGGGACGCGCCGCCGCGCTTTTGACCGCGCGGGTGACGGCGTCGGTTGGCTGGACGGCTTCGTTGTCGGGTTGCTGCTGCGCCGGTTCGGGCACTTCGAGGTGCATGAGGTTCTGAGGCAGGCTCGCCAGGAAATTCTCGAACGCCTGCAAATTTGACGTGCTGCGGAAGAGATTGTGCAGCACCTCGTTCTCGATCCGCGACATCAGGTCCACGAACATCTCGTAGGCTTCGTTCTTGTATTCGATCAGCGGATCCTTCTGCGCATAGGCGCGCAGATTGACCGCTTCGCGCAAGGCGTCGATGGCGTAGAGGTGTTCCTGCCAGAGGCGGTCGATGGCGTTCAGCACGATGTAGCGTTCGAGACTGACGACCGCTTCCGGTTCCTCATGCTTGACCTTCAACTCGTAGGAACTCTTGACCTTTTCAACCAGCCATGCGGCGACTTCCTCGCCGGTCATCGTCTGGAAGGGCGCCTTCTCCGGGGTCAATCCCAGCGGGAAGGTCGTGTTCACCCAGTGCAGCAAGCCCTTGTAGTTCGGACCGGCCCCGTCCTGGTCCACCAGAAGCTCGTTCACCTTGGCGGGCACGGCTTTTTGGATGATCTCCATGATGAGCTTTCGCGGCTCATCGGTTTCGATCGTCTCGTTGCGCAAGCCGTAGACGACCTCGCGCTGCTTGTTCATCACGTCGTCGAATTCGAGAGTGCGGCGGCGGATCATGTAATTGCGCTGCTCGACACGCTTCTGCGCGGTCTCGACCGAGCGGTTCAACCACGGATGCTCCAGTTCCTCGCCTTCCTTCATGCCGAAGCGTTCCATGATGTTGGTCATCCGATCCGCCGCGCCGAAATTGCGCATCAGATCGTCCTCAAACGAAACGTAGAAGCGCGAGAGACCGGGATCGCCCTGGCGCGAACAACGTCCGCGCAACTGCCGGTCGATGCGCCGGGATTCGTGGCGCTCGGTGCCGATGACATACAGGCCGCCGACCTCGGTGACTCCGGGGCCGAGCTTGATGTCCGTGCCGCGTCCGGCCATGTTGGTGGAGATGGTGACGGCGCCCGGCTGGCCGGCGCGCGCGACAATCTCGGCCTCCTGCATGTGGAACTTGGCGTTGAGCACGTTGTGCGGAATCTTTTCGCGCTTGAGCATGCGGCTGAGCAACTCGGACGATTCCACGCTGACGGTGCCGACCAGAACCGGTTGCTGCCGGCCGTGCGCCGCCTTGATGTCGGTGACGACCGCGTTGTATTTCTCGCGCCGGCTCTTGTAGATGAGGTCGTTCAAATCCTTGCGGATGCACGGCTGGTTGGTCGGGACCACCAGCACGTCGAGCTTGTAGATGTCATGGAACTCGTTGGCCTCGGTTTCGGCGGTGCCCGTCATGCCGGCGAGCTTGGCGTAGAGACGGAAATAGTTCTGGATGGTGATGGTGGCCAGCGTCTGGGTTTCGCGGTCGATCTGCACGCCTTCCTTGGCCTCGACGGCCTGGTGCAGACCGTCGCTCCAGCGGCGCCCCGGCATCTTGCGCCCGGTGTATTCGTCCACGATGACGACCTTGTTCTCCTCGACGACGTATTGCACGTCCTTCTCAAACAAACAGTAGGCGCGCAGCAAGGAGGAAATGTTGTGCAGCCGCTCCGCCTGATGGTCGCAGAAAGCCTGCTTCTTGGCTTTCTCCTCGGTCTTCTGCTCTTCGGAGAGACTGTGATTGGTGTCGATCTCGGCAAACTGCGAAATGAGGTCGGGCAGCACGAAAGCGTCGGGATCGCCGGGGCTGATGAACTCGCGTCCCATGTCGCTGAGATCGGACTCGTGCGAACGCTCGTCGACGGTGAAGAAAAGCTCTTCCTTGAGAGCGTAGAGTTCGTCCTTGCGGGTGTCCCCGTGGAAGGAGAGTTCCGCCTTGTCGATCGAACGGCGGCGGTCGGCGTCCTCCATCGAACGCAGGAGCGCCTTGTGCCGCGGCATCCCGAGCTTGATCTTGTAGATCATGTCGGCGGCCTCGGCGGTCTTGCCCTGCTCGAAAAGCGCTTCGGCTTCGGTGGCGATGCGGTTGCAAAGAATCGTCTGTTTCTTGACCAACTGTTCCACCAGCGGCTTGTATTTGTCGAACTGGTGGGTGGAGACGGTGGCCGGACCGGAAATGATGAGCGGGGTGCGCGCTTCGTCGATGAGGATCGAGTCCACTTCGTCGACAATGGCGTAAATGTAGCCGCGCTGCACCTGCTGGTCCTTGGTGGTGGCCATGCCGTTATCCCGCAGGTAATCGAACCCGAACTCCGAGTTGGTGCCGTAGCAGACGTCGCAGTAATATTGCTCGCGCCGCAGGGGCGGCGGTTGGTCGTGCTGGATGCAGCCCACCGTCAGCCCGAGGAATTTGTAGAGCGCGCCCATCCATTCGGAGTCGCGGCGGGCGAGGTAATCGTTGACCGTGATCAGGTGAGCGCCGCACCCGGTGAGGGCGTTCAGGTAGAGCGGCAGTGTCGCGACGAGCGTCTTGCCCTCGCCGGTGGCCATTTCCGCGATTTTGCCCTGGTGCAACACCATGCCGCCGATGAGCTGCACGTCGAAGTGGATCATGTTCCAGACGATCGGTTGATCGCATACCGTTATTGTCTGCCCCATGAGACGGCGCGCGCCGTTCTTCACCACGGCGAAGGCTTCGGGGAGGATCTCGTCCAGGAACCGCTGTTGTTCGCCGTAATCCTCGATCTTCGCAAGCGCGTCCTTCCAGGCGCGGGTTCGCTCGCGAAGCTGCTCGTCGGTCCCGGATTGAAGCTGCGCTTCGAACTCGTTGATCTTTGCGATGATCGGACGCATCCGCTTCAGCTCGCGTGTGTTTTTCGAGCCGACGATTTTCTTGATGATCCAGTTGAACATAAACTCAGGTATTGTGCGAACGCGCCTACTTGCTGCCCGGTTTCATGGCGGGGGTGGACGCCAGATCCGGCGGCAGCTTGTCGGCTTCAAAGGTTTCGGTATTCAATTTGACGAGACTCACAAAAGGGCATCCGAAGTCCGGGTGCGAATCGCCGCTGCGATCCACCAGCACTCCCACGCCCGCCACAACGCCGCCGCGTTCCTTGACGATATCGATCGTCTCCTGAACGCGTCCGCCGCGGGTGACGACATCTTCGAGAACCAAAAAACGTTCGCCGGGAGAAATGGTGAAGCCGCGCCGCAAGACCAGCTTGCCCTCTTCTTTTTCCGCGAAAATGTGGCGCTTTTCGAGCGTTCTTGCAACCTCGTGTCCGACAATAATGCCGCCGAGCGCCGGCGAGATGACGCTGTCGCAGGGGATCGACGCCAGTTTTTTTGCCAGCGCGGCGCAGACGCAGGCGGCAATGCCGGTGTGCTGGAGCAGAATGGCGCACTGGAAGAACTGCCGGCTGTGCAAGCCCGACCGAAGGACAAAATGTCCATCCAAAAGCGCCCCGGCCTGTTTGAACAGCGAAATGACTTCTTCAGGCGCCATGGCGTTATTCGGCGACGGCGACGACTTCGATCTCCACCTGCGAGCCCTTTGGCAGGCCGGCGACCTGAATGGTGGAGCGGGCAGGGAACGGGGCGGAGAAATAGCGCGAGTAGACCTCGTTCATCTGGGCGAAGGTGGCCAGGTCGGTGAGAAAAACGGTCGATTTGACCACGTTGGCAAAGGTCATGCCGTTGGCTTTGAGCACTCCGGCGACATTCTGAAGCACGCGCTCGGTTTGCGCGGTAACATCGCCCTCGATCAACGCGCCTGTGACGGGATCGAGCGGAATCTGGCCGGCGCAAAAGAGGAAGTTACCGACGGCGACGGCTTGCGAGTAAGGTCCGACCGCTGTCGGAGCTTCGGAAGTGGCGATTACTTTTTTCATGGAAATGGCGACACTATGCGCCCGCAAGGCCGGTGTCAATCATCGCACTGGGCAAGGCGCGCGGCGAAGATTGTGACAGCAACGGCACCCGGACGAGCAGACGGCACGGAAGTGCCCGCTCCTACCGTTTTGCTCCGAGGTTTCGAAGCGCCCCCCCGTGTTCATCCACGTGCCAAAAAGCGCGCGGACGCATGTCAACGACGAGCGGTTTCGTCTGAAATCGTCTACAGCGTCCGGCAGAACTCTTCGAAGCGGTCGAGGCCCTTCTTGATGACGTCCATGCTGGTGGCGTAGCTGAAGCGGACGGTGCGGTCGTCGCCGAAGGCGATGCCGGGCACAACGGCCACGTTGGCTTTGCTCAGCAACCGGTCGGAGAAGTTCTGCGAGGTGAGCGAGAGCTTGGAGATGTTGACCAACACGTAGAACGCCCCCTGTGGTTTCACCACCGAAATGCCCTTGATGGTGCTGAACCGCTGGCACATGTAATTGCGGCGCATCTCGAATTCCTCGCGCATGTCGACGACGGGCTGCTGGTCGCCTTTGAGTGCGGCGAGACCGCCTTTTTGGGCAAACGAACAGGGGTTGGACGTGCTGTGGCTCTGGATGGAGTCGATGGCTTTGGCGATCGGCTCGGGAGCGGCGAGGTACCCCAGGCGCCAGCCGGTCATGGCGTAGGACTTGGAGAACCCGTTGACGGTGATGGTCAGATCGCAAATCTCCGGTGAGATCGAGGCGATGGAGACATGCCGCACGTCGTCATAGGTCAGTTTCTCGTAAATTTCGTCCGAGAGAATCAGGATGCCTTCCTCTTCGGCCACGGCGGAGAGGGCGACGAGTTCCTCGCGGGTGTAGACGGCGCCGGTCGGGTTGCCCGGGGTGTTGATGATGACCATTTTCGTCCGGGGCGTCATGGCCTCCTCAAACTGTTCGGCGGTCATTTTCCAGCCATTTTCTTCCGTCGTCTGCACGAAGACAGGGTCTCCGCCGGCGATGCGGACCATTTCCGGATAGCTCAGCCAGTACGGCGCGGGAATGATCACTTCGTCGCCCGGTTGCACGGTGGCCAGGATGGCGTTGAAACAGGAGTGCTTCGCGCCGTTGGAAACGATGATCTGGCTGGACTTGTATTCGAGGCCGTTGTCGGCCATGAGTTTGTCGGCGATGGCCTGGCGCAGCTCGGGAATTCCGGAACTGGGGGTGTACTTGGTGAAACCGCCATCGAGGGACGCCATGGCGGCGGCCTTGATGTGATCGGGCGTGTCGAAGTCCGGTTCGCCTGCGCCGAAGCCGCAGATGTCGATGCCCTCAGCCTTCATCGCCTTGGCTTTGCTGTCGATGGAAAGGGTGAGCGATGGTGTCAGGATGGTGGCGCGTGAGGCTAGGTCCATAGGTTTTTGATTCGAATATTCGTTGTTGATGATGAATTGGACGGGAGGAACTTTGGCGTTTCTTGTCTAGAGACCGCCGTAGAAGTTCTCCACGAATGGCTTGAGATTGTTTTCTTCGATTTGGATGATGCCCATTTCGCGGCGCGCGTTGTCGGCGGAATCCGACGCGTGGGCGGCGTTGACCATGATGGTTTGCCCAAATTCCTTGCGAATGGAACCGGGAGGCGCCTTGGAGGGATCGGTCGGTCCGAGAACCTCGCGGATTTTGCGAACGGCGTCCACTCCCTGGTAAACCAGAGCGATACACTTTTCGGTTCCGGGATCGTTCCATTTTTCCCGCGGCAGTTCGCTGGGTGTGGCCCCCGTCATGAATTTGATGATGGCCTCCCAGTTGATCTGGCCGCCGATGGGACCGAGAAGTTCCCCGAGCTGGCGCCGGCTCTGCGGGTCGATCGTAAGGCCAAGCTCTTTCTCCAGAAGCGGGACAGCCTGTGCCGCGATTCGGTCTTTCAGGAGGTTCTTGAGCACGTCGAGCACCGGGCCGTAAAACTCGCAGGCCTGGGCGACGCTCATGAAGTGGACTTTCATTCCGACAATGTAGAGACCCGTGCGGGAAAAAACGTCGATGACCCCGCCGGGGCGGACGTTCGGGAATCGGAAATTATCGGGTTTGATGAGCACCAGCGTCTTTTCGACAGTGGCGTCGGGCGGGAACTGGACCGCTTTGGAAAGAATGCCGCCGTCGGTGTCCGAGTAACGGGCCCAGAGCTTGAGGGTCGCGGTTGCCGCTTCTACGCTTGGGGAGGCAAGGGCCGCCGGTTCGAAGTACACCACGTTGCCATTGGCGTCCGTGGCATAGTCGCCGTAGGTGTCGCGGATGGTTTCGCCGCTGGTGCGTTCGTTGACGATGGCGCCGACAGCCGCCTTGACGCGAACGACGGCGTTGTCGCCCTGAAACACCAGCATCATCACGCGCGCCGGCGCTCCGGAGGCGCTGGGCATAAAATTGGCGCGTACGTAGTCGCGGATCAACTCCTGAATCTTGCGGTGCGCGGGATCCGGGGCGTTGACGAGATAGCTCGAAAATTCCTCGATGAGCGAAACGCTGGGCGCGAACATGCGGGCACGCACCAGATCAAGCCCTGTTCGGGAGATCAAGCGCGCAATAATGCCCCCGGTCCGCGATTTGCGAACCGAGTGCGGTGTGACGAGCACGTATGCGAGTTCTTCGGCCATAGATGAAAATTGCCTGCGCCGGGGCTACGAAAACCATCGTTTGAGGCCCAAAACAGCGTAGGCAGCGGTGTTTTTTTCGAAACTTTTTTCGGAACCTAGCGGTGAGGTGTGCGCAACGTCAACGTGTTTTTTGGCAAACCGGGGTAGAAATCGGAATATCGACCGCGGAATGACCGTGCGGTGAAGCGCCCACTCCATTACCCACAAACGGCAGCCAAGGCGATCGAAAAATAATTCGTCGCCTTGGGAGTTCTCACCCGCCGGGCAGCCAGAACTCCAGCAAACGGCTTTCTTCATCCGTCCACAGAGCCTTGAGGTCGTCGTCTTCCAGCGCCATTTGCCAAATCTTCGGCTCCATCTTCAGTGCTGCCTTGAAGAATGCCTTGGCAGGGGCGATATCGCCCAACTGGCAGTCGTAACACGCCAGGTTATAGGGAATGATCGCCTCCTTCGGAAACCGCGTGTGCGCTTTGAGCAAGATGGCCCGGGCCGCCTCGATCGATTGCGCCCTGCGGGTTGCGTACGCCAGCGAGATCGACCACTGGGCCTCGTCCGGTTGCATTTCCGCCAAGACGCGGGCCACCGTTGCCGCCGCGGCCCACTGCTTGAGGGCAACAAAGCAGCCCAGTCTCACTGCGAGATACTCCGGGAGCAGCTGTATTTCCGGGGCGACCTCTTTCAATTCCGCCTCCGCTTCGGCAAACATTCCGAGGCTGGCGTACCCTTCGGCGGCATTGAGGCGTCTCTGGTCTGCGTGCGAGATTGGCATAAGGACTTCTGAACCTAAATCTTCGCGGGCTGTGGAGGGGAAAGAAAGCGCTTTCTGTTGGGGTGGGGCGTGGGCGCATCCACGCCAGAAGTTCGTCGAGGCGGGACGCCTCAACCAACACCCGGCCCGGGTGCGCTCCCCGGAACCCGGTCTCCGACGTTCTCGCAAGAATCGGCGGGTCCAGTACTAGAAGAAATTCGTCCTGCGCCCTGTTGGGGTTGGAAGTTGATATATCCACAACAGCTTGTGATATATTAATTAGTTTTCTTCAAATCGTTGACTTTCTTTTTAAATCCGGCATAACCGCTGCTCTATCAGGCGTCCATTCATGCTTACGCTTTCCGCATTCTCAATTCTAGTCGGCTCCCTTTTCACCACTATTTGGTGGGCTTGCAAGGAAGAGCAGCGCTAAACCGCCGCTTCGTTCCGTTTGTTCAACCACGCGTTTGGTTGCGGTTCCGCCGCGCCACACCCCTCCCGCAGCTTCTTTAGAAGATCGAGCAGACTGGGTTCGGGCCGTCCGGCGGCCTGGCAGGCGTGCAACGCAAACGTCCTTGCGTCGGGAAGCAAAGCCTTGTCCTGACACACCGCTAGCACCGCTTGCGCCAGCACCTGGCAAGCGTTGCCGTCGGCAACGATCGCCGGGAGGCGCGCTTCGGCCTCAACCCACTGGCCGCGCCGAAGGCTGGCGATGGCGAGGTAAGCGTTGGCAATCGGGTTGAGAGGTTGCACTGTGGCCACGGTTTGAAATTCCGAGAACGCTTCGGCCTGCCGGTTGAGGTGCAGCAGCGCCAACGCATGGCTGTTGAGCACAGAAACATTCCAGCGGTGCGAACGCTCCTCATCTCGATAAAGCTGCTCCGCTTCGATCCAGTTTCCCGAGAGGGCGCACGCCTTTGCCAGGTCGAGGCGAAATTGGAAGGTGCCCGCGATCTGGGCGGCCCGCCGGTAATAGCGGACGGCGACATCCCATCGGCCATCCGCGCCAAATGCCGCGGCGAGGTTATTCCAAGCGAGGTATGCGGCCGGATTTCTCGAAATGACATAGGACCAGAACGAAAACTCGTTCTCGAAATGCTTGAAGTGGGCGGACGCAAGGACCGCGGCGACGGCAATCGCCGGAACCGAGGCGATTTGAGCGACCGGCAGCGCGCCAAACCTTTTCATCTTCGATAAGCGAACGCCAATGGAAGTCAGCGCCACCAGGACGCCGGGGAGCGCGTGGTACTGCCAGTGGTCGGCAATCTGACAATAGGCGAAATAGTTGGTGTCGAAAATTCCCAAAAGCGGCAGGAGCATCAGCGTGTAATAGAGAAGGCCCAGCACCACCTCGGCGCCGAGCTCCCGCCACCATCGAACGCCGCACGCCAGCACCGCGAGAAACAGCAGACCGGGGATCGCCGTCCGCTTCGCTGCGTCCGCCACCGTCCAACCGGGATAGACGGGAGTGAGTCCGACGGGTGCCACCGCCTTTTCCAGGTAGAACCATATAGCCGCCCCGGCTGCTTTTGAGCGTTGGGCCAGGCTGAGCGACGCCATCTCGGTGCAGACGCCCACGCGGTGCCTTTCGAACCAGACCGTGGTCAATCCCGCTGCGATCGCCGCCGCGAGCAACAGGGCCAGCAGTGGAATCAACCGCTGCCGCAACTTCGGATACCGGCGCCAGCCGAATGCCAGCAGAAAGACCGAAAAGCCCACGCAAGAGGTCTTGCAAGCCAGCGCCGCCAGAAAGCCAATGACTGTCAACGAGCCGTGCCAGCGTCGTCCATGCTCCGCGTACCGGGTGAACGCCAGCGCCGTCAGCGCCATGAAGAAAAACGACCACGTGTTCTTCTGCTCCGCGGCCCACGCGACCGTCGGAACGTTCACCGGATGGACGACAAACAGCGCGCCCACCAGCCAGGCGCCTGGAACCTTCCAGCCTTCGAGCACGCGCCAGAGGAGAACGCCGTTGACGGCATGCACGACCAGATTCACCGCGAAATAGCCGAACGGCTGGTCGCCCCAACAAAACCATTGGAAGCGCAATAGCGTCCAGAAAAGCGGGTAGCAATTGATCGATTGAGAGGTGAACCAGAAGAGTCGCAGGGCATCCGGGCTGCGAAGAAGTGGGTCCTCGGCGATATAGCGCACATCGTCGAACATGAACTTCCGGTGCAAGTTGAAGCCGTAGATGATGAAAGGCAACGCGATCAGGACGAGCGTCTTCCACCACGGCTTCATCCAGAAACGCGTCGGCGCCGGCCCGGTAACCGTTTCACGGATGGCGGCAGGGTTCATTCTTGTCCTGATTGCTGTTTTGCCAGCATCGCCTCGAATTGCCACTGTTCGTTGGCGTAAAAGGGGTAATCTCCCGGCGCAGCCGAGGCGGGCCGGTAGCGCCAGTGTTTGTACGCCCACATCCAAAGCTCCGGGCGCTCGCGGATGCGCAGTTCCATGCGATCCCAGCAAAGCTGCGTGATCTGCTGGAGAGAGGCGCATGGCGGTACGGTCAGCGGGGGATCGATGGCGATGCGAACCTTCCCGCCGGGAAGCGGCTCGGCGACCACAGGCAACAACAGAGCGCCCCCGCGCTGGACGAGCACCGCATGCATGGTCGGCACGCACATCTTGCGGCCGAAGGCGTCAATGATCACCGAGGGTTGATCGGGCCGCAGCGTCAAGTCCACCAGCATCCCCACGAGTTTCTTACGCTTGACGGCTTTCAGGAACCGGATCATCGAATGCTCCTGGCGAACGATCGTCTGGCCGGAAATGGCGCGTGCATTTCTGAAAAGGCCGGACAGCCGTGGGTTCTTGAACGTTTCGGCAACCACATCGACATGGAAGCCGCGAAATCCGAAAGCGATGCTCGTCCACTCGAAATTTCCCCAGTGGATGGTGAAGGCCACCGTGCCGGGCGTTTCGGGGTTCTCAAGGCTGCGAAAATATTCCTCCGCCGCGCCCGCGAATTCAATATAGCGCGTCCAATTGCGGTCGTTGAGGCGGCGAACCCAGAAAAGGTCCAGCATCGTGCTCGCGAAGTTCTGGTAGGAACGCCGGGCGATCCGCCGTCGTTCAACCTCGGTGAACCGGTCGCCGAAGGCCAGCTTCAAATTAGCCAGCGCCACTTTCCGACCGTGCCCGTCCAGATGATAAGCCAGCCAGCCAAGCATCCAGGCGAGCCCGATGCAAATCCGCCGGGGCAGCAGCGGCACGCACTTTGCGATGACCGCGCAAACGAGCCATTCGAGGGTGTAGCGCACTTCTTTCCTGAAGGAGACCGGGGTGGAATTCACTTTGGCGTAGTCGTTAAGCCTTCTCGATCTTCTGGCGCAGTTCGGCGCTGGTGTCGATCGTCTCGGCCAGCAGGTTTTTCACCGTCGGCTGCGCCTTTACACGCAGGAGGATTTGATAAGCGAACAGCCCGGGAGCGATCGCGATCAGCAGCGAGTTCAGCCGCAACAACCACCGGCTGATCGGGCAGTCTCCGAGCGCCTTCGGAAAGGGCGCCGGGATGCCGCGGGTTTCAAGGATCTTGTAGCCGGCCTGATGCATCAGCGCGCGCAGGCTCTTGAAGGTGAAAAGCCGGCAGTGAGTCAGGTCGAGAATACCGCGCCGGTTATAGTTGAACCGGCCGATCAGGAGCATCAGCCGGGTCGCGAGAAACGCGACGTTGGCCGTGGTGATTACCACCTCGGGACGCGCCCGCGTCGTGGCCGCCCGCAAGTTCTCCACGAACTGCTCCGGCGCCGGGTGGTGTTCGATGGTGTCGAGCAGGAAGATCTGGTCGAAATGGGAGGGGTCCGGCGGCATGGTCCCGCTTTGGGCGAGGCTCACGCACGCGCCCTTCCTGGCAAGCACTTCGATCAGCTCCGGGGCGTCCGCCCAAAGCAGCAGGCGGCTGCCGGGCCGCGCCAGCTCGACCGCTATCGAATGCGATGACGGGTAGCCGAGTTTGAGATTCGCCGCCGGCGCGTCGCCCGGTTCGGGATCGAGATCGAACCGGCGGTCGAAGAAAACGCCCAACTGGTGAATGCGGCACCCGAGCATCGTTTTCACCACGTCCCCGGCGTACTTCAGCCCGTTGACATGGCAGATCTCGTCGCCGTAGAAGGTCGGGATCGGCAGTTCGCGGATTCGCAGTCCGCGCAAAACGAACTGGACGATGATTTCGGTGTCGAAATGGAAGTCGTTGGAATTGCGTTCAAAGGGAATGCGGCGCAAGGCCGGCACGGAGTAGAGGCGGTACCCGGAGTGGAACTCCGAGAGTCGCGTGCCGAGCAGCCAGTTCTGAAAAGCGGTAAGCACCTGGTTGCCGATCCACTTGTAGAGCGGCATGCCGCCCTTGAGCGCGTCGCCCTTGGCGAGCATGCGCGAGCCGAAAACGGCGTCGGCCTCTCCCGCGAGCAGCGGGCCCAACAAGTCGGGGAGTTTTTCCGGGGCATACTGGCCGTCCCCGTGGACGAGGGCGACGATGTCAAAGCCGTGCTCGATGGCGTAGCGGTAGCCGAGCTTCTGATTTCCGCCGTAGCCCTGGTTCTCCGGCGTGCGCAGCATGGTCACGGGCAGGCCGTCGGCGTGAAACTGGAGGCCGGCCTGGAAAGTCTGGTCCTTGGAAAAATCGTCGATGACGAGCACTTCCACACCGGGCCGGCGCAGTTCGGCGGGGATTCGGCTCAAGACGCCGGCGATGGTTTTTTCGGCGTTATAAGCGACGATGAAAACCAGGATGCGTTTGTTGGCAAGATCGATGCTCATGACTCGACGGCCGGCGGTTTACCTTCATCGCCCGGCGGCGGCTGGGTGAAGATGTCCTCATACAAATAGAGCGTGGCGGCGATGTAGAGCGGCGCGGTGAAAATCAAGCCCACGACCCCAATGATACCCGCCACGATCGCCAGGAGGCTGACCTTCCACGGGTGGCGCATTACCTTGCGCCGGCTGAGGTTCATCGCCTGCCAAAACGTCAGCCCCTTGTCGAGAATGAGCGGGGTGGCGAACATCCAGATGAACGAGAGCAAAACCGCGGGCATCGAACAGATCAGAAAAACGATCAGGAAAAGCATCACGCTGCCGGGATCGGTCGCGATTTTGGACTCCATGTTTTCCATGGTCAGGCCGGTATTCATCGACACCAACACCGTGGGCAGAAAGCACGCGCTGGAAAGCAGGAACGTGACGAGCGTCTTGAGAATCAACTGCCGGAATATCCGTCCGTCGAACCCGGCGAGGAGGTCGGCGGTGACCACCGGTTCGCCCCGCATGAGGCGCAGGTACACGTTGAAGAGCCCCGCGAACAGCACCCCTTGAAGCGCCATTTGCATCAGCAAGTCGAGACCGGGAAACCACAGGCAGATCATCATCACCGCCGTTGTCAGGAACGTCGAGCCCACCAGCATCCAGAAGTGCGCCCTGAAAAGATCCCATGCGCGCGCCAGACAGGAGCGAATCGACACCTTGAAATCCTGGGTGAGAATCCGCTGCGTCCACGCAGCCGGCGTCTCTTCCCCGGCGTCCGCGGCGGAATCGTCGTCGCCGTGGACCGGTTCGGAGTCGGGTTGCTGGGCGGGTATGCCCCCCTCCGGCTCGGCCGGTGGAGGCGGGGGCACCTGGGCGTGCGGGGTCCAGGTCGGCAACCCTTCGTGCCAGACGAGGGTGCCGGGTTGAATTTTGCCCGAACGCACCAGATCCGCCCACTCCGAATCCGAGAGCGGGCCAACCCGGCGGGGGCCATCGACGTAGAACCAATTCATAAGAGCGTATGGTCTTGAGCAGCGACAATAACGCAAGCCTGAATCGAAGAAAGGTCTTCTGTGAAAATCCGCTTGCGCCGCAAAAAGGGATCGCCTACAGTGCGTGCCCTTTCGGCAGGGTAGCTCAGGGGTAGAGCAGGGGACTCATAAGCCCTTGGTCGGGAGTTCAACTCTCCCCCCTGCCACGCCCCGCGCAAATTTTCTTTTTCGAAGCGCCCAAAGCGAAAACGGGACAAAAAGGAGCTTGCCATCCCACCCGTTTCCGGCGAAATAGAAATCCCGCTCGCGCTTTGCGGCGCAAAAAAAGTCAAAAAAGGAGAGGTGGCTGAGTGGTCGAAAGCAGCGCTTTGCTAAAGCGCCGTACCTCAAAAGGGTACCGGGGGTTCGAATCCCCCCCTCTCCGCCAGCCTTGCAAGCGGCTGATTTTCAGGGTATAGGTGTAGGTGGTGTGTCGTTGGACAGAATACTTTAGACACCTCTTGCCCGAGAATCGTGGACAGTTGGACAAAATATCTTGGACGCTTTTCCCGCGAGCCCTGCTTTTATCAAGGTTCCCGGAGAGTCGCTACAACGAATGATAGCCGCAAGTGTCCAAGGTATTTGGTCAAAAACGAGGGTGGCGAGGGGCCGGATTTGCAAAAGAGGAAGGTGGGCAGGCTCGTTTTGAATTGCGCAGCATCCATTCCGCGTAGGCGGCCTCCGACATTTTGCCCGCGGCCAGCGCCAGCGTGTTTAACACCGCGTCCACTTCCGTGGCCTGAAACTCAAAGCCGTTCCGCTCCAAAAACCCGGCGCCCATCATAAAACCGGTCCGCTTGTTTCCGTCGAGGAACGGGTGGTTCTGCACGATGCCGAAGGAATATGCCGCCGCCAGTTCCGGATGGGTCGGTTTCCCGTAGTGGAAAAGCTGCTTTGGATGGGCCAGCGCGGATTCAAGGAGGTGTTCATCGCGCAGTCCCGCGATGCCGCCATAGTGCGACAGCATCATGTCGTGCAGAGCAAGGCATTCCTCCCGCGTTAGCCAATAAGGCTCCTTCATTTCGCAAGCTCGCGTAGCGCGTTCCGATACCGTCGGTTCAGGCTCTCAAACACGGCCATGGATTTCGCGAATTCCGGGTTGCTCGCCGTCAGGCGCACGCCGTCCTGCGCTTCAGTCAGCGTCACCGTATCGCCTTCTCGCAGCTTCAGGTGCGCCAGCGCCTCCTTCGGGAGAACCAGACCAACCGAGTTGCCAACTTTGCGGATTTTTAGCTCCAGCGTCATAGCAGAAGTGTAGCTACGGGCGTGGCCACGTCAAGCCACCTTTGGAACCGAGGTGGCATATGCCCTGCTCCAGCGTTCAAACTCCGCCATAGCAGCCTCCAAAAACAGCGACACCGCCACCCATGAGGCGAGTTGACACCCAGTTTTGCCCGTAAACCGTGGACAAGGCTGAAATCGGCATGCGTCGTTCCGTTTCCCCAAAACCGGCTCTGAACCCGCATAAAAGCAAGCTTTACACGAATAGTGTCCAAGATTTTGCCTCAGTTTCCTGTTCCCAGGTGGGAGCGTCGGCGAGGTTGGGCTGGATGGTGTTGCGCACGAGGGTGGCGAGGTCGGCCAGCAACGGGTTGCGGCAGGCAATGAGGCGTTCTCCGGGGAAATCGGGGCTGCTGATCTCGGCCAGGTTGTGTTGGTCAAAAAGCGATTCGCACAAGGTGCGCGCTTCGACCAGTTGGCGGATTTGGCTCGAACGCAACGCGCTGATCCACTCCCTCAATACGGCAAGCCGTACCCGCGGTGTTTGGAAAGAGCCTTCCTGGCACCAACCGAGAGCGTCTTGGGGTCCAACCCGCACACGCTGAGAAAACTTGCATGCCGGGCCAGGAATGCCGCAGGGCCGTCTGAAAGCGCGGTCAATCCACCCAGATACAGGCTACCTTGATGCTGGGCCAACGCTTCGGCGGCGGCATCGGAGAGGACTTTGATTCCGTTCAGCCAGAGGCCGCCCTCCACCCTTGCCAGCGAACGGGCCGCGCAATCCGAAATCTCCGTGAGTCCGCTCAAATCCAAAACGCCCTTGTGTGGTGAAAGTGCGTCAGCGGTCGTGTCCGAAACCAAGGTCAACCCGCTGAGGTTGAGGTAGGGCTTTGAATTGCACAACAACCGGGCTGCGTCGTCCTCAATGGCGGTGAACGAACCCAGTTCCAACCCGTGGATGCGCCCGCGGTATTCCTCGACCAGCGCCAGGGTAAGCAGGTTTTCAGGTGTAAGCATAAAATTTCACAGGGTTTCCTCGTGATTGAACTACCTCGCTGACAGCGACGGGCGAACGGTAGGGATGGCACTCCGTGCTGTCCGCCCGGGGGACGTCGAAAGAACCGACTTCGTCCACAGGCGGATTCCCCCGGATCGGCTGACGATTCATTGCATTTTTCATCGCGGCCCAGAATTACCCCGCCGGCGCCCCTCCCGACGCAGGAGAAACTTTGGGGACAAACTTCCTCCTTCGTGGAAGTCCGGCCCTTTGCTAAAACCTCCCTTACCAATGAACTTCTTTGCCCAATGGCTGCAGCGTTTCCAACTTTCCCCGGCGGACTGGCCGCGGGAAGTCGCGCGCCATGTGGAGTCGCTCCCCTTTATCGCCCCGGAAACAGCCACGCCGCTGCTGGAATTTCTCTTCAGCGAACTGCCGCCGATCCTGAGCGCCGGCGCCGATCCCGAAACCGTCCTGCTGGCCGATGCCTACGGTTGGTGCTGCCTCGCCTTCTGGCAGTGCGAATCCGCTTTTCCCGCGTTGCCGGAGAATTACGCCCGCTACCTGAAGACCACCCTGGAGACGCCGTGCGGCCAGCGCGACGAAAGCGCCATCGTCCTCGCCCGCCTCATCGTCGAGTTCAACGCCGGGGACGGCCAGTGCGGCTTCAACAAACTCATCCTCAAAGACCCCGAGACCGTCCGCGAATCCGAACGGCTCAATTACCAGGGGCGCTACGAGGTCTATCTCAAAGCGCAGGAGAAATACGACGAATACGTCTGCCTGCTGGAAAACTCCGCCGAGTTCAAAGCCGAGTGGCAGTTGATCAAGACCACCTACGCCTATTTCCTCACCGACAAACCCGTCATCCGCCGGTCGTCCATCCCCGAGCGGAACTGGCTGCGCGGCGCCGAGGGCGCGCAATTCACCAAGAAATGGCTCCAGTTCAAGGCCGTCTTCGACTTCTTCTGCTGGAAATACTACCTCTGGGGCATGAACGGCGACACCCCGATGCTCCTGAAACCCTCCGCCGTATGCACGCCGCACGGCACGCAAATCTTCATCCCCGGCTACCTGAGCTTCGACGCAAAGCGCGACCTCGACTACGCGCAAATCACCAAACTACATAAGGCACGCGGGGTTTTTCACCAAGGTCCGAGCTATTCCGTGGGCCGGCGCGAACAGATCGACCTCAAGCGCCGCGCAAAAGAAGCCGACGCCGAAGCCCGCCGCCAGGGTCTCAAAGGCGACGCCCGCTACGCCTTCATCTGCCGGGCAATTGGCCAGTTGGACACCGGCGACTACCGCCAAATCCGCGCCCTCCTCTCCCCGGCCAAAAAGAAACCAGAATAGGATGCGGTTGAAACGGAAAACCGGGAATATTTCGGTGGTTATACCGATTGGCGCCATGCACTGCGCCCCTTGCATCGGCGTTTGGTCTGAGCTTCGGACAACACCGTCAATTGCCTCCGCGAGCAAAGCCGTTCCATTACCCACCACGCCGAAGCCGGGCGCCGAGACCAAAGCGCCCCTCCCTATCTGTCATCCTGAGCTTGCGAAGGATCTCACAGAATACCAGCCAGCGTTATGCGCCCCTTCAGCGCTCTCGAAGCTGACAGCGCCGCACGATCCGCCGTCCGTTCCGATCACGCGCCGGCTGAAACGACCGTCCCGATCGCCTCGTGGGATCCTTCGCAAGCTCAGGATGACAGCCTTCGGGGATCTCTCCTCACTCGTACGTCCGCTTTGCAAACTCGGGTGTACTAAATAGTGCGAATCCCCGTTTTTCCCCTTCATAATTCATCCTTCATACTTTCCCCTTCCATGCTCGTAACCAGCATCGACTTTGAAACCGCGAACTACTCCGACGCCAGCATCTGCGCCGCCGGCCTCGCCGTGTTCGAGGATGGCGAACTAATCGAGTCCCGCCACTGGCTGGTTCGTCCCCCCAAAGGCCACGGCTGGTTTCGCGAGGACTTCACGGAGGTTCACGGCATCACCCGGTTCGACGTGCAAAACGAACCCGAGTTCCCCGCCATCGCCCCCGAGCTCACCGAACGCCTCACCCGCGCCGACCTCGTCATCGCTCACAACGCCCAATTCGACCTGCGCAAACTGCGCGGCACCCTGCGCCACTTCGGCCTGCCCTGCCCCGAGTTCGAGTACCTCTGCACCCTTCGCGCCGTCCGCAAAGTCTGGCCGGAACTCCCCAGTCACGGTCTGGGCGCCCTCGCCGCCCACATCGGTCACCAGTTCCACCATCATAACGCCCAGGACGACGCGGAAGCGGCCGGACGGGTGCTGTTTGCGATGATGCGGGAGGCGAACGTTGCTGACCCGAGGGGATTGAATCAGACGACGGCTACAAAACCAGTCGATTGCGCTTGACGAATTTTCGACGAAACGATATACCGCCAAACAAGTGAAATTTTAAAATCAACTTAACCTAATTATTATGTCAGAACATCTTTCCGAAAACACAATCATGCAAGCTCTCGATTGGGCGTATGATAAAGCCGTAAATGGCGTTCCGGGGTTGGACTCAGCCGAAGAAATGGCGGCAAACTATTTGAACGGTGCTGGAACCCTAATCGACAAAGTAAATTCGCTAATATTTTGGCAGAACTCAAAGGCGGGAACATCCGGATTCCTGACTGGCCTCGGCGGTATACTCTCGATGCCCGTTGCGATTCCGGCCAATATAGCTAGCGTAATTTACATACAAGTCCGCATGATTGCAGCAATAGCACATATGGGGGAATATGACCTAAGAGATGACCGTGTTAAAACTCTTATATATGCGTGCCTTTGTGGAAACGCGGCTGGTGAAGTTGTAAAAGGAATTGGAATAAAGTTAGGGGTGAAGATAACCCAAAAGGCTATAAACAGCATATCAGGCAAGGTTTTAACGTCTATTAATAGGGCGGTAGGGTTTAGGCTTTTAACAAAGTTTGGGCAAACTGGTATAGTGAATTTTGGAAAGTGTATTCCATTAGTTGGCGGTGTTGTCGGTGGTGCTTTCGATGCTGTCACAACGAATATCATAGGAAATGTAGCTAGGAACACATTCATCGGCTCTTCTAGAGTCTCCAAGGAACCATGCGTTTCCGCTGAAGACGAGAGCGCCGGTCCTATTGTCGGGAAAGCTGGGAATGACCCTTGCAGCCAAAGCACTGTATTGGACGTTACGTTCGATGCATCCAGTCCTAGCGACGTCGGACCAGAGTTGCCCACCCAACAAGACCCCGATTTAAGTGGCATGCAGCAGTTCCTTTCTGAGGACGCCAAGCTTCGAGATGAATGGCGTCGATCTTACGGCGATGGGTATGTCGATTTCATCTACGACGGCCCCACCGATCCTGCCCGGTGGTTTAATGGCGGAGAGCGGATTCTTTGCCTGCTGAAGGAGGCGCACGGCGGCGGTGTTTGGGACCAGGCCGAAGCGATCCGCAACGACGGGGGCTTGTTGCGAGTGGGTGGAACCGCCAGCCAGGCCACTCAAAACAGAGTCGTCGAATGGCTGTATGCGATCGATGGCGCGTTGAATGGAAAACGCGTCGATATTGATGCGGACCGATGCGCCGGTTACCCGGAAGCGCGGGCGGTCATGCTACGGTCGGCGTGGATCAATATCAAGAAAGCCGGCGGCGTCTCGAAATCTGATGCGGATGATTTACGCGGTGTCGTCGAGCGGGACATTTTATTTCTTCGCCGGCAGTTTAAACTCCTTTCTCCACGCATCGTTTTGTGTTGTGGCACGTTCGATCTCGCAGTTGATTTGCTCTTCCCTGATCATCAGATGATTCGTGGAACCTCCTTCAGCTATCGCTCGGGTTCCGTCATCGTCATCGATTTCAGGCACCCCGCACGCGCTGCGTGCGAGTCCTATGAGCCGCTGATCGAGGAAATCGAGCGGATCAGAAAGGCCGGGGCGCTTTCGAAAAACCAGACCTAACTCGAACCGGCATTTTAGAATGAAAAGAAGGAGGCGGTTTTGAATCTAGACGGCACTTTTTCATCCCGGCGCCAGCATTCAGGGCCGAAGGCCCGGCCGCAATATCACCTGGTAAGCTGTAACGGTGACCGGTTCGGATTGCGAGATGATGGCGAGGCGCGGAGAGCCGGGAGGGGCTCAGCAGTCGCGCCAGCGTCTTGGAGTGCGGGTAGTCCTCTACCGCTTTGGCAGGGCGCATGGCCACGTCTGGCGTTTATTCCAATCGCAACGTCCTCTGTCGGAGAGATGCGAAAGGCTTTGATGGTGAAGGGTATCTTCCGTGGGCAAGGGGTTGTCCGGCTTGCGAAAGCGGCAGAGGACTGCCCGCACTCCAAGACGCTGGCGCGTGGATGGGGACTCCGGGGAGCGCGCGCGTCTCGCGTGCTGGCGTCGGCGTCCCGCCGACGCGAACTTTTCGCCCTCCAATCGCATTCGGCGCCTCAGACTCTGACGACCGCAACCGGTCCCACGTCAGAAGTTCGCCGAGGCGATGCAAAGTTGAAATAGATCCGAAAAACAAGGAGATTCCAAACAATGAGCCCTGTTACCACGCAACGCATCTGGAAACCCGATACGGGAATTACTGACATCGAAGTTCCTTGGCGCAATCTGGCTGCCACCGAAATCGAAGGCATCAAGAGGATATGGGCCGAGCAACAGGAGCGGTTAAAGGGTACCCGGCAGTTGTCCGAGTTTACCGAACGGCTCAGTCGCGAGTGGGCGATCGAGACCGGCATTATCGAGAACCTGTACCAGATCGATCGCGGCATCACCCAGACGCTCATTGAACGTGGCTTTCAGGCTGATCTCCTTACGCACGGTTCGACGGATCGCCCCCCAAGCTACGTGATCAACCTATTGAGGGATCAGCAGGACGCGCTCGAAGGCGTGTTTGACTTTATCGCGAAGCGGCGCGACCTCTCGACCTCCTACATCAAGGACTTGCACGCCGCTCTGGTGCGAAGCCAATCCCATACTGACGCGCAAGACCCGACCGGAAAACTGGTCGAGGTTCCGCTGATCAAGAGCGATTGGAAGATGCAGCCCAATTACCCCACCAAGAGAGGGGTGATGTTTGCTTACTGCCCGCCGGAGCATGTTGCGGCGGAAATGGATCGCCTGGTTGCGATGCATTCGGCCCACATGGCGGATGGGGTTGCGCCTGAAGTGGAGTCCGCGTGGCTCCATCATCGCTTTTCACAAATCCACCCGTTTCAGGATGGGAACGGGCGGGTGGCGCGCACCCTTGCGTCACTAGTCCTGATAAGGGCGGGGCTTTTTCCTCTCGTTGTCACGCGGGACGATAAGGAGAAGTATCTGAACGCACTGGAAGCCGCTGACGCAGGAGACTTGAGCGCGCTTGTGACTTTGTTTGCCGCTTTGCAGCGGGCTCAGTTCCGGAAAGCGACGGCACTTTCGGAGAACATTCTGTCTGCTGGGGCGGATATTTCGTCGGTTATGGCTGGGCTGATGAAAGCCGCTGAGAAGACTTGCGAAGCGCGGGAACAGGAGCAGATGAGTGTGTTTCAGCACGCGGAAGCTTTGGAGCGCGAAACCGTTGCATTTCTGGAAAGGCTGGTTCCGTCCATTCAACCGGCTTTGCTGCGTGTCAGCAGCAGAGGAAAAGCTTTTGTGAATCGGTCCACCCCCGAAACCAGTCATTTCTACGGCGCCCAGATTTTCGAGAACGCGAATCGCCACCTTAATTACTTTGTCGATACCTCTTCGTATCGGTCATGGGTGAGTCTGAACATGACATGGGAACGCCGGGCGCGCCTCGTGTTTACGTTTCATGGGATCGGGCGGCCGTTTAGCGGAAGCATGGTTTGCGCGCCATTTCTCGAATTTCGAGACACCGACGAGGACGAGCAGGTCCACTTCATGATCGTTCCGGTGACGGATGAAGCCTTTGTCTTTTTCTACAACGAGCCGTTGTCGCGCATCCAGGAGCGGTTCGGCTCATGGAGAGAAAAAGCGATCGCCGTTGCCATAAAGGAGTTGGGGGAACGGTTGTAACAGGCACTTGCCAAACACGGATTCTTGCCATCGGAGTCAACCGAAAGAAGCTTTAACCTATAGCCATATGAACATTCTCAAGAAAATTAGCGGTGCGGCGGATTCAGCAAAGCTTTGGGGTCTCGTGCAAGGGGCGAAACTGCAATTTGTCGGCCATCCGCTGCCGCAGGAATACGAAGCCCAAATCCAGCAGGGGTTGCCGGAAGGGTTGCGTTTGGTTGGAACGCATGTTGCCAGCATTGACCATGAAGGCGGCGTCCTCACCGGCAAAGTCGATTTGAAACTGGACGCCGACGACGTGGCTTCCGTGGAAGCCCGGAAGGCGGAGATCGTTGGCCAGCCGTTGCCGGGTGTGGATGCCGAAATCCAGCAACGTCTACCTAAGGGATTACGCTTGCTGTGCACACGGGTCGTCAGCCTGGATCGCGAGGGCAACTCCTTCACCGCCCGCGTCGAACTCAAGTTGGAGAGCGCTGGGTAAGGCTCGCAAGGGCATCCGATCGGCGCCGATCTTACCCGCACCGCATGTCTACCCTGATCATTCCCGACCTCCACCATCACACGGAGAATGCCGACCGCTGGCTCAACTCGGTGCCGTTCGACCGGGTGATCTTCCTCGGGGACTACTTCGACTATTTCGATGATGACGATAGCGTGGATGAGGCGCGCGAGACCGCTTCCTGGCTGGTGCGCCAGATGGAGCAGCCCAATCGCGTTTTTCTGTTGGGAAATCACGATGCGGCTTACCTGTTCCCGGAATGCCCGGCGCTGCACTGCCCCGGTTTCACGAAGGCGAAGGCCCGCGGAATTCATAAGATTCTGCGCCCGAAGCATTGGAAGCGCTTTCAAATTGCCACTGTGGAGGACGGGTGGCTGATCAGCCACGCTGGCTTTCATCCGAGCTTGATCGCCGGGCTGACGCTGGACGCGATTCTTAAAAAGTGCGCGCGTGCGCTCAGAAGCGCGGCCCGGGGAACCGTCGATCCCATTCTCAGAGCGGGGCTGGACCGTGAGGGATCGGAGCCTGTCGGCGGCCCGCTCTGGATGGACTGGGAAAGCCTGGTTCCGATTCCCGGCATCAATCAGATCGTCGGCCATACGCCGGGGAGCGACGTTCGCGAAAAAGTCACCACCGACAGCAAGAACTACTGCCTTGACGTCAAGAACGGCTCTGCGGCGGCGATTCTATTGAATGGAGAGATTCAATTGATGAAGCGCCCCAGCGCTTTCTCTGTAACTCTGAAAGTAGATGAGATTTTTCGAGAGCTTGCCGGAGAACGCCCCGGCCAGATTAGTCTCCCAGCGCAGGCCATCGAGCAGGCTTTGGCTGCCACGTATCCGCCTGAGATCGCACGCGACATCGCATTTCATCTGACAGATTGGCAGCCAGACGCTGCTTTCATCGTTGCTCTCTCCCTGTTTCCAGAGCGATTCACCCCGCTGGAGACTGAGCGCGGCGTTACGAATTTCCTTGTCCACGCACCCAATCACATTGCGGCTGCCGCAAAACTTTTCGGTTCTCCGATTACTGACGCTTTTGAGGTTGGCGCAATCGATGGAATGTCCGAAGACTGACGCCGCACGGGAGCCATTCAACCCATGCACCCCGCGCGATCGGGAGCCTATTTCCCCTATGCCGCCCAGGCATCTCGGTGAAAAACGGCACTCCGTACGACCGGAGGTCGGACGAGAACTTACGTATTCGCTCGAGTGGACGGCATCCGCCTCAAACTCGAAAAGGTTAAGAAGTAATGCCTGACCCCGTTTTCGACCCCGTTTTCGCTGCAAGCGGAGCGGCGACGGATGCGGATTCCGGGGAGCGCACGCGCCCTCGCGTGCGGGCGTCGGCGCCCCCGCCGACGCCGTCCTGGGTGCCAGCGCGCGTTCGTCCTCTCAACGATGCCCTTGGCGGGGGCGCCAAGGGCCACAGGCGAGGCGCCTGCGCTCCCCGGAGTCCCTAGCCCAGGCGCTGACTGCAAAAAACGCCGACAATTTGTCCCAAGACGCCCTTAACTTAGTGCCATTCGGGTCAGACCAGAATGGCACTAGCTTAAGGAAAACTTTCGCTGGGTATTGGAGCCACGAACAAGCGGAGCGGCGACGGATGCGGATTCCGGGGAGCGCGCGCGCCCTCGCGTGTTGGCGTCGGCGCCTTCGCCGACGCGAACTTTTGCTTCGTCGAAACCACGGATTTCACGAATCGGCACGGATGAAACCTATCTGTGTTCATTCGTGTGATTCGTGGTTCATCGGTTGAATGCGAGCTTCTTGAGCGAAGATGCCTTTGGCGGGGCGCCAAAGGCGGCACGCGAGGGCGCGTGCGCTACCGCGGAACCCGGTCTCCCCCAGAACCCGGTCGCCGACGTTCTCGCATCCGGAGCGCGTTGAAATGCACCTCCGGCACAGGCAGGCTCTCTGAGCGGGTTAGTTGACTTCGGTGTGCTTTTGGTTCCACTGGCGTGGATCCGTTCGCAGGGTGGGCGGGGACGCATGACAACGGAAAGGCCAAGGAAAGTTTATGCTGGAATTTTGGTCATTACGGCGCTAAAATGTACTTATTATGAAACTTGGTCACGTCCCTCGTTCCTGTGTCCTTTCGCCCAGGCTGCTGTTTTGCCTTTCCGCAGTGCTGGCGCGGTCGGCGTTTGCCAATCCCGTTGGTGAACACGTATCGGTTGGGACGGCCAAGTTCGACCGGTCCGGAAACCTCTTGCAAATTTCCACCGACCAGCAGAATACCATTATCGATTGGCAGGCCTTCTCCATCGCCGCGGGCGAGCAGACGAAGTTTCTGCAACCGGGCGCCGATGCGGCGACTCTGAACCGGGTGACTGGCGGGAACCCGACGCAAATCTACGGATCGCTGGAGTCCAACGGCAAAATTTTCCTGCTGAATCCAAACGGGATTCTTGTTGGGCTTACCGGGCGAATCGATACGGCGGGCTTCCTCGCCTCCACTCTCAACGTTTCCAACGCCGAATTTCTGGCCGGGGGCGACCTGCGGTTTTCGGGGACGTCGACCGCTGCGGTGGACAACCGGGGGCGGATTGGCGCTGCGGGCGGGGACATTTACCTGTTGGGCGCCAAGGTCTCCAATTCGGGAACGCTGAAAGCGCCGGATGGCAATGTTGGCCTGGGCGCCGGCAGCCAGATTCTGCTTAAGCAAGCGGGCAACGAACGGGTTTCGGTTCGTCCAAAGAGCGCGGCGGGACGCATCGACAACGCCGGTACCATCGAGGCGATCCAGGCGGAATTGAAAGCGCACAGCAACAACCTGTATGCGTTGGCGATCAATAATACCGGCGTCGTTCGTGCCACGGGCGCGCTTTACCGGGACGGTCGGGTTTTGCTCACGAGCGATGGCGGAACGGTTTCGGATTCGGGCCGGATTGTGGCGAAGAACGCCAAAGGGGGAGGGGGATCCGTGCGCATTCACGGCGGGCAGGTTCTCGTTACCGGCACAGTCGACGCATCGGCCACAGTCGGCTCCGGAACGACAGGCGGCGTGGTGCAGATTTCAGGAACCAACGTCGGACTTTTCGGCGCGGCGACGGTGAATGCCTCCGGAGACACCGGCGGCGGCAGTATTTCCATCGGCGGCGGTCTTCATGGAACGGATTCGTTCATCCAGAATGCGCTGCATACGGTTGTAGCGTCCCAGGCATCCATTCGCGCCGACGCGCTCACTGCCGGCAATGGTGGCCAGGTCGTTGTCTGGTCGGATAACGCCACGCGGTTCTTCGGCTCAATCAGCGCGCACGGCGCCGGGATCGGCGGCAACGGCGGATTTGCGGAAGTCTCCGGGAAACAATATCTGAATTTCAAGGGCAGGACGGATCTTGCCGGGTCGGGCGGAGGCAAAGCCGGCACCCTGTTGATGGATCCCGGCGACATTCTGCTCACGGACGGCACGGACGGGGATCCGCTGGTCTCGGGAACCCAGTTCACAGACGGGAGCACCGACTCGACTTTCGCTTACGGGGCGGGCGGCAGTTTCGCCGGCGTCGGCTCCAGCACGACCATCGAGTTGCAGGCGCAGCATAATATCACGGTCACCGGCACCGGTTTCGACGTCGCCATCGCCACCGGCGCCAGCGACGTCAGCCTGACGCTGAGAGCCGGCAACGACATCCATGTCAACGCTCCCATCATCGTGAGCGGCAGCGGCGCGCTGTTGATTGAAGCCAACTCGTCGACCGATCCGATTGTGGCATCGGGAACGGGCAGCGTCTTTGTCAGTTCAGCCGGCCTGCTGAGCACCGAAAGCGGCTCGATGACCATCTCCGGGCAAACGGTTCACATCGATAACGGCGGACTGCTCACCACCTCAGGCGGTCCAATCGCCATTTCCGCGTCGGATATTGCCATCACCGGAACCATCGCCATCCCCGCTTATGGAAATGTGTCGCTGATCAGTTCCGGCAGTATCACAGAGGCCGGTGTCGGCTCGATTCAAACAGATGTCCTGGCCATCCAGTCCGTTAACGGCATGAGACTCGACGGCTATAACGCCATCAACCAGCTTCAGGCAATCAATAGCGGGACTGGCGCCATCGTCGTTAACAACTACGTCAGCCCCTTTTCGATTATCGGCATTACCCAGCAAACCGGTGACGTGAGGATTGTGAATAACGGGGCGGTGCTGACCAGTGGAACGATCCAAACGCTCGGCGCCGGGAACATTTCCATCACCGCAAACGGCGGACCGCTCACAATCGACGAAGTCATTGCCAACGGCTCGACCGGCAACATTTCGCTGACTACCAGCGGAGTGGGCGACATCACCCTCAACGCCCAGTTGTTCACCACCGGCGTTGCGACGCTCAACTCCGCCGGTTTCATTACGGGCGGTGGGGTTTCCGGCGCGGGCGGCGTTTCCGGAAGCAGCGTGGCGGTTCTGAACACCACCGCAGTGAACGGAATTGTGCTTAACGGCTCCAATAACGTCGCGGTCTTCAGCGCCAATAATTCGACTGCCAACGATGTCGTTTTCATCAATTCAGGGCCTGCTGTCGCCATCTCCGGCATTACCAACAACGGCGGCGACATCGTGCTCAACGCCAGCGGTGCTCTGGCGATTGCCGGACCGGTTGTCACTTCGACGAACGGTTCGGTTTTCTTGACTGCCGGTGACGTATTAACCCAGACGGCGGGCGGTTCGATTTCCACGCCTAATCTCGTCACGTACTCCGTGGGCGGCACAAACCTGTCCGGCTCCAATGCGGTGGCATTGCTCACGGGGACCAATACGGGCGGCGGAGACTTCGTATTTAATGGCGCGTCCCCATCGTTGACCATTCAGCAGGTCGCCCAACCCGACGGCGGCAACATTTCGGTCGTCAACAGCGGAGCGCTGATTCTGCCGGCAACGCTGACGGCCGGCACTGGAACGGTCACCGTGGGCGGCGCAACCATCTCGGGCGTGACAAACTTCGGTTTGAGCACAGTCGGCTTTTCCAGTCAGAACAGCGTCGCCGTTAGCGCAAATCCCGCGGCGGGCGCCGATGTCACGCTGGCAGTGCCCCTTGCGGCGCTCGGGAATGTCACCACCGGCGGGCCGTTCTCGCTCGACACCCAGGGAATGCCGTTAATTGTGACAGGCACAGTCTCCAGCCGTGGGATTACCCTTGCCGCCGGCACTGGTTCCATTGAAGTCGACGGCGCGCTGAGAGCCAACAACGGCCCATTGGTTCTCACCAGCGACAGCATCTCCCTCCAGGGGCCGGTCGACGGCATGGGCATGGCTTACTTCCAAACATCGACGCCGACATTGAACGTGTTGCTCGGCAGCGCGGCCTCCAGCGGCAGTTCTACCCTCGGCGATTATAAACTCGACGACGCCAGTCTCGGTCACATCGGAAGCAATTTCGCCGGAGTCGTCTTTGGCGGCGACCAAAGTTCCCAGATGATTTTCGTCCAGCCGCCCTCGGGCTTTGCCTTCACCAGTTCCGTATTTCTGAATGCGCCGTTCCATGGCGGTGTCGTAGAAATTGACAGCCCGTTGGCTGCCGCTGGCTACGCAGCCGTTTCCATCAATGCGAACACCGTCAACCTGGCAGTCACGGGTGGAGACGCCATTTCCACCGCGCACCAGAACGTTTCGCTCAGCGGCGTAGTCTGGCTGAAGAACGATACCTCGATTTCCACCGCCGGCGGCAATTTCTCGCACATGGGGACTCTCGACGGCTCCAACAGCCTCACTGTGACGACCGGCAACGGCAGCATTTCGTTCTGGGGCGCGACAAGCAACCAAGCTGGCGGCAGCGTCGGCGGTCACCAGGCGCTCGCCTCACTCAACCTTGTGACCGGTGGCATCATCAATCTCCTGCCGGACATCACGACCACCGGCGACCAAACCTATGGCGCACCGGGCGGCGCGTCGGCCATCAACCGGTTCGCCAATGGTCGTTCACGCTCGGTTGGGGACGGGAACATTACCTTCAACGGCCCGCTCATTGGAGCCAATGGAGTGACTCTGGGCGTCAGCACCACCGGAACGTCCAGCCCCAGCGGCACGGTCTTCTTCAATGGTGCGGTGACATCGGGTTCATCGGGAGGTTTGAATGTCACGGCCGACCAAATTTCGTTCAGCGGAACCGTCAACATTAACGGCGGCGCGATAGCGCTGGCTCCTGGAACCGTCGGTCACGCTTTGGAACTCGGGGGGAGTTCCAACTCATCCGCCTCGCACTACGACCTCAGCACCCTTGTTCGAAACAACAGTTCCTTCACTTTCGGAAATGGAACTACGGGTCCGGTTACCATCTACGATGGCTTTTCGGTCAACTGCCCGCTGACGGTCTACTCTGGAAGCACCGTTATGCTCTCCGGCTCCCTGATGGCGCCCGGCGTCTCGTTGCAAGGTCGCCTCAACGCCCTGGCGGGTTCCATTACCTCCCCAAATCAACCGGTCACCCTGAAGGCGGTGCAACTCACCGACAGCCTTGTCATCGACACCGGAACGGCCAACGGCGCGGTCAAATTCCTCGAAACCGTTTCCGGAAACGTCGCAACCGATCTGACGGTGAAGTCGGGCAGCGGCGCGGTTACTTTCATGGGAGCGGCGGGCAGCGCAACAGCCCCAATTGGAGATGTCGATCTTCAGACCACGGGAACCGTGACGATCCAAAATGGTCTCCAGGCTGCATCGTTCCGTGACACCACGGCAGGAAACACTCTGCTCTCCGGCTCGATTCAAGCTACCTCTGGTGACATTATCATCGGAAACAAGGCGACCTTGACCGGAGCCACCACCCTTGCCGCCGCCAACGGCTCCGTGACTCTGGGCGGTTCGCTCACGGAAACGGGGCTGTCCCCGCTGACGATCAACAGCATCGCCTCGGTGAGCCAACACGGAGGCTGGCAGCTACCCGGTTCCGTCACCATCAACGCGGGCGCCGGCAATATTGTTCTTTCCTCCAGTGCAAACACGTTCGGAACTATGCTGTTGGCGGGCAGCAATGCCACTGTCAACGCGAACGGGCCGGTCACGTTGGGTAATTGCAACCTCTCCGGCAGCCTGGCCGTCATTTCCTCCGGGTTTACGACCACCGTTGTCAGTTCCTCTAACGCTCTCGTTTCCAGCACCACCTTTGTCAGCGGAACCGTTTCGGACACCGAAACCAATTCCGTCGTCACTTCAGGCACGGCGGTTATAATCTCACCAGGGAGCATTACCGAAAGCGGAGCGGTAAGTGTCTCCGGTCCCGCCTTCTTTGAGACGACGGTCATCCCGGGCGCCACGACAACCGTTACCAACGGTTCGTCTGCTTTCACCCGGACGACGGTTTTCTCCGGCAGCACCGTCTACACCGGGACGGTGGTCGATTCCAGCACCACCACGACCCTCACCCCTGGGCCGAGCGGTTCCATTACCCTGGACAATGCCCACAACTCCTTCGCAAAACCTGTGACGCTGGTCAGTGGAAGCAACGCCACGCTCGTCAATGGCGTCAGCGGAACTGTTTCCCTCGTCAACTGCACCGTTCCCAACCTGCTCAAAGTGCAGAACGTCACCACCGGAGACATCCTCGTTCCAGCATCCAACTCGTTCGGTTCGCTCGGTTTGGTCGGACGCAATGCGATCGTGACTTCCGCAACCGGTGTTCAATTGGCGGCGACCACCCTGACCGGCTCTCTGTCGCTGACAGCCGCCGGCTCGATCACCCAAAGCTCGGCGCCGGTCGTCGTTAGCGGTTCGGGAACCAGCAGCTTTAGATCGACTGTCGCCGACTCCTCGATTGTGCTCAGCGGGAGTTCCAATCAATTCCCCGGCCCGGTCTCTTTCTTCACCAGCGGCTCGGCGGGCAATGTTTCGCTCCAGAATACGGTCGCGTCTGTGATGGCAAGCGGTTCCGTAGGCGGAAATCTGTCGGTGACCAGCGCCGGCTCGATCGGTCAGGCGACCGGTTCGCAATTGCTCGTTGGCGGCACTGCATCCTTTACTGCGGCGACAGCCATTACCCTGAACAACACCGGCAACTGGGTCGGAGGGAATCTGGCAATGGCCGGCGCAACCGTCGGCTACTCGGGGTTTGCCAGTGGGTTCGGTCCGATCCGGGCGACAACTCTCAAGCTGACCCCCACTTGCGACGTGACGCAGAGCGGGCAATGGCAGGTGACGGGTTCCACCGCAGTCAGTGCCACCGGTCACAACATTACGCTCGCAGATTCCACCAGCACCTACGGGCCGTTGTCGCTGTCCGGCAGCAATGTCGTGTTGAACGCCGCTGCGCCAGTCGCGCTGGGGAACTCCATTGTCTCCGGCAGCCTTTCGGTTGTTTCCACCGGAGCGATTACCCAAAGCGGATCGCTCCGCGTCACCGGCGTTTCCCTCTTCAAGACAACCGGCGCCGGTTCCAGTATTACCCTGAGCAATTCCAACAATTCGTTCGCCAGCGCCGTGACCCTCCTCTCCGGGAGCGATGCCACGCTGAGCAGCGCCGCCACCGGAACCACCACGCTGGTAAACAGCAGCGTTCCCGCGTTGTTGAAAGTCCAGGTTCCCAGCACTGGGGACATCTCTGTTCCCTCTTCCAACTCGTTCGGTTCGCTCGGAATGACCGGGCGCAACGCCACCGTGGCTTCCGGAGCTTCCGTGCAATTGGCCGCCACCACCTTGAGCGGTACTCTGTCGCTGACGGCAGGCGGTTCGATCGGTCAACTCGCGCCGATCACCATCAACGGCGCTGGTCTGAGCGCCTTCACCGCCGGCACCGATGCCGCCATCGTTCTCAATCTGACCTCCAACCGATTTGCCGGCCCGCTCTCGTTCAACACGAGCGGCACGGCGGGCAGCGTCACCCTTCAAAACGCGCTTTCCACTACCATTGGAGGCGGCACGGTGAATGGAAATCTGACCGTCCAGAGCTCCGGTGCGATCGGGCAGACACCCGGGTCGCAATTGTCGGTGAGCGGCTCCGCCGCCTTCACCGCTGCGACCACCGTGCAGTTGAACAACGCCGGGAATTCGATTGGGCGCAACCTGGCCTTGATCGGTTCCACCGTCGGTTACACGGGATCGGCCGGTGGATTCGGCCCCATCCGGGCCTCGGCTCTAACGCTATATCCGACTTGCGACGTGCTCGAAGCAGGGCCATGGCGCGTCGCCGGCGTCACCAGCATCAATTCCACCCACAACATCGTTCTTCAGGATCTTTCAAACTCCTTCGGGACGCTCCGTCTCACGGGTGGCGACATCAGCGTATGGCAGGGGCCATCGATGAATCTGGGTGTCTCTGCGGCGAGCGGCAATCTCTCTTTGGTGAGCGCCGCGGGCAATATCGTCACGTCCGGCCCGATTACGGCAGGCGGAAACCTTTCGATGAGTTCTTCTACGGGGACCATCAGCGCTCCTTACGCATTTAGTATAACCGGTTCGTCCAGTTTCAGCGCCGGCAGTTCGATCACGCTGAACTCTCTCTTAAACTCTTTCCTCCAACCGGTGGCTTTCAACGCTCGTGGCACCGGCAGCATTCTTTTCGTCAACAACACCGATACCACCCTTGCGGGGGTGCAAACCAACGCGAATGTGACGCTGCGTTCCGCCGGGAATATACAGCAGACCGGGTCGATAAGTGTTCCCGGATCTGTTACCCTGACGGCCACTAATGGCGACGTAACGCTCACCGACCCGCTCAATCGTATCGGCCTTCTCACGATGACTGCCCGCAATGCCACGGTTGACACCGGCTCTTCGCTGAAGCTGGGCACCATTAACCTGAGCGGTTCGCTCGGTCTGGTGGCAAGAGGCTCTGTTACCGAAGCCGGACTCCTGACCGTTCCCAATTCGGTCGCTGTCTCCACCTCCGGCAGCACCGGCGTCGTTACGCTCACGTTGCGCAACTCGATTTCCGGTCCGATCTCCGTCTCGACCGATTCCGGCGCCGACGCCTCCATAACCAATGCAAAGCCGATCTCGCTGGTCGGCAGCAACGTTGGAGGAATCCTGTCGTTGAACACGCCGGGAGCGATCCTCGTGGACGCGTCGAATACCGTCAACCGGTTCGGAGCAATCTCCGCGGCATCTCTGACGGTTTCTTCCCCGAGCCGCGGCATCGTTCAGACCGCGCCTTGGAAGGTCTCCGGAACCGTTCAACTCGCCGCCGCCTCAAACGACATCGTGCTCGGCGCCAACAACACCTTCGGTCCGCTGCAAATCAGCGGAAACAATCTTTCCGTTCATCAAATCGGCTCGATCACCCAGGCCGGCCCGATCATTGCCACGGGCAGTTCGAATTTCACCGCCACCGGAGCAATTTTACTCGGCAACCGGTTGAATTCGCTGAGCGGGCCTGTATCGCTGAATACCCCCAGCTATGCCGTCCTCGGCAACGGCGTCGTCACCACGTTCGGAAATAGCACTGTGGGGAGCACTCTCACCGTTACCGGCAGCAACGATATCGTCCAGGCTCCCAATACCGCCCTCAATGCTCCCGGCACGCTGACGCTAACCTCAGCCGGCTCCATTTTGTTGAGTAACAGCGCCAATCAGCTCAAGAATCTGGGCTTCATTGCCGCGTCGGCCTCGGGTTCCATTTCCATCGCATCCTCAGCCGGCATGCTTACCCTCAACCAAACCGTCGGCGCTCAGAATGTCACGATCCAGACCACCGGCGCTCTCACTCTGGGGGGGCAGGCGCTGATCACCGGGCATCGCATCTGGCTGGCAGCCATCGGTGTCAACGGAAGCTTCGTGAATAATGCGTCTGCGTCGGGCATCTTGAACACGCCGTCCGCCGGGGATATTTTCCAAATTTACAGCTATTCGCGTTCTTCCTCTTTCCTGGGAGCGCTCAGAACCCATGGCCTGAGTCTCTCGGGGTCGTACGCGCTTCCCGCGCCCGGCGTATTCGTCAGGTCCGACACGAGCACTTTCGTTTACGCAACGCCGTAGGGCTGTGGCTCTTTTTGATTTTTCGGCGTTGCTCGCTCGGGCAAGATCGCAGCGAACCTGACCCTATCGAACGCGTTTGAAAGCTTCTGCGACACCTGCGGCTGACGCGCGCAGTGGTTGGTGATGCGCTGTCTAAAACGACGCCTTCACTTGCAGCCGAACGTAAGGTGCGGGGTCGGCCTCGTAACACTTTCTGACCCGGTAGAAGTCGAAATCGCGTTCCACGGAGTAACCTGCGGCGAAATTGATGTCGCAGTATTTGGTCAGAGTATAGGTCGCTCCCAAGCCCGCCCGGATCTCCGTGTAATCCAGCACGCTGCCGCTGCTGGATTTGGTGTTGGGCGCGGTAGGGAAGGTGTTGGGGTCGGTCTTGAAGGACTCCATCAGCAGTTCACCGCCGACCCACAGCGAGAGTTGGTCGCTCCAACTGTAAACCAGCTTCGGTTCCGGTGCATAACCGAAGAGCGTCCATTTGTCGTCGATCAACCAGACCACGCCCAGATCGGGCAGGACGGGATACTGGCGCAGGATCGAGGAGCCAATTCCGTAAACGAGATAGAGCTTCTTTTCCTGGATCGGCAGGACGCCGCCGATCTCGACGGGGATATCGAATGCGCCGCTGTCGATGCGGTGCTCAAAGAAGACGCCTGGCTTCACTTGCGCGAGGAAGCCGATTTCGTTGTTGAGAATGTAGGCGATGCCAATGGGCGCGTTGAGATCCTGCAAGCAACCGGGGAGGGGACTGGACGCGGTTGAACCGCCGAAATCGAAGCGCTCGTAGTCGACGCCCATCTGGAAATACCAGTTGCCGGCGATCGGGATGCGACGAAGGTACCGAAACTCCGAGTGAGCCTCATCGCCCGCGGCGATCCGCTTGTCGGTGAACTCGATGGGGCTGGTAAAGACGTAGCTGGTATCGAAGGTCACCTCGTCGAGCTGGGTTTGAGTCTCCGGTACCGGCGCGACGACCGATTTTCCCGCCGAGCCAACGGCGCTGGCGGCGGCGGCGGAAACTGCAAGGAACCACACGCAAGCCAAGACAAGGAGCCCACTGGTTTTCATGATCAGCGTTATTTCAGAATTTTGACTGCTTTCAGGAGAATTTCCGGAACTAATTCGTAGAAGCGGTTGAATTGGATGGCAAAAATCCAGTACTGCCGGAATTCGAAGGCTGCGAGGGCTGCAACGGTTGCCCCCAGCCAAAGCTCGGGACGTTTGGGCTGGAATCGGCGCACGAGCCAGCCGAGTTGGGTGAATGCCAGCAACCGCAACGGCGCGTCCCACATGTTGGCGTAGCGCAAGTTCATCCCGTATTTCAGATTGCACATTACCAGGTAGCTGGCGGCCAGGAATACCGTTACGAAGAACAGGGGACGGTGTTCGGGGTTCTTGCGATCCAATTGGAACAGAGCAGCCAGGGCCAGGACGAGGACGATCGGGCTGACGATCATCAGGTCGACCAGGTACCGATACCAGGGGCCGTCCCCGGTCTGGATTGCGAAATCGAGCGTGAAGTTCTTGGATACGGAGAGGATGTAACAGGCGAGAAAGCTAACCAGCCCGCCGGCAAGCGTGATCAGAAGGGTGACCCCAAGCAGCGGCCCAGTCAGTGTGGCGAGAACCAGTGGACGGTCCACCGTTCCGAACGCAAACCAGCGGTTGGCGATGAGGATGGCGACGATGGCGATGAAAACGAACGCCGAGTTTTCCTTGGTCATCACCATGCAGGCCAGCGCGCCGATATAGGCGATCAGCAGCGGAACCGACCGTCGTCCATCGGGAATCGGCCTCAGGTTTTCCCAAAGCAACCAGAGGGTGAGCGTTGCCCAGAACGTAAAAAAGCCGTCCACGAGCGCATGCTGGCTCATGTGAATCTGGGTTGGGGCGCAGGCCATCAACGTGAGGACCGCCAGGGCGGCGGCGCGTCCGGCAAGCCGCAGCATGAAAACGAACGTCACGCCCAGGGTGAGAACCGAGAAAAACGACGCCATCTGGCGCAAGCCGTTCAGCGGCGCCTCGCCGCTTACGCGGCACCAGAGGGCGGTTGTTCCAATGTAGAGGAACCGCAACGGGGGCAGAATCGAACCCTTCAGGGTCTTCTGGAACTCGATGTAGTTATCCACAATGTCCGGGTAGCTGGAAAGACCGTGCTGCAGGAGCGCACCGGTGTATTGGCGGTAAAGGACTTCATCGAACCCGATGCCCCGAAACGAAGCGAACTGGCGCACCCGCACAAACGTTCCAAAGGCAAAAACAAGGACGACGGCGAGCGTCCAAAGGCGGAGAGGGGAGAGGATCATGGTGTGATTGAGAATGGCTGCGGGGTTCGGTCGGCGTGGAGATCTTCCTGGAATTGCTGGAATTCCTTTTGGGCGGGGCGCAGTTCCAGCGCCTGCGCAATCTCGACTTTCGCGGTGGAGACGTCGCCTGCACCGAAGCTGGTATAGGCCAGGAGATAATGCATCTTGGCGTCGTCAGGTTCGATGCGTAACGCGCTCTTTAGCAGGGCCGAGGCGAATTTCCAGTTTTTCTCCTGCACTTCGAGAACCGCGAGATTGTTGAGTGCGCCCATGGTTGCGGGATTGATCTGGATGGCCTGTATGTAAAACTGGCGGGCTCGGTTTCGGTTTCCCTTTTTCAGCCAGAGATTGCCCAGGCTGAAGCTGTTCTCGCTGTTGTCCGGGACGAAAGCATAGGCGCGCTCCAGTTTGTCCATGGCGCGGTCGAGTTCTCCGGCATCCATTGCTTTGATTCCGGTGTTGTAGCAGTCCAGGGACCAGAGGGATTCGTCGCGTTGCGGCATCGAGACGAACCAGACGCCGGCAATTCCCGCCCCGCAGTAGGCTGCCGCCCAGCGCCACCAGCCGGGATTGCGCCACGCCAGGGTCGCCCAGAGATCGACCAGGCCGACCGCCGCCAGCAAGAGCAGTCCCGGCGCGGCCGCCAGTCGGTACCGTTCGGTGACGAACACCGGCAGCAACGCGGCCATGTGCAGCAGAACCGCAGCCACCACCCAGCGCGAATAGGGGCGGCGTCCCAGCGCAAACACCAGGCCGGGAATCGCCAGTGCCGCGACCACGCCAAAACGCAAGCCGGGCGTCAGGATTCCGTCTTCGCTCAGCATCGTAATGAGGCTCAGGTCGTCATACTGAAAGGCGTTCCAGAGGTTGCGCAGTTTCCGGAGCATCAGCTTGCGCCATTTCTTCGGTTCCCGGTGGATGAAGTTACTCGCTTTATCCGACCAGAATTTGGAGACTTGCGCGCGGGTTAGCCTGTGTCCCGCCGCTGTTTCCGCCACGCGGATGGAATCCTTCAGCATTCCTTCCTGGCTGGCGCGCAGACCGGGCGGCATCTTCGGATAGCCGGTGGCGACGGGATTGTTGCCGACCCAGAAGTTCACCCCGCTGTGAGCCGAGAGAAACACCGGTTCCCTGGCAATCAGGTAGTTGTGCAGCCAGCATGGCGCCGTTCCCACAAACACGCCGGCGATCAGGACGGCGGCGGCAATGAGCACCGCGCCGGGTTTTCGCAGATTGCGCGCCGCGGCGAAAATTGGGAGAGGGACGACAAAGAGAATTGTGGCCACGGTCATGGCGACAAACCCGGTCAGCAGTCCCATCCAGAGCCACGGTCGCCAGAGAGACTCGCTGTGCGTCCGCATCGACCACCAAACGATTCCCCAGAACGCCAGAACCAGCCAGGTGGTCGGCATCAGCACCGCGGAGAATGCCTGCGCCGGCTGGAAAAAGATCCATCCCAGGGCCGCCAGCGCCGCCGCCACGGTTCCTTTTCTTTCCGGCACAACCGCGCAGCCAATTTCGAAAATCAGCGCCGCGATTCCCGCTTCCGAAAGCGCCTGCAACAGTTCGACGACGAACGGATTGAACCCCGTCAGCCGAAAGATCGCCCCCAGGAAAAACGGATAGCCTGGAAGCCCGTAAAACGCTTTGCCGTCGGTCCAATGCCCCGCCGCGATGCGCAGCGCCCAGTCGCAGTAGAAGCGCATATCCCCGGACATCGCCAGAAAAATGGGGGAATCGATGGTCCTCGACAGGACAATCATTCGAACCGCAAACGCCAGCAGGAAAACCCAGACGGTCATTCGGATGCGGCGCTTAAAGGACATGCAGGAACATATGACGGGGTTGGCGCGCCGATGCAAGCCCCATGGCACGCCCCAATCTTTAGCGAAGAAAGCGATCGCACGGAATTGCGTTGGGATTTCCGAGAAACGCGCCAGCGTCTTGGAGCAGCAGTCCTGTCTTTCCATTACCCACAAATTGGAAACCGAGCGTGGAAGCCGAAGCGGCCCTTATTATCTGTCATCCTGAGCTTGCGAAGGATCTCACACCACGCCATCCAGCGTTATGCAACCATTCACCGTTCTCGAAGCTGACGGCGTCAACCGCATGGGCCGTCAGTTCCGATAACGCGCCGACTGAAACAAATGTTCGGACTGCTTCGTGAGATCCTTCGCAGGCTGCCAATGAACCTGCCGGAAAGACGGGGCGTTCGGGAGCGGGAATCCGGGGAGCACACGCGTCTCGCGTGTTGGCGTCGGCGTCCCGCCGACGCGGACTTCCAGTCTCCCCAGTGCATTGCGGCGACTCCACGCGCAAAGTTCGCCGAGGCGGGACGCCTCGGCCAGCACCCGGGACGGGTGCGCTCCCCGGAACTCGCATTCCGACGCGATCAGCCGCGAAGATGCCTTTGGCGAGGGCGCCAAAGGCCACACGCGAGGGCGCGTGCGCTCCCCGGAAGCTGGCGCGACGCAGGTTCATGCTCAACAATCACCCTCGCGCTTTGGCGAGGTTAGCTCCTCAGGATGACAGCATTCGGGGCTCCGTTCTCGCTCGTGCGTCCGGTTTGTAAACTTGTGGGCAATGGAAAGACAGGACGGCCGTTGCTCCATGACGCTCGCGCGACTCCAACGCCGCATACGTGAAGAAACCTTCCAATCCGAGTTCCAAATGGCTTGGACCTTCGGAGACCAACCACATGTCCCGCCAACAGTTCCAATCGCACCCCGATTTCCGCTTGCGTTTTGCCACCGGTGCGCTGAGATGGCGCGATGCATGCCTCCTTCCAACTTCTTCACCATTTGATCGCGGTTTGGTTCGGCTGGGTCCGCGACGGCGGATACCCGGCCATTATCGTCCTGATGGCGATGGAAAGTTCCATTTTCCCGGTGCCGAGCGAGGTCGTGGTGCCGCCCGCGGCGTTTTATGCGGCGGAGGGGAAGGTGACGTTGTGGGGCGTGGTGCTGGCTGCGACCTTCGGTTCCTGGCTGGGAGCCGCGATCACTTACTGGGTCTCCCGCTGGCTGGGCCGGGTGGTGGTGGTGCGCTTTGGCAAGTATCTCTTGATCAGCGAGAAGAAGCTGGAAATGGCCGAACACTGGATGCACCGGTATGAGGCCGGTGGCATTTTCTTTGCGCGATTGCTGCCCGTGATCCGGCATCTGATTTCCATTCCCGCGGGCATCGTGCGGATGGGGTTCGGAATGTTCAGCGCGATGACCGTGGTCGGTTCGTTCGTTTGGTGCGTTGTTCTGGCCTGGCTTGGCAACGTGGCCCGGCAGAAGGAACCGGGGCTGCTGGACCCGGAGCACCCCGAGAAAATGATCGCTTTCATCAAGAGCCAATCCCACGGGATTGTCCTGATCATTCTCGCCATGGCGGTGCTCTATTTCGTGGTCATGAAGCTGACCGCCAAGCCGCAGGCCGAGGCGAGCAAAGCCGCGAATTGACGCCGTTGCCGGCATGCCGGGCGGCTATTCGTAGACGATCAACCGTCGTTCCAGATTGATGTTTGTCTTTCGGAAATGGTCGTGAACAACGACCTGGATGCGGTACGGGCCAGCCGGCTCCACGTCGAAGGTGATCGTTGCCTTGGCTTTTGCGATGTGGAGCAGATAAGGAGGCGGTGCAACGCCCTGCCAGGCGGGCAGGTCGCGATACTTTTCTTCCACGCCATCGGGGCGGATCACATGGAGGTCGAAGGTCACGTTGATGAGCTGCATTTTGACCACTTCGCTTCCCTGCCTGACAAAGCCCTCGTTTTGCCGGGCATTGACAAAATAGAGAGCGATAACGACCGGCCTGTTTTTCCTTGTTGAGGAAACAGCGCGAATTTTGTGGACATCCATCTGAAACCAGCGCCCCGTGATAGTGTCGTCGGGTATGATCCAGAACTGGGCGCCAAACCCGTCGGTTACCGACAGTTCCTGCACTTCGATCGGAGAGTCCTTGGCTCCGGGATGCAGGAAGGGGTCGCCGCTGTCCCATGAGGCGGACGCCATCAAGGGCAGGGCGAGCGCAATCGCAACGAGGGAACGCTTGGTAGATTTCATCGGACTCCCTTGTTCTGGCAGAATCGGGCGTTTTTCGCGAGCGAATTCGTGAACTTGACCCGCGCCGCCGACCGCTGGCAGAATGTTCCTTTCGCCATGATTCTCGATACCCTCGCCAACTGTGCCGACTGCACGGCAATGCATTCGTTGCTTCCGACCGCCTTTGACTACTTGCGCCGATTCGATCCCTGCACTCCCGATGGGAAGTATCCTATCGATGGCGACCGGCTCTACGCCGTGGTTCAGCGGTACGAAACCGCTCCCGAGGAGACGCGGACTTGGGAGACGCACCGCGTTTACGCCGATATTCAACTGATCGTTTCCGGGCAGGAGCGCATGATTTACGCGCCCGCCGGCAACCTGCATGCCGGTACGCCTTACAACGAGGCGAAGGATGTGCAAAAGTATGGGGAAGGGGCGGTGAAAGACGCCTCGCCGCTGGTGGTTGGCGCGGGAAGTTTCTGCATTTTCCTGCCGCAGGACGGTCACAAACCGGGTTGCATGGTGGAGAAGCCTGAACCGGTGCTCAAAGTAGTGGTCAAGTTGCGGTTGAAGGACTGAGAGGCGCTTTATACCCGAAACAGCGCCCCGAGTTTCTTTCCCAAAATCCGGCTGGCGCCGAATAGCGTGACGGCCAGGAAGACCATCGCCCAGACGCCCAACGCCGAGGCGAGGTAGCGGCCTTCGCCCAGGAGCTGGAATAACTCGTAGATCGCTTTGGTGATGGGAAAGTCGCTCTGGCGCTGCGCCAGGATCAGGGAGTCGGAGACTTCCAGCATCGCGAACGAAAATGCCAGAAGGCCGCCGGCGATCAGGTTTGCGCCGATGAGGGGCAGCGTGATCCGGCGCAAGGCGCGCAAGGGCGATGCGCCGAGGTTGCGCGCGGCTTCCTCCAGAGTGACGCTCGTTTGTTGGAGCCCGGCCACGATGGATCGGACGACATAGGGAAGGCGGCGCACGGAGTAAGCGATGACGAGCAGGGGAGTCGGGTCGAGCGTCGGATTGAGAAAGGCGAAGGTGCAACCGGGCTGCGTCATGGCCAGGTAACCGAAGGCGAGCACCAAGCCGGGGACCGCGAGCGGGAGCATGGAGAGCATGTCGAGAACCGCCCTTCCTGGCAGCGTGGTTCGGACGATGGTATAGGCGATGCCGATTCCGAGGAACAAATCGACGACGGTGGCCAGCCCCGAGTATTTGACGCTGTTTAGAATAGAAGGGACGGTGAGGCTGTGGCCAAGAGCGGCCTGGTAGTGGCTGAGCGTCCACTGCGCCGGCAGGATCGACGCGTACCAGTCTTTCGCAAATGAGACGAGGATGACGCCACTATGCGGCAGCAATGCCACGCCGATTACCGTCGCGAAGGCCAGGGTGCAAAGCAGACCGGTCCAGCGTCCGAGCGGGCGAGTGCCGGTTGCGCGGGTGGCTTTGGGCAGCATGGCAAACGCCTTTCCGCCCAGTCCCCACTTGCTGAGTGCGTAGATGAATGTGGAAAAGGCGAGCGTCACCACGACCAGGGCGTATGGGAACGGATTGCCCGAGAGCTCCTTGAGTCCGCGGAATATTTGCACCGGAGTGACCCGGTTGTAGTCAAACATCAGCGGGACGCCCAGTTCGGTGAACGCCCAGATGAAAACAATGGTGCCCCCGGCGAACAGCCCGGGCATGGCCAGCGGAAGCGTGATGCGGCGGAATTTTCGCCAGCCGGTGCATCCCAGATTTTCCGCGGCTTCATCCATGGCGGGGTCGATATTCGCGAGGGCGGCGGCCACGTTGAGGAAGAGGATGGGATAGAGATGCAGCGAGTTGAGGAGAACGACGCCCCAGAATCGGCCTTGAGCCGACCCGCCGAGCCAGTCGATGGTGCGCCCGCCGGTGAGAATGCCGAGGTGGGTCAGGACGGCATTGAGCGCCCCGTACTGTCCGAGAATTTGCTTCAGCCCGATCGCTCCGACGAAGGGCGGAAGCACCATCGGCACCAGCAGCAGCGCCAGGAGGGTCTTTTTTGCCGGAAATTCGAAGCGGTCGGCGATCCAGGCCAGCGGCACGGCGATGGCGCCGGTGAGCAGCGTGCTGGCGAGCGCCAGCAGGAAGGCGTTGAGCAGGCCTTCCAGATAGACCCGGTTCTGGAAGACGGCGAGGAGGTACTCGGTCGTCCAATGGCCGCCGGCATCGACCAAGGCCCCGTGGACGGTCTGCGAGATCGGCCACACGAAGAAGCAGCCGAAGAACAGGGCCGTGAGGACCGCCGTGCAGATGGACAAAGCGCGGGACATGGCCTCCCTGGATAGCTCTTTTCCGCCCCGGTGTCAGCGAAAACCGGTTGGCAGGGGTGGGAACAGGCCGGTCATCCGAAGCCCCGTTTGAATTCGTAACTCGTTTGACGAAAAGCGGCATTGACGAACCCGGTTTTCTTATGAAAAGTGAGGGGCAACATGGATAACCCACTCCCAGACAGCTCGGACCTCGTCAAAAACTCCGTTCTCTACAAGGAGTTTCTTGCCGAGCGCGAGGAAATTCTGTGCCATAAATGGATTGAGAGTGAAAAAGCCGGGTACGACATCGGCTTTGAACGCGCTCTGCTGGACTGGATCGTCAAGCATCGCTCTGCCTGGCGCGAAAAGCGCCAGAAGCAGGTGCAGCAGTGCCAGTCATAACTTCCGCTTTTCCGCCCGCCCGCCAGACTCAATCTTTCGACCAACACCGTTCAAGCCAGCTCCTTTAAGAGCGATCCTGTGAGGTCGCCAAGGAAATTTATGTCCCAACCCGATCATTCGGACGCATCGCCGCAGTCGGCCACCCCGCCGGCGCCGTCCGCTGTTTTGCTCTTGGACGCCGCCGGCATCGACCGGATCTTGCGGCGGATCGCCCACGAAATCATCGAACGCAACCCGGAGGTGGAACGCCTTGCGCTGGTGGGAATTCCCTCGCGCGGAGTGGAGGTGGCGCGTAGGATCGCCGGGCACATCGAGAAATTCGAGGGGTGCGCCGTGCGGACGGGAGTGATCGATGTCTCCATGCACCGGGACGATCTTCATGTTCGCACCCGATTGACGCCGGTGGAGGCCTCGCATCTCCCTGAGAACCTCGACGACCTCACCATCGTACTTATCGACGATGTCCTTTTTTCCGGGCGCACTTGCCGGGCCGCCATGGACGCCATCTCTTCTTTCGGACGTCCGGCGCGCATCCAGTATGCAGTGCTTATCGACCGCGGGCATCGCGAACTGCCCATCCGCGCCGATTATGTCGGCAAGAGCATCCCGACCGCACCGGGCGAGAGGGTGTTCGTCCGTTTCCAAGCCATCGACAACGTGCCGGACTCTGTCTGGATCAGCAAGCCATGACCAACTCCTGGACCCACAAAGACCTGGTGGCTATCGAGGATCTCTCGGCGGCGGAAATCAATCATGTGCTGGACACCGCCGCGGCGTTCAAACAGGTCGGCACGCGCGACATCAAAAAGGTGCCTTCCCTGCGCGGCAAGACCCTTATCAACTTTTTCGTCGAACCGAGCACGCGCACACGCACCTCGTTTGAACTGGCTGCGTTCCGGCTGAGCGCAGACGTGGTCAACATCTCCGTAAGCACCTCCAGCCTGACCAAGGGCGAGACGCTCAAGGACACCGCCCGCAATCTGGAGGCGTTGCATGCGGACATTATCGTGCTGCGGCATTCCAGCGCCGGCGCTTCCAAGTTCCTGGCCGAACGGTTGTGCGCGAGCATCATCAACGCCGGCGACGGCGCGCACGAGCACCCCACGCAAGCGTTGCTCGATGTGTTCACCATGCGCGAGAAGAAGGGGAAGATCGAGGGGCTGCATGTGGCGATTGTCGGGGATATCCTTTTCTCGCGGGTTGCCCGGTCGAATATCCATGCGTTGCTGAAGCTGGGAGCGCGCGTGACGCTCGTAGGGCCCAGCACGCTGGTTCCGCGCGAGTTCGAGCGTATCGGCGTTGCGGTGACCCATCGCATCGACGACGTGCTCGAAGACGTCGATGTGGTCAACCTGCTGCGCATCCAGCACGAGCGCCAGCGGCAGGAGTATTTCCCGAGTCTGGGCGAATACACGACATTTTTCGGATTGACCAAGGAGCGCGCCGCGCGGTTGAAGCCGGACGCGATAATCATGCATCCGGGCCCGATCAACCGAGGGGTGGAGATCGACAGCGACATCGCCGACAGCGGGCGTAGCGTAATTTTGGAGCAGGTGACCAACGGCCTGGCTGTGCGCATGGCAGTGCTTTTCCTGTGCGGAACCGTGAAACGGAAGGGGAAGAAGTGAGAGCGGTCTTGACCTGGAGAAAGGCGGGCGAGATATCGAGAGGAGCGTTGGGTGCGCGCCAGCGTCTTGGAGTGCGGCAGTCCTCTGCCGCTTTCGCAAGCCGGACAGACCCATTTCTCACCGGAAGACCCATACATCACAAGAGTCTTCTGCATCGCCTCTTCATGCCAGTAGTGAGGCGGCGAAAGGAGAGCCATCCGGAGACGACGCGTTATCCCAAAGCGGCAGGGGACTGCCCGCACTCCAAGACGCTGGCGCGACATCAAACGCTCCAATGCAAACCGGGCGTTTTCGCATTCACCCGCAAGAGACGAAAGCCATACCCTGGCATTCCTAACCTATGAACCTCTTTCTTCGTAACGGTCGCATCATCGATCCGGCCAACCGCCGCGACGAAATCGCCGATCTCGTTATCGCAGACGGTCGCATCGCCGATCCCTCCACTGTCGTTTTTGGCGAAAACGTCCAGGAAATCGATTGCACCGGGCTGGTCGTGGCTCCCGGTCTTATCGACATCCACGTCCATTTCCGTGAACCGGGCCAGTCGGCCAAGGAGAAGATCTCCACCGGGGCGAAAGCCGCGGCGGCGGGCGGATTCACCAGCGTGGTCTGCATGCCCAACACCGCGCCGGCCATCGACAATGCCAGCGTGGTGACGTGGGTAAAGGACCGCGCCCGGGACGAGGCGTGCGTGAACGTCTTCCCGACGGGCGCAATTACCAAGGGCATCGCCGGCGAGGAACTTGCGCCGATCGGTTCCATGGCGCGTGCCGGGGTGGTTGCGCTTACCGACGACGGTCGTTGCGTGCAGAACCACGAATTCATGAGGCGCGCCTTGGAGTACGCCCGCATGTTCGATCTGCCCGTCATGGACCACTGCCAGGATTACAACCTGGTGGGCAAAGGCGTGATGCACGAGGGATACTGGAGCACGATGTTGGGTCTGCCCGGTTGGCCGTCCATCGGCGAGGAGGTTATGGTGCAGCGCAATGCGCAGCTCGCCGAGCTCTGCGGCACGCCGGTTCACTGCCAGCATCTTTCGGCGGCGGGAAGTGTTCGCATTTTGCGCGATGCCCGCGCGCGCGGTGTGCCGATCACCGGCGAGGTTTGCCCGCACCACATCGCGCTGACCGACGAGTCCATCCGCGCGTTCGATACCAATTTTAAGATGAACCCGCCGCTTCGAACGCAATCGGATATCGACGCGCTCATTGAAGGCATTGCCGATGGGACCGTTACGATTCTGGCGAGCGATCACGCGCCGCACTGCGAGTTCGAGAAGGAAGTGGAGTTCGACCTGGCGCCCTTTGGTATTCTGGGGTTGGAAACCGAACTGGGCCTGTTTCTCGACATCCTCGTTCATAAGCGGAAGGCGATCGGGGTGCCCCGCTTGATTGAGCTGTTCACGGTGAATCCCGCCCGCTTGTTGAAGCTCGACCGCGGCACGCTCTCAGTCGGTGCCGTGGCGGACGTGACACTGATCGATCCCGACCGGGAATGGACGGTGGACAAGAACGCCTCGTTTTCGCGTTCGCGCAATACGCCGTTCCACGGGTGGAATCTCAAGGGGCGCGCCGTGCGGACGATCGTCGGAGGGAAGACGGTGTGGTCGCTGGAGCAGGGGATGAGGGATGGGAGTTAGGGGCGCCGCGTCCAGGAAATCGGGTCGCGGTTTTGAAATCGAGCTGACGATCTGGCTCCTCGTCGCGTTGGTCGTCATTCACATCGCCAACAACTTCTGCGGGATGCGCCTGTGCGCGTTGGGGATTATGCCGCGGTACTTGCCGGGGTTGCGCGGAATTCTGTTTGCGCCGCTTATCCACGGATCGGTCGGTCACCTCTTCTCCAATCTGCCGCCGCTGGCGATCCTGCTCGGCGCTTTGGCGTTGGACCGTCGGCGCAAGTTTGTCCCGGCGCTCGCGGGCATCTGGCTATTGTGCGGACTTGGGACGTGGCTCATCGCGCGTCCTTACACCATCTGCTTTGGAGCCAGCGGGGTGGTTTACGGTTTGGCAACGTTCTTTCTCACCGCCGCTGTGACGGACCGCAGCTGGTGGGCCGCGTTGGTGGTCGTCATCATGCTGCCCATGTACACGGGGCTTCTTTGGGGGCTGCTGCCAGTCGAGCCGGGAGTCTCGTGGGAATGCCACCTGTGCGGCGCCATCGCCGGGGTGATGACGGCGCGGTTTTTGCGGTGAAAAGGGAGTCCTGCGTTCGAGCCAGAGGCTCGGAGTAACGGCGGCTCTGCTGTCCATTACCCACAAAACGGAAGCCGAGCACGGAAGCGGGAGCGGCCCAAATTATTTGTCATCCTGATGCGCCTGTGAAGCGGGCGTCGACGTGGGTGAGAGTCCCACCGGTGCAGTTAGTCGGTTCAGCACCCAGGGGTCGTAGCGGGACGGCCAACCGCGGCTCTCAACCACCGGCTAATGGCTGGGAAGCCTCCGGCTTGGAAGAATGCGTCGGCGGGGTTGCGTGCGGCGACCGGGCTGTGTTCTTCCGTCATCCCGGAGGGATTGCAGCCATTAGCCGGGGGTTGAGTCGAGCGCCCCCAGGCGCGAGACGACACCCCCGGAACCGGCCCGCCCAGGCCCCGACCCCGGCAGGGGTCGCAGCGGGACGGCCAACCGCGGCTCGCTCAACGACCACGCCCATCGCTGCGCGCCCCACGCACTCCGTAATCTCGTATTGCGGAACACCGGAAAGCGGAGCGGCGCACGTTCTTTCGAATGTTCCATTCACCGCGTGTGCTGGCGCTCAGCTTCCACCCAGTCCCGCAGGGCGTCCCCCTCCTTGCCTCTGTTGTTTCGGTGCAACCAGCGAAAGTAGGCATCCCGGCGGATCGCCATCCGCTCGCGAACTACGGACTCAAGCACGTTCAAATCGATCGGCACCACTCGCGGCGCCTCCAGGAGCTTCTTCTTTGTAGTTTCTATCGCTGGTTCGCCGATTTCTTGTAGCTCGCAATCCGCGTCGTGAACCCCCCTGGCCACTTCCAGAAAGCATCTCGACCAAATCTCAGCGCCCGCGGAGAACAACCGCAACCACTGGCCCATTGGATTTCCCACGCAACTCGTATCCATATCGCGGTATCGAACCCATCGGGCGGCTTGCGCGGATGGCTTTGAGCCGAGTTGGATGCCATTCCGTCCAAGCAACCCGGCGGGGACGAAACAAGTGATGGTTCATGCGCGCCATTTGGAAAGGTTCGATTTCCTTCGGGCTGGTCAACATTCCGATCGCCCTTTATCCCGCAACACGCCAAGACGAGATCAAGTTTCATCTGTTGCGCGGAAGCGATCTGAGCGCGATTCACAACAAACGCGTCGCGGACGCCGATGGCCACGAAGTTTCATGGGACGACGTCGTCAAAGGATATGAGTATGAGCCAGGGCGTTTCGTGGCGCTGAAAGACGAGGATTTTTCGAAAGTGGACATTCCGGCGACACGAACGGTGGACATTACGGATTTCGTTCCGTTGGAGCAGGTGGACCCGATGTTTTATAGCAAACCGTACTACATGGAGCCGGGCAAGGGCGGCGAAAAAGCATATGTGCTGCTGCGCGAAGCGCTGAGGGAATCCGGGAAGATAGGCATCGCCAAGGTGGTTATCAAGACGCGCGAGCATTTGGCCGCCGTGAAACCGGAGGAGCGCGGAATGTTGCTTGAACTCATGCATTTCGCCGACGAATTGGTCGACCCCTCGGAATTGAAAATTCCAGAGCGGCACGAGGTGAGCAGGAAGGAGATGGAGATGGCCAAGGCGCTGATCGAGGGAATGTCGGGCGCGTGGCAGCCGCGGAAGTACAAGGACGATTACCACGACGCACTTTTGAAGATGATCGATGAGAAGGTCGCGCATGGTGGCAAGCTCCCGCCCAAGGCAAAGCGCGGGGCGCCGCGTGAACACGTGATCGACCTTGCTGCCGTGCTCGCCGAGAGCCTGAAGAGAACGCAGGGGCAGCGGAAGGAACCACCGCCGGTTGCCGGAAAGAAAGCCCGGCGCAACCCCGCAGGCAGAACAAGGAAGCGGGCAGCTTAGTTACATGAGCATTTCCGAATACCGTCGAAAGCGCGACTTTTCCAAAACGCTTGAGCCTCCGCCCGCAGCGAAGCCGAAGAAAGCGGCAGATGCGCATTTTGTGATTCAAAAACATGCGGCTTCGCGATTGCATTTCGACTTCCGGTTGGAAATGGGGGGAGTGTTCAAGTCATGGGCTGTTCCAAAAGGGATGCCGTATCGGCATGGAGACAAGAGACTGGCTGTGCGCACGGAGGATCATCCGGTGGAATACGGCGGTTTTGAGGGAATCATACCCGCGGGAGAATATGGCGCGGGCACGGTGATGATTTGGGACCGTGGCAGCTACTCGGTTTCGGGCGGCCAGCCGCTGAAATCCCTGGAAAATGGCAAGCTCCACATGGAGCTTGCCGGCGAGAAACTGAAAGGAGAGTGGACGCTGGTGCGCACGCGAGGCGGGAGCGGGAGCGACCAAGAATCGTGGCTGCTGATGAAGACGGGGGAATCGGTTCGATCTCCAGGCAAGCGCCGCGAGGAACGTTCGGCCAGTTCCGGGCGGACAATGGGGCAGATCGCCAGCGAGAAAACCGCCGCATGGCAGTCGAACGTCGAAGCAGTTCCGGTATTCCACGAGCCGATGAGAGCAAAGGCGGTCGAGCGGTTGCCAGCGGAGGATGGTTGGCTCTATGAAATAAAATTCGACGGATACCGCGCCCTTGCAATTAAGAACGGCAAGGAGGCACATCTGTTCTCCCGCAACGAAAAGCCGCTTGAGTTTCCTGAACTGAGCGGTGCAGTAGCTGGCCTGCCTTGCCGAAGTGCGGTCTTGGACGGCGAAATCGTGGCGCTGGATAGCGATGGGCACCCATCGTTTCAGTTACTCCAGGCGCGGGATATCGGGACACCGGCGCCGATTGTCTACTATCTATTCGATTTGCTCACACTGGACGGGACCGACTGCCGCGGCGAATCCATTCATGAGCGGCGCCGCCGGCTTGCCGCGCTGCTGGCCACCGCAAAGGACTCGTTGCGCGTTTCGCCGGCTCTACCCGGTCGGCTTGAGAATGTGCTGGCGGAAATTCGGAAACTCGGGCTGGAGGGAGTCGTCGCCAAAAAGGTGGACTCACGCTACCGCTCCGGTGCGGCCACGGGCGATTGGCTGAAGCTGAAGTGCCTCAATGAGCAGGAATTCGTGATCGGCGGCTATGCGCAAAGCGACAAACGCGGGCTTGCTTCCGTGCTGGTCGGATATTACGAAAGGAGCCGGCTGCATTTTGCGGGAAGAGTCGGCTCGGGTTTCAGTGAGCTTTTGCTCGCGCAGTTGGGCCGGCTGTTTCAGGGAATACGCACGGAATCGCCCCCTTTCGCCGACATACAGCCGGTTGATGCGCGTGGGGCCGCGTGGGTGCGCCCGGAGCTGGTCTGCCAGGTTCGGTTCAGCGAATGGACGCGGGACGGGCGCCTGCGGCAGCCGGTGTTTCTCGGCCTTCGCGATGACAAATCGCCGATGGAGGTGAGACGCGAATGATTAAACTCGCGTATGCCCTGCTGAATGACGCGGCAAGCGGCTGGAGCCGCGACAATGCGATGCGGCGAAGCGCCGCCCTCGCCTACTACGCCTTGTTTTCGCTTGCCCCTTTGATTGTCATTGTCACCGCGATCGCCGGAATTCTGCTTGGCCGCCGCGGCGCCCGGACTGAGATCGCAGTTGAAATTGGCAAGCTCGCGGGCGACCAGGTTGCCAGAGCGATTCTGGCCCTTGCGCATGGCGCCGAAAAGCACCGCTCCGGAGTCGTCGCCGCGTCGATTGGAACGGTGGCGCTATTGCTTGGAGCGTCCGGCGTATTTGGAGAACTGAAGTCATCGCTTAACTCGATCTGGGAAGTGAAGGTCAGGAAAGGCGCAACCGTCGCAACGCTTGCGCGCAACCGCCTGCTCGCATTCGGCATGGTGCTTGGCATCGGATTTCTGATGATCCTGTCTCTAGTCGCAAGCACCGTAATCGCGGGAGTTGCCACGTATCTGCGGCGACTTCTCCCGATTCCGGGATGGATTTTAGGAGCAAGCGATTTCGCGCTCTCGCTGGCAGTGCTTACGGTGCTGTTTGCGATGGTGTTCAAATTCCTCCCAGATGTGGAGTTGCGCTGGAGAGATGTGGCGACCGGCGCGTTTGGAAGCGCGTTGCTTTTTAACGTCGGCAAGTTCCTCTTGAGCATTTATCTCGGGACCAGCGGTGTCGCGTCTGCTTACGGGGCTGCGGGATCGGCGATCGTAACGCTGCTGTGGCTGTACTACTCTTCAGCGATCCTCTTCTTCGGTGCTGAATTCACAAAAGCTCTCGCCCGCCATACCGGTTGCAAAATCACGCCAAAACCCTACGCCGTTCCCGTTTCCGAAGCCGATAATGCTTCTGGTTCTGGTTCTGGAGGCACTGTGTGAGACCGCTGCCGGCTTGGACTTCGTTTCGATCGTTATGACCAAGAAACATTTGCGGGGGACAAGCGACAAGGAGCAACGCCAATACGAGCATATCAAGGAAAGCGCCGAGAAGTCGGGACGCTATGGAAAACGGGCGACAGAGGTTGCCGCGCGCACAGTGATGAAACAGCACGGGCGCAAGAAAGCCGCGAAGAAGCGCTAGTGGTGTGTCCCATAAATGACTAGACCTTTGCTGTCGGCTATTTTTCGATTTTTCAAGGCGCGAACGAGCGGCAATATCCGCTGCGATCTTGCCCGAGTGAGCAACGCGGAAAAATCGAAAAAG
>Ga0316220_1000150_pt1 | contig 112450 bp, 76 predicted proteins | sample TBH18005metaG_FD_203632 | JGI IMG/M metagenome (GOLD analysis project Ga0316220, IMG submission 203632) | Freshwater microbial communities from Trout Bog Lake, Wisconsin, USA - TBH18005 | ecosystem: Environmental > Aquatic > Freshwater > Lake > Hypolimnion/Profundal zone | place: USA: Wisconsin... | reverse complement strand
CCCGGCCTACGGAAGATTCCCTTTGCCATCAGAGCTTTCCGCATCTCTCCGACAGAGGATGTTGCGCTTGGAATTGACGCCAGACGTAGCCAGGCGCACTGCCAAAGCGGTAGAGGACTACCCGCACTCCAAGACGCTGACGCGACCGCCGAGCCCCTCCCGATTTTTCGCGCTTTGCCGTCATTTAGCGCGCCGAACTGGTCACTGTTACAGCGTACTAGGGCAACACCCCACCGCCATGAAGTTAAGGAATACTGCATTCCAAGGCCGGAGCCTGGGAACGAGAAGGCTGCCGCTCTCCATGACGCTGGCGCGTTCATCGAAAGTCCAAAGCGATTTCGGCATCCCTCTGACAGCGCAACAAACCGGCGGCACCCGATGATCTGGCAAACCAAAGCCCGCCAGTTTGATCTCCGAAACCGCGGGGTGGTTATGGGAATCCTCAATCTGACGACGGATTCGTTTTCCGATGGCGGTCGATGGCTCGATCCGGATGCGGCGGCGGCCCACGCGCTGGAAATGGAACGTGAAGGCGCGGCGATCATCGATATCGGCGCGGAATCGACCCGCCCGGGGGCTGACCCGGTGACGGAGGAGTTGGAACTGGCGCGGATCGTGCCGGTTCTGGAACGGCTACTGGGGCGGCTGAAGGCGGCAATCTCGATCGACACCACCAAAGCGACCGTGGCACGGGCGGCTCTGGAGCGCGGGGCGGAGATCGTCAACGACATCACCGGGCTGCGGGGCGATCCGGCGATGGCCGGGCTGCTTGCCGACAGCGGCGCGGGGGCGATCCTGATGCACATGCGGGGGACGCCGCGCACCATGCAACTGGCACCCTCCTATACGGACGTCGCAAGGGAAGTCCGCGAGTTTTTTTTGCGAGCCTTGGAGATGGCCAGGCAGGCGGGCATCGATTCGCGGCAAATCGTTTTTGACCCCGGCATCGGCTTCGGCAAGACTGTGGAGCACAACCTGACGCTTCTGCGGTGCCTGGGCGAGTTGGTCGTCGAAGACCGCCCGCTGGCGCTGGGAGTGTCCCGAAAATCGTTTTTAAGCAAAGTGAACAGTAACCTGACCATCGAAGAACGGCTCTGGCCGACCGTGGCGCTCACCGCCCTCGGCCGCGCGGCGGGCGTCCGCGTCGTTCGGGTCCACGATGTCAGGCCCAACGTGGAGGCGCTACGGGTGACCGAAGCGGTTTTGGACGCATGCTAGCCGACTCCTGGGACGTTTTTCTGGATTTGACCGTTCGCTATTGGCGGTCCGTCGTCGAGATCGGAATTCTGACGGTCGTCATCTACTACACCTACCTCTATTTCCGCGGAACCCGCGGGGCGAAGGTGCTGACGGGCCTGCTGGTGCTGTTGCTGACGCTCACGTTCATCTCCCAACAGCTTCAGCTTCAGGTCATTCTCTGGCTGATCCGCTCCTTTACCGCATTCCTGGCGATCGCCCTCGTCGTCATCTTTCAGCCGGAACTGCGGCGCGCGTTGGCGGAACTCGGCAGCCAGCACATTTTTACATCCGCCAGCGAGAACCGGGAGACGATCGAATTACTGACGGAAACGACGTTCGATCTTTCCAACCGGCAGCTCGGCGCGCTCATCGCCCTGGAACGGGACACCAACATCCGCCCGTTTGCCGAAAGCGGTGTGCCCATCGACTGCCAGGTTTCCCAGGAGTTGATCGTCACCATCTTTCACCCGAAAACGCCCCTGCACGATGGCGGCCTGATCATCAACGACGACCGCGTTGTATCGGCGGCGTGCATTTTTCCCGTCAGTCAGCGCCACGACCTGGACCGCAACCTCGGGCTGCGCCACCGCGCCGGACTGGGCATCACCGAGGAGAGCGACGCCATTGCCATTGTGGTAAGCGAGGAGACGGGGATTGTTTCAATTTGCCATCGGGGGCGCATCGAACGAAATTTCGACCCTGAAAGCTTCAAGCGCCGTTTAGGGCAACTGCTGCTTCTTGAGAAATATGAAGAATCTGATCCTGCACAACTGGGGGGCGAAGCTCATGGCCCTGGCAGTCGCGACAACCCTCTGGTTTCTCATCAAAAAGAACATCGATACAACGTCGACGAGCTATAAGCCGGTGCCCACGCAGGTGATCCGGTAGGTGCTCCGATAAGTAAACGGACCGATGAGGTTCAAAAAACAGCTTGTTCGCTCGCTGCCCTCTGCCGGGCGTTTTGTGCAGATCGTCTGCCTCTCGGTGATGGCGGCGATCTCCTACGGGATCGTCCACGACCAGATCACGGCCCGCCTTTGCATCGAGTATTTCACGCTGACCCGCCCGCCCCTCATCGCGAGCCACGATCCCACAGCCGTCGGGTTCTTTTGGGGAATCTTCGCTACCTGGTGGGTGGGCATCCCTTTCGGGGGCGCCCTGGCGGCGGCTTGTTGTCTGCGGGCAATCCCGACTCGCCCCAACGACATCGTCTTGCCGCTGGCGCGTTTGGTTGGGTTGGTGGCTTTGTGCGCGATTCTCGGCGGGTTGGCCGGTTACATCGGCTGCCGCACCGGTTGGTTGCAGGTCTCCGAAGAGTTTGCCGATTGCATTCCACCCGACCGTCAAGCCATGTTCCTGGCCGACGCGCTGGCGGATTTGGCCGGTTCCTTCGCCGGGCTCTTCGGCGGCGTCATCCTGATCCTGATCGCCGCCACCGGGTATTACTCTGACGGCAAGCCGGCGTTTACGATTAATTAACGGCGTGCTTGACAGGATTGCGTCGGAGCCCGATAAGCCCGACCGATGAAAGCATTCCTTCTATCGGCGGCTGTGTTCCTGTCGTTGAACCTGGCGGGGTTGGCTGCGCCCAGTTACGAAACCGATCTTGGCGCGGCATTGAAGACGGCCGCGACGGACGGCAAGATGCTGTTCGTGCTCTATGGACGCGAGAAATGCGGCAATTGCCAGGCAACCAAGGAGATGATCAAGGCGGGCCAGATTCACCTCTCGCCCAGCAATTATGTGCTGGCAGATCTCAACTGCGACGATCCCGCGGTCTCCAGACTTTTCAATCAGCACTGGGGCGGAACGAAGTTCGGATCGACCCTGCCTTTTGTGGTAATCGCCGATTCGCACGGAAAGGCGCTCGGCAGCAGCGGCGGTTACAAGAATGCCGCGGAATGGGCGCAGATTATCTCCAAGGCCAAAGTCAAGACAGCGTCAGTTCCAAAGCCATCGGCGTGGCCCTTCAAAGGACCGGCGGCAACGGGCACGCAACGGTAACTGTCGGCACCCAATGAGCCTGTCGAGATCAAGGCCATCATGGTGTTGCTGAACCTGCAACAAGGCGCAGTCGGTGCGGCGGGCGCTGCAAAGTGAGCGGTCGGCAATGAGCGTGAAGCCGTGCCAGAGCACGTGAATTTGGTGCTGAAATGGTTTCAAGCTGCGTCGTTTAAGCGGCGGCCTCGAAATCAGTGGGACCTGCTTTCTGCTTTTCCTTCGGAGGCGGTCAGGAGGTTTGAGCTTGGCGGTCGCGCCGGCGTCTTGGACTGTGGCAGTCCTCGCTTTCCATTACCCACCAGCTGAACGAAAGGCCAAGAAGGACAGGAGACGATCCTGCTGATCTCCAGCGCTTTAACTGGAGCGGGTGAAGAGATTCGAACTCTCGACGTCTTCCTTGGCAAGGAAGTGCTCTACCACTGAGCTACACCCGCGTCATGCAGTGCCTCGGAAAACCGAAGCGAGTGGCGAGAATAGAGAAAATCGGACGCAACGCAAGCGTTTTTTTTCGACATTTTCGGGTGGGGCGAGGGACAAATTTCTTCCGGCGGATCGCAATCACCGGGAGGTCTGTATAAACCGGGGTATATACACGGAGAAAGAAAACGGTGTCGGTCTGCAACTCTGGGGAGCACACGCGCCCTCGCGTGTTGGCGTCGGCGCCCTCGCCGACGCGAACTTTTGCTTTATCGAAACCACGGATTTCACGGATTGCCACGGATGAAACCTATCCGTGTTCATTCGTGTAATCCGTGGTTGATCGGTTGAATGCGGGGATCTTGAGCGAAGATGCCTTTGGCGGGGCGCCAAAGGCCGCACGCGAGGGCGCGTGCGCTCCCCAGAGCCCGGTCTCCGACGTTCCCGCAAGAATCGGCGGGCCAAATAATAGAAGAAATTTGTCCTGCGCCCTTCGGGTGGGGGGGATCCGTGGCTGCCAATGGGCGCAAATTGGCGACTCAAAGGGATCAACAAAGGCTTGCAATGGTGCGCTCAAGGGAATAGCACGACTGCATGTTGAAATTCTTCTCCCGTTCAGTTCTTCTTGCAAGCGTCGGCGTCTTTTTCATGGTTCCGCAGGCGCGATCGGCGGCCCCCGCAGGTTTCGCGTTCCAAGAGCAGCCAGGCCAGTATCTGGACATCCTCCAGAACGGAAAAACCGTTGGGCGGTACATGGATGCGCTGGATCTCTCCACGCCTCAGAAACGCGTTGAAACTTACAAGCCGTTCCTCCACGTCTTCGACGCCGAGGGCCGGGCGCCGATCACCAAAGGGCCGGGCGGGGAATACACCCATCATCGCGGCATCATGGTCGGCTGGATGAAAATCGGGGTCGGCGGCAAGACTTACGACCGCTGGCATATGAAGGGCGGTGAGCAAGTCCACCGGAAATTCACTACCCGGGAGGCCGACGCCGACCACGCCTCGTTTACCTCGCTCGTGGAGTGGCAGGACGAGAACAAGAAGCCGATTTTGGAAGAAGAGCGCACGATGACATTCCGCCGCGCGCCCGCTCCTGCCTACGTGCTGATCGATTTGGTCTCGAAGCTGAAAGCGCCGGGCGCCGACGCAACCCTGGACGGCGATCCCGAACACGCCGGCATCCAGTTTCGCCCGGCCAACGAAGTGGACCGCGCGAAGACGACTTACGTTTACGCGGGCGAGAACGTGGATCCGCACAAGACCCTCGACTTGCCGTGGATCGGCGAAACGTTCAGCCTCAATGGCAAACTCTATAGCGCCGTCGAGATGAATCATCCCGGCAATCCCGCGGGCACCAAGATTTCCGCCTATCGCAACTATGGACGTTTCGGGTTCTTCCCGAAGACAACCATCAAAGCGGGCGAATCGTTCACGTTCCAGTATCGGTTTCTGGTGGCGGAGGGAGAGATGCCGTCCGCCGAATTCATCCAGAAGTGCTGGAACGAATACGCCGGCAAATCGGAGTCCGCGCCGAAGATTACCGTGCGTCCCGCGGAGCAACCGGCGCCGGCAAAGGCGGCGGCACAGAAGAAGTAGTTGCAGACGTGGCGGGGGTATGGCGGGCGCCCAGTGGGACACAGGCGTCCCGCCCATCGAACATTTCGCGCCTGGCACAGTGCCGTCCCTACCATTTGCGTTTCGAAGGCCGCCGTCGGAAAATCAACCGCGCGGCGCCTGATCAAAGAATTCCTGTTTTCTAGGTTGAACTTTCCCACCTGGTTCCTACAGTTTGTCGGCTATGAAAGTCCACGTCACTGTCATGCCGAAAAAGAGCGTTCTCGATCCGCAGGGGGTGGCGGTTCGGGACGCCATCGCCCACCACGGGTTCCCGCAGGCCCGCTCCGTCCGCGTCGGAAAGTTCATGGAGATTGAGGTCGCCGGCGCTGGAGCGGAGGTTGAGGAGCGTCTCCATGAGATTTGCCGGGACTTGCTTTCGAATCCGGTCATCGAGGACTACGAGATGCGAATCGAAGCGGGGGGCGAGCAGCATTGATGAAAGCCGCCGTCATTCGCTTCCCAGGGTCCAATTGCGATCAGGACTGCTTTTTCGCTCTTAACCGCGTCTTTGGCCTGGCCACCGACTATGTGTGGCACAAGGACACCGCGCTCGCCGGCTACGACCTGGTCGTTCTTCCCGGCGGCTTTTCCTACGGGGATTACCTGCGCTGCGGGGCCATTGCCCGTTTTTCGCCGATCATGAAGGCGGTTCGGGAATACGCCGACGCCGGCGGATTGCTCATCGGCATCTGCAACGGGTTCCAGATTCTCGCCGAGTCGCGGTTGCTGCCGGGCGCGCTGGTGCGCAACCGTTCGCTGCACTTCATCTGCGAGCACCGGTTTCTGCGGGTCGAGGCGGTCGACAACCCGTTTCTAAACCGGGCGGTCACCGGGCAGGTGCTGAACATCCCGATCGCACACGGGGAGGGGAATTACACCGCCGACGAGGCAACGCTCGACGAGTTGGACCGCAACCGCCAGGTGCTGCTCCGCTACAGCGACGCCCTCGGCTGCGTTTCCGACGCCTCGAACCCGAATGGTTCCGCCCGGAACATCGCCGGCATCTGTAACGCCGCCCGGAACGTCTTCGGCCTGATGCCGCATCCCGAGCGGGCCTGCGGAGCGTCTCTCGGCAGCGCCGACGGCAACATCATTTTTCGCTCCATCCTGAACTCCCTGGGGGTATCCGCCGCAGCATGAATTTCCATTTAAGTCTTCCGCCCGATCCTGAAATCACACCGGCACTGATCGCCAAACACGGTATCACGCCGGAGGAATACGAGCGCATCCGGGGCATCCTGGGGCGCGACCCGAATTTCACCGAACTCGGCATCTTCTCGGTCATGTGGAGCGAGCATTGCTCTTACAAGAACTCGAAGCCGGAATTAAAAAAGTTCCCGACGACAGGGCCGGGCGTGCTCGTCAAGGCGGGCGAGGAGAACGCGGGCGTCATCGATATCGGCGACGGCTGGGCGGTTGCCTTCAAGATGGAGAGCCACAACCACCCGAGCGCCATCGAGCCGTTCCAGGGCGCGGCGACCGGCGTCGGCGGCATCATCCGGGACATCTTCACCATGGGCGCGCGCCCGGTGTTCAACTTGAACTCGCTGCGGTTCGGCAAGATCACGGGGGAGGGTGGGGGAGTTAAGAATAACCGGCGGCTGTTCGCGGGTGTCGTTGCCGGGATCGCCCATTACGGGAACTGCATCGGCATTCCCACGATCGGTGGGGAAGTGTACTTCGACGAAAGCTACGAGGGGAATCCGCTGGTGAACGTTTTCTGCCTGGGCGTGCTCAAGCACGAGCAGATCGCGCGGGGAGCGGCGAAGGGGATTGGCAACCCGGTGTTTTACGTGGGTGCGGAGACCGGTCGGGACGGGCTGGCCGGGGCGGCGTTCGCATCGCGCGAGTTGACCGAGGAATCGAAGCAGGACCGCCCGGCCGTGCAGGTGGGCGATCCGTTCAAGGAAAAGCTGCTGCTGGAAGCGTGCCTGGAGCTGCTGGCCAGCGACGCCGTCGCGGGCATCCAAGACATGGGTGCGGCCGGGCTGACCTGCTCGACCTGCGAAACCGCCAGCCGCGGCGGAACCGGCGTGGAGATCGACCTGGAAAAAGTGCCCAAACGCGAACCGGGCATGACGCCTTACGAAATCATGCTCAGCGAGTCGCAGGAACGAATGCTGATCATCGTCAAGAAGGGCTTTGAGCAGGCCGTGGTGGATATTTTCGAGAAGTGGGACCTGCCTTATGCGGAAGTGGGAGTGGTGAGGGACGACGGCATGATGCGCGTGACGGCGGGGCATGTCATGGTCGCGGAAATCCCGGCCCGGCAGTTGGCCGACGAAGCGCCGATTTATCACCGGGAGGCGAAAGCCAAACCGGCGGCGCAACCGCTTGCATCCATCCCGTCCACCGACCTCCGCGAAGCGCTGCCGCGGCTGCTGGCCGATCCGTCGATCGCCTCCAAACAATGGGTGTACCGCCAGTACGACCACATGGTGCGCGCAGGGACGACGGTGCTTCCAGGCTCCGACGCCGCGGTTTTCATCGTGCGCGAGGCGGACAAAATCCTCGCAGCCACTTCGGATTGCAACGCGATCTACTGCGCGCTCGATCCGCGCGAAGGGGCACGCGTCGCCGTGGCCGAAGCCGCTCGCAACCTTGCCTGCTCCGGAGCGGTCCCGCTGGCCGTGACGGACAATCTCAATTTCGGCAATCCGCACAAGCCGGACAACTTCTGGCAGCTGCGCGAATGCGTGGAAGGGCTGGCGGAAGGCTGCCGGGCGTTTGACGTGCCGGTCACCGGCGGGAACGTAAGCCTGTACAACGAAAGCCCGGCGGCGGCGGTGGACCCGACGCCGACAGTCGGCATGGTGGGCCTGATTTTTGACGCGAAACACATCACCACCAGCGCCTTCAAGACCGCGGGCGACGCCGTTCTTCTGTTAGGCGATCTCGGCAATGAGATGGGCGGCTCGCATTACCTCAAGGTGTTGCACAACCGCAAGGAGGGAATTCCGCCGCGGATCAATTTCGTAAAGGAACACGGTTTACACGAAAGTCTGCGGGCGATGATCGGCCTGGGCCTGGTCAAGAGCGCCCACGATTGTTCCGAAGGCGGGCTGGCGGTGGCGCTTGCCGAGTCCTGCATTTGCGGCACTGAGACTTTAGGCGCGGCGATCGATTTCGGCGCGACCGACATGCAGCCCGAGGTGCTCTTCTTTAACGAATCGCAGAGCCGCGTCGTCATCAGCGTCGCCGAAGCCAACGTCGCCACGGTGCTGGCGTTGCTGAAAGAGCGCGAAACCCCGGCGCGCCGGCTCGGAACCGTTACGGTCGGTGGCCCGGAGGCCGAATTAGTATTTAAAGCCGGTAGCGCTGACTTCCGCTGGCCGGTGGCTGACCTGCGCAAGGCGTGGTATGATAGTATTCCAACCAGCATGGCGGAATAACGCAACCGTGCCTTCGAAAAATTCGTGAATCGATCCTGTAAACCAACCCATGAATGCGGCGTTTTCGCCGTCTTCAATCACCCGAACGCGGCCGTCCTGACCTACTACGGTCTCTTTGCGCTGCAACACCGCGGCCAGGAAAGCGCCGGCATTGTTACCGCGCCCGGGTTGAACGAACCGTTCAACGTCCGCAAAGGGATGGGTCTGGTTTCGCAGGTGTTTTCACCCGACTCCGACGCCCTGGACAAGCTCAAGGGAAACCGGGCCATCGGGCATGTCCGCTATTCCACCACCGGCTCCAGCACGCTGGCCAACGCGCAGCCTCTGGTGGTCGATTGCGGGCGCGGCCAGATCGCCATTGGCCACAACGGCAATCTGGTCAACGCCGCGTTGTTGCGGGACGAACTGGAGCAGGTCGGCTCGATCTTCCAAACCACCGTGGACAGCGAGATCATCGTTCACCTGCTCGCGCAGCCCATCCGCGACAGTCAGGAGAGCAGCGTGCTCTCCGCGCTCCGCCGGGTCCAGGGCGCCTTTTCGCTGGTGATGATGGGCGAACGGGAAATCATCGGCGTGCGCGACCCGTTCGGGTTCCGCCCGTTGATGCTCGGACGCCTTGACGGTGCTTACATCCTCTCTTCGGAAACCTGCGCTTTCGATTTGATCCACGCCGAGTTCATTCGCGAAATTGAGCCGGGCGAAGTGGTCGTCATCGACGAGAACGGCATCCGCTCCGAATGGCCGTTCAAGCCGGAGAAGAAGGCGTTCTGCATGTTCGAATTCGTCTACTTTGCGCGCCCGGACAGCATGCTCGACAGCGTCACCGTGGCCAAGGTGCGCACCGCCATGGGGCGCGAACTGGCGCGGTTGCACCCGGTCGAGGCCGATCTTGTCATCCCGGTGCCGGACTCTGGAACCTACGCCGCGCTCGGGTTTGCCAAGGAATTGAACATCCCGTTCGAGTTCGCCTTTGTGCGCAACCACTACATCGGGAGAACTTTTCTCCAGCCCACGCAGCTGATTCGCGATTTCAACGTGCGGGTGAAGCTGAATCTCATCAAGGAACAGGTGGAGGGCAAGCGCGTGGTGGTGGTGGACGACTCCATTGTCCGCGGCACTACAGCGCGCGCTCGTGTGGTCAACCTGCGCGAAGCCGGCGCCAAGGAGGTCCACATGCGCATCTCGTGTCCGCCGCACCGGTTCGCCTGCCACTACGGCATCGATTTTCCGGATCCCGCCAATCTGCTGGCCAACCAGTGCTCCCAGGAGGAGATTTGCAAATATCTGGGCGCCGACAGCATCGGCTATCTCGATATTCCGAGCATGGTCAGGGCCACAGGGCGGCCTTTCAACGACTTTTGTCTCGCGTGTTTCAACGGGCAATACCCGGTGCCGGTCGATCCTTCCATCGACAAATATATCATGGAACGGCGGCGCAATCGCGTGACGCAGCTCGTCGAGCCAAACGCGCAGCCGAAGCTGTTCTAAGCGCCAACGGGCGGGACGCCCTCGCCCCGTTGATCAGGATCAGCCTGTGGCCTGCGACTCGTTCGCCGCGGTTGCTGTTTTCGGAAGCAGGTCCGGCGTGGCTGGCGCGGGGGCAGGCTGTTCGGGGCCGGCCTCAGCGGGCGCGGGTGCGGGTGCCGCTTGGGGGGGCGCGGACGGCTCCAGCGCACTGACGGCGTCAGGGCCTTTGGGCGGTTCGGGCTTCTTGTGGTAATCCTGCAATGCCCGAACCTCGATGCCCTTCGTCTGCACGGATTGGATGCCGCGCAGGCTGGCCTTCGCGCCGCTGAGGGTCGTCATGATCGGGATGCGGTTGGCTACGGCCGCGCTGCGGATCTTGACTTCGTCCTCACGAGGCATCTTTCCACTCGGCGTATTGATGATGAACTGAATCTCGCCGTTCTTGATCATATCCAGCACATTCGGGCGGCCTTCGGTGACTTTGAAGAGCTTGTTCACTGGAACGTTGATGCTTGCCAGCGCCAGGGCGGTTCCGCCGGTGGCGTAAAGCTTGAAGCCGAGGGCGAAGAACTCCAGGGCGAGTTTTGCAGCCTCTTTCTTGTCATTGTCGCGGACGCTGATGAAGATGTTGCCCGACATCGGCAGCGGAGGCTGGGCCGCCATTTGGGACTTCGCGTAGGCGAGGCCGAGGTCGGTGTCGATGCCCATGACTTCCCCGGTCGATTTCATCTCCGGCCCCAGGGCGATGTCCACGCCGGGGAACTTGATGAACGGGAAGACGGCTTCCTTGACCGAATAATGCGAGGGAACGATCTCCTTGGTGAATCCGAGGTCTTTGAGCTTGGCGCCGGCCATCACCTTTGCCGCAAGCTTTGCCAGCGGAACGCCGATGGCCTTGGAAACGAACGGCACGGTACGGGAGGCCCGCGGGTTCACCTCCAGAATATAGACCACCTCGTTCTTCACGGCGAACTGCACGTTCATCAGACCGCGAACTTGCAATTCCTTGGCCATCGACTTGGTCGCATCGTGGATGGTGTCCTTGACGAAATCGGAGAGCGAAAACGGCGGGATAACGCAGGCGCTGTCGCCGCTGTGGATGCCGGCGTACTCGATATGTTCCATGATGGCCCCAAGGACAGCGGTTTCGCCGTCGCACACGCAATCCACATCGACCTCAATGGCGTCCTCCAGGAAGCGGTCCACCAGCACGGGGCGCTCCGGACTGGCCTCGACGGCGTTGCGAATGTAACGACGCAGGTCGGGTTCGTTGTAGACAATCTCCATGGCGCGCCCACCCAGAACGAACGAGGGCCGCACAACTACCGGATAGCCGATGCGGTTCGCCACCGTGACCGCTTCGGTCTCGTTGGTGGCGGTCCCGTTGGGCGGACAAAGCAGCGCCAGCTTGTCGATCATGGCGGAGAATTTCTTGCGGTCCTCGGCGATCTCGATGCTCTCCGGTTGGGTGCCCAGGATGTTGACGCCGTTCTTCTTGAGACCCTCGGCCAGGTTCAGCGGAGTTTGGCCGCCAAACTGTACGATGACGCCCCAGGCCTTTTCCTGTTCGTAGATGTTGAGCACGTCCTCCAGGGTGAGCGGCTCGAAATAGAGGCGGTCGCTGGTGTCGTAATCGGTTGAAACCGTCTCCGGGTTCGAGTTGACCATGATGGTCTCGTAGCCGGCTTCCTTGAGGGCGAACGACGCATGAACGCAGCAGTAGTCGAACTCGATTCCCTGGCCGATGCGGTTCGGGCCGCCGCCCAGAATCATGACTTTCTTGCGGCCATCGCTGGGGCGAGTCTCGCTTTCGTCGCCGTAGGTGGAGTAGTAATAGGGGGTGTAAGCCTCAAATTCGGCGGCGCACGTGTCGACAAGCCGGTAGGTGGGCAGGATGCCGAAGCGTTTGCGCTGCTCGCGGATTTCATCCGGGCCGATATCCACGAAGTTGGCCAGTTGCATATCGGAGAATCCGAGGCGTTTGGCGCGCCAGAGTGGGACGTCCCCGGGGTTGTTGCCGTAAATGACTTCCTCGTTGACGATCTGTTTGATCTGGGTCAGGAACCAGCGGTCGATTTTCGTAAGGTCGTAGATCCGTTCGATGTCGAGCCCGGCAAGAAAGGCGTAGCGGATATAGAAAACGCGTTCGGCATTGGGCGTGGCCAGCTTGCGGACGATGAGATCGATATCCCAGGTGCCGTCGGGCAGGCGCGAGGGAAGCACTTTGCCATCCCCGCCCAGGCCGAAGCGTCCGATTTCCAGCGAGCGCAGACATTTCTGGAGAGAATCCTTGAAGGTGCGCCCGATTGCCATCGCTTCGCCGACGCTCTTCATCTGCGTGGTGAGGGTGGCGTCGGCCTGCGGAAATTTTTCGAAGGCGAAGCGCGGCACTTTGACGACGCAATAGTCGATGGTCGGCTCAAAGCTGGCGGGGGTCTCGCGGGTGATGTCGTTCCTGACCTCGTCGAGCGTGTAGCCCACGGCAAGTTTTGCGGCAATCTTTGCAATCGGGAACCCGGTGGCCTTGGACGCCAGCGCCGAACTGCGTGAGACGCGCGGGTTCATCTCGATAATGACCATCCGCCCGTTCTCCGGATTGACCGCAAACTGGATGTTCGAGCCCCCGGTTTCCACCCCGATTTCCCGAATGACGGCGAAGGATGCGTCCCGCATGAGCTGGTATTCCTTGTCCGAGAGCGTCTGAACCGGGGCGACGGTGATGCTGTCGCCGGTGTGAACGCCCATCGGGTCGAAATTCTCGATGGAACAGACGATGACGCAGTTGTCCTTGCGGTCGCGCATGACCTCCATCTCGAACTCTTTCCAGCCCAGCAGCGATTCCTCGATGAGCACTTCGCGGACCGGGGAGAGATCCAGGCCGCGGTTGACGATGACCTCGAATTCCTCGCGGTTGTAGCCGATGCCGCCGCCGGCGCCCCCCAGAGTGTAAGCGGGCCGAATGATGACCGGAAACGCGCCGATGAGCGCGGCGACCTTGCGTGCTTCCTCGACTGTATGGGCCACTCCGGAACGGGGCACGTCGAGGCCGATTCGGATCATCGCTTCCTTGAATTTCTGGCGGTCCTCGCCTTTTTCGATCGCCTCGGCGTTGGCGCCGATGAGCTTCACGCCGTGCCGTTCGAGTGCGCCGTTGCGGACCAGCTCCATGGCGGTATTGAGAGCCGTCTGGCCGCCGAGCGTGGGCAGGAGGGCGTCGGGCTTCTCCTTGGCGATGATCATCTCGACGATTTCGGCGGTGATCGGCTCGATGTAGGTGCGCGAGGCGAACTCCGGGTCGGTCATGATGGTCGCCGGGTTCGAGTTGACCAAAACGACCTCGTAGCCCTCCTCAGCAAGGGCTTTGCAGGCTTGTACGCCGGAGTAGTCAAACTCGCAGCCCTGTCCAATGACGATGGGGCCGGAGCCAATCAGGAGAATTTTTTTGAGATCGGTGTTCTTAGGCATCGGAAAAACGTGCCTGTGATTAAGACGGGGGAAAGCGGAATTATCAACCCTCTTTCTGCGGATTTGCATCGGAATTCGCCTCCGGGGCTGTTTCCCTGACTTGAAACTTCACTTTCATGCGAGGCTCGGGGCGATTGGCGGCGAAGCGTTTCTTTTTATTTGTGATCCTGAGACACGCCATCTTGACGCCACCCCGGATGGCACGGAGTGCCGTCCCTACCGTCGCCAACCAAAGCCTCGTCCCATTTTCATTATGCGTGGAGGGCGGCAGCCCATGGGGACTACTCCGAAAATACCCATGCGCGTGTATCCGAAGGGGAGCGCGGGCTTCCAGCCTGCTGCCTTCGGCATCCTGCCGGAGGCTTGGGCGCGCGCCGAGTGCAATCCGACGCCGTCACCAGCACGCCGGCACCAGGATGCCGGTAGGATGCCGGCTGATGCGGGCAAGATGCCCGCGCTCCCCTTCGGATCGACGCGTCGCCCGTAATCCAACTTTTCATAATGCGTGGAGGGCGAAAGCCCATGGGGACTCGTTCCCAATCTCCGATTAGGAACGCACTTGTCCCCGAAGCTCCGATTCGTGAAGCGTCGGTTCCGCGTCGCCCCTCGGGTGGAGACGCCGCTGCTTCGCGCGTGGAGAAGTGCCGCATATCCGTGCATCTGTTCGGCAAGGCAAGGTTCCCCGAATCGGAGATTCGCAGACATCGGCATTCCGGCCCGCGGCGCGATTTGCATCTTTCCAGAAAACCGGTCGGCTCATTGGTGACGGCTGTCACTAGTGGTGTATCCGATAGATGACTGGGCATTTATGGGACAAACCGCTAGTGACCGAACCCTAAAGGGGCTCAACCGGAACCCATGCGTCTTGGAACCCGCCGAAGCGCAGCTTTGATGATGGGGCGGGGCCCCCGGACTATTGCCTGGCTCGTTCGCTATTCGTCCTATCGAAGCCATCCAATGCCGGTCGTTTCATCGCCAGCAAAACAACCGCTTGCGGGTGGCTGTATATTCAACACGAGCCAATGTCGGTTAAGCTTATTCAAGCGGCTTGCGGCCAAAAGAGTGCCATCACAAAACGAAATCAGCACATTTTTCTTAATTCACCCCAACAAATATCTTGCCAGTTCATTTTTTGACTATACAGATAGCCTAATGAAAACATCAAATTCTCGTATTTCTCAGCTTAAGGAGATGATAGCCCTTGAGGAGAAACGTGTTCAACTTCAAGAACTGCTGCAAGCGGTCGAAGGCAAACTCTCCGAGCTGCATAGCGTGATCTATCAACCCACCAATGAGGCCGCGCCCGCGGTCAAACCGGCGGCGACTGCAAAGCCCGCGGCAAAGCCTGTTGCAGGGAAGAAGCGGGGCAGGGCACCTCGTGGTGACCGTCGCGAACAGATCATGGCAGCTCTGCAAAGCGCCGGTTCCAAAGGCGTTACCATCAAGGAAATGTCAGCGTCGCTCGACATCAAGCCCGCGCTTCTGCATGCATGGTTTAGTGCAAACATGAAGAGGGTCTCCGGTCTCAAGAAGGTCGGACCTTCCCATTACGCATTGAACGGAGCAGCCAAAGCACCCGCCGCCGCCAAGCCGGAACCGGTGGCCAAAGCGCCGAAAGCAGCTAAAGCAGCTAAGGCAACTAAGGCGGTTAAAACTGCCAAAGCAGCCAAGCCTGCAAAAGCGTCTGCCGGCTCCAAGCGCCGCGGCGCAATGAAGGACCAGATTCTTGCGGTGCTTCAGGAAGTGGGCAGCACGGGTATCACCGTCAAAGACCTGGCCGCAAAGCTGGGCGCCAACTACCGGAACGTCTATATTTGGTTCGTCACCACCGGCAAGCGCATTGCTGGAATCAAGCGAATCGCTCCGGCCACGTACCGGATGGAAGCCTAATAGCGATAGCCGTCCGGCAACGTAAATGCATTGCGGATCACGGTCGCTTCGGTTCGGGCGCCGCGGATTCGAACTTCGACAATATCGAACCGAAAACAAACCTGCGGGTTATTCAATAGCCTGAGCCAGGCCAGCGCGCCCTTGGCGATCAGTCGCTGCTTCGATGAAGTGACTGCTTCGCCCGGGGCGCCGTATTCTTCGGAACACCGGGTTTTTACTTCTACAAACACCAGGGTATCTTTCTCCCGGCAAACAATATCCACCTCGCCGCCGTGGGACGCGCGAAAGTTGCGGTACAACACTTTGTAACCCGTGCGGCGCAAGTGTTCGACGGCAATTTCTTCTCCCCGCCGCCCCAATTCGTGGCGCGGATCAGAGCAGTTCGAGCTGCGCCTGCCGAACCGGGAGAAAACTGCGGCGATGGATTGGACAAGGCCCATGAACACGCAGCATATCAAGATGCTCCGCAGTTCCATAGCCTTTGTGTTGGGAAAAATGATAGGCGGGGTAGCGCGCATCCATTTCCACCATGATGCGGTCCCGCGTCACCTTGGCGATAATGCTGGCCGCGGCGATTGAGAAACTGGCGCCGTCCCCGCCGACAATGGCCGTTTGCGGGACCGGAAACGGGCGGACCTGCAAGCCGTCGATAAGGACATGCTGCGGTTGCACAGGGAGCGCCGCTACGGCCCGGCGCATCGCCTGATGGGTGGCCTGCAAGATGTTGATGCGGTCGATTTCCTCCGGTTCGACCGCGCACACCGCCCAGAGAAACCCATTGAGCGCGGTCAACTCGACGTACAGTCTTTCCCGAACCTCCGGAGCAAGTTGTTTGGAGTCCGTAAGTACCTTGTGCCGGAATTTCACCGGCAAAATGGCGGCGCAAGCCACCACCGGCCCGGCCAGAGGACCTCGCCCGGCTTCATCGATTCCGGCAATAATCTCCACCCCCGCCTTGCGCAAAGCGCGTTCGTGGCGAAGGGAACACCGCACGGCTGAAAAAAATCAGATAGCCTTTTCGCGGACCGCCATCGCCTGCTTGCCCTTGCGGTCGCGCAGGTAATTGAGCTTGGAGCGGCGGGCGAGGCCCGTCTTCTCGACTTCGATCTTGGCGACGCGCGGCGAGTGGATCGGGAAAACGCGCTCGACGCCTTCGCCGTAGGAGATGCGGCGCACGGTGGCCGTGGCGTTGATCCCGGTTCCCTTGCGGGCGATGACGATGCCGGTAAAAATCTGGATGCGCTCTTTGTCTCCTTCGACCACGCGCGTGTGCACGCGTACGCTGTCGCCCACTTTGAAAGTGGGGACTTCGGGCTTAAACTGTTCCTGCTCGATGATCTGTATGATATTCATGGTCGTGATCTCCGGTATAGGGAGAGCCGCGTTATTTAGCGGATTTTTCGCCGAACGCAAATAGAAATCCGCTGAGAAAAGAGAATTGTCCGCGGATTGCGCGGATTTTCGGAGCGCCGGATTCCCGTCATCCTAGTTCCGGCTTCGGTTCCCTGGAAAGAATCTCCGCCAGGACCTCCCGCGGCGAGCGCTCTTCGTAAAGCAAAGCGTAAACGGCGTCCGTAATCGGCGTTTCGATTTGGAACTGGCGGGCGCACTCGAACGCGCTGCGCGCGGTTGGGACCCCTTCGGCCACCATCTGCATCGAAGCGGCGATCCGATCGATGGGTTCCCCTCGTCCGATGCGTTCGCCGACAGCGCGGTTGCGGCTGTGCCGGGAGAAACAGGTCACCATCAGATCTCCGACGCCGCTCAAGCCCTGAAAGGTCTCGCGTCGGCCGCCCATCGCCACGCCGAGGCGAATCAATTCGGCCAGGGAACGGGTCACCAGCGCCGATTTCGTGTTGTCGCCAAAACCAAGTCCGTCGCTGACGCCCGCGGCGATCGCAAAGATGTTCTTGAGAGCCCCGCCGAGCTCGATTCCCGCGACGTCCTGGCTCGTATAAACGCGGAACGTCTGGCTGTTGATGGCAAGCTGGAGCCGGGTCGCCAATTCGGCGTCCGGGCAGCCCAATACCACAGCTGTCGGCATGGAGATCGCCACTTCTTCGGCATGACTCGGCCCCGAGAGAACCGCCACCGGCGTTTCCGGCAGCACTCTTTGCACGATTTCACTCATTCGCATCCCGCTGCCCTGCTCAATGCCCTTGGTGCAGGAGACAATTACGCCGCGCGGATTTACCGCTGCCAGGCGGTCGGCAACGCCGCGCATTCCTTTCGAGGGCGGAACCATTAGGATCAGGTCGGCATCCGCCGTATCGGCCATCTCCGCAGTCGGGCTTACGAGGTCGTGCAACCGGGTGCCGGGCAGAAACGGCGTATTGACGCGCGTCCGCCGCAGTTCTTCGACGAGGTCGGGTTCATACCCCCAGAGGACCACCGGCAGCCCTTTGGACGCCATCAAGTTGGCCAGGGTCGTGCCCCAACCGCCGGCGCCGATAACAGCAATCTTCTTCATTTCTTCCTTTCAAATCGATGCTCGGTGCCCGCCAGCAGGCGCTGAATGTTTGGACGATGCCGCCCGATCGCCAGCACAGCGGCCACAGCGGCGAACCAGAAAACCACGTCAAGCCTCCCGCGCCAGATCCATTGCTGGATGCCGATGAGCGTCGGCAGCGTCGCCGCGGCCACGATGGACGCCACCGAAACATAACGCGTGCCGTAAAAGGTGAGAACCCAGACAGTCAGCGCCAGGATCGTTGCCAGCGGCGCCAGCCCCAGGAGCACGCCCGCGGATGTGGCGATCCCCTTGCCACCCTTGAATCCCAGCCAGACCGGAAAATTGTGCCCCAGAATGCAACCGACGCCGGCAAGAATCCCGGCCTGCGCCTCGGAGAGATGCGGTCCAGCCACGGCTGTGTCGATCCCAATCAACCGTTCGATTGCCAGGACTGCCACCAGCCCTTTGAGCGCGTCGAGAGTGAACACCAAAACGCCCCATTTCCGCCCCATCGTCCGCAGCACATTGGTCGCCCCGATGTTGCCGCTGCCCTGTTTGCGAATGTCCACCCCCAGTGCTTTGCCCACCACGAACCCAAATGGAATCGACCCCAGGAGGTACCCGGGGATAAGCGAAACAAGAACTGGAATGAGAAGGCTGGCGCCGGTCATGCGCGGGATTCTCTTCCGCGCGGCGCGGACCGCAACAAAAAAAACCGTGCTGACAAGACGGGGGGGATTGGATTACGTTGCTTTGAAATGCTCCTGCGTCTCATCGTCGTCGGCGTTGTCGTTGCGGCCCTCGCACCTTTGGCGGGATGCCTCGCCGTGGATGTGCCTGCGTCCGTCGCGACTCCGGCGGACCGTGCAGTTGCGTCCGGCAGCGCGGTTTCCGCACCGGTGTCGTTGACTTCAGAGGACATGGCCGGCGCGGCCAGGGTGGATTCGATGACGATTCCCTCGCCCGGCGAATCGATGGCGGCCATCGACAAGGAAGCCAAACCGAACTGGCAATCGGTATACCGCGCGCCCATTCCGACGAACTTTTCCAATCGGGTGCAGATCGCGCTGAATATCGGCGGCCTGATCGCCGACGGCTACATGGCCGTGGCAGCGGAGGATAGCCAGCAGGTCAAGAACATCGGCAAAGATCTGATCGCGCTCGCCAAGAGCCTGGCGGTGAGCGAAAACGTGATCGCCCGCGGCAACAGCATCGTCGATTTTGCCGAAAACAACGAATGGAGTGCGCTGAAGGTGGAACTGGATGCCACCCAGAACGAGGTGAAGCTGGCGCTCGAACAGCACAAAGACGACGACCTCGTCAGCCTGGTAACGCTCGGCGGCTGGATTCGAGGCACCGAGGCGATCAGCGCCTGGATCTCCGACAATTACACCCCTGCCGCCGCCAAGCTACTGCGCCAACCCGCCATCGTCGCGACGATTCGAGCCAGGATCGCCGAATTACCCGAAAAAGTGCAATCGGACCCCTTGCTCCAAACGGTGAGCGCCAGGCTGGCGGAAATTCAGGACTTGGTGTCGTTTCCCAGAGACAAAATTCCGAGCCGGGAAGAAGTGAAACGGCTGCGGGAGCTTTCCAAGCGATTAGTGGAAGCGATATCGAAGAAGTGGGGTGAGGGATGAAACGATCATTAGGAAAAATAGTTTCGGCGGTCTTCCTAACCGGCATTTGCGTCGGTTCCCGGTGTTTTTCCCTGGAGGCTGAGGCCGAAGTCAAGGCGCGCGCCGACGCTCTCAAGGTAGCCGGGGCTTTTTCCAAAGATGGGTTCAAGGTCAGGGACGGGCACTGGTGTTCGCGCATAGAGGTCAACGAATCCAAGGTCATCCAGGTGAATCTTTTCGCCGGAAACCAGTATTGGTTCGCGGCAGCCGCCGTCGGGCGCGCCCGGCGAATTGCAGTCGCGGTCTTCGACGAAAAGGGCGATGTTGCCACGACCGAACCGTACGAAAACAACACGCAGGCTGCCGCTGGCTTCGCGCCTCAGATTAGCGGTCCGTACTATGTCCGCGTGGAGGAACTCGAAGGTGGGCCATCCACGTTTTGCCTGATTTACAGCTACAAATAAGCCTTATTTTCAATGGAAACACCAACATCGAAACTCACCGGAAAAGCCAGCGGACCGCGGGTTCGTCAATTCTCGGTATTCCTGCCCAACAAGGTCGGCGCATTGTCCGAAGTCGTCAAACTGCTGCACGAACACAGCATCCACGTGCTGGCTATCAATGTGCAGGATTCGGCGGATTCGGCCATCGTGCGCGTGGTGGTCAGCGACCCGGAGCAGGTGCAGGACCTCTTCGGCATTCACGACGTCCCATATTCGATGTGCGAGATCGTCGTGGTGGAGCTGCGCGAGGGCGCCACGGAACTGCCGAAGCTGCTCGCGGCTCTGCTAATGGCGGAAGTGAATGTCCACGGCAGTTACGCTCTTCTGACGCGTCCCGCGGGCAACTGTGCCCTGGCCGTCCATGTGGAAGACAACGACTGCGCCACCGCGGTTCTCCTGAGCCACGGTTTTCGGCTGCTGGGCCAGACAGATATTTCGCGCTGAAAGGCGTCGGGATTTGTCCTGCGCCGTGCCGTTCCGAACGGCATTGCAGCTCAGTCCGGCTCCGCCCAGGCCTCGTCCGACTGTGTGACGCGGACGACTTCCTCCACGGTGGTCTGGCCTTTGGTCACCCGGCGCCAACCGTCTTGGCGCAACGTGAGCATCCCGTCCATGGTGGCGCGCGATTTCAAGTCGTTGCCGGTTGCCTTCTGCACGATGAGATTCCGCAGAGGCTGGTTGATCGGGCAAAATTCGAAAATGGCCGCGCGGCCCTGATAACCGGTTTGCCGACAGCTTTCGCAGCCGCTCCCGCGCCGGAATTTGTGGTTGGGGGGGATCGGACAACCGATCTCGCGCAGATAATCATCGGGATACTCCACCCATCCGGCGCACTCCGGGCAGACGGTGCGGACCAGGCGCTGGGCGATGAACACGCGAACGACGGATGCCACGAGGAACGGCTCGATGCCCATGTCCAGCAGGCGCGTGATGCCGCCGACGGCGTCGTTGGTGTGGAGCGTCGAGAACACCAAATGCCCGGTCATCGCGGCGCGAATGGCGATTTCCGCCGTTTCCACGTCGCGAATTTCGCCGACCATGACGACGTTGGGATCCTGCCGCAGGATGGCGCGCAGGCCGTTGGCGAAGGTCAGTCCGATTTCCGGCTTTACGTCGATTTGCGAGACGCCTGGTAGCCGGTATTCGACCGGCTCCTCGATCGTGACGATACGGCGCTGCACCGAATTGATGGAGGAAAGGAACGAATAGAGGGAGGTCGACTTGCCCGAACCGGTGGGCCCGGTGACGAGAATGATTCCGTTCGGCTCGCGCAGTAGCGCGCGGACGATGTCGGCCTGTTTCTCGGCGAGGTCAAGCCGTTCGAAATCGAACTTGCGGGTCTCGTCGCGATTGAGCAGACGCAGGGAAATGCTTTCGCCGGTAACGGTGGGAATGGTCGAGACGCGGACGTCGATGGCGTTTTCACCGTGCTGAAGATTGATGCGGCCGTCCTGCGGCAACCGTTTTTCGGCAATGTCCATGCGCGCCATGACCTTCAGGCGGGAGATGATGGCCGATTGCAGCAAGCGGAGCTGCGGCGGCACGGCGACTTCATGCAGGATGCCGTCGATGCGGTAGCGGATTCGAAGGTCATTCTCCAGCGGCTCGACGTGAATATCGGTGGCGCGTTCGAAAAGCGCTTCTCGGATGATCTGGTTGACGAATTTGACCACTGACGCTTCCGGATCGTCCGCGTTCAGGTCGGTTGCGATGCCTTCCTGTTCCGAGGCGTCGCCGGCGCGCGTGTTTTGCAGCAGCTCCTCGAAAGTCTCGGCGCCGACGCCGTAAACGGACTTGATGGCGCGCAGAAGCTGGGTGCGCGGCACCAGGACCCACTCGATCTTCTTGCCGGGAATGAGCTGTCCGGCCAGTCGGCGCGCGACGGTGTTGAAAGCGTCGTAAGTGGCCAGGCGGACGAGATCGTCTTTTTGCGCCAGCGGCAGGATGTGGTGCTTGAAGACGAACCGGCTTGGCAGGAGGGTCAGGACGGCGCGCTCAATGCGCGTTACGCTGAGGGATTCGACGGGCGTGTTGGCGAATTCGCCGAGTTGCTGGGTGAACTTCAACTCGTCCACCTTGCCGGAGTTGAGCACGTCGGCGGTCCACGAATTCCCGGGCGTCCGGGTGGTTGCGAGGGTTTTCGCGGCCTCGGCATCCTCAAGCCCGCTGGCGATGAGGATGTCCACGAGGGACTTGCGTTGCGTTGCGACGGTCGTCATTCCTCGGTACGCAAGACCGCCTTGGGCGGACGCAGCAGCTTACTGTTCTTGTTCACGTTCTCCCATGTTCCCTTCGGGTCGAGCGTGGCCTCGAGGTCGGGCGGAAGATTCAGTTTTTCCTGGGCGCGCTCGCCCACTTTGACATCGTCGGCTGGAGTAAGCGTGACGGTGGGACGAATTAATACGATAAGTTCCGAACGGCTGACCGACTTCGATTTGCTGGTAAAGAGGGCGCCGAGCATCGGGATCTTGCTCAGGATCGGAATGCCGGAACGTTCGTCGTCGCGGGTTTCCTGCACCAGGCCCCCGAGAACGACGGTGGCGTTGTTGGCGATGGAGACGGTGGTCTTAATACGCCGGGAATTGATCGTCGGCGCACTGATGCCGGCGGTAGTGCTTGCTCCGGTGTTGGATTTGTCGAGGCTGTTGACTTCCTGCACGATGTCGAGGGTCACTTCGTTGTCAGAGTTGATCAGCGGCTGCACTTCCAGCTTCAGGAAGACGTCCTTGTATTCGATATTGGAGGTGGAGACCAGGCCGTTGTTGACGCCGGTGCCATAGCCGTAACCGGACTGCGTAGTGGCCGGCACGGCGACTTCCTGGCCCGAAGCGATCAACGCTTTCTTGTTGTTACTGGTAAACACCTGCGGGCGCGAGGTGACCCGGAAACGGCCTGTCGATTCCAACGCCTGAAGCAAGATGTCCAGGCTCCTGCCGGCCGCCACGACGCCGCTGATACCCAAGCCGCCCGAACCGAGCGTGCTCGCCAGGGTCGCCGCACTGGTCAGCGAGCTGAGATCGACGGCGCTGCCATTGCCTGAAAACGTCTGGGCAAGGCCGGCGACTCCGCCGTTGCCTCCCGAAATGACCTGCGTGGTTCCTGAAGAAGTCACCACGTTAGAGGTTCCACCGGTGGCGACTTTCTTGAGGAAGTAATTAATACCGAATGACTTGCTGTCGGTCAGGGAAAGTTCGCCGATCACGGCGGTCAGCAAGACCTGAGGCGCGCGTACGTCGATCTCGTCCAGAATCTTGAAGATTTTGGCTTTCACCTCGGCATTGCCCAGCACGATGATCGCGTTGGAGCGTTTGTCGGCGATGATCTTGGTGCTGCCGACCGTGCGCGCTTCGGGCACGGTATCGACCGCCGTGGTTGAAAGTTCTTCGCCGCCCATGCTCGACCCGCCGCGCCCGGAGCTGCCGTACCCGCCGCTGCTGCCGTATCCGCCCATGCCGCTTCCGCCATAGCTCGACGGATTGCTGATGGGTGCTGCAGCCTTGGCTGTGCCGCCGCCCGCTCCGCCTTCTTCCTTCGCTCCCGGTTCGGTGATGGCCTTGACCACGACATCGAGCACGTCGCCGGCCGAAACGAACCGCAAGGGACGCGTGGTCGGTTCGCCAAACGGGATGTCCGAGTCGTACTCCTTGATCAGGGTGCGAATAAAGGGAATGTTGACCGGGCGCGTAACCACGTGGATGCGGTTGGTACGGACATCGGCGGTCAGTTTGATTTTGCCGACGATGAGCGAATCCTCCGAGAGGGTCGCACTGGGGCCGGCGGTCTCCCCGGGTTGCCCTTCGGCGGGCGGGGCGGCTGCGGCTGCCGGGGCCGGTGCTCCGGGAGCCCCGGGCGCCCCGGGAGCCCCCGGGGTGGTCGGCTGCTTTTCAAAGATGGTGTTCAGCTTTTCGATGAGCTCTTTTGCGTCGGCGCGTTCCAGGGGAATGAACTCGCTGACCACGTCCGCCGGTTTGCGGTCGAGTTGGCGGACGATCTCCGCCAGCGAGCGAATGACGCTGGTGTTTTCGGTGACGATGATCGCCTGCGATTTTGGCAGGGCTACCAGCGAAGTGTAGGGCGACGGCGCCACATACTGCGAGATGACGCCGTGAACTTCCGTCGGGTCGGCGAACTCCAGTTTGAAGAGAAAGGAGACGATCATGTCGTTCTCGGGAAGATCGGCTATCTCGACGTAGAGCGGAGGACCGAATTGCCGTGGGTTTCGCGTTGCCCCGAGAATCCGGACAATGCTGTTTCCCGGCCCGGGCACCAAGGTGAAATTGTTGAGCAACAAAGCCGTTTCGATGATGCGAATGGCTTCGGTCTTGGTGATATCCTTTGCGCTGACGCCGCAGGGTCCCTGCACGGTGTTGTCGTAGAGCGCCTTCTTTCCCGTGAGCTTCTCCCAGATTTCCAGGATCGAGCGAACGTCCGCGTTGGGGTAATCGATGCTGGTGAGATCTCCGCTCTCGCTGGCTGGCGTTTGGGCTGCCGATTGCGCCTGGCTTGGCTGCCACCTGGGTGCGCTTCCGGCCGCTCCAGCCGCGGGAGGCGGCAACGCGCCGGGAGCCGCAGGCTGGCCCGGGGCTGCGGCAGGCGTGACCGGGAACTGCGGAGGCTTGACTGACTGTGTCGGTGGTGGGGAAAATCCAGGATGACCCAGCTGCGGCGGGAGGCCCGGTTGCCCCGGAATCGGACGTCCGGGGAAACGATTCGGGGGCATCCCTGGAAGCCCCCTCTGCGGATGCAGGGCCGGCTGGAATTTCTGCAAAGGTGCGGAGGGCTCGGCCGGACGCGCCGGTGTCGCAGCCGGCTGCGCGACCGGTTGTGCTGCCTGGGGTGGCTGCACAGAGACCGCCTCGACGGGTTGCGGCTGGGAAGCGTCCTGATCCTCCGGCGTCTGGGCGCGAAGCGTCGGAGCCAAAACAAGGCCGGCCAAGATAAAGAGACGGAATAGCGGATGCACGGGCCTATTTAAGAGGGATGAGGCGAAGTGTAAAGGGCTCTTCTCGGTAATCCTGATCGAAAGGGCATGCAAAGCACGACGCCTGACAAAAGGGGTCAGGCAACAATTCTTCGCCTGACAAAAGGGGTCAGGCAACAATTCTTGACTAAAGGGAGCGACACTTGGAAATAATCGACGGTTTCGTCATGCCGCCACCGGGCGCGCTCATGACTGTATTGTCGCACGCGTTTCAAGGGCAGCGTTGAAGGGGCTTCTGAATGCGAATGCAAGGCCGATCGTTTGGCTGTCAAGATATGATTGACTGACCCTCGTCTTGCGATGGAAACAGTCCTGAATTGACACGTGTTCCGGTTGCACGTGGATGGTCAGACAAACGAAGGCGGCCCAGAACTCTTTCCATAACCCGCAAGTTTGCAAATCGGGCGCAGAAGTGAGAACGGAGCCCCGAACGTTGTCATCCTGAGCCGGCGAAGGATCTCACGAGGCGATTGCGACGTTCGTTTCAGTCGGCACGTATTCGGAGTTGACGGCTCATCGGGCGGCGCTGTCAGCTTCGAGAACGGTGAAGGGTGACATAACGCTGGCTGGCCTGCTGTGAGATCCTTCGCAAGCTCAGGATCAGACCTCCTGACCTCTACCTGGAATGGACGTGAGACCATTCGGAGCGGCGAAGCCGTGGCGCGTTGTGGTCGCGCCAGCGTCTTATAGGACTGCGGCGAGGCCTGGTTGCCTCCAAAGCGACGAACCGATGGGCGCAGAAAACGCTTTGGGTAAATCCTTAGACCCAACCGCTTCGAAAGCGGTGGAGACTCCTTTCCATTACCCTCAAGTTTGCAAATCGGGCGCAGAAGTGAGAACGGAGCCCCGAGCGTTGTCATCCTGAGCTTGCGAAGGATCTCACGAGGCGGTCGCGACGTTCGTTTCAGTCGGCACGTAGTCGGAACTGGCGGCTCGCCGGGCGGCGCTGTCAGCTTCGAGAACGGTGAATAGTGACCTAACGCCAGCTGGCCTGCCGTGAGATCCTTCGCAAGCTCAGGATGACAAAATAATATGGGCCGCTCCGGTTTCCGTGCTCGGTTTCGGTTTTGCGGGTAATGGAAAGGGCACTTCACCGCAGTCCACGAGCCTCCTCTGCCGTTTTGTGACAAAAGGGGTCATGACAAAAGGGGTCAGGCAACAATTCTTGACTAAAGGGAGCGACACTTGGAAATAGTCGACGGTTTCGTCATGCCGCCACCGGGCGCGCTCACGAGTGTATTGTCGCACGCGTTTCAAGGGCAGCGTTGAAGGGGCGTCTGAATGCGAATGCAAGGCCGATCGTTTGGCTGTCAAGATATGTTTGCCTGACCCTCGTCTTGCGATGGAAACAGATGGTCGGGCAAACGAAGGCGGCCCAGAACTCTTTCCATTACCCGCAAGTTTGCAAATCGGGCGCAGGAGTGAGAACGGAGCCCCGAGCGTTGTCATCCTGAGCTTGCGAAGGATCTCACGAGGCGATCACGACGTTCGTTTCAGTCGGCACGCAGTCGGAACGGACGGCTCATCGGGCGGCGCTGTCAGCTTCGAGAACGGTGAATAGTGACATAACGCCAGCTGGCCTACCGTGAGATCCTTCGCAAGCTCAGGATGACAAAATAGTATGGGCCGCTCCGGTTTCCGTGCTCGGTTTCGGTTTTGTGGGTAATGGAAAGGGCACTTCACCGCAGTCCACGAGCCTCCTCTGCCGTTTTGTGACAAAAGGGGTCATGACAAAAGGGGGCAGGCAACAATTCTTGACTAAAGGGAGCGACACTTGGAAATAGTCGACGGTTTCGTCATGCCGCCACCGGGCGCGCTCACGAGTGTATTGTCGCACGCGTTTCAAGGGCAGCGTTGAAGGGGCGTCTGAATGCGAATGCAAGGCCGATCGTTTGGCTGTCAAGATATGTTTGCCTGACCCTCGTCTTGCGATGGAAACAGATGGTCGGGCAAACGAAGGCGGCCCAGAACTCTTTCCATTACCCACAACTTTGCAAATCGGGCGCAGGAGTGAGAACGGAGCCCCGAGCGTTGTCATCCTGAGCTTGCGAAGGATCTCACGAGGCGATCGCGACGTTCGTTTCAGTCGGCACGTAGTCGGAACGGACGGCTCATCGGGCGGCGCTGTCAGCATCGAGAACGGTGAATAGTGACATAACGCCAGCTGGCCTGCCGTGAGATTCCTTCGACAGACTCAGGACAGGCTCTTCGCAAGCTCAGGATGACAAAATAGTATGGGCCGCTCCGGCTTCCGTGCTCGGCTTCCGATTTGTGGGTAATGGAAAGACAGGACGGTCGGCCTCCAAGACGCTGGCGCGACCTCCCGGTTCCTACCGATTCTGTTGCGTCATATTCTCCGGCGTTGCCTGGTTCATGGGATTCGCACACAGGCGCGGCCATGGATAAATGATCGGCGCGTGCCGGTTGTTATTATTCAAATGACTACGTGCGCCGTCACTTTTCGATGCGAAGCAACCTTATGAGGAAGAATCCGAAGGTGGTTGTGATCACTGGTGCATCGGCGGGCGTGGGACGCGCCACGGTCCGCGAATTTGCAAAAAAGGGCGCGGATATTGGCTTGATTGCCCGAGGCATGGATGGCCTTGAAGGCGCAAGGCGTGAAGTGGAGAGTTTTGGGCGCACTGCGCTGGTACTGCCATGCGACGTAGCCGACCCGGCCAGGGTTGAGGAATGCGCTGCTACCGTGGAGGCGCAGTTGGGACCGATCGACGTTTGGGTGAACAATGCGATGGTTTCAGTCTTTTCACCGGTGAAAGAGATGTTGCCGGAGGACTACAGGCGGGTCACCGAAGTGACTTACCTCGGATGCGTGTATGGCAGCCTGGCGGCGCTGAAGCGAATGCTGCCGCGAGATGACGGTGTCATCCTTCAGGTCGGCAGCGCTCTTGCGTATCGAGGGATTCCCCTTCAATCCGCGTATTGCGCGGCAAAACACGCAATTCAGGGCTTTTGCGATTCCTTACGCAGCGAGTTGCTTCATGATCGCAGCCATGTGCAGGTAATGATGGTTCAACTTCCCGCGGTGAACACCCCGCAATTCGGATGGGTGAAGAGTCGGCTGCCGCACAAGGCCCAACCGGTGCCGCCAATCTTCCAACCTGAACTGATTGCAGAGGCCATCGTGCATGCGGCGATTCATCCGAAGCGAGAGTATTGGCTGGGCGTTCCAACGGTGGAGGCGTTGGTGGCCAACAAGTTTGTGCCGGGCTACCTGGACCGCTATCTTGCGCGCCATGGATATAACGCGCAACAGGTGGATGGCCCCGAAGACCCCAACCGCCCGAACAACCTGTGGGAACCGGTGCCCGGCGACCACGGGGCGCGCGGAACCTTCAGCGCCCGCGCTCATGGCTGGAGTCCGCAAGTATGGGCGACGGAGCACAAGGCAGCGCTGGGCCTGGCGACCGCCGTGTTGGGGGCTGTAGCCGCCGTAGCCTTTGGCAGAGTGCGAGCACCTGCGGGCGGTTTGCGGGCGGTGAAGGGCGTTATCTGGTAAACGGAGGGCCGGGCACCCAATTCCGCGAGAGATAATCGTGCAAGGTTCCCACGATCAGGATTCCAAGCCAGAGATAAGCGGCACAGGCGACTACCAGGTTTTCATTCTTGCCTTGATGCAAGTGCATGAAGACCAGGAGAATCAGGACGGCTTGGATAATGGCAATTGCCAGCGTGATGAAGAAGTTCCAACCGCCGAGCCGCAAATGGGCTACCGCAATGTTGACGGCCAGCAGACCGAGCAGCAACAGCCACGTCTTCACATAATTGACCCAAGGCGATTGCCGGTCCGACGAATTCATCGATGTTCGATCGTTCATAACTCAGTTCCGGGTATAGCCTACCAGTGGCCCGCGAGATAGAGCAGCGGAAAGAGGAATATCCACACAAGATCGACGAAGTGCCAGTACAAGCCCGTGTTGTGAACGGCGTTTCGCGAAACGCCGCCGGGACGGCGTAGCAAGACAGCGATTACCAGGCAAAGCACGATGCCGATCAGCAGATGCAAGGCGTGGAGCCCGGTCATGACAAAGTAGAGCCAGAAGAACAACTCGGCCACGGTCGGCACCACGTTTTGGGGCTCAAGATTCGCTTTTTGACCCAGCGCCCCAATCATTCCCGCCCGAAGCGAATCGGGGGACATTACCCGGTCGATGCGAAAGGCCGGGCCTGGAAGCAGACCCTCATGGATGACGTGGAGGTATTCGGTTCCCTTGATACAGAGAAATGCAATACCCATGACGGCGGTGACAGCAAGCAGGGACGCTGCCAACCGAGGGCGTCCGTTCTCGCTGAATTGAATGCCCATGGTCAGGATGAAGCTGCTGGTAAGCAGAATTGCGGTATTGATGCATCCAAGCGGCAATTCCAGGTGCCGGCTCCCTACCTCAACCGTAACCGGGCTGGCCCAGCGAAGAAAGGTATAGGCCATGAACAGGCCGCCGAAAAACAGCACCTCGGTGCCAAGAAAGATCCACATGCCGAAAACGGCTGTATCCCGCTGTTGCTCCGCACTTTCGAAGTGCTTTTCGTAGGGTGAATGCATGGCCCGTGAGTATTTCGGCTTAAGCATGGCGGTCTTCCTCCGCTCCCGAAGTATCCTTGGGTGGCGGACCGGCGGGCTCAGGATAGCAATAAGCTTCCTCAGTTACGACTGGGATGACCGCAAAGTTATAGGTGGGCGGTGGCGAGGCGGTCGTCCATTCGAGCCCTGTCGCGTGCCATGGGTTTGCACCGGTGCGTGTTCCACGCTTGAGCGACCAAATAAAATAGAAGACGGGCATCGCATAACCGACGCCGAGGATGCTGGAGCCAGCCGTGGAGAGGACGTTGTAGAACTGAAACTCCGCGGGATAGGAATGATATCGCCGGGGCATCCCGAGGTAGCCAAGTATAAATTGGGGAAAGAAAGTGAGGTTGAACCCGATGAAGGTGACAATCGCCGCCAGCCGTCCGAGTTGTTCAGGGTACATCCGCCCGGTGATCTTGGGCCACCAGTAGTGAAGGCCGCCCATGAATGCGAGCACCATCCCGCCGACCATGATGTAATGGAAATGCGCGACGACAAAATAGGTGTGGGTCAAATGCACATCCACGGCAAGAGCAGCCAGGAAGAGACCGGTGATCCCGCCGACGGTAAACAGACCGATGAAGCCGAGGGCGTACAGCATCGGGGTATCGAGCGCAATCGAGCCTTTATACAGTGTCGCAGTCCAATTGAATACTTTGACTGCCGAGGGGACCGCCACAATGTAACTCAGCAACGAGAAGATCATGCCTGCGTAGGGGCTCTGGCTGCTGACGAACATATGGTGGCCCCAGACCAGAAATCCAAAGACGGCGATCGCAATGCTGGCCCCAGCGACAAAGTTGTACCCGAACAGGCGTTTTCGGGAGTAGCAGGTCACCAATTCGGTCACAACTCCCATGCCTGGAAGAATCATGATATAGACCGCGGGGTGCGAATAGAACCAGAAGAGATGCTGAAAGAGCACCGGATCGCCGCCTCGGGTCGCATCGAAGATTCCGACACCCCAGATCCGTTCCACGGCCAGAAGCGTTAGCAAAATCGCCAGCACCGGTGTCGCGAGAACCAGGATAACGCTGGTGGCGTAGAGTGACCAAACGAAAATCGGAAGCCGAAACCACGTGAGGCCCGGTGCGCGAAGTTTGTGCGTGGTGGCAATAAAGTTGAGTCCCGTAAGGATCGAGGAAAAACCCGCGATAAAGATGCCCGTTGCCATGGTGATCACCTGGCCGTTTGCGTACAGGGTGCTGTAAGGAGTATAGAAGGTCCATCCGGTATCGACGCCTCCCCAAAGAATCGCCCACAGCGCCAGGCATCCGCCAGTCATGAAGAGGTACCAACTCAACAGGTTGAGCCGTGGAAACGCCAGGTCGCGCGCGCCCAGCATGATGGGCAGGATGAAATTCCCGAGAACCGAAGGAATGGATGGGATAAGAAAGAACCAGACCATCAGGACCCCGTGTAGCGTAAACATGCGATTATACATCTCCGCACTGAGCAGATCGCCCTTTGGAGTGATCAGTTCGAGTCGAATCAGCGCCGCGGCGGTTGCAGCGATGGCGAAGAATAGCAGAATGGAAAGCAGGTAGAGAATCCCAATGCGCTTGTGGTCGGTCGTGAGAAGCCACGATCGAAGAGTGTGCTCGGAAAGGTAACTCTTCTCGGCAACAGGTTCGGGCGCCGGGTGCGCTTGGATTTCAGGAGTGTTCATGGTGAGGCTTTCGCAGGATTGGCCGCGCGTTCCGGATAAGTGAGGGATTGCCGCCCGCTCTCCCCGTTCTGGCCGGCGCCGATGCTCTTGAGATAGGCGATCAATGCCATCAAATCGTCTTCCGAGATGTGCCCGGCAAAAGAAGGCATCACCGGGGCATAACCGGCGACGATTTGCGCATTGGGCAACAGAATGGAATCACGCAGATACTGTTCGTCAGCTAACACTGTTCCGCCTCCATCGAGGGGAACCGTGGAGCCGTACACACCGACCAGACTCGGCGCGCGAATGACCTCGCTTCCGGCGTGGCATCCGCTGCATCCGAACTGCCGGAATAGCTGTGCCCCGCGAACGACCGGGCTTTCGGCGTGTTCGCCCGTCGTCAACCAGGTTTGATAGTCCGGTCGCGACATGACGGTCACTTGGCCGATCATCCGGGCGTGATCTGTTCCGCAATACTGCGAGCAGAAGAGATGATAACTGCCTATTTTGCTGGGAACCATCCAAAGTGTGGTATAACGACCGGGAAGGACGTCCTGTTTGATGCGAAACGCCGGGATATAGAAGCTGTGAATGACATCTTGAGATGTCATGAGCAGACGCACCGGAACGCCGATGGGAAGATGCACCTCATTGATCTCTCGCTTTCCCTGGGGATGCTGAATCTTCCACATCCAACGCTTCCCGATGACGTGAATCTCCATGGCCGCTGCAGGTGGGTGACGCTCGCGGAAGTAGGTCGCCGCCGCAACGGTAAAGAAACCGATACCGATCAGCAGGGGAAGTACCGTCCATGCGATTTCCAGCTTCAACGAATGCGCGTCGGAACGCACTCGATTCACGGGATTGTTACGCCGGTACTTAAAGCTGAACCAAACGATCGCGCCTGCGATCACGGTGGAGAAGAAGAACGCCATCGCCACGAGCGCGACGAGGATGTTGTCGACCTCGCGAGCGCCCAGTGAACCCTCTTCTGGCAAAACAGGAAATGTCATGGTCTCGGAGCCTTCGTTTGGGGCGGGCTTTTCGCATTCAGACGCAACCGCTCAGAACGGACGACAAGGAGAACGACCCAAGCCATGGTAGTCAGCGCCAGGGCCCGTACTGCTACCAGAATCAACGCACTGTAGCGCGAGCGCAGCGGGTTATAGTGAAAGCAGAGAAGAAGCAGTCGCTCGACCGCGGATGGCTTGTCCATTCTGGTGGCTCTGCTTATCGCCTCCTCCAATTCCCGGGCGGAAAACGAAACGCCGAAGAAATAGCGCGCAATCGTGCCATCGGGGCGGATGAGCACAAAGCCGGCGGGATGGGCGAACTCGCGCGTCTGAGGATCGTACCGATAACGATAGCCGATGCATTCAGCGAGCGCCGATATTGAAGGCTGCGTGCCGGTGAGAAACTCACAACCGCCGGCCGCTCCATGCCGGCCGTAGCGTTTAAGGAACGTCCTTTTGCGCGCTTGCGATTCGGAGACGGCTTCGTTCGGGTCGATGCTGACGAATAGCACGCGAAAGTCCGTTCCTATTTGCCGCCTGCTTCCCTGTAACGCGAGGATCAAGCCGTCGCTGACTCCCTCGCAGAGCATTCGGCACCGAAAGTATCCGGGCACGAGAATCACCGGAACACCAGTGAAGAGATCGCCGAGCCGGGCGGAAGCGCCCTCGCTGTTTGTAAATGAAAGTTCCAGCGGAAGGGCGCGACCGGGGTATTGGACGAAGTCGACCTCTCCGAGTTCCTTGTCGGTGAGTTCGGCGCGGGCGCCTAATGAAGCGACGATGCACACAAAAGAAACTAGGATGCGCAGGGATAAAAGTCGGATCATGGGCTGTTTCCCCGGTTGGGTGTGGTGTCCAGGGCGCGCCTTTGCATCATCTCGACCCAGGTGGGGCCGGGTGGGCGTTCGGGCCTTCCCACGAGCGGTTCGCCGCGCTGGATCAGTAACTCCATTGCCCGATCGACTGGAATCGCGACGATTCCCGCCTTCCGATCGATCCATCGATATTCGTTAAGCATGGCGTCCTCATGCCGGCGAAGCCGGGCAAGATCCGCGGACGGATCGGTTTGCAGTTGCGGCGGTGGAAACATGGGTTCCCTGGGTTGAATCGGCGCGAGGATGGCGCCCTCCTCGCGTTGCGTTCGAATCGACAGGCACTGGTAAAGCAACGCAGTCGTGAGCGTGATGAAGCCGAGGCCCAACACCAAGCCCGCTCCGAGCATCGCGACGGCGCCGGGGTCCATGTCCCGCCGTTCGTAACCGGGTTCGGATTCCGGGCTCTCGTTACCACGTATGTCTTTCGGATCGCTCATGCCCTTGGGATGCCAAGTTCCAGGAGACGCGGATCGTTTCCGGGAAGTGGATTGGCGCTACGCCACGCGAAGCAAAATAGCGGGACCCAAATGCAACCGACCGCCGCGGGCAGCGCAATGTCCATCCAATGGACCCGAAACGAGGGCGCGAATGCCGGAGCGACAACCCAGAAGAGGTAGATCGTTTGCGAAACCCAGATTGCAGCGGCGATGCGGGCGAGAATTCGAGGGCTTTTCTTTGGCGCTTGGAATAACAGTACCGCTGCCGGACCGACGAAACAGACGATCGCTACGGTGCGGGCAATCCACTGCCAACCGCCCCGGCTGCGGTGAAGATACCAGATCGATTCGGAAGGCAGGTTCCCGCTCCAGATGATAAGAAGCTGGGCGAATGATACATAGGTCCAAAAGATGACGAATGCGAAAAGGAGCTTTCCGAGATCGTGCCAGGCCCGGATGGTTGCGAGAGCTTCGGCGTCTTTGTCTTCGAGAGACAGCAAACATGGGGCAAGCGCCGTCGCACCGGAAAGCGCCAGCAGTGTTTGAGTCGCCATGATGACCGTGGGAAAGATGGTGGAGCGCCAGCCCGGTTCAAGTTCCATCAGCCAGTCCAACATCGCCAGGCTCACCGTCAGAAAGTAGAGGACCAGGCCGGGGCCGCTGATCTTTCGCAGGGTTTGGGCTGGGGCGAAATCGCTGCGGCTGTCTTGCTCGATAGAACGGCTACGGAGCAGCCATGCGAGCCAGAACCAGATGGCGAAGTCGATCACTGCGCGAAGGGCCATCCATCCGGGACAAAAGTATCCTGACCCCTGCCTGAGTTCGGGAAGTCCGAGGAAGACGATGGCGAACAGCAGTGCAAGCAAGGGCAGTGGGACCAATGCAGCCTCCAGAATGCGACGAATCACAAAGCCCCAACGTCCGCCAGTAAGGTGATGGAGCATTAACTGGGAAAGGGCTCCGAGTGTCACGCCTAGCCAGATGACGAATGCGTAGAGCGAGGAACGTGCGAACTGCCGATGGTCGATCAGGGCTGCCACCGCCAGCATCGCCGTTCCGCCAGCCATCCATTTCCAAATTTGCCCGGTTCTCATCTTTTGTAGCTATCGGTTCTCCTGAGCGCCGGGCTGGGGCGCCTCCGGCTTGCCCTGGGCAGTGCGCCGATCCAACGGAATATCGTTCCAAACCGCATTTTGGCTGAGTTGCAGCGCTCGAATGTAAGCGACAATCGCCCAGCGATCCGCGGCTGGCACGCGGTCGGCGTAAGAGTACATCACCCCGTACCCATGAGTAATGACCCCGAAGAGGTAACCAGGCGGGGCATTTCGAAGGCGCGGCTGATGATAAGTGGGCGGCGGCGGAAATCCGCGCTGTGGGACCATTCCGTTGCCGTCTCCCACGCGCCCATGGCAAACCGAGCAAAAGATTTCGTAGCGTTCGCGTCCGCGCTCCAGCAGCGGTTTGGTAATGGCAATCGGAAAACCGGTAACCAACCGACCGTTGATCTCACCTTGAAAAAAGGCGGTGTCGCTTTGAAGCTGGCCGCGCGCGACGGTTCCCTCGACGGGGGGCAGCGCTGTGGCGCCATCGCGAAAGAACTGGGATTCCTCCAAGGGCTTGACGCGACCGTTCTCGACCATGCCCTTACGGCAGCCGCAAAGGAAGAATGCGGCAAGGAGGATGCAATGCATGGCGAAATGCGGCCAGTTCATCGCGGCACCTCCAGGATTTGAATGGGGTTCAGTCGAAGCAGGAATCCCCGGGTTTCTTCCAACGAGAACCGCGGGTCGATGCTTTCCACGCTGAGGAAGAACCGGTCGCTGCTTGCCCGCTCAAACTCAGGCGAGTTGAATACCGGGTGGTGCGGCTTGGGCAAGCCCAGGGCGATCAGCAGAAAGACAAATCCCGTCAATGCGGAAATCAGGACAGTTAGTTCGAACGTAACCGGAATGAAGGATGGCCAGCTATGCAAGGGGCGGCCCGCAACGTTGAGCGGGTAGTAAATAGCCATGGCATAGTATTCCATAAAATAGCCGCCCCCGCCGCCGACAAGTCCGCCGAGCAAAAAGGCCAGGGGCAGGATCGAACGCCTGTGCCCCATGGCGCCGGCCAGCCCCGCAATCGGGAGCGGCGAATACGCGTCGATCTTAGAATACCCGTTTCCTGCCGCCGCTTTCACTGCGGCCGTGAGTTCTTCCGGCGTCGAAAATTCCGCCATCAATGCGTAAAGATCGCCAGTCATTGCTTCGATTTTGTTTGCTGTTCGATCAGTTCGCGCACGTCGGCGATGGCAATCACCGGCGCAAGGCGGACAAAGAGCATAAAGAGGGTCATGAATAGTCCAAAGGACCCGACAAGGGTTGCCCAATCAAAGGCGGTCGGCCAATAGGAACCCCAGCTTGAGGGAAGAAAATCGCGATTGAGGCTGCTTACGACAATCATGAGACGCTCCAGCCACATCCCGAGGTTGATAACAATGGACAAGGCAAGCAGCATCCAAACGCTGGTGCGCGCCCGGCGTGACCAGAGCAGTTGCGGGATAAAGACGTTGCATAGCAAGACCGGCCAGTAGATGGCTGCGTCGTGTCCCCAGAGGCGGGACAGGGTTTTTGCGTGCTCAAAGGAATCGTCGCTGAGCAAGCCCATGAGCACTTCCATAAAATAGCCGTAGGCCACCAGAAGCCCGCTTACGAACATGACGCAAGCCATGTTGTTGAGGTGGCGCAGGGTGATCAGGTTTTGCAGCTTGAAGATGCTTCGAAGCGGGAGGAGGAGCGTCAGCACCATTGCGAATCCCGAGTAGATGGCTCCGGCCACGAAATAGGGGGGGAAGATCGTGGAGTGCCAGCCGGGCAGAATCGAAACCGCAAAATCGAGACTGACCACGCTATGAACACTGAGCACCAACGGAGTTGCGAGCCCGGCAAGAAGGGCATAGGCGATCTGGTGGCGATCCCAGTGCAATGCCGATCCGCGCCAACCGAGGGCGAGCACTGCATAAAGGCGGCGCAGCGCCAGGGGCTTGGCCCGGTCGCGAAGACTGGCAAAGTCGGGCACCAACCCAAGATACCAGTAAAGAAGCGACACCGTGAAATACGTGGAAACGGCAAAGGCGTCCCAAACCAAAGGACTGCGGAACTGCGGCCAGAGGCCCATGGTGTCTGGATAAGGAAAGAGAAAGTAAAAGACCCAGGGGCGCCCGAGGTGAAGCAGAGGGAACATCCCGGCGCATACCACTGCGAAGATCGTCATCGCTTCAGCAAGCCGGTTGATGGAATTGCGCCAATGCTGCGCCAGGAGAAGCAGGATTGCCGAAATAAAGGTTCCGGCATGTCCGATTCCGATCCACCAGACAAAGTTTACAATTGCGAATCCCCAGCCGACTGGAATATTGACGCCCCAAATGCCGACGCCGCGGTAGAAGAGCCAACCGACCGCGATGAAGAGAACACATAATAGGAAAAACGATGCAGCCAACCCCATCCACCACCAGTGCGAGCGGATGCGCCAAAGCGGGATCGACGCGATTTCCTCAGACACGGTGGAATAGGTGGCTCCTGGCGCAAGGAGTTCTTCAGGGTAGCCAAGCGGCGAAACGGCGGCGGAAGACGGCGCTTGATGCAAGGATGTTCCGGAGTCACTCATTTCGGTTGGTTCCAGAATTGGGATTGGTGATCCGACGCAGGTAAGTTGTGCGCGGACGGGTGTTCTCCTCCCCTAGAAGGGAATAGTTCAGCGGACTTTGCTTAAGCCTGGCCACCCGGCTCTTGGGATCGTCCTTATCGCCAAAGACGATCGCCTCTGTCGGGCATACCTGCGCGCAGGCGGGAATGACTTCACCGTCGCGGATCTTGCGGTTCTCGATCTCGGCCTTGATTCGCCCCTCCGAGATACGCTGAATGCAGTAGGTGCATTTTTCCATGACGCCACGGGTGCGAATGGTGACGTGCGGATTCTGTCCCAGGATAAGAGGCTCACGGGTTTCGGGTTTGGCATAATTGAAGAAGTTAAAACGCCGCACTTTGTAGGGACAGTTGTTGGAGCAGTACCGCGTGCCGATGCAGCGGTTGTAGATTTGAAGATTGAGCCCTTCGTGATCGTGAACCGTGGCCGCAACCGGGCACACCAACTCGCAGGGGGCTGTTTCGCAATGCATGCAGGGCACCGGTTGAAAAGCGATCGTGGGGCGCTCCGGATCGCCGAAGTAATAGGAGTCCACGCGAATCCAGTGCATTTCGCGACCTCGCCCCACTTCCTCATGGCCCACAGGCGGAATGTTGTTTTCCGATTGGCACGCCATGGCGCAGGCGTTGCAGCCGATGCAACGCGTCAAGTCGATGACCATGGCCCAGGCGATCCCGTCAGTTTCCTTGCGCGTGAGATTGTAGAGGGTCGGCGGCTCAGGCTCGGACTTCCTTGTATCTTTGAAAATGGTAGTGAGATCGGATGCCGGCGCGGTGCGCACCAGATCGGGCCGGGCCACGATCTGATGCGGTTGCGTGGTAACGAGAGCGTGGCGTTCTCCGATTTTCTCAAGCGTGACTGCGCGACGCCATGGGTGAGCGCTCGTGCGAAGTGGGTAGGCATTCGTTCCCGTGTTTAGTCCGATTCCCTCGAATGCTCGCGCCGTGCTCTCCGGATGAAGCCACGATGCGCCGGGTTCAGGCCGCGTTCCGTGACCGAGGGCGACTGCCAGAACGCCGGTCGCCATTCCAGGCTGCACGAGGATCGGAGCGCGAAGCGTTCGGCCGTCGGGAGAGCGCAGGCGAACCATCTCACCCGTTTCGAGATCTTGCTGCCGGGCCGTGTCCGGGCCGACGAGCAGCGCGTTTTCCCAGGAAAGCCGGTTAATAGGACGCGGGAGTTCCTGGAGCCAGGCGTTTTCGGCAAAGCGCCCATCCCAGAGGCTGTAATCGGGAGTGAACACCAGTTCGAGTTCGTAGTTCGGCTCCTTAAGATGAAGCTCCAATGGCTGAACCGGACCTATCGTCACGGCTTGAGGGTGAACCGCAGTGTTGGGGACGACACCGTCGTGCAACACCCGTTGCCACGCATCGGCCCCGGATTCCGAGAGGCGCCCGGGAGCCGTCCAATACTGGCGAACGATGTCATAGGCGCGTCTGCCCGGGAACCGAGCGAGACAATCGAGCAACTCGTGAATGGTTCGGCCGCCGAAGAGCGGCTCGATGAGCGGTTGTGCAATACTGGCGGTTCCATCGAAGGCGCGCGCGTCGCTCCACGCCTCCAACGGATGAGCTTGCGGAATGTGCCATGTGGCCGCGTCGGCGGTTTCCGTTCGATAGAGGCCGAGATGAACACTCAGGGGAGCCTTGCGAATCAAAGCGTTCAAGCCGAAATCGGCGGGGGCAGTGCGTGCCCAATCGCCGCCCAGCAAGAATAGAACCTTCACGCGATCGGCACTCAGCGACTCCACCAAGGCGCGGAGGGACGCGCTGTGATTGACAGGTGCAATTTCCACCGGCGCGGTATAAACGATGGCGGCGGAATGTCCTGAGAATCCCGCCAGAGCCGCATTCATCGCGTGGACCAGCGCGTGCAGTTCAGGGGATTCGCCGGCGCCCGCAAGAAGCAGGCTTGGCCCTCCCGCGGTCTTGATGTCTTTGGCGACGCCCGCGGCCCACTCTGCCGCAGCGGACCCCGGAGCCCAACCGGGAGTGCCAATCGGTACTCCGAGAGCGCGTGCCAGCGCCGCCACGTAACCATGCATCCCATCGGGACCGGCTGAGCCGATGGCGCGGCGTTCGTCGGCGCAGGCCCCGGTGATTGTAGGCGCGCTCTCCAAAACGTAAAGGCGGTTCATGGCGGTTTGGTCATCGCGAACATTGCGCCCGGCCATGAAGTCGCGCGCGTGCCGAATACTGCCGGGCAGCGCAAAGAGAAAGTCACTCCCGAAGGAAACCACAACCCTGGCTTTATCGAAGTGAGGGCGTGTCACGACGGGGCGCCCGAACGCCCGGTTCGACCCCTCGAATGCGCAATCGTTGTGAATTGGCTCGTACTGATGCCACTGCGCGGCGGGGTACCGTTTGAGGAGAGCCTGCCACTGTTCGGCAAAGGCGGGCGAGGTCACGGCGCCGGTGAGAAGGTGCAAGCCCGCGCCGTCGGCGGGAAGTTGCCTCAGAGCAGTTTGCAGCTCGCCTAAAAATGCCGTCCAGGTGTTTGTCTCGCCCTGCTTGAGCACCGCCGAGGAGCGGGCGGGATTGTAGAGATCGAGAATGCTTGCCTGCTCGAAGACGCTTGTTGCGCCGAGGCTGGCGGGATGAAGCGGATTGCCTTCCACCTTGGTCGGGCGTCCTTCGTGAGCCTCCACAAGGACACCCCGGCCAAAGCCGCAGAACTCCAGGGTTGTGGCGTAGTACAAAGCTTTTCCAGGGACGAGTTGCTCCGGTTGGTTGACGAACGGCACAATCGTTTGGCGCGGTTGGCGGACGCAACCGGAGAGCTCGGAAATCCCGGCGAGTCCCAGCGTTCCCCCGAGAATGCGGAGAAAATCGCGGCGGCCCATCGCTGGAGATGCCGCGAACTCGCCATGAATAAACTCCCGAAACTCTCGAGAGTCCGCCAAGTCTTCGAGCGATCGCGATGCGAACGCCGGGTTGGAAGAAGAGGTTGCGGAATAGCGTCGTGGTTTCATAGTCATCGATGGCAGTTTCCGCAGTCCAGAAGGAAAGGAGAGGCGCGCACTTGGTTCAGTTTGAGTCGTTCGAGGCCAGCTTTGCGCGAGGGATTGCGCGAAGTCAGGTCGAATACCTTTTTCGGGTCTCGAATGACGCCTTCCGGGTGCCGATGGCAGTCGAGGCACCATTTCATGTAAAGCGATTCGGTCTTCCATGTGAGCGGCATTTCGTCGACGCGTCCGTGGCAGCTGACGCAGCCCACGCCCTTGGCCACATGAATGTGGTGGTCGAAGTACACATAATCCGGGAGGTTATGAACCCGGTTCCAGCGTAGCGGTCTGCCAGTCAGCAGGCTTTGGCGGACGGGATCGAGCATCGGGGCTTCGGTCCAAAGCTGCGAATGGCACGTCATGCAGGTATGGGTTGGCGGGAGGCCCGCGAAAGCGGATGTCTCGACTCCGGTGTGGCAATAGCGGCAGTCGATGCCCAGCCCGCCGACATGATGCTGGTGGCTGAACGGGACCGGTTGGCGGACGGGAACCTTGACGCCTGTCATGTATGGAGACCAGAAAACCGCATAAACGCAAACCCCCGCAAGGCACAGGAGCAGGATCGTCCCGACAAGCACAGCGGGGGCAACCGTATTGCTCGTCCGTGAGAAGAGTTGCGCCATGATTCACCCTACACGTGTTCAGATTCGGGAATGCAACTGGTGATGGATGCCGTTAGACAAGCCAGCCATCGACCTGTTGGATTTCGTAACCAATAAACCAAGGAGGGACATTATATGGCCGACACCGCAAGCGACTATCTCATTCAACGCCTGCTTAACTGGGGGATTCGCCGCGTCTACGGGTATCCGGGAGACGGCATCAACGGGATCATCGGAGCTATCAATCGTGCCAAGTCGCGGATTCAGTATGTGCAGGTGCGCCACGAGGAAATGGCGGCGTTCATGGCCTGCGCGCACGCCAAGTTCACCGGTCAAATCGGAGTATGTCTGGCGACATCCGGGCCAGGCGCCATTCATTTGTTGAACGGACTCTACGATGCGAAGATGGATCACCAGCCTGTGCTTGCGATCATCGGCCAGCAATCACGGACGGCGTTGGGCGGCGAATATCAGCAGGAAGTCGACCTCATTTCACTCTTCAAGGATGTGGCGCATCAGTTTGTTCACATGGCATCGTGTTCCACGCAAATCCGGCATCTGGTCGACCGGGCAGTGCGTATCGCCAAAGCAGAGCGCACTGTCACCTGTATTATTATTCCCAACGATGTTCAGGAATGTCCCGCGGCTCCCAAGCCGCCACGCAGCCACGGCGCCGTGCTCTCTGGAATCGGCTATTCCTCTCCGCATGTGGTGCCGAGGGAAGCCGATCTCCAACACGCCGCGGAAGTCCTCAACGACGGGAAGAGAGTGGCCATGCTGGTGGGCGCGGGCGCTCTGCGGGCGACCGACGAGGTGCTCGAAGCAGCCGATATTCTCGGCGCCGGCGTTGCCAAGGCTCTTCTCGGCAAGGCGGCGATCCCCGACGCGCTCCCATTTTGCACCGGCTCGATTGGATTGCTTGGGACGGAACCGAGCTGGGACATGATGAACGAATGCGACACGCTGCTCATGGTCGGTTCGAGCTTTCCATATTCCGAATTTCTGCCGCCCGACGGCGCGGCTCGCGGGGTTCAAATTGACATCGATGCCAAGCTGCTGAGCATCCGCTACCCCATGGAAGTCAACTTGGTGGGAGACAGCGCCGAAACGCTTCGCGCGCTCATCCCGTTGCTTCACCGCAAGGAGGACCGTTCGTGGCGCCAACAAATCGAAAACAAAGTAGCGCGATGGTGGAGCGTCCTTGACGCGCGGGCGATGAACTCGGCCAATCCGATCAACCCGCAGCGCCTTTTTTGGGAACTCTCGCCGCGGCTGCCCGACAACGTAATTCTATCCGCGGACTCGGGGTCGTGCGCAAATTGGTTCGCGCGGGATCTCAAGATTCGGCGTGGGATGATGGCGTCTCTTTCCGGGAATCTCGCGACCATGGGGCCGGGGGTTCCTTATGCCATCGCAGCCAAGTTTGCGTTCCCCGACCGACCGGCCATAGCGATGGTGGGCGACGGTGCGATGCTAATGAACGGTATCAATGGGCTGGTCACCATCGCCAATAACTGGCGGGAGTGGAGCGATCCGCGCCTGATCATTCTCGTGCTTGCAAACCACGATCTCAACCAGGTGACTTGGGAGCAGCGCGTGATGACCGGCGACCCCAAGTACGACGCCTCACAACGAGTGCCGGATTTCGCCTTTGCACGGTACGCCGAGATGCTGGGGCTGCTGGGCATTCGAGTCGACGATCCCGACCGGATCGGCGATGCGTGGGACAAGGCGCTGAGCGCGGATCGGCCGTGTGTGATCGATGCCATTACCGACCCGGAGGTGCCGACGCTGCCGCCGCACATCACCATCAAGCAAGCGCAGCACTTCATGTCGGCAATTCTGGAAGGCGACACAGGTGGGCCGTCGATGATCCGTGGGGCCTTCAAGGAGGCGCTTCAGGGAATGATTCCGCACCGGAGGTGAGCGTGCCTTTAATTGAAAAGGTCGACGTCTCCGCCTACGTCGTTCCGACAGACTTTCCGGAATCCGACGGCACGTTCGAATGGAACAGCACCACCGTTGTACTGGCCGAAGTTCACGCAGGCAGCGAAAAAGGGATCGGCTACACCTACGCGTCGATCGCAGCCGCCGAGACGATTCGTCACGAGTTGGCTCCCGCTATTGTCGGCCTGCATGCGATGGACATTCCGGCCGCCATGGCAGCAATGCGAGGAGCGCTCCGCAACAACGGCTGCACCGGGGTCGGCGCAATGGCGCTTTCGGCCATCGACGTTGCCTTGTGGGACATCAAGGCTCGTTTGCTTGGAACCCCTCTCGGGGCTCTTCTCGGGCGTGCTCGGGAGAGAGTGCCTATCTATGGGAGCGGCGGTTTCACCTCCTACGCGGTCCCGCAATTGGAAGCCCAACTGCGGGCGTGGGTGGATCAGGGGATTTGGCTTGTGAAGATGAAGATCGGACGCGATCCGACCGCTGACTTGACTCGTGTCGCGAGCGTTTGGAAGGCGATCTCTGCCGCATCGGAGAATGCGGAGTTAATGGTGGATGCCAACGGCGCTTACGACGCGAAGCAGGCCATCGGGCTTGCCCACGATTTCGCCAGGGCCGGCGTCGTTTGGTTTGAAGAGCCGGTTCCGTCCGGCGACTCCATTTGCCTGCGCGATCTCCGTTTTGTGAAGGAGCGAGTGCCGATGGATGTCGCAGGCGGCGAATACGGATACCGGATTGGCGATTTCCAGCAACTCCTGCCAGCGGTGGATGTGCTCCAAGCAGACGCCACTCGCTGCCTCGGTATTACGGGATTTTTGCAGGCTGCTCACGCAGCCTTTGGGGCAAACAAAACGATATCGGCCCATTGCGCACCCACCATTCACCGGCACTTGGGCGCATCGGTCGAGAACTTCAAACATCTGGAATGGTTTCACGACCACGTCCGCATTGAACGGCTTTTTTTCGACGGATTCGTGGAACCCAAAGGCGGTTTCCTGGTTAACGACCACGAGCGGCCAGGGCTCGGAATCGAGGTGAAGCGGGCGGACGCTGAAAAGTATCGCGCTGGGTAGCGACGCCATCGAGTGGCGCGCCTGAGGGGCCAATTCCGAATCCGTTTCACAACCAAGACTTTTCATGGAAACACAGATCGCAACGTCAATCGCCGTGCTCCCCGAGACTCCCGATGTTGAACCGGAGGCGCAGCCAAAGCGGAAAGCCCGGCGGACACCGGCGCCAAGACCGCAACCGGTTCTCCCGCCAACGATTGCGCGAGAGATGCGGGCGGCGTTGCGCCGGAGAATCCGGGGCGAAGTGCGCTTCGATCGCGGAAGCCGCGCTTTGTATGCGGTGGACAGTTCCAATTACCGCCAGGTGCCGATCGGTGTGGTAATCCCGCGCGACGCGGACGATGTGATGGAAACGGTCGCAGTATGCCGCCGCTTTGGGGCGCCCCTCACCGGACGCGGCGCCGGCACAAGCCTTGCAGGGCAATGCTGCAACGCGGCGGTCATTCTCGATTTCTCCAAATACATGAATGAAGTGGTGGGGATCGACACCGCGCGAAAGCTCGCGAGGGTGCAGCCGGGCCTTATTTTGGATCAACTCAACAACGCGCTCAAACCACACAAGCTGATCTTCGGTCCGGACCCCGCAACCCACAATCATTGCACGATCGGCGGGATGATCGGCAACAATTCCGGGGGCGTTCACTCCGTGATGTCCCAGTTCTATGGCCCCGGCGCCCGGACCTCCGACAATCTCGCGGCGTTGGAGATTCTGACTTATGACGGACTGCGCATGCGCGTTGGCGCCACGGACGATGGCGAATTCAAGCGCATCGTCACCGCGGGCGGGCGGCGGGCTGAAATCTATCTGCGGATGCGGGAACTCCGCGACCGGCATGCCGCTCTGATACGCGCCCGCTACCCGAAAATTCCGCGCCGCGCTTCCGGTTACAACCTGGACGATCTACTTCGCGAGAATGGTTTCCATGTGGCGCGCGCTCTGTCGGGGTCGGAGGGAACGTGCGTGACCATGCTCGAAGCCACGTTGCATGTGATGGAGGACTTTCCATGTCGTTCGCTTCTGGTTTTGGGGTATCCCGACATCTACCTTGCGGGAGATTGTGTTCCGGCGATTCTGGAGCACAGGCCGATCGGGCTTGAAGGGATCGATGACGTGCTGATCGATGCCATGAAGGCCAAGAATATCCATCCCAAAGACCTTCCGCTTCTTCCCCAGGGGCGCGGCTGGTTGATCGTTGAGTTTGGCGGCGCGACGCGCGCCGAAGCCGACAATCGTGCAATGAAGCTCGCCAACGGCTTCAAAGGCAAGCCGGGTGCGCCATCCGTCAAGTTGTTTGACGATCCCGAGCAAGAGAAGAAACTCTGGGAAATTCGTGACTCCGGCCTGGGGGCTTCGGCGCGTGTTCCCGGGCAACCGGATACCTGGGAGGGCTGGGAAGATGCCGCGGTTCCGCCAGAAAAGATCGGCGCGTATTTGCGCGAATTTCGAAGTTTGCTGGATAGCTACGGATACCATTGCACGCTGTACGGGCACTTCGGCCAGGGGATCGTTCATACCCGGATCGATTTCGGACTCAAAACCACCGCTGGAATCGCCGCCTACGAAAAGTTCGGCTACGATTCAGCGGAACTCGTGGTGCGCTACGGCGGCTCGCTTTCGGGCGAACACGGCGATGGCCAGTCCCGCGGAGAACTCCTGTCCATCATGTTCGGCGAAGAACTCGTGGGTGCTTTTGAGGAGTTCAAGCGGATTTGGGATCCCGATTGGAAGATGAATCCCGGCAAGGTCGTGCGTCCATGGAGACGCGACGAGAACCTCCGCTTCAGTCCGGAGCCGCCCAATTCCTATCGTCCCGCCGCACCGCAGACGCATTTCTCCTACCTCAATGACAAGGGCAGCCTGTCGTATGCTCTGGAGCGGTGTGTTGGTGTCGGACTCTGCCGGAGGACGGAAGGCGGGACAATGTGCCCGAGCTTCATGGTAACACGCGAAGAAGAGCACTCGACGCGGGGCCGGGCCCGGCTGCTGCTGGAAATGCTGGAGGGGCAGGTCATCGGCAGGAACGGCTGGCGCGACGAGCATGTGCGCGAGGCGCTCGACCTCTGCCTGGCGTGCAAGGGGTGCAAATCGGATTGCCCGGTCAATGTGGACATGGCCACCTACAAAGCCGAGTTCCTCTCCCATTACTACCAGGGTCGGCTTCGCCCGATGGCGGCGTACACCATGGGGCTGATCCCGTGGTGGGCGCGCGTGGCGAACAAGGTCCCGCAGCTCACAAACTTTTTCTTGCAGACCCCGCTATTCAGCGCCGCTGCAAAGCTGGTTGCGGGCATTTCCCTCAAGCGCCAACTCCCCCGCTTTGCCGGCGAAAGTTTCCAGCAGTGGTTTGTCCGGAGAAACCGCCCGCTCCAGGGGCGCCCACCCGTGATTCTGTGGCCGGATACATTCAACAATTACCTGCTGCCCCGCACCGCCAGGGCGGCGGTGAACGTCCTGGAGCATGCCGGATTTGACGTGCTCGTTCCCCAATCGAAGGTCTGCTGCGGGCGCCCGCTTTACGATTTTGGGATGCTGGACACGGCGAAACGGCTGCTTCGGGAGACGATGAAAATCCTTGCGGGCCCGATCGAAATGGGAGTTCCAATTGTCGGCTTGGAGCCAAGTTGCGTGGCGGTGTTCCGCGACGAATTGCCGGCGCTCTTTCCCCATGACGAACGCGCGCAACGGCTTTCGAAGCAAGTATTTACGTTCTCGGAATTCATGGACAAGCACGCTCCGCACGCGGCAGTTCCAAAGCTCTATCGCAAGGCGCTGGTTCACGGGCATTGCCACCACAAAGCCGTGATGGGAATGGGCGCCGATCAGAGCGCTTTCCGGAAGATGGGCGTGGAGCATGAATTGCTGGATTCAGGCTGTTGTGGTCTGGCTGGGCTGTTTGGGTTCGAACGGAAGCACTACGATATCTCGCTGGCCATCGGTGAACGCAATCTGCTCCCCGCCGTTCGCAACGCCGCTTGCGACAGTTTCATTGTGACCGATGGCTTCAGCTGTCGTCAGCAAATCGACCAATTCACCGGGCGCACCGCCCTTCACACCGCGGAGTTGATGGATCTGGCCCTGCGGACGGACAGTCGGGGGCCAGCCGGAAACAAGCCGGAAAACGCCTATATCGACGAATGCGCGGAAAGTGAAGCCCCGCAGCGACGCGCCTGGTTCATGATAGGCGCGGGAATCGCGGGAGTCCTGCTGGCGGGAGCTGCTGTCGGGCTGTTGGCACGCCGCCGAAAGGGGTGAGATATGACTTCCGGGGAACACGGTCATGCGAAACGAGTGGCGCCCGGTCATCCGGGGATGCAGCCCGGATGGAGCGATAGCGCAAAGACTGGGGTGGGCACGGCTCTCGACCGGGGAAGCCGCGTCTGGTTCACGATGGCCGGAGGGATTGTAACGGAGATTTTTTACCCGCAAATCGACACCGCGGCTGTCCGCGATCTCCAATTTATCGTGGCTGACGGTCACGGTTTCTTTTCCGATCAGCGCCAGGACACTGAATGCGAAGTGGGCGAGGCGATGCCGGGAGTCCCTGCATTCCTGATGAAGAACACCTGCAAACGCGGCGGTTATGTTCTCAATCAGGAATTGGTCGTGGACCCGCAGCGCAGCGCATTCCTGGTTCGGGTGAACCTTGCGCCGCTGCGGATTGAGAAACCGCTGCTTTATGTGCTTTTGGCGCCGCACCTGGCAAATCGAGGTTTTGGCAACGACGCATGGGTTGGAGAGTTCAAGGGGAGAACGATGCTGTTCGCGAAGCGCACCGGGGTGGATGGCCCCAGTGTCCTTGCGCTCGGATGTTCCATTCCATTCCGAAAACGCTCCGTGGGCTACGTCGGCTATTCCGACGGCTGGCAGGATGTGCGTCGAAACGGCAGCATGCACTGGGAATACCAGGCTGCACCCGACGGAAACGTCGCGCTGACGGGGGAATTGGACACCGGTAAGGGTTTGACGTTTCTTCTGGCCATCGGGTTTGGCACGACGGCGGCCGGGGCCGGCCATCATGTACAGGCCAGCCTGATCGACGGTTTCGAACTGGCGCTGCGGAACTACGGGCAGCAGTGGCAGGAGTGGCGGCAGGGGCTCACCGTTGCGGGCGCCGTCGATTGCGGCAGCAACCGGCTCGCGGAGACCAGCGCCGTGGTGTTACGGTGTCACGAATCCAAGGAATTCTCCGGGGCAATGGTGGCCAGTCTTGGCACGCCATGGGGGGAATCGCACGGAGATTCGGATTACGGGTACCACATGGTGTGGACGCGGGACCTCATCGAGTCGATTGGCGGACTGATGGCCGCGGGCGCCCACAACCCCGCGCGGCGAGTTCTCACGTTTCTGCACGCCACGCAGGAGGCGGATGGTCATTGGCCGCAGAACATGTTTGTCGATGGGCGTCCGCATTGGACGCAAATCCAGATGGACGAAGTCGGTTTTCCCATTCTCCTCGCCTTTGCGGCGGAACGCGAAACGCCGCTGGATAAACGGGAACTCGCTGCGTTTTGGCCCACAGTGCATCGGGCGGCGCGGTATATCATTTGCAACGGGCCCGCCACGCAATTGGACCGGTGGGAGCAGTTCTCCGGGTTCTCCGTCTTTACCCTTGCCGTCGAGGTTAGCGCATTGCTTGCCGCGGCGGACTATGCGGCGCAGATCGGCGATACCGGATTTGCCCGGGAAGCGCGAGCGGTGGCGGGGCAATGGAATGCGAAAATCGAGGAATGGACGTATCTGACCGGCACAGCGCTGGCGCGAAGCCTGGATATCGAAGGCTATTACGGATTCGTCGTCCCGGAAAACCCAAACGACCGTCCACCCGCCGAACGGTTCTTTCCCTTGCCGAATCGGAAAGAAGGGAGCCAACCGCTGACGGGCGACGTGGTGAGCACTGATGCGCTTGCGTTGGTGCGCTTCGGATTGCGATCGCCACACGATCCGCGGATCCTCAACACCTTAAAAGCGATCGACGCGACCTTGAAAGTGGAAACACCGTTCGGCCCGTGCTGGAAACGGTTCACGGGCGATGTTTACGGTGAGAGCGCGAAAGGCGAGCCGTTTTCGGGCGACAATAAGGGGATCGGGCGCGCATGGCCGCTCCTGACCGGGGAACGGGCACATTACGAACTGGCCGCCGGAAACCGGGGCGACGCGATCCGACTGATGCATACGATGGAAGCCTTTGCGAACGCCTCCGGGTTGATCCCGGAGCAAGTGTGGGATGCCCTCGATATCCCGGAGAGAAAGCTGTACGAGGGCCGTCCTACAGGTTCCGCCATGCCGCTGGTGTGGGCGCATGCGGAATATCTGAAGCTGAGACGCTCTCTTCGGGACAACCGGGTTTTCGACCTGCCGCCGACCCGCTTACTGGCGGCGGAATGGAATCGGGACACCGATTGCTTCGCGTCGCGATAAAACGCGCGGTTGCACACCGCCAGGCGAAACTCAGGGATGCGTGCGATTGGGAAAGGCTCGATTTCGTTTGGGCAGGAGGTCTGAGTCTGTTTTCGCGCGTCAAGGAAGCGGCACCGGGTCGAAAGACGCCGGACAAACGAAAGATAGTTGGGAGTACAGTCCCGCCGGTTTGAATGAAGAGGAGATCATTATGTTACACTACGCTGTTGTCTTCTTAATCGTGGCTATTATTGCGGCGATCCTCGGTTTCGGAGGAATAGCAGGTACAGCCGCGTGGATTGCCAAGATTTTATTTCTCGTTTTTCTCGTTTTGTTTCTCGTGAGCATGGTGAGCGGTCGGCAGCCAAAGATTTAGCCGCCGCCGAGAGTCGCTCAGATCGGGCTTTTCCCCATACCCCGCTCATAAATCCGCCCGCGTCTTCAAGATGGGTCGCCTCCGATTCCCAGTTTTTAGAGTAACCAGAACAAGCAAGAGCATTTATGCCGGCCAAACGTCATTTGCGGGGCGTCAGCAACAAAGAGCAGCGCCAGTACGAACATATTAAAGAAAGCGCCGAGAAATCCGGTCGTTACGGCGACCGTGCCACGGAGGTAGCGGCCCGAACGGTACTGAAGCATCACAAGGAAGAGAAGGAAAAGAAGGCGAAGACGGGCGCAGCTACGGCACCCGCCGCGAGAGGATCGCGTCGGACCAAGGCCCGCGCAGAGCGATAGCCGCGCTGCGTCGTCAAATAATAGAAGAAATTTGTCCTGCGCCCTCGATCCTCGATTAAGTCTACCCCATGGCTTTTCCTTCCGTGGCTTGCGCGGCTTTCCCGTAGTCGGCCATCCCCTGGAAATCCATGAGGACGACCGGCTCGTCGCCGACGACCCAGCCGATATGGCCGGGGGGCAACATCGACATGTCGCCCGGCTTGCAATCGAATTCCGTCCCGTCATCCATCCGCACACGAAGTACGCCCGAAACGTGATACTGCAAGTGGTGTGCCTGGCAGGTCTCGGTCCCGGCGAGAGGCTGGATGGACTCCTCCCAACTCCAGCCCGGTTCCAAAATCGCGCGTCCGACGGTGACCCCGCCGAGGTTGATGATTTCAAGCCTTCCCTTAAGGAACTCCCTCACCTCATCTGGTTTTCCGAAGCACTTCAGCTCTGGTTTAAGCATATTGTGATTTGCTACGATCGGTTTCATGCATGGGAGTTCGCCGCAGATGCCTGCCGCGACCGGTCGGAAATGTTCTGTGCGCGCAATCCTGACCTCTTCTGGAAAGAACTTCCGGATTGAAGAGTGAAAATGAGCCCGACTCCGGCACGGTCCGAAATGGATGAACCCAAAACGGCAGGGGAGGCTCGTGGACTGCGGTGAGTTACCCTTTCCATTACCCACAAATCGGAAGCCGGGCACGGAGACCGGAGCGGCCCATCTTATTTGTCATCCTGAGCTTGCGAAGGATCTCACGGCAGGCCAGTCGGCGTTATGTCACCATTCACCGCTCTCGAAGCTGACAGCGTCGCCCGATGAGCCGTCAGCTCTGATTACGTGCCGACTGGAACGAACGTCGCAATCGCCTCGTGAGATCCTTCGCAGGCTCAGGATGACAACATTCGGAGTCCGGTCTGAATGGCGCTAACTTAAGGGCGTCCTTGGATCAATGCTGGTTCGTATTGCAGATAGCGCTCGGGACGGGGGACTCCGGGGAGCGCACGCGTCTCGCGTGCTGGCGCTGGCGTCTCGCCAGCGCGAACTTTTGGTTATCGAATCGCCTTGCGGTCCTCAGACTCCGAAGGCTGTAGGCGCATCCACGCCAGAAGTTTGTCGAGGCGGGACGCCTCAACCAACACCCGGGACGGGTGCGCTCCCCGGAACTTGCATCCGACGCTCCTCAGCTTCTTCGTGTCTCCCGTGCCTACCGAAAGCCTCCTTAAGCTAGTGCCATTCATCCCTGCTCTCGCTTATCTATCGCCCGTCAGTTGAGGCCGTTCTGCGCTCGGGGTCAAGAAAGGTGAAGAAGTAATGCCTGACCCGAATGGCGCTAAGAAGTAATGCCTGACCCGAATGGCGCTAACTTACGGGCGTCTTGGGACAAATGGTGGCGTTATTTGCAGTCAGAACCCGTGCTAGGGACTCCGGGGAGCGCAGGCGCCTCGCCTGTGGCCCTTGGCGCCCCCGCCAAGGGCATCGTTGAGAGGACGAACGCGCGCTGGCACCCTGGACGGCGTCGGCGGGGGCGCCGACGCCCGCACGCGAGGGCGCGTGCGCTCCCCGGAACCCGCATCCGTCGCCGCTCCGCTTGTTCGTGGCTCCAATACCCATCGAAAGTTTTCCTTAACTTAGCGCCATTCATGCCTGACCCCATTTATCTGCAACAACACAAATTTCAGAGGGAATTTATTTCCTTATCTTTCTCGTCCTGCACCCTCAAGCGGGGGGGGCTTTAAAAAAACTGTGTTGCCATCAAAAAAAGTTTTGACCCAACTGCTGCTTTTGATATTCTGCCGAATATGAAACCTTATAAAACGTTCATTAATTCAATCCGCGGCGCGGTCAAATTGACCCTGCTGGCGGCTGTCGTTATACCTGCCAGCATGATTGGCCAGTCCGCCCTCGGCGGGCCCCAATGGAGCAAGGACCTGCCAGGCACCCCTAGCATGGGGTTGATGGATTTCAACCACGATGGCAAGTCTGAGGTGGTCGTCACGGGTTCGAACGCCTTTGACGTTTACGCCGGCGCAAATGGAGCGCATCTGTGGCATCTGGCCCTCATTGATCCAAGTCCCGGAAGTTGGGGAGCCAGCTTTGACGCCTCCAATTTTTTGATCGACCCAACTCACTATTCCAACGTTCCACGGGATTTCAACGGCGACAAGCGTCGGGAGTTGCTCTTTGTGCGAAGCGGAACCGTGGGCACAATTACGTCGGGTACGGCTTGCGCGTCGATTCAAGTTTACAACATGGCGAAGAGACTGCTCTGGCAAACCCCGCCCCTGTTAGGATCGATTTCGGGGGTTTGCGTGGGCCAAATGGATCGCGATAAAGCGCAAGAAATTGTGTATCTGGCGAATGACTTGACTGCCAGCGGGACCTCATCGCCTTTGACCTTGGTAGGGCGGGACGGAAAAACTGGGGCGGTTCAGTTCACAAAGACGTTCAACCCGGACGACTCCATCAACCTGATCGATGTGATCGATCTCAATGGGGACGGGCGAGATGAGGCAATTTACACGGTCAACAACGGTGTTTATGCTTGCAACGCAATGGGAACAGTAGTCTGGAGCATGACTACCACGTCACCCTACCCCGCATTCACCGTTTTCACCCCCGGTGTTAGCTACTATGAGTTTGATCCCAACTATCTAAGCGTCATGCAGAGTTGGGTTACTAACTCGTCGGTGCGCCAGAGACCGGCCGACATCGATGGTAACCGGCATCGCGATCTGATGCTGAGCTTCACCGCCGATTCTTATGCCTATTCTTACGTTTCCAACACCGGGTCTTGGCAGACGCACACCACTTTCCGAGTTTACGATCTCGCAACCAAGGCGATGCGGTGGCAGACACCCGATATCGTGTCAACGTACCGGTCTGACTTGCCTACCGTTGTAGAGTCTTTCGACCTCAACAACGTCGATAAGAGAGTTGGTTTGGATCTCGTCTGCCAGTATCGGAACTCGAGCGGAAATCCTGTGATTCAAGTCTATAACGGCCGCCAGGCGGGAGCGATCGCCTTGCCTCGTGTCACCAAAGTGTATGGGCTTGGCGACACGCTGCCCGTGTCTCCGGTTTACGTGGACGTCAACAACGACGGCGTGAACGAAATCGTCACTGGGGTCAACCAAACGGTGGAGGCAATCAACGGTTCGAACGGCGCTGTGGTCAAAACCATTGCGCTGGGGATGCCTGGCTATGACATTTACGCACCTTGCGTTAATGCCCGTTCTGTCACTCCGGCCGCGCAGAATAGTTTCGCCTCCAGGAATGTCCTGAGCGATTTCAACGGGGATGGGAAACCGGACCTGGTTGTCCAATTCTATGCGAATGCCAACCTCGACGATCATTATTCGAGTGCTCTGAACGCAGTCCGCAGTTTCGATTACGCAACCAAGCATGTGAATTGGCAAGCGGAATTGCCTGTGGGTGATGTCTCTGTGCAGACCTGCTTCGCGGACAAGGATCCTCAGCAGGAGCTTGCGGTCTTTGTCTCGAACTTCCCGCTCTCACCGTACTATCCGAACGTGCCGATTGCGAAGTTCAACACTGTGGCGGTGTATGACGGAAAGGCGCCGTAACAGAGTCTGAGAACCAGATCGCAAGAGTTCGCATCAGAATCGCCCCAGCGCGCGATTCCATAAACCCAGCCCGATGGGCAACCCCACGGGCTGGGGATTGAACGAGAGCGCCCCCGGCCTGAGAAGCTGCGATTTCAAGAACGACTGCGAACGGACAGCGCGATCCTACCGAGCGAAAGGCGCGGTTGGCCCTACCCGGCCCTTAAGGCGGGCTTGGGGCTGGCCGCGCCTGCGGTGTTTAAAGCCACATGCGATGGACACAACACTAGCCGACGTTTAAATGGCGGCAGCAGCCAGAAGGGAGAATGTCCCGGGTCACAAGGATGTCAGTAATGGAAGCTCGGGAACTTTCCGTCCGGTTCAGTGGAGCCCCACACGTGCTTTGTCGCGACCGGAACCGCCTACCGCCCTTCGCGGAGGTGCCGGATGTCCTTGGCGGAGATCGCGTAAACGACTTCTTCGGCAATGTTCTTTGCGTGGTCGCCGACGCGTTCCAAATGCCGCACGATGAAGATGAGATTGAGGTAGTCGGCAATGCGGTCGGGTTTCTCCATCATTACCTGGGTGAGCTGTTCGCCGATCTCCACGTTGAGCGCATCGACGTTCTTGTCGCGATGCTTGATCGCCACGGCCAGCTCGGTGTCCCGGTCGCCGAAGGCCCGCAGCACGTCGGTGTACATCCCCATCGCTTCGGTAAACATCGGCTGAAGCGAATGCACTTCTTGCAGCTCCGGGCTTCGGTTTAGCAGCCGCGCCTTCTTGGCGATGTTCTTGGCCTGATCGGCAATCCGCTCCAGATTATTGTTGAGTTTCATGGCCGCGACCACCTCGCGCAAATCCGACGCCACCGGTTGGAACCTTCGCAACAGTTCGATGCCGTCGCGGTCGATCTGCTTTTCGAGCGTGTCGATCTCCTCGTCATCGGCGATGGCGACGCTGCACAGATCGTCGTTGCGCGTAAACAACCCTGTCATCGCATTGCGCAGGTTTCGCTCAACCAGGCTCGCCATCATGAGCAGATCGTCTTCCAGGGAGGCCAGAGCGGTGTTGAAGGTTCCAAGGATGTGTTTTCCGGATTCGGGCATATTTTTGTTATTCTCGCATTATTTTTCGGGATTTCCAGCGTGCATCCGCCAGATTTTCATCCAAAACGTCCGGTGACGTAATCCTCGGTCTGTTTTTCCCTGGGCGCGGTGAATACCCGGGTGGTTGTGTCGAACTCAATCAGCTTGCCGAGATAGAAGAACGCCGTCATGTCCGAAACGCGGCTGGCTTGCTGCATATTATGGGTGACGATGATGATCGTGTAATCCTTGCACAGTTCGTGGATGAGATCCTCGATTTTGGAAGTGGCCAGCGGATCGAGCGCCGACGCAGGTTCGTCCATCAGCAACACTTCGGGCTCGGTGGCGATGGCGCGCGCGATGCACAGCCTCTGTTGCTGGCCGCCTGAGAGGCTTAGCCCGGGTTTCTTGAGATCGTCCTTCACTTCATCCCAGAGGGCGGCCATCTTCAGGGCCGTCTCCGTGCGCTCCCCCAGAAAGGCGCGGTCGCGCACACCGTTCAAGCGCAGTCCGACCGTGACGTTTTCCTGAATGGACATGGTTGGGAACGGATTCGACTTCTGGAAGACCATCCCGATGCGCCTTCGGATAACTGTCGGATCGATTCGCGGCGCATACAGGTTTTCTCCGAAGAACCGGATGGTTCCGTCCATGCGCGCCTGCGGCACCAGCTCGTGCATGCGGTTGAGACAACGCAGGAAGGTCGATTTGCCGCATCCGCTCGGGCCGATGATTGCCGTGATTTTCTTTGCGGGCACCGAAAGCGACACCTCATTGAGAGCCTGCTTTTTCCCGTACCAGACGCTGAGGTCTTTGACTTCAAAAGCGACTTGTTCGGGTGGAGCGGGAAGAGGTTCCCGCTCCGGCGCGCTGGTGGATGGCGAGATGGGCATGGTCGAAGGTGGATTGTTCATAGTCAATGGCCGACACCCGTCGGGCGGATGCGGGTGGAGATGCGCACGAGGACGTTGACGAGAAACGTGAAGCCAAGCAGGACCAGCGCGCCCGCCCACGCCTGGCGGTGCCAGTCGTCATAGGGCGAAATCGCGTAACTGAAAATTTGCAGCGGCAACGCGGCGATCGGCTGGGAAAGGTCGTGGTTCCAAAACTGGTTGCCGAACGCGGTGAAGAGTAGCGGCGCGGTTTCTCCGACGACACGCGCCATGGCCAGCAGAATCCCGGTGACGATCCCCTTGAGCGCCGTCTTCATCACGATATGCACGATCGTTTTCCAGCGGACGATGCCCAGCGCCAGTGCCGCTTCCCGGTAACTCTGCGGCACCAGCACCAGCACTTCTTCCGTGGTCCGCATAATCAACGGCACCATGAGCACCCCGAGAGCGATCCCGCCGGCGTAGGCGGAGAAGCCTTTCATCGGTTCCACGAACAATCCGTAAACCACGACTCCCCAAATAATGGAGGGGACGCCGTTGAGGATGTCCCCGAAGAAGCGCAGCCACCAGGCCACCCGACGCGAGCCGAATTCGGCAAGATAAACCCCGCCCAGCACGCCGACAGGCACCCCGATGACCGAAGCCAGCCCCAGCAATATCAGCGAACCGACCATGGCGTTGGCCATGCCGCCTCCCAACTCGCCCACCGGCGCCGGCAGATGCGTGAAGAACGCCCAATTCACCGAACTGGCGCCCATCTTAACTAGATGGAAAAAGACCAGGCCCAGCGGCGCGATGACGAGCACGGCGCAAAGAAAGGCAAGGCCGCTGGCTGCCGCGCTCTTGGTCTTGCGCCAGCGCCGGTGCGTGTCAGTGGGGAATTTCCTCAGGGCTGTCATGCGTGTTCGCCTTCCGCAAAGGTTTTCAACAAAAGCTGCGCAAGCAGGTTAACCGCAATCGTCACCAGGAACAACACCAGCCCGATCGCAAACAACGCCTGCAAATACATGTCCGTGGTCGCTTCGGCAAACTCGTTGGCGATCACGCTCGCGAGCGTATAGCCCGGCGCAAGCAGCGACGCCGAAATCTCGGGCCGGTTTCCGATCACCATGGTGACCGCCATCGTTTCCCCCAGCGCCCGTCCCAGCCCGAGAATCGCCGCGCCAAACAGGCCGCGCCGCGCATAGCTGAGAACAGCGATGCGCGTTACCTCCCAGCGGGTCGCTCCCAGCCCGTACGCCGCTTCCCGCTGGAGATCGGGGACCGAACTCAGGATTTCACGCGAGATGGAAGTGATGATCGGCAGGATCATGATCGCCACAATAATACCGCCCGCCAGCATGCTGACGCCGTAGATCGGTCCGGAAAACAAGGGCGTCCACCCGAATGCCGACTGCAAGAGCGGGAAGAGGTGAACCCGGAGCCACGGCACCATCACAAAAATCCCCCACAAGCCGAGAATGACGCTCGGAATCGCCGCCAGCATTTCGACGAGGGAGACGATCGGGGCGCGGATCCAGAGCGGGGCGAGTTCCGTCAGGAACACCGCCGTGGCGATGCTCAGCGGGACGGCGATCAGCAGGGCGATTGCCGACGAGACGAGCGTTCCATAGATGAACGGCAATGCACCGAACTGTTCGGTCACCGGGTCCCAGTCGGAGCGAATGAAGAAGTTCAACCCAAACTTGCCGATGGCGAGCCGGGAATGGGTCCACAACTCAACGCCCACCCCGACGATGAGAAACACCACGGAGAACGCCATGATCAGAGTGATCCATTCGAAGGCTTGGTCTCCGAAGCGCGAGAACGGCGCCAGGCTGACGGAGGACCGCCGGGCAGCGGGCAAGGCGTGTCCGTCGTCGGGCGGATTGGCGCTTTGAGGTGCTGTGAAGTTCATTCTATCAAGCTTTCCAGAAAAGGTTCAGATTGCTCTGGCCGTCTAAACTGAAGAGTTCACAAAGCGTGCGGATGGCGATCTCCGGGGAGCGCACGCGTCTCGCGTGCTGGTCGCGGGGAGCGCGGGCATCCTGCCCGCCCGTGTCGGCATCGTGCCGGCGCGAACAGACGGCTACCGAAACGCTTGCGACCGTCAAGGGTAAGTCGAGCCGAAAACATGACACTTGATGCGAGGCGCTCTCCAGATGTCGCCGGCAGGATGCCCGCGCTCCCCCCAACAACGAAGCACGCTTGTGAGCGGGACGAACGTCCGAAGTTCGCGGCGGCGGGACGCCGACGCCAGCACGCGAGACGCGTGCGCTCCCCGGATGTCGCCGGCAGGATGCCGACGACTGCGGGCAAGATGCCCGCGCTCCCCCCAACAACGAAGCACGCTTGTGAGCGGGACGAACGTCCGAAGTTCGCGGCGGCGGGACGCCGACGCCAGCACGCGAGACGCGTGCGCTCCCCGGAACTCGCATCCGCGCGTTTTCTCTGGTTTGTGAGTCTTTTGGCTTAACCATGGCGTGACGCTATTTTGGAAAGCTCAGTAGAATCATTCCGGAATTCCAGTTACTTTATTTCCCCCACGCGCTCCAGGACCCTCTTTTGCACGTTCTCGGGCAAAGGAGCGTAATCCAGCGACTTTGCCATGGCTTCCCCCTTCGTCAGCGCCCATTTGAGAAACTCCACGACCTTTTTCCCCTTGGCGGGGTCCCTTTGTTTTTCATCGACCAGGAGCCAGGTCGCCCCGGCGATGGGGTAAGCGTCCTTTCCCGGAGCATTCGTCATCGTGAACCGGAAATCATCGGGGATCTTTGCCGTGGCCATCGCCGCGGTTACGCTCTCGGGAGAAGCTTTCACCACGTTCCCAGCGGCGTTCTTCAAATCCGCAAATGGCATCTTGTTCTGGAGGGCGTAGGCCAGCTCGACGTAGCCGATCGACCCCGGTGTCTGTATCACCTGTCCGGCGACTCCCTCGTTCCCCTTGGCTCCAAGCCCCACGGGCCAGCGCACCGAGGTGTTGGAGCCGACCTTGCCCTTCCATTCCGGGCTGACTTCGCTCAAGTAGGTGGTGAAAATGAAACTGGTTCCGCTGCCGTCGGACCGATGCACCACGACGATCGCTGTGTCCGGCAGGGAAACCCCGGGGTTGAGCTTCGCAACCGCAGCGTCGTTCCATTTCATAATCTTGCCCGTGTACACTCCGGCGATTGTCTCACCGTCGAGTTTCAGCGGCGTGTCGGATGAAAGGCCCGGGAGGTGGTAGGCGAGCACCACGGCGCCCGCAACGGTCGGGATGTGCAGGATTTTCCCCGTCGCCCTGGCCAGGTTCGCGTCGCTCATCGGAGCATCCGACGCCCCGAAATCGACCGTTTGTGCCAGCAGTTGTTTCTGACCGCCTCCGGAGCCGATCGGCTGGTAATTGAAGCGTACCGATGGATCGAGCTTCGCGTAAGCCGAAAACCATTTTGAATAGAGCGGGTAGGGGAACGTGGCTCCCGCGCCATTAATGGTCATTTGCGCGTGGAGCGTCGCCGCGGGCATCCCAAAGACTGCGAGTGCCAACGCGACTCCGAGAGTTCTTGCGATTTTCATGCCCTCCTGAATCGTTCACGGGCATCGAGCGGCTGTCGCCGTCCGGAAATGTCACGGATTTGTCACAAAGCATATTCAATCGTCGAAAAAATTGCCGTTTGCCCCCGGCCCGGCTACGTCCTAACATCCCTGTGCGTGACAAACCCAGCACCGCCTCCACCCATCTTTCCTGTGCAGCAGCGCTGGTTCAGACTCCGGAAATTTCTAGTCCGGGGATTCTGGAGCGCTGTCTGCCTGACGGTCGCCGTTGTACTGTGGCTGCTCTGGTACGTGAGCAACCACGGATTTGCCCGCAAATGGCGCTACGTCCTGGTGCAGGAAATCGCCAAGAGCGGTCTGCCGGTGACCATCGAACGGCTCACGCTCAATCCATTACGAGGACTGGCCGCGAAAAACGTCCGGGTCATGGATGCGCGGGTTCACGGGCGCACGCTGGCGGTTATTGACGAGATCGTGCTGGACATCGACTACTCCCACCTGGTCCACCACGAACCGTTCATTAACGCGATCGACCTGTGCGATGCCTCCGTTTCGCTTCCGCTGAAGCCCGGCGAACCCGACTGCGAACGCATCGATGTCACCGGACTGAAAGCGCGCATTCTGCTCCCGCCGCACCGGATCGACGTTGCCCAGGCGGAAGCTGACATTCACGGCCTGCACGTCACTGCCAGCGGGCGGTTGATGAATCCGGAAGGGTTTATGGCGCGCCGGGAACAACCCGCGCAAACGCAAAGTCCCGGCTTCGATCTCTACCAGGCCATTAAAGCGCTCGACCGCTTGAAGTTCACCGGCGGGAAGCCCGTGCTCGATCTTCATTTTGAGGGCGACTTGGAGCAGCCTGCCAAACTCTTCGCCAAGGCGACGTTTCGCTCGAACAAGTTCACCGCGCGCGGAAAATACACCGTCAACTCCGTCACCATCGGCGCCGTTTACTCGGACGGCCTGATCCGGCTTGAGCAATGCTCGCTCGGTGACGCATGCGGCGTGCTCGACGGTTCCGGCGTGTTCGACCTGACTACCGGTGAAGGCGCCTTCCACGTTCGCTCGAATGTAAACCTGCCCGAATTCGCGCGCATCGCGGGCGCGGCTCAAATTCTGGACAATGTCGGCTTCGATTCCCCGCCGCTTCTGGAATTGGACGGCTCGGTCGATTGGCGCACGGGCCAGCCTTTCCGCGGCAAATTGCTGGGGCATATCGTCACAAACCGTTTTCGCGTCGGCTCCAACGCATTCCAGGGCGGCGCGTGCGATTTCTCGTGGGACGGCCAGCGCTGGTATATCCGCGATGCGCGTATCCAACACCAGTCCGGAGAATTGAACATCAGCGCAGTGCGAACGCCGGAGGATTTCCGGTTCTCGCTCGACAGCGCAATGAGCCCGAAGCTCTTTCTACCCTTGCTGCCGCCGGACGCCCGCGAGAAGTTATCCGCCATCCAGTTTCAAAGCGCCCCGCGCTTTCATGTCGAAGGCCAGGGCCCGTCGCTTTCCGCCGACTCCTTGGATATCCACGGTCATCTCTCCCTGGGCGCGACGCATTACCGGGGCATCGGCATCGATTCGGTCACCCTGAACTTCGGTCTCAAGGACGGTGTTCTGGCGATCCGGGATTTGCGCATCCAACGACCCGAGGGAACCGGCGCCGGCGCGCTGACGTACGACCTGAAGACCGACCGGCTGCAATTGGACCACGTCCGCACCACGCTGGTGCCCACGGATGTCGCCTCAACCTTCGACCGGGACTTGAGCCGGAACCTGGCGCCCTACCGATTCAAGCGGCGCCCCGACCTGCTGCTCGATGGCTCGATCGATTGCCGCAAGGGCCACATGGAAAATAACCGCCTCAAAATCGAAGTCGATGGCGCCGCGGGAATGGATTACACGCTGATTCATCGCAATCTCTCGGTGTCAAAAGTCACCGCGAACCTGTCGATTGTCGGCGAACACCTGAAGATCAGCAGCCTCGAAGGATCGGTGCTCGGGGGCAAGGTGCGCGCGGATATGGACTTCAACCTGCGCAAGAGCAAAGGGGATTACTCCGTCGCCTTGCGCATGGAAAACATCGATTTTCCAAGCCTCACCAAGCTCTACCTCGACTATGACGCGTCGAAGGGCAGGCTGACGGGTTCGTTCGATTTCACCGGCAAGCACGATCTCGCGCGGGAAATCAAAGGCAAGGGGCGGCTCGTTGTCGAAAACGGGAACGTGTTTGCAATCCCACTATTTGGCCCGCTCTCCGGGGTTATCGCCAACGTGGGGTACGAAAACGCTCACAAGGGAACCTGCACGTTTACCCTGCGCGACGGGGTCGTGGCCACCGACGACCTCAACGTATCGAGCAAACTCTTTTCCATGCTCGGCAGAGGCAAGATTTACGTTCTGGACGACAAAATCGACTTTTCCGTCCGCCTGGCTGCCGAAGGGGCCGCTGGGGTGTTGTTCTCACCGTTCGGCAAGTTGCTCGAATACACCGCCGACAACACGCTTTCGAACCCGAACTGGCACCCCAAACGCCTGCCCAAAGCCCTCTTCGCTCCGCGCCAGGAACCGTCCCCCCCGCCGGTCGCTGCGCCGGAACAGCCTCGATCTTCCTCGCGCGGGCGGTAAGAGTTTCTCAGTTCTTCTTGGCAAGAATCACGCATCGGGTTCGTAGAAAGTCGATTTGCTTCGGATAAACCCAGGCAAGATCGGCCGGTGTCGACTGGTCGTAAACCACTCTGTATGGAAACTTCCCCGCGAACAGGTCTGCGAAAAAAGACTGAACTGTGTCGCTTGGGACTTTATAATCGCTGGCGTCGACGGTAACGATATCCGGGTTGCGCTCGCGTAGCGCAGCGGCTGTGAAAAACGATTCGTCGGAATTTCCTTCGTGCGAGGCAACCAAACCGTCGACCCATCTGTTCTTTGAGAAGACTTTCGAGAATAATTGCGTTCTCCCATTGCAGTGGGGCAGGCGGAGGTCGATGGCGTCGGCTTTCACGGGCAGCATCGGACGCTTGTCCATTGCAAAAATCTCAGCGATTCCCAGCGCCTCGTTCTTATGCCAGTGAGGGCTGCCGGCGCTCGATTCGATTCGGCAGCCTGGATGCACGTGTGCGTCCATCCAATCCAACGCGGGGAGACGGGGGTCCGCGTTGAAGCGTGAGCCGACGAGGTAACTGCAAACGCAACTATACAGGAGCACGGGAGTCAACAATATTCCAAAACCTCGTTGAAACTTCTCTCCGATTAGCGCTAACGCGGGTCCGGTCATGAGCAGAAAAAATGGGATGCATGGAAGCACAAAGCGCGTCTCAATGCGGGGAAACGCGCCGATTTTGGCAAAGTAGAGACAGAAGACGCTCGAGGCCATGAGGAAACCGGCGGTGTTGGTCTCAAACCATGATCGGCGCCACAGTATGATAATCAGCGAGGCGCTTGCAAGGAGCACTAGCAGCGTAGCGCCCGGGATCCCCAGAATCTCCGGAAATTGGCCACAAAACTTCAGGTAACCGAGACCCTCCGCCTGCCCATCGTAGCGCGGCGTGACTATACTGGCGTACATAAAATCAGCGAGGAACTTGCGGAAATCGAGAAGCATATACGGGTCGAGCGCCACCATGGAAACAGGAACCATGGCCAGGCTGGCGATAAGCTTCTTGGAAAAGACCCGGGACTGCCATGTCCGATTGTGGTGGGAGAGAATATGACCTGTGACCAATGCAATTCCCACTGCAAGACCGTTGTACTTGATATTAAAGGCAGCGCCGATCGCAAACCCAGCCATGAGGTAATGCCTGAGCCGTCCGGAAATCTGCGCGCGCAAAGAAAGGAACATGGCCAGCATCATCCCGAAGAGAAGCGGGGAATCCACGGAGAGAAAGTGATTGTATTCGATGAGGCCTGCACTGCATCCAAAAAATAACGCGACGACTCTGGCTGCGAACCTGCCATAACACGTTAGACAATAGTGGTATGCAAGGGTCAATGTAATACAGTAGAGAAAAATAACAAAGGCGCGGGAGAGATAAAGTCGGATGGTGTTGAATGGCACCTTGCGAGCGGCACTTTCTCCGAGCGTTGCTGTGACCGCGTCCTGCACGAAATCGACCGGGATGATCACCGCGCAACGGTTCAAATAGGTATAGCCCGGAGGGCGTCCAAAGTCCGAAGGCTCGGCGAATAATTGTATGTAACGAAGCCCCATTTCGTCTCGATTCCAGCATTCGAAACGCCCCCAACCCACGCCATGAATACTGAACACGACGGCAAACGCCAGCGCCAAAAGCAGCATCGGGTCCGGCTTGCGGTTTGCAAAGATCGCAAGAAGGGTTCCTTTGCCGCCGGCCATCCTGGCATCTGAGGCGGAAAACAAGCGTTCCTTGAGCAGCAAAATCGCCGGCCAGAGCGATACAAGGACGGTAAGGTCTCTTTTTAAATCCCAAACACCAAAAACCAGATGATTTGTTCGAACAACGTGAATTGCCAGGAAAGCGGCAATAGCAGTGAACCGCTCCTGTCTGCCAATGGCTTTTCGATAGAGATTTGCGATGTCGATCTGGAATCTGCGTTTGGCATATAGGATGAACGGCCACACGCAAACTAGGATTAACAGATCCTCCAGATAATCGACACCCCGAAAATGAGGAGTGAACGTGCGCAGCAGATGAATGCTAAGAAATGCGACTAGCGCTGTGAGGCGCTCTCTGCCAAGGACCGCTTGCCGGTAATCGCTGGCGAGTTGGGCGAAATTTGTCATCCTGCGATCGTAAGTTTTCAAGAGGTTGCGTCAAGGCGAAAAGACCAGACGAAAAGGCCGGCGGAACGAGAAAGCATAAAACCCCGGCCCTGAACCCGCCTGCGTTCAGTCTTCAGGGCGCAGTTCGACCTTTGCCGAGACTTCTGTGGGCTGGGGTGGCTGGAGCGTGGGCGGGCATCCCAACTGCCAGGCGAGATCCGCTTCTTTGGTGACCAGGGAGGGATAGCCGGGGATGCCCTGCCGGACGCTAACCCATGCCATGTGAACCTCTAAGTTGTGGAGCCTCACCAACTCCGCCTTCAGGTCGCCCAGCAGTCGCTGGCGCAACTTGTCCGCGTTGGTGGCGTTCCACGGCATGAGGTCGATCCGCTTCTTCAGGTTATAGGTAAGCCGCGCCTGTTTTTCCACGTCCTCCGCCGCCGCCTGGATTTCTTCAGGCAGCGTGTTGGAGGGCGCGCGTGTGCTCGCGGCATCGTACCAAAAGAAGGTTCCGCTGATTCGGGCCACCTGCCAGCCGTCATCGCGACGATGATAAGTCAACGGCTGCGGGGGGATCCGTCCGGAGAAAGCGTCGTTGGGCGTTCCGGCGCTCACGTTGACCGAACCGCCGGTGAGCGGACTCACGCCCGCGGAAAATGGCGTGCCGTCGACCCACCGTCCGCTGACGTTCGCCGACTGGCCGGCCGCCAGCAGAATCTGCGCCGGCAACTCCCCCGCGGCGGTGGTCGAACCGCTCACGATCGTCGCCGGACCGCGCTTGGTGAAAATCACTTTTCCCGAACAACTGCCGCTGGTGCGAACAATGTACGAGCCCGATGGGGGCCGAACACGCATTTTTTCCACATCCTCTGCGGAAAAGGAGGCGAACTCCTGGGCGGCAGCCGCTTGCGCCTTTTCCCGTTGGCTCTCCATCTTGTGCCAGTAAATGAGCCATGCGACCCCGGCGCCCACGACGGCGATGCCGATACTGCCAACGATTAGCGCTTTCTTGCGGGTTCTGGGACGCATGCAACAACGAAATGCCGGCGGTCCGACTCGACGGGCCGCTTGGGCTCTGGCGCACTATTTGCCGTTTTCTAGCGGCGCGCAAGTGTTGAATAGAGCTCCGCCGTTTGCCGGGCGATTGCGCGCCAGCTGAACTTCTCCTCGGCGCGCACCCGTCCGGCTTTGCCCATTCTCTGGCGAAGAGACGGGTCGGCCATCAGTTCGTTGACGTTGGCGGCGAGGTCGCGAGCGAATCGGTCCGGATGAAGCGGTTCGAACGGGCTGCAATCCATTTGCTCCAGCGCGACGAGGTAGCCGGTCTCTCCATGGACCACGACTTCTTTGATCCCGCCGACTGCGCTGGCGACGACGGCGGTCTCGCAGGCCATCGCTTCCAGGTTAATGATCCCGAACGGCTCGTAAATGGACGGGCAACAAAAGACGGCGGCGTGCGAATAAAGTTCGTAGACGGTCGGTTTATCCACCATCGCCTGAATCCAGATGACACCGGGCCGGTGAGCCGCTTCGACCGCGGCCTTCATTTCGGCGGCGATTTCAGGCGTGTCCGGCGCTCCGGCGCAAAGCACCACCTGAAACGCAGGGTTCATGTATTTGATGGCGTTGACCAGGTGAACGATCCCCTTCTGCCGGGTAATGCGCCCCACGAAGAGCACGTAGGGCGTCTCCGGGTGGATGCCATAGCGCACGAGGGCGTCGGTGGTTTCGATTTTCCGGTACTCGTCCGGGTCGATCCCGTTGTGGATAATGTGAATCTTTTCCTCGTCCACGTCGAAAAGCCGCAAAACGTCGATCTTGGTCTCCTTGGAAACGGCCACAATGGCGTCGGCCATTTCGATGGCGGTCTTTTCCACCCAGAGAGAGAAATCGTACCCGCCGGCGAGTTGCTCGCGCTTCCAGGGACGAAGAGGTTCGAGCGAATGGACGGTGACAACCAACGGAATGCCGTAGTTGAGCTTGGCCATGATGCCCCCGAGATGAGTGTACCAGGTGTGGCAATGCACCACGTCGGCGTCGATGTTCGCCGAGTTGAAGGCAGTACAGCGTTCGACCGCGCTGAACACAGACTGGAGCGGTTTGGGACAGGTATACCCCGCCGTGTCCGCCGGAAAACCGCGCACCCGCAGGCGGTCGCGCGTGTCGTCCTGCCGCCCGAAGGCACGCACTTCGACGTCGATCAGTTTGGATAATTCGCGGCTGATGTAGTCCACATGCACGCCCGCGCCACCGTAAACGTTGGGCGGGTACTCGTTGGTCAGGAGAAGAGCTTTCATAAAATGGTGGTTGGCGAGCCGACTGGCGTCCGGGCCGCGATGCGGCTCCGTAACCATGTCGGACTAAAATCAAATTCGAAGGAGTTTAGGATGGATTACGAATCACTACAAGACTTGTACGTGCGCGAGTTGAAGGATCTACACAGCGCCGAGAAACAGATATTGAGGGTTTTGCCGAAAATGATCAAGCACACTTCGGCGCCGCAGTTGCGCGAGGCGCTCGAACACCACCGGGAGGAAACCAAAATGCAATGCGAACGGGTCGAACAAATTCTTGAACGGCTCGGAAAAACAACGCGCGGGATCAAATGCCGCGGGATGGAGGGTATCCTCGAAGAGGCTGAGGATTGGCTGGCCGAAGATGCCAACTCGGCGGTGATGGATGCCGGACTGATTTCGATGCTTCAACGGGTGGAACACTACGAGATTGCCGGATACGGCAGCGCCCGCACCTTCGCTACCCTGCTGGGCCACAAGGAAGACGAACAACTCTTGAGCCAGACTCTGGACGAAGAAGGCGGCGCGGACAAGAAGCTGACCGCCGTGGCCGAACAGATTAACTCGGAGGCCAGACAGGAACAGGCAGTGCATTAAAATTCGCTTTGCGATAGATGTGGTAAGGCCGTAACACTGGCGCCTCCCTATCCGTTTCGATCGGGCGACTTCGGACTAACCTCGCGCGGGATTGCGTTGGGAGTATCCACTCTCCCTCGCACTCTTTTGGTGAGCTTGCCCGTCGCCCGAATTCGCGTAGCCTGTCTCGCCAATGACCCCGCCGTCCTCCAGAGAACGTCCGCAGTCGCATCGCGGTTTTCCGTGGGCTTTCCGTGCCGCGGCGCTTTTTCTTCCGCTGTGGTGGACGAACATCGGGGTGCTGCATGCCGCCACCGACGCACGCATTGTCGAGCGCTACCGTCAGATGATCGCGGCCAATCCGGCTGACGAATCCGCTCTCGACCGGCTCTGGAAGATCGCGCGGCAGGACGGGTTTGCCGACGATTTGCTCGCTCAGTACGGCAGGCCGGCGGCGAAAGACGATTTCGCCCGGCAACTTATCCTCGCCGGGTTGTTGCACCGCGCTGGGCGGGATGACGAATCGCGCCAGGCATTTTCGCGCGCGGCAAAGCTCGATCCCAAGAGCCCTCTGCCGCACCTGATGCCGGCCCGGTTTCTTCCAGCCCCGGAAGCGGCCGCGGAACTGGAAAAGGTCATCGCGCTCGTGGAAAAAGCGGGCGTCCAGGGTCCCAAGGACGCCCCCGCTCTCCCCAACCTGCTTCAGCAGTTGGCCGAGACCAGAGTTGCCGCCGGCGAGCCGGAAAAGGCTGCCGAAGCTTGGGAGCGCGCGGTCAAGCTGGAACCCGACTCTCTCGAACCGCGCCGGCGGTTGGCCGCGTATTACCTCGAAAAAGGGGATGGCGTATCCGCCGCGGCGCATCTTGCCTGGCTCGAAAGGCACGGGGATATCCCCACTCGCGTAAACGCGCTGCGCAGTCTCGCCCGGTTGCATCAGGCTTCGGGTGCGTTCGATCCGGCGCTGGAGGCTCTCGGCAAAGCGCTGGCTCTCACTTCGGCGGACAACTGGCTGCGGGCCGAACTGGTCGCTGAAACGATTCGCGTCAGCAGGCGCGCCAATCGCCTTCCCCAGCTCGAAACCCGTTGGAAGAAAGATGCGGAGGCCAACTCCCACGCGCCCGGTCCCTGGCTGCAATTGGCGGATCTGTACAACCAGCAGGGCAATTCCGCGGGCGAACGCGCCGCGCTTGAAAAAGCGATCGCGCTGATTCCCGGGGATTCCGCACTGCGGATTCGGCTGGGGCGGCTGCTGGTGCGCATGGACGATCTGCCCGCCGCGGCGGTCCAGCTAGACGCGGCTCTGGCCGCCGCGACGACGACGGGACGCGCGAACGCCGATCTCGTCTTCGAACGCGCGGAACTGGACATCCGGCGCGGCGACCCCGGCGCGGCGCGCACCCGCATCGACGCCCTGCCGTCGCCCGCCGCCAACGATCCGCTGGCCGGACGCATCGTCGAGTTCTTCCGGCGCAACCGGATGTTCGACGCGATCGAGCAGCGCCTGCGCAAACCGGGCGCCGACCCGCCGGCGCTCGCCGACTTTCTCTTTGCGCAAAACCGCCGCGAGGAAGCGCGAGCGGCGCTGCGCAAGCTCATCCGCAGCGAAGACCCGCCAAAGACGCAAGCCGAGGCGCACGAGCACGTCGCCGAGTTGCTCAAGCAAGCGGGCGAGACGGTCGCCGCGCTGGCGGAACTGCGTGAAGCCGCCCGCTTGCAGCCGGACATTCGCCGCATCCAACTCGTCCTGGGAGACGCCATTCTCGCCGCGGGCGAACCGAAGCTCGCGCCGGGAACCGCCGGCAAGTCGGCACGCGAGGCCTATGAAAAGGCGGTGGCATTGAGTCGCACCGAAGAGGATCGTACTGAAGCGGATCAACGCATATTCCGAAGCTTCGAGCGCGAAACGCCGGTTCCGGTGGATCTGTCCGGTTCCACTTCCGAAGCGCCTGGCGTGACGGCTGAACTGGCAGCCGTTCCCGACGATGGCGCTCCCGCTTCCAGCACCAATCGAGCGCTGGCCGCGTTTATCGAAACCCTCGAAGCGCGGGCGATGAAATCGAGCGGACCGGACGGAGCGTCGGCGTGGCTGCGCTTGGCGCGCTGGCAATTCTGGAACCACGATCCGGAGACAGCTCAAGCGGCGGCCAGGGAGGCGGTGGCGCTTGCGCCGACTTTGCCGGCCCCCCATGAATTGGCGGTCACCATCGACCTGGCGACGGGCGACCGCAACGGCGCCATCGGCCAGCTTCGCCAGCTTGCGCAGGCCATGCCGGAGCGCAAGGACCGTTACCTGCGCCAGATCGCGCATATCCAGATGCAGATGGGCCGGCGCGCCGAGGCGCTCAAGATTCTTGAGGAGATCGCCATGGGGCAGAACCCGGAGGCGCTGGCGGAACTGGCCGACGCCCAGCAACAGGCCGGACGCTGGAACGACGCGCTTGCCGCATGGGAACGGCTCTACGCCACCGCGAAGAAAGAACGCCGGCACCAATACCTTTCCCAGCTCGTACATGCCATGGAGCACCAGCAACTCCATCAGCGCGCCGCCGAAATCGTCTGGAAGGAGTTTACGGAGGATGCCGGCGCGCCGGCGCGCCCCGAAGTCTTGCGAACCCTCATCGCCCATTGCCGCGATCACGGGTTGACGAAGTGGCTTCTCGAGAAACTGCAAACGCGCGCGGCGCTATCCGGCGATTCCACTGATGCGCTCGCGTTGGCCGAGGCTCTCAAGGCCGACGGACGGTTCGCCGAGGCAGGCCGGCAACTGGAGGGCGCCGCCCGGTCCGCTCCCGACCCGGCAAGCGCGGAAGCGGACCTGGTGCGCGAAGCCGAAGGCCGCCGCGACTTCATCGAGGCGGCGGCGCATCAGCGGCTCCGGCTTAACATGATTGAAGCACCCCCAGTAGCCGAGTGGGAAAAACTGGCGCTTCTTCATGAGCAGGCGCTCGATTATCCCGGCGCGGATTCGGTGCGCGACGACATCGTGCGGCGATTCCCGCGGGACTCCGACGCCCTGCTCGCCTGCGCGCGGCACTTCGTCAAATGGGGCCGCGCGGATCGCGCCATTGAAATTGTGCGCGCCGTTCGCGGGTTCGATCCGGTCAACGTCCGGGCCGCCGCGGCGTTGAACCGACTGCTCTCCGGCGTGAGCCCGGCAACCGATGCGATCCAGAAGGAGGCGACCGAGGCCGCCGAAACGGTTCTGGCAAAAACACCGGGTGGGATTGCGTCAGACAGCATCATACTGCCGCCGATGCCGGCTCCGTCCGCTTCGCGCGTTCAGGCGTATCTCGCCACGTTCGCCGCCGCCGGGGATGGTGTCGGCGGAACGGTGTCGCTTTTCGACGAGCACGCTGCGGGCGACTCCGAACGCGAATGGCGCCTGGAAGCAATCCGACGCCTCGCCGGGCGTCTGGACGAGGGGGAAGCGCCGATTTCAGAGACCACCGAACGGGATGCCGGTGGGACCGGGATGGAAGCCCGATACTGTTCGGATAAGCAGCGGTTTCGAAATCTGGTGGGGCTTTGTTGGTCGCGCCAGCGTCTTGGAGTGCGGCAGTCCTGTGCCGCCTTCGGATGCCGAACCACCGCTCCTTCACCGCAAAGCATGCTTGCCGCGACCAGCCAAGGCACTCTTTTTCTCATGGCAGACCCGGATACCCCATGGCCGCATACCGGCGGGAAAATCAATAGCGAAAGAATGGTGAGCGCCTGCCTGGGACTTGGCGGACAGGCGAGCAGGAAAGCAACCCGGGAAACCGACGCGCCATTCCAAGGCGGCACAGGACTGCCGCACTCCAAGACGCTGGCGCGTTTCTCGGAACTCCCAACGCAATCTCATGCCGGTCTCCTCCAATATTGCTATCCGAACAGTATTGGAATGGAAGCCCGCGCTCTCCTTCGGATCGCAGCCGTAACCACGGGGGGAGCGCGGGCTTCCAGCCCGCGTCAGCCGCCATCCTGCCCGCGCTCGGAGTCGCGCCAGCGCTGGATCGTTCAATGGCAGGACGCGCCCGCGGCATCCGAAAGGCTTTGGGCGCTGTACTATTGTGGTGCGCGGCGTGAAGCGTTCGCGTTTCTGGCCAGCCTGGCCGCGCGCTCTCCGGCCAACGCCAACCGGCGGTTTGCGCTCGTCTGGTGCGCGCTCCGCTCGGGCGCGTGGAAAGAGTTGGGAGACTGGCTCTGGCGCCCCGAACGCACGCCGGAAGATCACGAGACCTTTCTCGCCGCGCTGGGCGAATGGTGCGGGATGGGCGCCGAAGGGCAGATTGACTCCGATCTCCCGCAAGCCCGGCAAGACGCGGATTCGCTCGATCTCCTGTTCGCCAAAGCCGCGCCCGCCCAGCTTTGGCCGTGCGCGAGGGTGTTCGCCAACCACCATCGGTATTCGCAGGCGATCGCGCTGGGCCGGCGCGCCTTTGACCGCCTTCCTGCGCCGCGCGCTGCCGAAGCGCTGGTGCTCGCCCAAACCCTGCTGGCAGGCGGCGACGTTGCCGAAGCGTGCAAGCTGCTGCAAATCGCCGCAAACGAACCGGCGGACTCTCCTGACGCGCCGCCGTATGCCGCATTGCGGGCGCTTTTCCTGCTGGCACCCGAGAAAGAGCGGGCTGCGTGGGTGGAAAAAACGATTGCGGAGATGAACCCGGCATCGCCGGCCCACTCCGCGCTTGCCTCCGCGCTGCTGTGCGCTCTTTCCGGAAACGCCGCAGCCTGCCACTCCGCGCTCGACCGGTTGATCGCCCTGCGCTTTGCTCCCGTTGGCGAGTCGCCGAGCGCGGAGCGGGCTTGGACATTTCTGCTCGCCGCCGGCATGCAGTTGCAGCTTTGGAATTTGAACGACGCCGCGTCTTTCCTTTGGCGGCACGCTACGAACGACGAAGTCGCCGCGCGACTTCAGGGCGAGCGCGCCGCGGCGCTGGCCGGCGAGGCGCGGTTGAGGGGGAACGCCATCGAACTGGCTGGGACAAAACGCAGCGAATCGGCGCAACGGCTCGCCGGCATAGCCGCTCCAATGCCGATCACCGAACTCGTCCGGCTCGCGGGTTATTTGCTGGAGCAGCACTACCCGGCAGTGGCCGTGCGGGTTCTGGTGGAAGCGCAGAAGAGCGACGTCAAAGCGCCTCTGCCACGGTTGCTCGAGGCGTGCGCAGCAAGCGGGGACAAGGCATCCGCGGAAAGCGCGATCGACCGGTGGCTGGCGGTCGCTCCGGAAGATATTCCGTCCGCGCAGGCGGCGCTCGATTTTCTCTGTGTTTTCGACACCGACCGAGCCGCCGAATTTGCCGGGAAAATACTCGCTCAGACGCCGGTCGATCCGCGCATTCTCGAACCGCTCGCCCGTCTCCAGCGCAAGCTCAAGCAATGGGACGCAGCCGAGGACACCATGCGCAAACTGGTCGGCGATCAGCCCGGTAATATCCAGTGGCGTCTCGAATTGGCCGATCTGCACGCCGTCAGCGGTAAACCGAAGGCGGCCCTGGACATTCTCGCCGCCGCGCCCCGCTGTCTGCCCGAACTCAATGCGAAAACCGCCGAGTGCCTCGCAGCGAAGGGCGACCTGGTGGAAGCGCGCATCGCCGCGGCGGAAGTGCTCGCCGAACGGGCCATGCTGCCGGCGGTCGCGGCGGGCGAGAATGTTGACGGCTCTGTTTTCCAGCGGATCGCCACCGCGTTCGACGCCCGCGGGGACAAAGCGGACGCCCTGGCCGTGCTGGCCGCCGCCGTGGAATCCGCGTGCCGGGCCCGCCAGCCGCGCGCCGCATTCATGCTCCAGGGGCAACTGCTGCGGCTGCTCGGTCCCGCCGATCCCGCCAAACCGGAACCCGCCATCGCATCCGTGCCCACCGCTCCCGCCCAGTTGCGCACCCGGTGGCTGACCCAGTGGAAATCGCTTGCAGTCGGGCGGCCCGAATTCCTGTCGGCTTATTACGAACTGACCGCCGACCCGCACTGGCTGTCTCCAGACCAGCGCAAAGCGGAACTGGCCGCCGACTGGGAGGATGGCCGTGGAATGCCCGTGGCCGGCGCGTGGCTGGTCGCGGATATGGTCGAAGGACGCCAGACGTCCGCTCCGGACGCCATCCTGCCGCTCCTGCTCGCCCGCCGCGATGTTCCTGATTCCCTGCTGACCTGGTTGGACGACCGTTGCAAGCGAGCCAACCGATTGGCGACCGGTTTCGAGGTTACCAAGGCGTTGCTGAGGCGTTCGCCGGTCGAACCGGAGTACGTCATCCGGCACGTGCGAAACTTTTCCGAGGAGCATTTTCGCCACAAGGGCGCCCGCAGAGCGGACGCCGAAGCCCTGCTCCGACACGCCGCCCTCTGCTCCGTGTTTACGCCCGATGCCGCCGGGCGGCTCGGTCTCGCCGCGCTCGATTGCGCCACGCCCGTCCTTGCGAGAACTCTGCTGGAATCCGCCGCGCGCGCCGATCCCGCCGCGCAGCAGACCGCGGTATATTTCGCCTGCGTTCGCCTGCTGCTCGACGCCGACGATTGCCGCGGCGCCGAAGAAGTGCTCGCGCATGCCTACCGGAACCCCGCCGCCCGCGCCGCGCAGCCAATCATCGACTACCTCCGCCGTTCCGTCCGCCCACTCGCCGAAGAATTGCGCGATCTGGACCTGCCCGAGGACATCGCCCGCGAAGTGCAGGAACGCCTGCGGAAGTGATTTCGGACTGCACCGCTAAAGCTGAAGGTCTTAGGTCTTCAAAGCCTTCCAGATTTCTTTGCCGTTTGCGAAAGCTCTGGCATAATCATGGCGAAACCTATGACGAACGTCGTCGTGAAGCCCAGGCTTTTCCCACGTTTTTCACGGTTTTGTGTTCCGTCACGCTTGCACCGTAGAAAACGGCTGTGGAAAGCCAGTGTTTCACCTTTTCGTGCGCAGCAAGTGGTTCATTATCAGTGTATTGGGCCTATAGCTCAGCGGTTAGAGCAGGGGACTCATAATCCCTTGGTCCTCGGTTCGAATCCGAGTGGGCCCACACCTCCTGAGTCCTTTGTTTTCAAGGGATTTAGGGGATTTTAGGCGTTGTTTCCCGTGGTTTCTTCCGGGTTGTTTTCTGGAACACGATATTTCCACTTTCTTTCCACTCAAGGCCGGAGTGTTTTCACGACTCATCCCACAATACGAGCGCCAGCGAACACGGATCGTTGATTTGCAACGCGAACGGGCGGCGGGCAGGCTGGCCTGTGCATTTACTTCATCGCAACTATTCCAGTGGCAACCCGCAGTGTGGGCAGTTGGTATGCACCCGGAAAGACTTCAAACGGAGCTTCTTGCCACAGTGGCCACAGGGTCGTTCCTGGCCCTTGGTCATCCAGAATATCTCCTCTGCGAGATAGGCGACACCTAAGCACAGTGCGATGCTCACTCCGGCCTTCCACTTGGGGGAGAGCTCGGGTTCTTCTCGCACCCAGAGCCACGCCACGCCGACCAGCGGGAGAATGACAGAGTACCTCCAAGTGCGGTATTTTGTCCACATAGTCAATCGGCTAAAACGCCACGGCGCGTGAGAAAATTTGGCAAGCGACCGTTTCGAGCAAAAAAGTTAGGAATTGAGCGTGCGTGAGGGGGCTCGGCACGCATTCGAGAGAATAAGTTTGTTTTCTAGTGCTTTTGTAAATGCCTCATAATCCCTTGGTCCTCGGTTCGAATCCGAGTGGGCCCACCATCTCTGAAGAACGGCCGACCGGAGCGGCAGCGAGATCGTCGCAGCCATGGGCTCTGGAGCGGCTGAAGTGCCGCTCTTTCGAACAATGCGGGCTACTTCCGGGGTGCCCTTTTGGTCAACTCGTCCAGGAATGCTTTCGGGCCTCCCTCGACGTAGCCGAGTTCGCCGGACTTACTGCCGTCAGAGGCCAGAACGACGATGGTTGGGTAGCCTTCGATGTGAAATTTCTGCGCCAGTTTATCGTTCTGCGCCTTTTCCGAATCGGGAAGAACCTTGTTCCGTGGGAAATCCACCTTGAGCAGGACGAGATTCTTGTCCGCGTATTCCTTGAACTCAGGCTGAGTGAAGACTTCCCGGTCCAGCTTCTTGCACCAACCGCACCAGTCGGAACCGGTAAAATCCATCAGAAGCTGTTTGTGCTCCGTTTTTGCCTGAAGCAGCGCCTTGTCGTAATCCGTCAGCCATTCCCCAGCCATTGCGCACACAGTGAAGAAGGACACAGCAGCGAACACGAGAGATTTCTTAATCATAACGGCAGTCTAAGGGAAAACCGCTGAAAAGAAAGGGATTTTGCAGCCTTCGAAAGTCAATTTGCAACTTGCGCGAAATCGAGCAAGTTTTCTTGTGACAATCGAGGCCCCAGGATTTGGCTCGGAGGTGGAACCGGTTGCGCGGTTGGCGGCGGGGATGGCGCATGCCGGGTTCCAAAAGTACAACTCGGCGTTTTTCCTGATTTCACGCCGGGCCAAAGCCCGCTTTGAATACCGCGAATGGCAGGCGGTCTTGCGGGATGCCGAAGAACGCATCGGTCTTTATCATCACCACCTCAACCTGGTCGAGGCCGGCGTGCGCCCTCTGCTCGGCGCACGGGTTCACGACTTCTTCCTCTGGGACGACATCCGGACCGCCTACCTGGAGGCGCATCGTGAAAACTACAACGCCGATCTCGCGCTGATCTTTTTCTACTCGGTCATGCGCCGTGTGTTTGTGGAGACAGGAGAGCCGATTGAGTATTCCGATGACGAAATCCGACGCAGTCTGCCTGCCCAGAGCGAGCAGAATCCCAATCGGCCTGTGCGCGTTTATCCGGCGAACCGCCCGGAGGATGTCACGCCGGGGTTGCTGCGTCGGATCGTTCTCGACTTTCGTTTTCATGCGGCGTTTCACGAGCTCGAGCACGACGTGCGGTTGGCCGCTGAAATGCTTCGCCCGGAGTTGCGCCGCGCCCTGGCCGGACGCTCGATCGACCGCATCGAAGTGCTCCAGTCGGCCTTTTACCGGAATAAGGCTGCTTATCTGATGGGACGTGTGGTTTGCGGCAAACGGAGTGTCCCGCTGGTGCTGGTGCTGCTGAATCCGCCGGAGGGCATCGTCATCGACAGCGCCATGAGCAATGACGCGGACCTAAGCAACATCTTTACCTCTGCGCGCTCGAATTTCCACACCGACACCGGCTCCTACCGCGAAGTGCTTGAGTTCCTCGAAAGCATTGCGCCGACCCGTCCAAAGGCGTACATCCAGACCGCCATCGGTTTCATTCACCCGGGCAAGCTTCAGTTGGTCCACGAGTTGCGCCGGCATCTGGCTGGAACGGGCGAGGTCTTTCGAGTTGCCGCCGGCGTGCCGGGAACGGTCATGGTTGTCTTTGCCCTACCGGGGTTCGGATATGTTTTCAAGACGATCCGCGATGTCTCGACGAAGTCGACGTTTCTTGGGCGCTCGCAGGTCATTGCGCAATACTGGCGCGTTCATCGCACCGACCGCGTGGGGCGAATGCTCGACATCATGACCTTCCACAACCTGCGTTTTCGCCGAAAGGAATTTGAGCCATGCCTGTTGAAGGAACTGCTCAAGGAAGCGCCGTCGAGCGTCCGCGAAGAGGCCGATTACGTCATCTTTCGACATCTGTACGCTCAGCGCCAGATTGCGCCGCTCAATGTCTTCCTGGCCGACCCTGCGGTTTCTCAGGAACGAAAGGAAAACGCGGCGGTGGATTACGGGTACGCACTCAAGGACCTGGCCGCCGCCGGGATTTTCGTCGGCGATTACCTCCCCAAGAACTTCGGGGTCAACCGTCAGGGCCGTGTGATGCTCTACGATTACGACGACCTCGACGACCTGGTCCGCTGGCGTTTTCGCAGCATGCCCGATCCGCCGGAGTGGGCGGAAACGCTCCCTTTTGAGGATTGGCTGAGCAAAGGCGAATACGACGTTTTCCCCGAGCACGATTTCCGCATCTTTACCACGCCTGCCCAAGGGGCGGGAGTGTTTCTCAAGCACCATGCCGACCTTCTCGATCCCGCGTTCTGGAACGGGATCAAGCGGGAATTGAATGCTGGCAACGTCCCGGATTTCTACCCGTATCCGCCCGAAAAACGGCTGCGCTCGCGGTGGTAGCCCGAGCCCCGTCGGCGAATCCGCAGAGCACGAAGAGAATTGTCCGCAGATTACGCAGATTTCCGCAGATTTTTCGGGGGGGGGAAGGACGAACTTCCGGTCTCTGCCGCGCATTGCGGCGACTCCACGCACAAAGTTCGCCGAGGCGGGACGCCTCGGCCAACACCCGGGACGGGTGCGCTCCCCGGAAGCTGGCGCGTTCTTCGGCACTCCCGACGCAATCTGCCAAAAAAGTTCTGTCGGCTTTACAACCCCAGCGCCTTCAAAATCGCGCCGGTTCCCGCGGGGAGCGGAATCGTCACCGCTCCCGGCTTCAGAAACTCCCCGGCGAGCACGGTCAGCCATTCGCGCGATGTCCATACCGCATCGATCGCCAGCGCTTTGCCTCCGGCCTCTTCGACGATGTGGAACCGGGCGTGGAACTCCACCGGTTTCTCTTCGCCCTTCAGTTCGAGCGTGCCGCAAAGCTCGCCCCGTTCAGAATCCAGCGTCAGACACGTCATTTCGCCATACCTCCGAAAATCCAGCCGGTTCAGAATCAGGCGCGCCAGTGCGGAAACCGCGCGGTCCTTGGCGCCCGTCATCGCGCCGCCGACCATGCGTCCCGTCCTTTTCAGGAATGCGCGCATTCATTCTTGATCTTGTACCGCACCTGCCGGGAGAGCAACCAGCGCACCCCGACCATATCCACGGTGGCTTTGATCGCCCGGTTGCCCAGTCCGTACTTGCTCACGCCCGCAACGCGAGGCCGATGGTTCACGGGAATTTCCACCAGCCGGTACCCCGCGCCCTTGATCAGCGCCGGGATGAACCGGTGCATCCCGTAGAAGAGCGGGAGCGCGACACGGCATTCGCCGCGCATCGCCTTGAGCGTGCAACCGGTGTCCCGCACACCGTCTTTCGTGAAGCGGCTCCGGACAAAGTTCGCGACGCGGCTCGTAATGCGTTTGAGGATAGTGTCCTTGCGCCGGGCGCGATAGCCGCAGACCAGATCGGCGCCCTTGTCGATTTCCGCGAGCAGCTTCGGAATATCCGCGGGATCGTTCTGAAGATCGCCGTCGAGCAGCACAATGACGGCGCCTCTCGCGGCGTTGATGCCGGCATGCATCGCGGCGCTCTGGCCGGCGTTCTTTTCGAACTGAAGCAGGCGCACCTCGGGCCGGCTCTCGACCCGTTGCACGGTGCAATCCCGCGAACCGTCATCGACAAAGACAATCTCGTACTTCAATCCGCGCAGGGCGGCATGCAGTTCGCCCTGCAACGTTGCCATGTTGTCTTCCTCGTTGAAGAGCGGAATGACGACGGATATTGCGGGAGACGGTGCGCTCATAGCGGGAGATTGTGGTAATTGTGACAGAGGAAAACGAAGATGGCGCGCAGCGGCATGTCGCGGCGGGTTACAATCCAGGAAGCCACGGGCTCGACCTTTTCGAAACCGCCGACGATGGCCTGGGGCGGGAAGTTTTCCTGATCGGTAATGTAAAGCGCGTCGCGTCCGTAAAAGAGGCTGACGGCGGCTTCCTGGCTCGCGTATTCGTCGAGCGGCAGGGCGGGATTTACTTCCAGCATGGCACGGATCAGCGCTCGCCGGCGATCGTCGGCATCCGGTCCGTCCTTGGGGCGCTTCGGGTCGGTGGCGTTCGCAAGGGCGTTGGCCAGCGTCGTGTGTTTGATCGGATCGCCCACGGTCGGCAACAGCGTGCGCGCGACGTTCGGGATTTCGACCAACTCATCGTAGCGGCCCCAGAACGAATACTGATTCTCGATCGCTTGCGATTCCGCGATATACACCGGCGGATGGCCCGGACCGTCCACGCGTTTTTCAGGCAAATAAAAGGCGACAGCGGAGGCGCTCTGGTAGCGGTTGGCGATCAGGAAGAGCGGCTTGCCGGCCGCGTGTTCGAGATCGTGGCGAATTTTGTCGATGGCGATCGCCGTCGTTTTCCAGCCATGGAGCCGCCCGGTCGGGTCCCGGCGGTATTGCCAGGGGAGCCCGAGCCGGCGGACCGCGTCGGTGTTGACCAGCAGCAGGCTCATGAAAAGCCCAAGCACCAAGGCGCTGGTGCAAAAGCGTTGCGTCTCGAAACCGCAAAAGACGTAATCCCGTAACCGGCGCAGCCGGCTTTCCGCACCGGATGCAAGCCGGTCCATCGCCGTCGTGACCCACCCGAACTGAGTCCCGTTCACCAAACGCTCATGCCAGAATGCCACGGTCAGGATCCCCAGGCTCACAAACGCCGGGGCCGTCCAGTTCACTTCCCCGCATTTCTTGAGCGAGATCGCAAAATACATCACCAGCAAGGGCAACGCGAAGATGACCAGAAACCGCCGCTTGAAGTGCGTCCCCGAATCCTTGCACCCGTGGTAAAGCGCCACGAGCATGCCGGTGAAAATCAGCGGGGAATAGACGCCAACGTGCAGCCCGAAGAACGCAAATACATCGAGCGGATTGAACCGATGCGCATTATCGAGCCCGCCCCGATGGATGAGGTGCTCGACGGTAATCCAGTCGTGGTTTGCGTTCCAGAGCAGCGGCGGAAACGCTCCCAGCAGGAACGTCCCCACCATTGTCCAGAAACCCGGACGGCGAAACTCATCGCGGAAGCGGGCGGTCGATGACAGAACCAGAACCACGGAGAGCAACTCCATGGCGTTGGTGTATTTCGAGAGAAACCCGAGCGCCATCAGCAACCCCGTCAGTGGCCAATACCAGAAACCGCCTCCCGAACGCTGAGCCACCCGCCAGCGGGTGGCGGCGGGACTGTGCTCGATGGCCAGCCAGAACGTCCAGAGCGCAGCGGCCCAGAAGAAGATCGAGAGCGCATCGATGGTCATCACAATGCTGCCGGCCTGGAAAATCGGGGTGGCATTCATCATCAACACCGTCCAGACCGCCACCGAAGTTCCGTACAGACGCCGCGCCAGCGCAAACATCACGAGACTCGTCCCGAGCGAAAGCAGCGGGCTCAGAAAACGCACACCGAACTCGGTCGGACCGAACAGCGCCGTGCCGAGACGGATGGCCGCGGCCACCCCGGGTCCCTTTGAATAGTACGCCCAGTCCAGCCGTTGCGACCACTGGTAGTAATACGATTCGTCCGTCGAAAGCTCCGTCCGTCCAGCGACAAAAAGCCGCAGACCGGTCAGAAGCAGCAGGAAAATCAGGAACCGCCGGTTCATACGCGCGCCCCGCCTTTCACCGGCAGCAGGTTTGAGTGATTACGGAAAACCAACGGCGCATACCGTGGACCGAACTTCCGCCAGGCCATCGAGGCTGCGGCAAGCCCGCATCCCCCGATTAACAGGCCCATCGGCGCCGAAATCAGCACATCGCTGGGCCAGTGCGCGCCGGTGTAGATTCGCGAATACGCCACACCTGTCGCAAATACGAAAAAGAGCCAGCCGCGCCGGCGATAGAAAACGGAGAGCGCCAGCGCCGCCGCAAAGTTGTTCATCACATGCCCCGACGGAAACGACCGTCCAGCGATGGGCCCGGGCAGGCGAGCCGGAAATATCACCACGAGAGGGCGCCCCAGCGCCAGAAATCGCGGCTGGACGCGTTGGAAATCGACAAACCGGGCAACTCCCGCCTGCGTCGGCCGCGGGCGGCTGACGGCGTGCTTGAGCCCGTTGTCCACCACGCCGTCCATGCAAGCGATGATGACAGCGAGCGTCACCACGAAGGCGCGCTCCCGGAAACCGCCAAAGACCATCAGCAGCACGATCAGTACAGCAAGAAACGGCATCCAGAAGTCGAAACTGGAAAGGGTCGCCATGCAGAGGTCGAGCCAGGGACTCGTCCACTCACGGTTGATCAGGAAAAAAAGCTTTTGATCCATTCCCGGAAGGACTGAAATTGGGAACAGTATGAACTGGTTGAGACAAGTAAAGACGGGAATTTTTTGCACTGCTCTGGCGATTGCGATTCCGGCGTTCGCGCCGGCCCGCGCCGCCGAAGAGTTGCCGACAGGAGAACAGGTGCTGCGTTTGGTGCGGGCGAGCGAGTCCGACCAGCACCGGGACCTGACAGGACGCCTGCGGATGTCCACGGACGCGGGGAAAGTCGTGGCTCCGTTCCGCCTCCTCATGCATGGAGCGACGATCACATATGAGTTTTCGAATCCCTCGGAGGCCCTCGTGCTGCACCTCGGCGAGAAAGGCTCGCGCCTGGAACGAATCAGCGGCAGCGGCAAAGCCCAGGTGGTTTCCGGAGCCAAACTCGACACGCCGATCCGCGGAACGGACATCACCTACGAAGACTTGGCCCTGAAGTTCCTTTACTGGCGGAATGCAAGGGTTGCAGGCGAGGAAAACGTCATGACCCGGACCTGCTGGCTGGTCCAGGCCCAGCCGGGCACACGCGAAGAGTCGCAGTACGACATGGTGCGACTGTGGGTGGAAAAAAGCGGCGGCCTGCTCAAAGCCGAGTGTTATTCCCGGGGGAAACTGGTGAAACGGTTCAAGGTGCGAAGCGTGCAACGCGCCACCGGAGGCGGGTACGTCCTCAAGACGCTTCGCGTCGAACGCCCCGAAAAGGACGAACCCACCTATTTGGAAATAGACTCGGCATAGAGCCGCTTTTAGTCCCTTTCGTCCTTTTCGTCCCTCGTTTTCGGATCGTGACGGGCACGGCGGTCTCGCCAGCACCCTGCTCTCGAACGCCCGTGCCACGCGGGCGTTGCCCCGGGCTTATGATGGCGCCGCGCAGAGTTGGCGCCGAGAAAACGCCGCCCGCTGTAGCTTCCAACCGCCTGTTTTCCGACCTGTTCCATGGCTTTGGAAAAATTTTTACCACGATCTGGTGCGAATCCAGCTGTTATGAATGAGAATTTGAAAGAAAAATTTCAGAAATCTCCCTTGACGGGTAAGAAAAAAAGCGGAAACTGACGAGTTGTAAACCTTTACATCTCCTCTTAACTCCGCATCTCCCTATGAAAAAACAAATCCGTACTCGCCGTAGCTTTAAGAAGGCCCTCGCCAAAAAATCGATTTTCGCCGCGCCGCTCCTGATCGGGCTGGCGCAATTCTCCACCACGCTTAACGCGTCCGTGTACGTTTGGAGCGCCACGGGCGCTTCGCCGTGGACCGATGGCTCAGGAAGCTGGCTTGCCTCCGGTGGCACCAACTGGGTCAACACCAACAGCAGCTACACCTATGGCGGCTTTGCCAGCGGCAACGATGCTTGGTTCGGCGTGCTCAGCGGCGCCGCGGGCACGATCACCGTCGGCAATGTGGCCGTCAACGCCATGGTGTTCAACCAGGCGGGCTCCGGCAATTACACCCTGAGCAGCGGCACCATCACGCTCAATACGGCGGGGAATACAGGGGCGATCACGGCCAACGTCAACGCGACGATCGGCTCGACGCTGGCGGGGACCAATGGCCTGACCAAGAGCGGCGTCGGCACGCTGACCCTCACCGGCAGCAACAGCTACACCGGCACGACTACGGTGAACAACGGCACGCTAACCCTGAACGCGGCCACCGGTTCGCTCAAGAGCACCTCTCCGCTCACGATGAACGGCGGCATATTCAAAATGGACAACGTCGGGGCTTCCGGGGCGCTTTCCGCAACTCTCGGCGCGCTGACCTTCAACGCCGGGGATGCCACAGTGCAGACGACCCAGACAGTCGCCCAAAATGAGGCGCTTACGTTTTCCTCCCTGGCGGCTCGCACCGCGGGGGCGACCGGGAACTTCGTGAACGGCGGCAATGCCACCAACAGCGGTTTGAACGGCTTCGTGCTCACTGGAGTCACCGCCGACTCGTTCATCAACAACGGCATCTTTTACGGCGGCTCCAGCTATGCCTGGAATGACGCCGGCGGGTTTGTTCGCGCGATCAACTACGGGACCGATGCCGGCGCGACGACGAGCAGCGGCGCCGCCTCGCTTGCCAGCGGGACGTACCAGCAGATTGCCGGGGCGATTTCCGCCCAGAACACCGCCACCTTCACCAACCTGAACATTAGCGGGAACAATAATCTGACGTTGGCCGCTTCGCAGACGCTCACCGTCAACGGGATTCTCAAATCTGGGAACGTTGCGGGCGGGGCGACGATTGGCGGCGGCACGGGCATCCAGGCGGCCACTGGAGCGGAGTTGGTGGTCCGCACCGACGGCGCCAACGACGCGCTGACCGTCAGCACCCCGATTCTGGCCAACGGCTCCAACGCCCTGACCAAGAGCGGGGCTGGCACGCTGACCCTTTCCGCAACCAATGCCTACACGGGCGTCACATATATCGACGGCGGCATCCTGAATTTGGGCAGCGCGGGAGCCCTCGCAGGCGGCGGCAACATTACCTTCGGCGGTGGCACCCTTCAGTACAGCGCCTCCAACACGACCGATTATTCCGGTAAGATCGTCAACAGCACCGGGGCGATCTCCATCGACACCAACGGCCAGAACGTCGCCTTCGGCTCGGCCCTTGCCAGCAGCAACAGCGGCGGTTTTACGAAGAACGGCGCCGGCACGTTGACGCTCAATATCGCCAACAGCTTTACGGGAATCACGACCATTAACGGGGGCACCCTCAAGATGGGCGCCGGGATCTCGGCCGGGGGCGCGCTGAACAGCGGGTTGGTGGTGGTAAACAGCGGGGCCACGCTGGACCTCAACAACACGAACTCCTATTGGTTGAGCGGTGGCGTTGCCGGCAATGGCACGATTATTAGCTCCACCAACACAAACCCAAGTCTGGGGATGAACGGGAACTACTGGAATCAGACCTTTTCGGGCACCATGTCCAACATCGGAATCGATTTTCGGGCACAGGGGGCGACCTGGAATCTGGCCGGAGTGTCCACGAACATCAATGGCGCGGCCTTTGGCTGGAGTGCAATCGCTCCGAATGCTTCCACTATCAATCTATCGGGCACGTTGGTATCGACACAGACTGTCACGGTCGGCAACAACGGTTCCGCTAACTTCAATGTGAATGGCGGGCTGCTTCAGTTGACGAATGCGAACGGTTACCTGACTATCGCGACCGATGACTACACTCAAGGATCGTGCTCGTCGGTTTTCGGCAGTGTGACGCTGACGAGCGGGACGATCATCGCCCCTAACATCAACACAAAAGACGCTGTTGCGAGCTATACCACCGGCAACAGCGGGCCCAACAACCCCAACTTCCTCGCCAACACCGGCGCGGGGAACATTTACGTTAATGGCGGCGTGCTGAACACCCGCAGAATTTTCAACCAATCCAACGCGGCCTCGCTCAATGTGGTGCCAATGACGATCGCGCTCAACGGCGGCACCATCCTGTCCTACGCATCCGACAACCTCTTTGCCGACGGCGGCTACGCGAGCGCGGACGAATTGTCCGTGCAGATTGGCAACAACGGGGCGACGATCAATACCGCCGGGTTCACCTCGGTGTCGCAGCGCCCGCTTTCGAATGTTTCCGGCCAGCAGGGCAACTTGACAAAGACGGGCGCCGGCCAGCTCAATCTCAGCGGTTCGGCGACCTTCTCGGGGAGGACGATCATCAATCAGGGCACCTTGAGTATTTCGAATGACAGCAACCTGGGCCCGGTATCTTCCCCGGTGGCCAACCAGGTCGAACTCAACGGCGGCACGTTGAATTTTTCGAGTTGCTTGAGCAGCGTGACGCTGACCAGCGGTTCGGGCAATACCAACGCCAACATTGGCACCGCAACGGTCAACAACGTCACGGGGGCCTTTGTGAAGCTCGACAACAGTATCACCGCCCTTACGGGTGGCACTGGCGGCGCGGGTCTTAGCAGTTCCAATGTGACTGTGATGATTGGCGCGCCGGACATGCCCGGCGGCATCCAGGCCAGCGCCACCGCAGTGATCGTCGGTGGCGTGATTACCGGCTATAACATCACCAATCCGGGCAGCGGCTACAGCACCGCGCCGTTCCTCCTGGTCACCAAGACCAGCGGGACCTGGCAACTGCCCTCCGCCGCTCCAACGGTCAGCACCTATGCCTTATCGGGCAGCACGCCCGTAATCTGGAGCGAGGGCATCATTCCTTCGGGCAATACGCCCACCATTACCGTTAACAACATTACCGGCGCGGTCGCGGTAACAACCTCCACATCCGCGTCCCTTCAGGCCAACCGGGGCATCCAACTCGATGCCGGCGGCGGCACCCTGGATGTCTCGACTTACGCGACCGGCTTCATTGCGACGGTCAACGGGCCGATCTCCGGTCCGGGCGCTCTGACGAAGAGCGGCAGCGGCATCCTGGTTTTGACGAACACCAACAATTCTTACGCGGGCGGCACGGTGATCAGCAAGGGCATTCTGGAAGCGCCTTCGGGCAGTGTGATTCCCAACCTCGCCACAAATCTGTCGGTGGCGGCAGGCGCGTCCGTCGGTTTGGCCTATGGCGGCCCGAGCGATTGGACCCCGAGTCAGATTGCCAGCCTTCTCTCCGGAACGGGATTTGCCGCCGGGTCGGGCATCGCGCTCGATACCACGAATCTGAGTGGAACCTACAGCTCCAACATCGCGAACACCATTTCGGTGACGAAGCTCGGGGCCAACACTCTGACGCTTAGCGGTTCCAACAGCTACAACGGCGGCACGGTAATCGATGGCGGCATCCTGGCTTTGGGAAATCCCAATGCGCTGGGCACAACCGGCACCATTAGCTTCGGCAGTGGGCTCCTGCAGGGAACCCTCCAGTACAGCGGCTCCAACACGACCGATTATTCCGCCCGGATAGGAGCCAGCGCGGGCGCGATTGCAATCGACACCAACGGCCAGAACGTCACGCTTGCATCGTCGTTTGTCGGCGTCAGCACCGGCGGTTTGACCAAGAACGGCAGCGGCACATTGCAACTGGGAATTACCGGGACGGGCAATAACTACTACAACCAAAACAACAACACCCTCTCTGGCCCGATCACGATTAACGCCGGCACCTTGAAGCAGGGCTACGGTAATGAATCGCCGTGGACCAACAACAACTCCGCCAACACGATGACGATTGCCGCCGGCGCCACCTTCGACCTCGGCGGCAACAACAACGACCTTTGGATTTTCAACTTGTCCGGAAGTGGCACGATAACCAACAGCGGCGCCGCCTATGCATCGCAGCTTATTAACGAAACCGGCACGTCAACCTTCGCGGGAAGTTTTCAAAAAGAGGGCGGCGGTTTGGACGTCAATCTTTGGCTCAGCAACGGGACGATCAACCTGACTGGCTCATCGGCAGTCACTAGTTTTTATCTTCAAAATGCCGCCAACGCAATCGCTAATATTAACGGGGGTTACCTGAGTGCGTCGTTCATTGCCGTGGGTTCGAATAACACCGGGGATATTCTCAATGTTAATGGCGGCACCGTCACTACTTCCAGCGGCAACACGCTGCGAATTGGCTGGAACGGCAGCGGCAACAGCGGGGTGGTTCTGAACAGTGGAACCATTGTGGCCGACTATGTTAACAGATCCGGCGGCAGCGGACTTTCAACTTACCTGACCTTGAATGGCGGCGTTCTATATTCCAAACGGATAGGTCAGAACGACACTAGCGCGACGAGCGGCATGACCTTGACGATTAACGGTGGGACGATCGTTAACACGGCGGCCGATACCCTGTTCAATACCATCGGGTACCTCGGCGCGTCAGCCTCCAACGAGTTGGTGGTTCAGATCGGCGGGGGCGGAGCGGCGATCAACACCAACGGCTACAACACCTCGTCAACGCGTCCGATCGCGGATGTCGCGGGCCAGCATGGGAGCCTGACGAAGCTTGGCGCCGGAATTTTCACCTTGAGCGCGCCCAACACCTACACTGGAGCGTCGATAGTCAACGCCGGCACGCTGAAAGAGGATTTCACGGCGTTTGGCTCAAGCCTGACCAGTGCGCCGTCCAATTATCTCAGTGTCTCCTCGGGTCTCACCCTGGGCGGCGGCGTTTTCAGTCTTCTCGGGCGGGCGAACGGCAGCGCCACGTCCGCGGGTGCATGGACGACCGGCACCGCGGGTTCAACGCTCCTGACCTTTACCACGCTTCCATCCGGGGTTGTGGTCGGGCAGGGCGTGACCGGGACGGGCATTCCGGCGAACGATTACATTGTCTCGATCAATAGCGGCAGCAAACAGCTCACTTTGTCCGCAAGCACCACGGCAACCAGCGGCGCCGATTTGGCGACCGCCGCCACGACGGTTACGACGAGCCAGGCCGTGAGCGGGCTGACGGTCAATCCCGGCGTGGCATCGGTGGTCATCAACGCCAACGGCGGCGGGGGCACCGTCTTGAGCCTCGGGACGATACCTCGCAGTGTGGGCGGCACGGTGGACTTCACGCTTCCGACTGGCACCCAAAGCGCCAGCAACGGCGTGTTGACTACAGCGACCAATACGAACGGCATCATCGGCGGCTGGGCTACGGTAAGCGGAACCGACTGGGCGACGAACAGCGGCGGCAATGTCGTCGGACTGTCGGCGGCGGGAGCTTACGTCAATAATACTTGGGCTTCGGGCAGCAACACGACCGTCACCACCAGCAGTTCGCCGGCTTCCGGGTCCGTCACCAACAGCCTGCGGTTCGCCGCGGCCGGGGCGAATACCATCGCCCTGACGGGAACTAACACGTTAAGCTCCGGCGGCATTCTGGTTACGAGCAACGTCGGCAACAATCCTTCCAGCATTTCCGGCGGCGTCTTGCAGGGAGCGGCGGGGCAGGATCTGGTGGTCATCCAGAACAACGCCAGCAACGGGCTGACGATTTCGTCGGCCATCGTGGATAACGGCTCCGCGACGGGTCTGACCAAATCCGGCTCGGGCATTCTGACCCTCACCGGGAACAACAGTTTCACCGGCGCGACGAACCTGGGCGGTGGAATTCTGAACCTGGGCAGCGCAAGCGCCCTGCCTGGGGCAGGAACCATTGTCTTCGCGGGCGGCACGCTGCAATACAGCGGCGCCAACCAAACGGATTACTCCAGCCGGTTTGTGGGCGGCAGCGGTGTGTTGTCCATCGACACCAACGGCCAGAATGTTGCCTTCGCGACCAATCTGGGCTCTTCGTTTTCCGGGGGCCTTGCCAAGTCCGGTTTGGGCACGCTGACGCTTTCGGCTTCCAATAACTACTCGGGTGTGACCGCTATTAACGCCGGGAGCTTGCAATTTTCCAAGGCTAACTCGCTCTATGGCGGAGCGACGGCGAACTGGACGCCGACGAATCTTTCCGTCGCCAGCAGTGGCACTATTGCCTTCAATGTGGGTGGAACCAACGAGTTCACCAACAGCAACGTGACCGCGTTGCTGGGCAGCCTGCTGACAGTAAACAGCAACGGGCTGAAGGCCGGTTCCACCATCGGCTTCGACACGACCAACGCTTCCGGCGGGGTCTTTACCATTCCGGATAACATCGGCAACTCCACCGGCACCGGCAGCGGCGCGGTCGGGGTAACCAAGCTCGGCGGCGGCGCTCTCGTTCTTACCGGAAGCGACACGTTCACCGGCGCGACCACCATCGTCGGCGGCACCTTGCAGATCGGCAATGGAACCATCGGTTCGATTTCCTCTTCCGGTTCGGTTACCGTGAACGCCGGCGGCACGCTGGCGGTGAACCTGGCCAACACGGGAACCTTCGGCAGCGCGATCTACAACAACGGGACGGTCAACTTCCTCGCGGGCGGCACGAACACGGTTTCGGGGAATATTTACGGTGTGGCCACAGCGTCCATGAGCCAAAGCGGGACCGGAACGACGATCCTTTCGGGGCTTAATCAGTTCTTCGGCACGACCAATATTACCGCCGGCACGCTGATGCTCAGCTCGCAGTACGCGGGGTGGAACAGTTCGGAAAACGTTGCGGTCAACAACGGCCTGGCCTTCGGGGCGAACGCCGTGACCATTGGCGCGCTTTCGGGCAGCGGCAATGTCGTCTTGCTCAACGGCACCAACGGAGTTGCGTTGACGATGGTTGGCTCCTATGCCAACAGCAGTCCGGTTTACTCCGGCGTCTTGAGCGGCAGCGGCGGATCGTTGACCTACTCCGGCACGGGGCAAACGTTGACGCTGACCGGCAACAACTCCTACAGCGGCAACACCACCATTAGCTCGGGCGCCACACTGCAGCTTGGCAATGGCGGCACGGTTGGGATGACCGGCACCGGATCGATCACCAACAGCGGCACGCTGGCGTTCAACCGCACGGACAACTACGGCGGAAACTTCACAAATCCGTGGGTTAACGGAAATGGCACCTTGATTCTGAACAGCGGCACACTGGTGCTGGCCAATGGCCAAAATCTGCCTGGCCCCGCGGTCGTCAACGGCGGCGTTCTGAAGCTTCTGGGTAGCGCGGGCTCCGGTTACCTGAGCAATGGTTCGCTGCTGACGGTGAACAGCGGCGGCACGATGGACTTTAACAGCAGCGGCCAGTGGATGGCCGGTATAACCGGCAATGGCACGCTGCGTAACGCCAACAACGCACTACTGGGCGGCAACGGCTGGAATTATACCTTCTCGGGAAACATGGTGAACATGGGCATCGACTTCCGCGCTCAGAATGCGACGTGGAACCTGACCGGCTCGTCGAATATTACCAATGGCAACGGCTATGGCTGGGGAGCGACGCCCGCCCTGGCATCGACGATCAATCTTTCGGGGACATATACATCTGGCTGGATGTATCTCGGCAACCAGGGATCGAACACCTTTAACGTGCTCAACGGCGGGTTGTTGAGTGTTGGGGGAGCCGGCTTGATTATTGGCAACGAAGGCGGCCCTGGCGAAGGTCAAACGGTGAATGCGGTCGTGAATATCACGAACGGAACGGTAACCGGGGCCTATGTGCTGAGCCAGCTTACCGGGACGAACAACGCGTCCACGACCGGCACGGCCACCCTTAACCTCAACAGCGGCGGCGTCCTTAACACGCAGAAAATCTACACCGCCGCTCAAACCTATCAGGGCGGAGGTCTTACGCTTAATATCAATGGCGGCACGATTAACGCGACGGCCTCGGACTGGCTCTTTTGCGCCAACGGAGCCGCAAGCGAATTGACGGTTAATATCGGCAATAGCGGGGCGATCATTAACGTTCCCAGCGGGATTACATCGGTCTCGCAGCGTCCGATCGGGAATATTCCCGGCCAGTTGGGTTCGCTCACGAAGAGCGGTTCCGGCACGCTGCAACTGAGCGGTTCGGGCACCTACACGGGCCAGACGCTGATTAACGGGGGCCTGCTGCGTATTACCAATGACAGCAACCTGGGAGTCGTATCCGCACCGGTCGCGAACCAGGTCGAACTCAACAGCGGCACGCTGAACTTCTCCAGTTGCGTGAACGGCATGAGCATGAGCGCCTGGGCGTCCGGCAGCAGCAGCAGCGTCTACACCGCCACGGTGAATAATTCCACGGCGGTGGCCGTGAAGTTGAGCAACCAGATCCTGGGCATTACCGGTCTAACGGGAACCACTGTTGTGACCAGCACCACCGCCGCTGTCTGGATCGGCGCGCCGGACATGCCCGGTGGCGTTCAGGCGACCGCGGTGCCGAATATCGTCAGTGGAACGATCGCGGGGTATACCATCACGAACCCGGGCAGCGGCTATAGTGTCGCGCCCAATATTTATGTTTATAACCCGTCGAATCCAGCGAACACCAACGGAGTCGGAGGTCTCAGCGGGGCCGGTTTCTATTACGGCCTGGTGTCGGGCGCCAGCCCCGTTCTCTTGAGCGAAGGCATTGTGACCGGGGCGTCCGCTCTGAGTTTCAACAACGGCGCCGGTTCATCGGGCACGGCCACGACCACTTCGTCGGTCGCTCTCGCCAGCAACCGCGGCATCCAACTCGATGCGGCCGGCGGAACTCTGGACGTGTCGAATTATCCGGTCGGCTTCACCGCGACCGTCAACGGAGCCATCTCCGGCAGCGGCGCGCTGGCCAAGACCGGCGCCGGCACGCTGGTGCTGACGGCATCGAACACCTACAGCGGCGGCACGACGCTGACCGCCGGCACGTTGCAGCTTGCAAGCGCCAACGCGCTTGGCGCAACGGCGGGGTCATTGACGGTCAACGCCGGCACGCTGGATCTCAACGGGAACAGCGCGACGGTTGGGACGCTCAGCGGCAGCACCGGCGCGGTTATCACCACCAGTTCGAACGCGAGCGTTACGCTGAGCGTCGGCGGCGCGGTCAGCAGTAATTTTGCCGGGGTCATCCAGAACGGCACGGGCACGGTCGCTTTGGTCAAACAGGGCAGTGGCACGCTGACGCTCTCGGCCAGCAACAACTACAGCGGCGGGACCCAGCTTAGCGCGGGGACGTTGAACTACGGAAACGTGAATGCGTTGGGCAGCGGGACAGCGACTTTCGCGGGAGTCGCGACGTTGCAGGCGGGAGCCTCCGGCGCCATATCAAACGCTATTCTGATTAACTCGGGCGTGACGGGCGCCATCGACACGCAAGCGTACACAGTGACGCTCAGCGGAGCAGTCAGCGGCCCGGGCGCTCTGACCAAGATCGGCAGTGGAACGCTGACGCTTACAGGATCGAATAGTTACAGCGGCACTACGGCGATCAACGGCGGCATTCTCGCCCTCGGCAACGCCGGTGCGCTGGGTGCGTCCAGCGCGATTGCCTTCGCCGGCGGCACGTTGCAATACAGCGGAGCCAACCAAGTCGATTATTCCGGCCAGATTGCAGGCAGCGCCGGGGCGATTGCGATCAATACCAACGGCCAGAACGTCGCCTTTGCCTCGCCGCTGGCAAGCAGCAACGTTGGCGGCCTGTCCAAGAGCGGCAGCGGCACGCTGACCCTCTCGGCCAGCAACAGCTACAGCGGCGCCACGTCGGTCAATGGCGGCATTCTCGCGCTGGGCAATGCCAGTGCGCTGAGCGCAGGGACGCTGAAATTCGGCGGCGGCACGCTGCAATACAGCGGAGCCAACCAGGTCGATTACTCCAGCCAGATTGCGAACAGCGCCGGCGCGATTTCGATCGATACCAATGGCCAGAGCATCACGTTCGGCTCCGCGCTCGCGAGCAGCAATACCGGTGGCCTCGTCAAGAATGGCAACGGCACGCTGACTCTCTCGGCCAGCAACAGCTACGGCGGCGCCACGGCTGTGAACGGCGGCATTCTCGCTCTGGCCAACGCCAATGCGCTGAATGCGACCGGCACGATCAGCTTCGGCGGCGGCACGCTGCAATACAGCGGCGCCAATACCACCGATTACTCTGCGCGGATTGGCGCCGGCCCAGGGGCGATCTCGATCGATACCAACGGTCAGAATGTCACCTTTGCATCGTCGTTTGTCGGAACCAATACCGGCGGGTTGACCAAGAATGGCGGCGGAACGCTGTTCCTGAATGGGTCCAATAGCAATCTTACCGGTCCCATCACGATCAATGGTGGCACCCTAAGCCGGGGCACCATCAATTCCACTTCGTGGAACAACAACAACAGCGCAGACACGATGACGATTGCCAGCGGGGCCACTTACGACCTCGACGGCAACAACAGCAATATTTGGATTTACAACTTGTCCGGCGCCGGGGTGATGACCAACAGCAGCGCCACCAGAGCGGCCCAACTGATAGCAGGAAGCGGCACGACGACCTTTGCGGGCAGTTTCCTCAACGGTGGAGTCGGCACAAAGTTGTTGGACGTCATGTATAGCGGCAACGGATACACCGTCAACCTGACCGGATCTTCGAGCTGTGGCGATTTTCGCCTATGGGGCCTCGCCAACGGCACCTTCAATTTGAGCGCCGGGGGGTATCTCAACACGGATTTCGTTTCTGTCGGCGAGAATAGCGGCGGAACCGTTTTCAATGTGAACGGCGGCACGTTGCTTACAACAAACAATGGCGGCAGCGTCTTGAGGGTCGGCTGGAATGGCGGTGGCACGGTTAATTTGAACAGCGGAACGATTACCGCGCCGTACGTCAACCGGTCTGGCGGCAGCCAGGCGGACGCTCTCAACATCAATGGGGGCACTCTTTATACCCAGCAGATTTCGAACGACGTTTTCTGGGGGGTAGGGATGGTGGCGACGCTCAATGGCGGCACTATCGTCGCTACGAACAGCGATAGACTCTTTGCGGATTCGGGAGAGTCCGCGGCCAACGAGCTGTCGGTTCAGATCGGCGCGAATGGTGGAACCATCAACACCAATGGGTACACCACGAGTTCGCAGCGCCCGCTGACCACCGTATCCGGCACGTCGGGTAATCTGACGAAGACCGGCGCGGGATCGCTTAACCTCAGCGGTTCGGGCAGCTTCAATGGGCGGACGATTATCAATCAGGGGACGGTCAGCATCACCGACGACAGCAACCTCGGCGTGGTGTCCGCCCCGGTGGCCAATCAGGTCGAGCTGAATGGAGGCGCGTTGAACTTCTCCAGCAAGCTGACTGGCGCGACGTTGACCTCAGGTTCTGGAATTCTCACCAGCTCGGCTACCTATGGTTCGGGAACTATCGGCGGTGATTCGGTTACAAACCAAACGGGCGCGTTTGTTAAGCTCGACAACAGCGTTTATGCGCTCACGAGCGGGACCGGAGGCAGCGGTCTTTCCGGTGTGACCGTTACCATCGGCGCTCCGGACATTGCGGGTGGAATCCAGGCAACGGGCTCCGCAACCGTCGTCGGAGGCGTGATTACGGGCTATACGATTACGAACCCGGGCAGCGGCTATAGCATCACACCGCCCATTACGCTTGGCAAGGCGGCCGGCACCCTGCCGGGCAACCCGACCTTCCGGTTTGAGTTGTCGGGCAACGCTCCCGTTATCTGGAGCGAAGGTATCGTGACCGGCGCATCCACGCTTAGCTTGAGTGGCTATGCGGGAGCGGCGACCGCTTCGGTAACGACGAGTTCATCGGCATCGCTCTCCGCCAACCGCGGCATTCAGCTTGACGCCGGCGGCGGCGCGTTGGACGTGTCCAATTATCCGATCGGCTTTACGGCGACGGTGAACGGGACGATCTCCGGCGTCGGCGCGCTGACGAAGACCGGGGCGGGCACCTTGGTGTTGGCGGGTTCCAACAACTACAGCGGCGGCACGACGGTGAGCGGCGGCACGTTGCAACTCGGCAACGCCAACGCGCTCGGCGCGAGCGCCGGGGCGCTGACGGTCAATGCCGGCACGCTGGATTTGAACGGGAATAGCGTGAGCGTTGGGGCCCTCAGCGGCACCAGCGGAATTATCACCAACAGTTCGAGCGTGAGTGTGCTTACGGCCAACGTCGCCGGCAGTAGTGCCTTTAACGGCAGCATTCGCGACGGCTCGGGCAGTGTGGCTCTGGTAAATCAAGGCAGCGGCACCCTGACTCTCGCCGGCAGCAACAGCTACAGCGGCGGGACTGCGGTCAATGGCGGCATTCTCGCCCTGGGCAACGCCAACGCGTTGGGCGCGAGCGGAAACGTCAGCTTTGGTGGCGGCACGCTGCAATTCAGCGTCTCCAACACGGCGGATTATTCCAGCCGCATCGCCGGCAGCGCCAGTGCGATCACGATCGACACCAACGGCCAGAGCGTCACCTTTGGCTCGTCGCTTGCGGCCAGCAACAGCGGCGGCCTGATCAAGACCGGCAACGGGATGCTGACCCTCTCGGGCAGTAACTCTTATGGCGGCAACACGACAGTATCCAGCGGAACCTTGCAAGTCGGCAATGCGAACGCGCTCGGCGCAGGCGGTCTGACGGCCAATGGCGGCACGCTGGACCTGCACGGTAACAGCATCGGTGTGGGGTTCCTGAGCGGCTTGGCGGGAATGATTACCACCAGCGTTGGCGGTGCGGTGACCCTCACCGCCGGCGGCGACAACAGCAACACCACTTTCTCCGGAAGCATTCAGGACGGCTCCGGGTCTGTGTCCCTCTTCAAGGCAGGCACAGGAATGCTGACGCTTTCGGGCAGCAGCGGGTTCGGCGGCGGGACGACGGTGAATTCCGGCACTCTCGGTGTGGCGGGCGACAGCGCCTTGGGCGCGGTTACCGGCGCGGTGACGCTGAATGACGGTGGCACGGTTCAAACCGCCGGCACGTTCGACTTCGATGCCAACCGCAATTTCGTGGTTAGCGGCGGCACGGCGACCATCGACACGCAGAGCAACATCAACACGGTGAACGGTTCTTTGAGCGGAGCGGGCGTGCTCGCCAAGTCCGGGAGCGGTTCGCTGATAGTGAGCGGTTCGGTGGGCATTGTCGGCTTGAATGCGAATGCCGGCCTGACGCAGCTTGCGCAGTCCGGTTCCATCGGCGCGCTTAACCTCGCCGGCAGCGCAACGGTTGCGTTGGCCGCGCACTCCGGAAGCACCTACAACGTGCTGAGCATTTCTTCGCTGACAATCGCCGGGTTTAGTTCGGATATTGCCAGTGCAAGCAAGGGCGCTTCTTATACCGCGGTGGCCAATGGCAGCCAAAGCGGCGCCGCGGGGGTGCTGACAGACACCGGGCGCGCGGTGGCGCAAGCAGCCAGTTCAACGGCCACCGAAGCAGCCTCTCCCGAGGCGGTGCCGGAGCCCGGAGCCCTGGGCCTGTTGTTGAGCGGCCTGGGCCTCTTCATGAGCGGACGCCGCCTTCGCCGGCGCACGACCAAGTAAATTTGGGTGTGTTTGCGCGTGATGTCGATTTGGGTTCGACTGGGATACACGCGCAAATCGACAAGAGCTGCCGTGGCGTATTGGGGCGCCACGGCAGCAACTTGTTTTCGCAACAATTCATCGGTTGATTCTCACTGTGATCGGCGGCGCGCCAAAGCCGCACTTGCAATCATTTCGCATATTCTACATCTTGACTCATGCTTAGACACACGCAGCTAACTCTCGGCCGAATCGAGCGCTTTTCCCAGCGTTTGAAAGAGCTCATCTACACGTCTCTTCTTCCTCTCAACGTCGAATGCGCCGGGCCGGTTGGGCGGATTTCCCACGCCGAGGCGCAGAAGCTCGAGTACCGCCCGGCGAAGCGCGGCATGGAGTTGAGCCCGTTGTGGGCAACCTATTGGTTCCGGTTGCAAGGCAGAATTCCCGAGGGCTGGCAGGGCAGGCGCGTAGACTTGCTGTGGGTCAGTCACTCGGAGGCAACGCTGTGGCGCGACGGCCAGCCCGTTCAGGGGCTTAATTACGAGCCCGCTGCGCTCTATAATTCATCGGCGCGGCCGGATTACAAACTGTGGGAGTCGGCGCGGGGTGGGGAAGAGGTTTGTCTGGAGGTGGAAGTGGCGTGTAACCAGGTGTTCGGGTACGACTTTCGCGAACTGCACCCCTACAAGACGCGGCTGCCCTTTGTCTTTGAGCAAGCCGACATTGCTCTGTTCGACAAGGACGCGTGGGAGCTCTATCTCGACTATGTTGTGCTGGCGGATATTCTGAAGCATGAAGCGTCCACGCCCTTGACGCCCTGGCATGGCCGGATTCTGGCGGTTCTCAATGAGGTTCTCAACGACTTGCGTCCCGAGGATCCGGCGACCTGGCCGGCGGCGCGAGTGCGGATGCGGGAACTCTACAGTCAGCGCAACGCCTCGTATCAGCACGAAGTCTCAGCGATCGGGCATGCGCATATTGATACGGCGTGGCTCTGGCCGCTCGCGGAGACCCGGCGCAAGTGCGTTCGCACCTTCTCCAATGTGCTGGCGTACATGGAGGACTACCCCGAGTTCAAGTTCTGCTGTTCCCAAGCGCAACAATACGAGTGGATTAAGCAGGATCAGCCCGGGCTGTTTGAACGGATCAAGGCCGCCGTCAAGCGCGGGCAGTGGATTCCTGTGGGCGGTTGCTGGATCGAGCCGGACTGCAATATTCCATCAGGGGAGTCCCTGGTGAGACAATTCCTGTATGGCAAGCGGTTCTTCCGGCAGGAATTTGGGGTCGATTGCAAGGAGTTCTGGAATCCCGATGTGTTTGGTTACAGCGGGGCGCTGCCGCAGATCGTCAGGGAGTCCGGTTTCGACTATTTCCTGACGCAAAAACTTTGCTACAACGAAATCAACAAGCCGATGCACCACAGCTTTCTTTGGGAAGGCATCGACGGCTCGCGCGTATTGACTCATTTTCCTCCCGCCGATACCTACAACGGCATGGGCGTCGGTTTTCCGCTCAAGGACATTCTCTATGGCGTCAGGAACTTCAAGGACCACGACCGGTCGAACCAAAGCATGTTCCTCTACGGATACGGCGATGGCGGCGGCGGGCCTACCAAGGAGATGATCGAGGTGCTGCGGCGAATTTCAGACTTGCAAGGCGTTCCGCGCACCGAGCAGCGTTCACCGGCGGAGTTTTTCTCGCGGCTGGCGGACAACCTGAAGGATGCGCCCGTGTACTCCGGAGAACTATATTTCGAATGGCATCGCGGCACTTACACCAGCCAGTCTAATGATAAGCAAAACAATCGACGGTCCGAATTTCTCCTTCGCGATATCGAAATGCTAAGTTTCGTGGCGGAACGAGGCGGAAGGGGAACTTATCCGCGCGAAGAACTGGGCGAGACATGGCGTTTGCTATTGCTGAATCAATTCCACGACATTATTCCCGGGTCATCCATCCGGGAGGTTTACGAAGATTCCGCGCGCGATTATGCCCGTATCCTTAAGATGGGGGCGGAACTGAAGCAGCGGGCGCTAAAGGACCTCGGGACCGAAGCAGGCTGTTCGGTCGTCAATACCTTTGCCTGGGATCGCCAGGACCTGGTGGCGTTCGAGGATTCCGCGGTCCAGACTCCCCAGCTTTCATTCCTTGGCAAGCCGTTGCAGTTCGTGTCGGCGCCGCCGTGCGGAACTGCGCCCGTGGACTCTTTCGTGGCGGTGGAGTTTCCCGCCCAGGTCAGCCAGGAAGATAGTATTTTTGTTCTCGAAAACCGCTATCTGCGGGCGGAGTTCAAGTATACGGGCCAGCTCACTCGGCTATTCGACAAGGAGCGGCAAAGCGAAGTTATCGACGCAGCGGCTCCGGGCAACCAGTTCGTGCTGTTCGACGATAACCCCATCAATTGCGATGCCTGGAACGTTGACGTCTACCATCTCGAGACACGGGCGCCCATTCCGGCAGCCAGCGGCGCGCGTATTCTGGAAGCGGGGCCATTGCGTTCGGCGATTGAATTCGACTTCGCCTTTGGCGCAAGCACCTTGAAAGAGCGGGTTTTTCTGACCGCTCAATCCAGGCATCTCGAGTTCGCCTGTGACGTGGATTGGCATCAGCGCCATCAGATTCTTAAAGTGGAGTTCCCGGTGACGGTCAAGGCCCACGAGGCGTCGTTCGAAATCCAGTTCGGCTATCTAAAGCGGAGCACGCATTTCAACACCAGCCACGACATTGCCCGGTTCGAAACGTGCGGGCATCGCTGGGTTGACCTGAGCGAGCCCGATCGCGGCGTCGCGTTGTTCACGGATTGCAAGTATGGGTATTCCGTTCATGGGACGGTCATGCGGATTTCGTTGCTCCGCGCCTCTACCCACCCCGACCCCGAGGCTGATCAAGGGTCGCACAGCTTCCGTTTTGCCTGCTATCCGCACGCGGGGGACTTGATTGCCGCGGAGGTCGTCCGGCGCGCTTTCGAGTTCAATCATCCGTTGACCGTGATTCCAGCCCGGGTTGCGGAGCAGTCGTGGTGGAAAGTGAGTTCGCCGCATCTGGTCCTCGATACTGTGAAGAAGGCCGAGGATTCCGACGCCGCGGTGATTCGGCTGTACGAAACTCACGGCGTTCGCGGGTCCGCCACGCTCGAAACCGCGTTTCCGTTCAAAAAGGCCTGGCTGGCGAACCTGCTGGAGGAAGAGCGCACGCCGCTTGAGATCCAGGACGGCCGCATCGCTATCGATTTCAAACCGTTCCAGATTATCACAGCGATCCTGGAATAGCCGCAGACTCTCCGTCGCCACTCCCTCCAAAATATGCATTCACTTCATCTAGTCGATTACGTCATCATATGTACCTACCTGGCGCTGAGTTGCGGCGCCGGCCTGTTGATGGCGAGGAAGGCCAACTCAAGCATGGAACACTACTTCCTCGGGGGGCGCTCGCTCCCCTGGTGGATGCTTGGGGTGGCGGGGATGGCGAATTGGTTCGACCTGACCGGGACGATGATCATCACGTCGTTTCTGTACATGCTCGGGCCGCGCGGTCTGTTTATCGAGTTTCGCGGGGGCGCGGTGTTGGTTCTGGCGTTTCTGTTATGCTACACGGGAAAATGGCATCGGCGCTCCGGCTGCATGACGTCTGCTGAATGGATGACCTACCGTTTTGGGCAGGGAAAAGCGGCGGAAGGCGTCCGCCTGCTTCAGGCTGTGATGGGGGTGGTCGGTGCCGTGATGACGCTGGCTTATTTGATTCGCGGCGCGAGCCTTTTCCTGGGGATGTTTTTCCCGTTTCCACCGACGCAAACGACGCTGATCCTGATTACCGTTAGCACCCTGTACACGCTCAGTTCCGGATTCTACGGGGTGGTGCTCACCGACCTCGTGCAGGGCTGCATTATTCTGGTCTCCTGCTTTGTCATCTCCTTCATGGCGTGGCGCATGGTTCCGGACGTGGCCAGCCTTCAGGCGACTGCGCAAGCGGTAACGGGAAATGCGAATTGGACCGATTCGACGATGCCATTGCACACGACGATGCCCGCCGGCTACTCGGCCTACGAACCGTTGATGATGATCGCCATGTTTTACCTGATGCGGAACATACTCGCAGGGATGGGGGTGGGGGCGGAGTCGCGTTATTTCGGCGCCCGCGACGACCGCGAGGCCGGTTTGCAGTCGCTGCTCAACGGCATCATGGTGATGTTCCGCTGGCCGCTCATGATCGGGTTTGCCGTAATGGGCATCTATCTGGTGCGCGATACATATCCCAACCAAGCGGTGATCAAGCAGGCCTCGGCGATAGTTCACAGCTATTATCCGCAGGCAACGGAGGCGTCCTGGCATGAACTCACCAGCAGCATCATCAATAAACCCGCCACTCATCCCGCCGCACTGATGCGGGGATTGGAAACCGTGTTGGGGACTAACTGGCGGGGAAAACTGCCGTTGATCGGCTTCCGCGGCACGGTGAATCCCGAGCAAATCCTGCCAGCCGTGTTAATGAATCAGGTGCCGAACGGCCTTAAGGGAATCCTGGTAGTCGCTATGTTTGCGGCGATGATGTCCGCCAATAACGGCGTGGTAAACACCGCCAGCGCCCTGTTTGTAAGAGACATCTACCAGAACTTCCTCCGTCCAAAGGCGCCCAACCGGGAGTTGATGCTCGCTTCGTACGCTTCGACCCTGTCTGTGGTGTTCTGCGGATTCTATATCGGGACGATGGCCCCGAACATCAACAATATATGGGGATGGCTGATCATGAGTTTCGGGGCGGGGTCGCTGGCTCCGCTGCTGCTTCGCCTTTACTGGTGGCGCTGCAATGCGTGCGGGTTCTTCGGGGGGATCCTGTTGGGAACGGTCGGCGCGCTGCTTCAGCGACTGTACCTGCCGCAAATGCTGGAGTGGGAGCAATTTAGCATCATGACCGCGCTTTCGTTTGTCGGAACCATTGGCGGTTCGTATTTGACGGAGCCAACTCCGATGAACACGTTGCGGCACTTCTATCGCACCACCCGTCCGTTTGGGCTGTGGGGTCCGTTGTTAAATGAGTTCCAGGGGGATCAGCGTGCGGCTATGGAACGGGAGCACCGGAACGATATCATCGCCGTTCCGTTCGCTCTGCTTTGGCAGGTGACGCTATTCCTGCTGCCGATGCAATTGGTGATCAAGGCGTATCACGGCTTCTTCATGACGCTTCCGCTCTTCCTGGTTGCGCTCGGCGGGATGTACTGGTTCTGGTGGAAACCTCTGCCGCCAAGCGGTCCCGATGGGGATCGGTTCGCGAAGAAAGCCGAAGAGGACTCTCCTGTTCCGGCGCCGATGCACTAACGCAATACTGATTACGAATCTACAGAAACAACTGTATTTGTGTGCGCGGTCCCGCCTGTTGCTGGGCGTGGCTGTGCTGTGCGCGTCCTTTCTGCGGGCAGAGGTCGAACCAAAGGAAGGCGGCAACGTGCCTGTCGAACGGGAGTTGGCGATCGAAAAAGCCTATTTGCGGCTTCCGAAACAGTTCTTTTCCGTCGCCAAGCAAGACGCCTGGCATCAGCGCACCATCGACTTCGTGGTGGATGGGAAGATCGCCCGGCGGGAGAAACTTTCCATGGCCGATGACAAGCCGGACTATTGGGCTTATCTCGATGTAAGCGAGTTCAAGGGAAGGAAAGTTGTCTTGAAGGCTGACGGTCTGCCCGTGAACTCGAAGGCGCTGGGGAATATTTTACAGAGCGATGTCGCGCTGGACGCCAACGACATCTATCAGGAACATTGGCGTCCGCAGTTTCATTACACCGTGCGGCGGGGCTGGTTGAACGACCCAAATGGCCTGCTATTTTACAAGGGGGAATACCATCTCTTTTACCAGACCTTTCCACTTGGAACCGGTCTCGGCGGCTACGCTCATTGGGGGCACGCCATTAGCTCGGACCTGGTTCATTGGAGCGAATACCCCGTGGCTCTTTATCCAGGGCAAGACGGTCACCTTTTTTCGGGGTCGGGTGTGGTGGATTGGAATAACAGCACCGGCTTTAAGACCGGTGCGGACGATCCGTTAGTGGTTGCATACGATAATCCCGATCTCGGAGCGCAATCGATTGCCTACAGCAACGACCGTGGACGCACCTTTAGGAAGTACGATGGAAACCCGGTTCTTCCGCGCTTCGCCAAATTTAATGGCGATCCGAAGATATTCTGGTATGAGCCAACCAAGCGGTGGATCATGATCTGCACTTTTCCCAAGGAAAACTACGGATTTTTCAGCTCGCCTAACTTAAAGGAGTGGAAGCTGGAGCAGGTGGTGAGCCTTCAGGGGTTTGAATGTCCGGACTTCTTTCCGATGAGGATCGAGGGCCAGCAGGCCAGCAAGTGGGTGTTGACCACGAATCCTTTTACATATTTCACAGGCGATTTCGACGGCCATATTTTCAAACCCGACTCGGAGGTCGGGCAGCGGTTGGATTGGGGATTTAGCTATCATTCGGCGCAGACCTTTAATGAAATGCCGGAATCCGATGGGCGCCGGGTTCAAATCGCATGGATGCAGGATGTGGCCGGAGCTTTCTATCACCAGACGCTCTTTAACCAGCAGTTGAGCTTTCCCACCGTTCTGACGTTGCATGCTTTGCCCGAGGGACTCCGTATTTGTCGGCAGCCGGCCAGGGAAATCGACAAGCTGCATGTCGGCGAACATTCTTGGAGCGACTTAATTCTCGACTCCGGAACGATTCCTCTCGCCGGTATAAAAGGGGATCTGTTTGAGATTCGCGCGGATATTGAAGTGGGGAAGGCTTCCGATGTCGGCTTTTCGATTCGCGGGGTGCCGATCGATTATTCAGCAAAGAACAAGAAGCTGAGTTTACTTGGAAACAACGCCCCGATGCAACCGGTCGGGGGATGCATCGCGCTGCAAATTCTTGTGGATCGAACTTCGCTCGAAGTGTTCGCCAATGGCGGGCGGGTTTCCATTACATCCTATTTCTCGCCGAAGGACGACGTGAAAGACATCGGAGTTTTCAGCCGTGGCGGCACGGCGAAGGTCGTTTCGCTGCATGTTTTCGAACTCCGCTCGATCTGGGACTCGGCGGACAAAGCCCAAGTAAGATCGCTGCCGCCCCATGAGCCCGAAGCGCTCGCCCCGGCTCCGATGACCTCCGTAACCGGTGTGCCCATAAAGGACAAGCGCGCGGGCCATGCGAAAGCCTGCGAAGTTCTGCCGAAGGGCGATAACAACGAGATGCGGTCCGAGGAGATGGACGGTTTGAACGTGTGGGTGTCCGTGCCGTTTCAGCCGTCGAGTCCTCGGGGACCGAGCGCCTATTTTATTGCGCCTGAGTATCTGCGAAATCTGGCTGCGCCGCACCCGGTCCGGATCGAGTTGGTCTATTTCGATCGAGCGGCGGGTCGGTATCGTCTTACGTACGATTCTCAAGACGCCCGGGTGTTTTCGCCCAATAAGGAGCATGGCGTGGGCACGCCATTGCCGACGCTGGTGACCACAGGTTCCGGAGGTTGGAAGAGCGTCTGGTGGAGGCTCTCGGACGCGCGGTTCGGCGGTAGTCTCAAGAGAGCCGATTTGAAGCTTGAAGGCGACGGGGCGCTTCCGCTCATTGTGCTCGGACTTTATATCGACAGCGAGTACGAGCTCACGGAAGATTCGAAGCCGCATCCAAATGTTCCCAAGGGAGACCTCATCCAGTTTAAGTTTGATCGATCGCAGATTTTTCCCGGAACCACGCGCAATGTAACCGTTTACGTGCCCAAGCAGTATGACGGTTCCAAGCCGGCCTGCGTATGGGTTGACCAGGACGGGATGAATTGGAAAGACGCCACAGTGCTCGACAATCTGATCGACCGCAAGGAAGTGCCGGTCATGATCGACATAGCGATCTCTCCCGGGCAGGTCGAATACCCGGGCCTGAACGCCCTCGGACGTCCCGGACAGCAGCGAGCCAACCGGCAGTTTGAATACGATGTGATGAGCGATGACTATGTTCGCTTTTTGGTCGAAGAAGTTTTTCCCGCGGTGGAACGGCAAAAGACACCGGATGGCCGCGCGCTAAAGCTTTCCCGCAATGGAAACGATTGCGGCATCGGCGGCGCCAGTTCGGGAGGCATTTGTGCACTGAACGCGGCCTGGCAGCGGCCCGACGCTTTTACTCGTGTCCTCAGTGCCATCGGTTCTTTCGATAATCTCCACAATGGCGATCGGTTTCCAGGGCTTATTCGCAAGACCGAGCCGAAGCCGATCCGGGTGTTCTTGCAGGACGGGTGCAACGATCTCAACTGGTTTGCTGGAGACTGGTATCTGGCCAATCAACGGATGGACCGCGCGCTGGAGTGGGCCGGATATGAGCACACGCACCTTTGGGGAGACCGCGCACACGACGCAGCCCAGGCTGTCTGCGCGTTTCCCGATGTGCTTCGCTACCTTTGGAAAGACTGGCCTGCGCCGGTGAAGACCGGCAAGATCGATTTTTTTCGAAATACTTTTGGCGATAACAAGGAGTGGCGGCAGGTGTGGGAAGGAAAGCAGGCTCCGCCGGGGTTGGCCGTGAATGCGAAAGGCGAAGTTTTCTTTAACGACCCCTCCGAAGGCAAGTGCTATAGAATCGATGCCGACGGAAGGGTCGCTACCTTTCTTTCGGTCGCCAAGGGCGACGGAGGGATGGCTTTCGGGTCGGACGGGCGGCTTTATCAAGTCGAAGGGGGGGCCGGCCGCGTCGTAGCTTACGATTTGCGAGGTGCGTCCTCGGTCATTGCAACCGGTATCCACGGCGAGAGCATTGTGGCGTTGCCGCACGGTCGATTTTACGTTAGCGAACCGGGGCGCGACGGAACCCTCAGCCGTATCTGGCTCGTCGGCGCGGATGGTTCGAAAAAAGTCGTGGATAGCGGCGGCTATTCTTCCGGGCTCCTCGGGATCGACGCGCCTTCCTACAGCTATCTTGCGATTGGAGACCCCGCTTCGCACTGGATTTATAGCTGTCAGTCGCTGCCAGATGGCACGCTGCGATATCGGCAGCGATACACCCAGTTGGAAACGCCGGTCATCGAAGGGAATGCCGGGACGAAAGGCATTTGCGTCCTGCCCGATGGCCAGGTGATTGTCGCAACTCAACTCGGTCTGCAGTTTGGCAATGGCAGTATCGTCAATGGTATCGTTCCTGTTCCGGGGGGCGCCGCAAAAAGCATCGTGATCGGCGGCCCAGCTTTCAATAGCCTTTATGTAACTTCCGGAGCCAGGATTTACCTGCGAAAAACCAATCTTCACGGAGTTCCGCCCCCTGCTCCCTGAGTTTTATCTTCAAAGCTTTTGCCTCGCAATGAATAATTCTCCCGCGGTCGTTCAGGCACGCTCGATTTTTACCTTCGAGCAAGAAGAGCGCCTTTACAAGAAAGTGATTTTTCGGTTGGTCCCGTATTTGTTCATCTTTTACGTCTTTGACTATCTGGACCGGGTTAATATCAGCTTCGCCAAGCTCGAAATGCTGGGCGATCTGAAATGGTCTGACACGGTTTATGGCCTGGGGGCGGGCATGTTCTTCATCGGCTATTTCGTGTTTGAGATTCCGGGCAACATCATTCTTTACAAGTTTGGCGCGCGGAGGTGGCTGGCGGCGATTATGGCGGCTTGGGGGTTGATTTCCGCGTCCATGATGTTCGTGGCTTCGCCAATGTCGTTCTACGCAATGCGCTTCTTCCTCGGCATTGCCGAGGCTGGTTTCTTTCCGGGGGTCATCTTATATCTAACCTACTGGTTTCCCCAGAAGCGGCGTGGCGGTGTGATGGCGCTTTTTGTGGCCGCGATCGCGTTTTGCGGCATTATCGGAGGCCCGTTGTCTGGGTGCATCCTGCATCTGTTCCGGGGAGTGGGCGGATTGGCCGCGTGGAAGTGGTTGTTGGTGATCGAGGGGATTCCATCGGTGTTATTGTCGCTGGTGGCATTGGGCGTTTTGGACGATTCCATTCGGGTGGCACGGTGGCTTACCAACGAGGAGAAAGACCTGTTGGAGCGCAACCTCGCCGGCGAATTGAGCGCCGGGCACCACATGCCCGCCTGGAAAGTGGCGATCCAATGGCGAGTGTGGCTTTTGAGTCTGGTGCTTTTTTGTCTGATGATCGGGCTGTATGGCATTGGCTTCTGGCTGCCCCAGATTATCCGAAATACGGGCGTGACGGACATTGTGCACGTGGGCCTGCTGAGCGCCATTCCCTACGGCGTTGCCATGTTTGTCATGGTGTGGGTGGCGCGGCGTTCGGATCGAATGAACGAGCGACGCTGGCATCTCTCAATTCCCGCATTCGCCGGAGCGCTTGGTCTGGTTCTCTGCGGAATCTATCGCGACAACACTTTTGTGGCGATGGCGGCGCTGACTCTTGCCAGTGCGGGCGTCCTGACAACCGTTCCGATCTCCCAAACCCTGCCCATGGAGTTTCTGAGCGGGATGGGAGTCGCCACGGGAATCGGAATGATCAATTCGCTCGGCAATCTCGGCGGATTTGTAAGCCCTTATATGGTGGGATTCATCAAGGACCACACCCAAAGCACGTCCTACGGACTCTATGCCATCGCGGCTTGTCTGGCGGTCGGAGGAGTGCTCGTCCACGCCGTTTCATCTCCAAGTATCACATTGCAGGACCGGCCCCGCTCCCGGCATCCAGAGGAGTAACGCCAGTGTCCAGGCGAAGCCACCCAGCCCCTCTCCATTGCCCAAAACCGAGAAAGTATTCCTGCCTAAACGCTAAAGATGGGAGCTCTTCCGCGCGTTTCCAAGCCGGACTCAACTGGACGGCATCCAACGCAAACTCAAAAAAGGTTAAGAAGTAATGCCTGACCCCGACTTCGCCGAACCGACTTCGCCGAACTCTCCATTGCCCAAAACCGAGAAAGTATTCCTGCCTAAACGCTAAAGATGGGAGCTCTTCCGCGCGTCTCCAAGCCGGACTCAACTGGACGGCATCCAACGCAAACTCAAAAAAGGTTAAGAAGTAATGCCTGACCCCGACTTGGACTCAAACTCAAAAAAGGTTAAGAAGTAATGCCTGACCCCGACTTGGACTTGTCTTTTGGCTCGGGATGCACGGTGACGTCCGCGCCGGGCAGGATCTGTCGGACGGCCTCCTCGACCCGCTCGGTGATCTCGTGCGCCACGCGAAGCGGTTGGTCGCCGTCCATGGTAACATGGAGATCGACAAAACAATTCGGGCCGGAGTGGCGCAACCGGACCGCGTGGCAGTCGGCCACTTCGTCGAGAGCGCTCACGGCGGCCTGGATGCGTTCGATCGCCCCGGCGGGCGTTCCGTCGAGAAGCGCATGGATGGCGCGCCAGCCGAGTTGCACGCTGACGACGACGACGATGAGCGCCACGACCAATGCCGCGATCGCGTCCGCTTTGTGAAGGAATCGAAGCGCCGGAACCGCCGACGCCGCGCGAACGCAAAGCAACCCGGCAAAAACGACCGCGGAACTCCAGACGTCGGTGCTGAAATGAAGCGCGTCCGCTTCGAGCGCCTGGCTGCGGTGTTTGGCCGCGACCCGGGACAACATTCGAGAACGCGAAAGATCGACTGCGATCGAACACACAACGACGGCAAAGGCCCAAAACGAGGCATCGACAGCGACCGGTTTTGCCGTGAGGCGTTCGACCCCCTCCCATGCGATCCAGGCGCAGGTTAGCAAGAGCAGCAGCGTTTCGCCGAGAGCGGAGAGGTTTTCCACCTTTCCATGCCCATAGGGATGGTCGGTGTCCGCCGGCTTGGAGGAAAACCGCACGGCAACAAACGTGAGGATGGCGGCCAGGCAGTCCAATCCGGAATGAGCCGCCTCCGCAAGGATGCCGAGACTGCCGCTGAAAATGCCGACGGTGATTTTCAACGCCGTAAGGAAGCACGCCGCGACGATCGAAGTCAGAGCGGCGGAAGTCTTCTCGGTTTCAGCGGAAACGGGACTCATCGGGTTTTCAACATAGCGGGAAATAAGCGCGAGACGAACTCCCTTTTGCAAGGGCGCGCCGCCTCAGACCTTCTCCGCGATTTGCACCGCGTTGAGTGCCGCGCCCTTGAGCAGTTGGTCGCCGGCCACCCAAAACGCCAGTCCATTATCCAGCGCGCAATCGATCCGGATGCGGCCCACCTGGCAGTCATCCTGTTCGGAGACGTAGAGGGGCTGGGGATAGGAATTGGCTGCGGGATCGTCCACGAGCAGCAGACCGGGCGCTTTGGCAAGCACGTCGCGCGCTTCCGCCACGGACACGGGCCGTTCGAACTCGGCGTTCACCGAGACCGCATGCGCCCGGTAAACCGGTACGCGCACACAAGTAACCGACGCCCTGAAGCCCGGCAAATGCAGGATGCGCCGGGCTTCGTTCTGCATCTTCATCTCCTCCTTCGTGTAGCCGGTGTCGAGGAACGAATCCACATGCGGCAGGACGTTGAACGCGATCTGGTGCGGGTAAACCTTCGTCTCCACCGGGCGCCCCGCGGCGATCGCCCCCACCTGCGAACGCAGTTCTTCGATAGCCTGCGCGCCGGTCCCCGAAACAGCTTGATAACTCGACGCAATCACACGCTTGACCCCAAACGCCCGGTGCAGCGGGTTGAGCGCCATCAGCGTAATGGCTGTGGTGCAGTTTGGATTAGCGATGATGCCGCGGTGTTGCGCGATGTCCGCGCCGTTGATCTCCGGAATCACCAGCGGCACGGTTTCCTCCATGCGGAATGCCGACGAATTGTCCACGACCACGGCGCCCGCCTGCACCGCCAGCGGGGCGAACTTGCGCGAAATGCCCGCGCCGGCGCTAAAGAGGGCGATATCCACGCCGGCAAACGAATCCTCGCGCAATTCCTCGACCGGCGTCGGCGTCCCCTTGAAGGGCAGCATCTTGCCCACCGAACGGGCGGACGCAAGCAGCTTGAGCCCGGCAACCGGGAAATTCCGGCGTTCCAGGACTTTCATGATTTCGACTCCGACAGCGCCCGTGGCGCCGACGATTGCGACGGTGTAGTTTCGGTTCATAATGGATTTGCTCCCGTAAACGGGGTTGTCGAGAATACAGAACAGAGTCATTTATGCAATCCTTACAACGCAGAATCCGGATCGATGTCGCCTCGCAGCGCTTGGAAGTGGTGGAAACCGCCGGGGAGGGGACCTCCGGGATGGTGCTCGCCGTGTTCCCGGTGTCAACCTCGCGCTTCGGCCTCGGGTCGGAGCCGGGCAGTTACAAGACGCCGCTCGGGCGATTTGTCGTGACGGAAATGATCGGGCAGGGATTTCCGCTCGGCGCGGTGTTCACGAGCCGCATTCCGACCGGCGAGATCGGGCCGATGGAATCCGCGGACGATGCCGGGGACTTTGTCCAGACGCGCATCCTCTGGCTTGCCGGAGAGGAACCGCACAACGCCAACACGCGGGAGCGCTATATCTACATTCATGGCACCAATCACGAAGAGCGCATCGGCGAGCCTGCCAGCCACGGGTGCGTCCGGATGCGCAACGCGGACATCGTTCGGTTGTTCGACATGGTGGAACCGGGTGCGCAGGTGGAGATTGCGGGGTAGATCTATCCCCTGCACTGCTATCCCCGGAAAACCCGCAGTGCTGATTGGTTTTTTTTGCGTTCATGCAGTTCGCTTTCAAAGAATCAGAGTGCTCAATTAGCTGTCATCCTGAGCTTGCGAAGGATCTCACAGCACACCAGGCAGCGCTATGCCACCGCTCACCGTTCTCGAAGCTGACGGCGCTGCTGGCGATGCCGTCAGTTCTGAAAACGCTTGAAGTTAAGATACGTCCGTTCGGCCTCGCGAGATCCTTCGCAAACTCAGGATGACAGCTTACTGGGTGCCGTTCTTATTCGTGAGACCGGCTGCCCGAATTTGGCTGCGGTTCTGCCGTGCTAAGTCCCTTGCGCGAGCCCTCTGTTGTTGCCTCCGCCAAAAAAAGCGCTGGAACACTGGGCGTTCCACGTTACGAATGAAGCCTGCACATGAATACCCAGTTTAACACGATCGAAGAAGTGCTCGAGGACATTCGCGCCGGGAAGATGGTGATCATCACCGACGACCCCGGCCGCGAGAACGAGGGCGATCTCGTCATGGCGGCGGAGAAAGTAACGCCTGAGGCCATCAATTTTATGGTAACGCACGCGCGCGGCCTGGTCTGCGCTCCGGTCACCCACGAGCGCGCCGAACAGCTCGGCCTGCAACGGATGGTGCTGGAAAACCGGGAAAGTCAGAAGACGGCGTTCACGGTATCGGTCGATGCCGCCCACGGCGTCACTACCGGCATCAGCGCAGCCGACCGCGCGGCGGCCATTCGGGTGCTGGTGGATCCACAGGCGATGCCCAGGGATCTCGTGCAACCGGGACACATTTTTCCACTTCAGGCCAAGCCGGGCGGGGTTCTCCAACGGTCCGGTCACACCGAAGCGACGGTCGATCTGTCGCGGCTCGCCGGGTTCCAGCCCGCCGGCGTTTGCTGCGAAATTCTAAACGACGACGGCTCGATGGCGCGTTTGCAGGACCTTCTGCGCTTCGCCAATAAGCACTGCCTCAAGATTGGCACGGTAGAGGATCTCATTGCCTACCGGCGCAGGCGGGAAAAGCTGGTGGAACTGGAACAAACGGTCCGGATGCCGACCGATTACGGGGATTTTGAACTCCACATGTATCGCTCGGTGGTCGATGGCTATCATCATCTGGCGCTGGTGAAGGGAGAGATCGTCTCGGATCAACCGACGCTGGTCCGTGTGCATAGCGAGTGTCTTACGGGCGACGTTTTTGGGTCGATGCGATGCGATTGCGGCCATCAACTCCACGCCGCGCTGGAACAGATCGAGCAGGCAGGCAGCGGCGTGCTGGTTTACATGCGCCACCACGAGGGGAGGGGAATCGGCCTTTCGGCAAAGATTCACGCTTACAAGCTTCAGGAGCAGGGGTTGGATACCGTCGAGGCCAACGAGAAGCTCGGCTATCCGGCGGAACTGCGCGAATACGGCCTGGGCGCGCAGATTTTGGCCGATCTCGGGGTCCACAAGATGCGGTTCTTGACGAACAACCCGAAAAAGGTGATCGGCCTGGAGGCTTACGGGCTGGAAATCGTCGAGATCGTCCCGATTCGAATGCTTTCCAACCCGCACAACGAGAAATACCTGGAAACCAAGCGGGTGAAGATGGGGCACCTGCTGTAAAGTCCGCAGAGGATACAAGGGGGAGAGGAAAAGGGTCCGCAGATTACGCAGATTTTCGCAGATTTTTCTCTGGAGACGGACAGCAGGGAGGGCACTCCGTGCCGTCCGCCCGGTGGCGATTTTTGAGCCCTGTTGAGGTAAACGCGTTTTGCGTCTGCGCGATTCGCTTCCGAGGAATCGGGGCCACTCTGTGAGCTGTCATCCTGAGCTTGCAGGCGGCCAAAGCGCGGCGTCGATTGGTGGGCAAGAACCTGCGTCGCGCCAGCTTCCGGGGAGCGCACGCGCCCTCGCGTGTGGCCTTTGGCGCCCTCGCCAAAGGCATCTTCGTGACTGATCGCGTCGGCAGCGCAAAAAAGTTCGCGTCGGCGAGGGCGCCGACGCCAACACGCGAGGGCGCGTGTGCTCCCCGGGTTCCCGCTCCCGAACGCCCCGTTTTTCCGGTAGGTTCATTGGCAGCTTGCGAAGGATCTCACAGCACACCGGGCGGCGCCGTGCTACTGTTTAACTTCCTCGAAGCTGACGGCCCGGTACAGGACGCCGTTAGCTCCGAAAACACCAAAAAGAAAAATTGCGCCCGTCCGGCCTCGCGAGATCCTTCGCAAGCTCAGGATGACAGCGTTCGGGGCGCCGTTCTTGCTCTGGAAACCGGCTGACCGAAGTTGCCAGACTTCCGCGAGGCAGTCGAGGGGCTGACGGCAGCCGTTCTTGCTCGGGAAACCGGCTGACCGAAGTTGCGATTCCGTCGCGCTAAACTCTCATCTCTTTGCGGGTCTTGGTTGGCATCATCCGGCGATTCGAGGTTTCATTCCTTCAGCGCCCGGTCCGCGGCCGGTTTATCCGGGAAAATCCGGAAAACATGGTCCAAGCGGGCGATGCGGAAGATGTTCATCGTGCTTTCACGAATTCCAAAAAGGGCGAACTGGCCTCCGTAGGCATGGATGCGTTGCATCGCTTCGATGAGGGTCGCAAGGCCGGAACTGTCGATGTAGGTCACCCCGGACATGTCGATGAAGAATCGCTGTGGCTTTGCCGCAAGCAAACGCCGCAGTTGCTCCCGTACGAGCGGAGAGTCGTGGAGATCGACTTCGCCCTGGAGAAGCAGAATATTTGGTTCCGGACTGAAAATGGACGCCATGGGTTGCGGACGAAATGCCATCAACAGTAGAACCGGTCCTCTTGGGCTTTTTGGCCCTGTTCCGGGGCGCGTCAGTCCCTAAAATTCTTGAAGAAGAGAGCCACCCCGAAATCCTTGCCGCGAACAAACTGGATTACGTCCTGGAGATCATCCCTTTTTTTCCCAGTGACGCGAATCTGCATGTCCTGAAGGGCGCATTGGACCTTTCCGCTGCTCGCCTTGATCGCTTTGATGATTTCCTTGGCTTTGTCGCCCTCGATGCCCTGCTTGATGACGAGTTTCTGGGTGGCGTGCCCGAGCGGAGAGACGGCGGGTTCCTTCCGGTCCACGTTGCGCAGGTCGATGTTGCGCTTGGCGAGCTTGGCGATGACGATTTCCAGCAGTCCTTTGAGGCGCGTGCCGTCCTCGGCGGAAAGGTCGATCTCGCTCTTGTTCAGCTCGATCTTGGCGGTGCTGCCCTTGAAGTCGAACCGTGTGGCGAGTTCCTTGTTGGCCTGGTTGATGGCGTTGTCGATTTCTCCTTTGTCGATTTCCGAAACGATATCGAATGATGGCATGCGGCCCTTATAGGGCGAACGCGGCTGGACGCCAAGGAACAATCGAGTTTTGAGACAGGATTAACAGGATTTACAGGATGGACCAGAATGGGTCGTTGTAATGCCACGCGGTTTTCGAGGATTCTTTGTTCGATTGCACGGAACTGCTTTCGAGGGGGCAGAGCGCTCTATTTACTGTCATCCTGGTGCGCCCGTGAAGCGGGCGTCAACGTGGGTGAGAGTCCCACCGGTGCAGTTAGACGGTTCAGCACCGAAGACCGTGCCAACTGCGTCGCCGTGAGGCGGGGTGGGGAGCAGGCA
>Ga0316220_1000139_pt1 | contig 117913 bp, 96 predicted proteins | sample TBH18005metaG_FD_203632 | JGI IMG/M metagenome (GOLD analysis project Ga0316220, IMG submission 203632) | Freshwater microbial communities from Trout Bog Lake, Wisconsin, USA - TBH18005 | ecosystem: Environmental > Aquatic > Freshwater > Lake > Hypolimnion/Profundal zone | place: USA: Wisconsin... | reverse complement strand
TTCTGCTCCAGGCGCATCTTGACGGCGCGCGAGCGCTCGTCTGCGAACTGGGCGACGCGCTGCAGGCTGCTGAGCAGATCGGCGACGCGCACGACGGCGAACTTGGAGTTGTCGCGCGGCAGCACGGCCTCGTAGTTGGGGAACTGGCCGTTCAGCTTGCGGCTGGTGAGCACGCGGTGGCCGACGCGGAAGAAGAGCGTCTGCTCGTCGTCGGCGAACTCGACGTTCTCGGCGTCGGTGTCGGCCAGCAGGTTCTGCAGCTCGCCGAGCGCCTTGCGCGGGACGAGGATCTTCCTCTCGCCGGTGACGCCCAGGCCGATGCCGGCGCGCTCGATGTGCGCCAGACGGTGGCCGTCGGTGGCCACCATGGCCATGGACTCCGCCTTCAGCGCGAGCAGCGCGCCGTTCAGCGTGTAGCGCGACTCCTCGCTGGAGATGGCGAAGATGGTCTTGGAGATCATGTTGCGCAGCGCCTCGACGGGAATCTTGAGGCCGCCCGCGGCTGGGAACTCCGGCACCTGTGGGAAGTTGGCGCGCGCCATGCCCACCATCTTGGTGTTGGAGCGGCCGGCGCGGAGCTGCACCCAGTGGTTCTCCAGTTGCTTGATGGAGATGTCGTCGTCGGGCAGCAGCTTCATGTAGTCGAAGAGTTTGCGCGCAGGAATGGTGCAGGCGCCGCCCTTCTTGACCTTGGCGGCGCAACTGGTGCGCACCGTCTGGTCGAGATCCGTGGCGGTGATGGTGAGCGTGTCGCCGTCGGCCTCGAACAAAAAGTTGGAGAGGATGGGAATGGTGGTCTTGCGCTCGACGACCGACTGCGTGGCCGTCAGTTCGCGAAAGAGGTCGGCGCGGCTGACGCCGATCTCCAGACTGGATGTGGCGGTGGTGCTGGTGGCAGGGCTGGATGCTGTGGGCACAGGCCTCTCTCCGTGAACGCACGTTGCGTGCTTTCCCCGATTGTAGTGAGAAAGACGCCCGTGGGATAGCGGTATCGCTTGTGGGAAAGTGTACACCTGAAAGCGGGGTGCGTGAGGCAGGCAGACGGTGCGATTACTCATACAAATACAAAGCTAAAAATGAAGTTCTTTCCAGTACCAGTAACCGTTTGGAGAGGAAAAGTGGAAGACGCGTCCAGAAAGCAGCGGGGATGCGGTTTGCGGCGGTACCCGATATAGAAAACAGGGCCGAGCAGGGCGGAAGGTTAGGAAGAACGGACGCACGGCGGGGAGAGGAGAGCCGGTCTTCCCTGTTCCCCACAGAGGTGGATGCGGCGGGCGCGAGAAGAATGGCGCGGTGGGAGGAAATAGCGTCTCGACCGCGTGGATACAGGGCGTTGCAACGTGCAGCATTTCAACAAGAGGACAGTGGGGTTGAGGAATACGGGGCAGAAAAGCAAAGGCCCGGCCGGAGCCGAGCCATCGCAAAAGCGGAGCTGTACGGGTTAGCTGAGGGTCTCCATCAGCTTGTTGAGGGTGCGGTTCAGGTCCTTGTCCACGCGGCGCAGTTCGTCGATCTTGCTGATGGAGTGCATGACGGTGGTGTGGTGCTTGCCGCCGAACTGGCGGCCGATTTCGGGCAGGCTGGCCTCGGTCATCTGCTTGGCCAGATACATGGCGATCTGGCGGGGGACGACGATCTGCCGCGAGTTGTTCTTCTGCTTGAGGTCGGCCACGCGCATGCCGAACTGCTCGCTGACCGCGCGCTGGATGGCCTCAATGGTGATCTTGCGCACCTGCGTGTCAATGAACTGTTTGAGGCACTGCTGCGCGGTGGGCAGGGTGATCTCGACGCCGTGCATGGAGCACCAGGCGATGAGCCGCACCAGCGCGCCTTCCAGCTCGCGCACGTTGGTGCGCACGTTGCTGGCGATGAACAGCGCCACGTCAGTGGGCAGCGGCGTGTGCTCGCTTTCGGCCTTCTTCTGCAGGATGGCGACCTTGGTTTCGAGGTCCGGCGGCTGGATGTCGGCGATGAGGCCCCACTCGAAGCGCGAGCGCAGGCGGTCTTCAATCTCGGAGAGCTCCTTGGGCGGACGGTCGCTGGCGATGACGATCTGGCGCATGCTCTCGTGCAGCGCGTTGAAGGTGTGGAGCATCTCCTCCTGCGTGCGCTCCTTCTGGGCCAGGAACTGGATGTCGTCAATGAGCAGCACGTCCACGTTGCGGAAGCGCTCACGGAAGCTGGTCATCTTGTCGTAGCGGAGCGAGTTGATCATCTCGTTGGTGAACTTCTCGCTGCTGACGTAGCAGATGACGGACTGTGGCTGGCGGCGCTTGATCTCGTGCCCGATGGCCTGCATGAGGTGGGTCTTGCCCATGCCCACGCCGCCGTATAAGAACAATGGATTGTATGCCTTAGAGGGTTTTTCGGCCACAGCCATGGCGGCCGCGTGGGCGAACTGGTTGCCGCTGCCGGCCACAAACGCGTCGAAGGTGTAGCGCGGGTTCAGCTCGGCGGCGGAGTTCCAGTCGAAGCGCGACTGCTCGGGGCTGCCGACGCGGCGGCCGGTCTGCGGCGAGTGGCTGGGACGCGGGCCGAAACCGCCGTCCTCACGAACGCGCGGGGCGGTGGGGTCGTCGGCGGGGGTGACAAAGCGGAAGTCGTCCACTTCGATGGCCAACTGGTCGATGGCCTCGTGGATGAGGTCGGCGTAGCGGTCGGCGATGTGCTGGAACTCGGCGGAGGGGATGCGCACAAAGAGCGTCTTGCCGTTGATGTGGGAGAAGCGCGTGGGCTTCAGCCAGGTCTCGTAGGACTGGCGATTAATCTTCTTTTCCAGCGCGGAAAGAATGCGAACCCAGGGATTGAGAACGGCGGTGGTCGTGGGTACGAATGACATTGCTTGCACTTCCCTCTTGCGGTGGCGGTCCGGTGGACCGCGAAGAAATTGTCTGCGCTTAATCTGGCGACCGCGCCGGAGTGCAATCGGTGTCAGCTTCCGGCTGCGGTTGTTGCAAAGGCGGCATCGCTCAGCCGCCAGGAATTCAGTCCAAGGAAATTACTGTGGTGAAAAAACTGCGGAGGTGGAACGGAGTTGATAGTAGCACGGAACAACTTCGATGAATGCAACGTGAACAGACAAAATTTTTCTTCGCCGCAGATTGCACCATTCTTTGTGAAAACTGAAACACCCGCGCCGATACAGGGGAAACGCACGGCGCAAAAAAAGAGAAATATTTTCTCCGGCCACTTGCAAAACCACCGGCATGTGCTATTGTGTGCAACCCAAGTGCAACCAAATCAAAAGACGGAAAGCGTGATGGAAGTCACCATTGTGGTGCAAGTGCGGGCGCGGGGGAAGAGGGATAAAAGATTTTTCTGGCGGCGATGGTGGAGCGCGCCGCTGGCACGATACGGCCCGGGCAGGTATACTGAACACTCCAGACAGATTGCAGGAGTTGTTCCATGCCCAAGCGCACCTTTCAACCCAACCGCCGCCGCCGCGCCAAGACGCACGGCTTCCTGAGCCGCATGAAGACCAAGGCCGGGGCCGCCGTACTCTCACGCCGCCGCGCCAAGGGCCGCCACAAGATTGCGGTCAGCGCCGGTTTCCGCGACTAGCAGCACCCACACCCCATAATCCACAGCGCAGGCGCTCCCCCAAGCGGAAGCCCCTTGCCCTTTTGCGCCCAATTTTCCGCCGCGTGCGCGATACTGGGGGCGGCTTATGACTCTGAATAGCGCCAATCCAAAACATAACAGCGCGGAAGCGCGTCTGCGCAAGCATGCGGACTACCAGCGGGTCTACGCCGCCACACGCAAACAGCAGGGGCGGCAGATGGCCTTTTTTGCCGCCTTGCGCGCCGATGGCGGAGCGGGTCCCCGCGTGGGGCTGACCGCCGGGCGCGTGCTGGGCGGCGCGGTGGAGCGTAACCGCATCAAGCGCCGCATGCGCGAGGCGGTGCGCAAGAATCTGGACACTCTGGCCGGAGTCGCCGTGGATGTGGTGCTCCATCCCCGGCGCAGCGTGCTGACGGTTGAGTTTGCCGTTCTTGAGGCGGAGGTCGGCCAGATCTTCCGCACGATTCGAGCGCAGGCACTCAAAGGGAGCCTGCCCGGGCCCGCCACAAGCACCAACCCGTCCACCGGAGGCCGTAGCCGTGGCTGAAACCACAGGCCCGGCTACCCGCAAGGCCGCGCGGCTGGGGCTAGCGGTCTACAAGCGGGTCATCTCGCCGATTTTTCATGGAATGCTGCACGGATTGGCACCGATGACGGGCGGCTGCCGCTTCACGCCCACCTGCTCGGAGTACGCGGCCGAGGCCGTGGAGCGCCACGGCCTGCTGCGCGGAGGCACACTGGCGCTAGGTCGGCTGCTGCGCTGCCATCCCTTCACCAGGGGCGGCCACGACCCCGTTCCGCCCCCCCGCCATTAAGCCAAAAACCGACCCACTGCCGGGACGGGCAAGCAGAGTTCCGCATCCCCAGTTATCATAGGGATAGCGCGGCGACCACATCTCGCCCCCATATACCCTTGCGCGGACACTTCTCCGCCCGACAGGATTCAGGACCCACTTGGCCCAATACACAAACCCCAACCAGCAGGGCGGCGGCATGGACTCCTCCAAGCTGCTGACCTACGTTGTCATCTTTCTGGCCTTCTTTCTGGGGATGAAGTTCTTCCTGCCCCAGCCGGCACAGCAGACGCAGCAACAGGTTCCGCAGCCGGCGGCGCAGCTCCCCGCCCCCGCACTCGTCGCCGCCCCATCGGCGAAGCCATCCGCTCCAGCCGCTGCGGCAACCGTGGCCGCAGCCGCGACAGAGATCGTGGTGGACACCGACGCCTACCGCATCACCTTCACCAACCGCGGCGCGCAGGTCACAAGCTGGATCCTGAAGCAGAGCAAGGACACGCACGGCAAGCCGCTCGACCTGGTGCACTACGAGGCCAGCTCGCAGTTCGGCTTCCCGCTGGCGCTGCGCACTCCGGATCCCGCCACCAATGGTGAGCTGAGCACGGCGCTCTTTATTCCCTCGGCTACCGGCACGCTGGTCGCACCGGCCACGCTGGGCTTCGACTACTCCGACGGCAACGGCCTGGTGGCGCATAAGAGCTTCCGCTTCGACAACAGCTACGTGCTGCACGCCGACGTCACGGTCACCGAGCAGGGACGCCCGGTTGCTTCCGCCCTGACCTGGCCCGCCGGCTTCGGCGATCTGGAGCTGCCCGGCCAATACGCCCTGAGCGACATTGACACGCTCAGCAACGGCAAGGAGCAGCACGAAGCGTCAAAGAAGGTGAGCGACGGCGCCACGCTGCCCGCGCCGCTGGAGTTCGCCGGCGTCAGCGATCAGCACTTCGCCGCCATCTTCCTGCCGGACACGCCAGACACCGCGCAGCTTGCCACCTACACGCACGGCCTGCGGCTGGCGGGCGTCAAGGACCCGGCGCCGGTGCTGGGCGCGGGGCTCTCCGCATCCGACGGCCACCTCTCCACGCGGCTCTTCGTCGGGCCCAAGACCTACGCGCTGCTCAAGAGCGTGCACACCACGGGCTCCGGCACGTCGCTGGAGCATATCGTTGACTTCGGCTTCTTCGGCCCCATCGCCAAGGCGCTCTTTCTGGCGCTCTTCTTCGTCTACGAGCACATCACCCACAACTGGGGATGGGCCATCGTGGTGCTCACCCTCATCATCAACATCGTGCTCATGCCGGTGCGCATCAGCACCATGAAGTCGGCCGTCAAGATGCAGCGCATCCAGCCGCAGATGGAGGCCATCAAGGCCAAGTACGCCAAGCTGAAGATGACCGACCCACGCCGCTCCGATATGAACGCCGAGATTCTGCAGTTGCAGAAGGACAACGGCGTCAATATGTTTGGCGGATGCCTGCCCAGCCTGCTGCAACTGCCGCTGCTCATCGCCTTCTTCAGCATGCTGCCCAAGGTCACCGAGATGCGCATGACGCACTGGTACTGGCTGACCGACCTGACCGCCAAGGACCAACTGCACATCCTGCCACTCATCACCATCGTGACCATGTTCGTGGTGCAGTACTCCATGCCCTCGCCGGGCATGGACCCGCAGCAGCAGAAGATGATGGCCTTCATGATGCCCGCCTTCAGCGGTTTCATCGTGTGGAACTACGCCAGCGGACTGGGCCTGTACTGGGCCACCGGCAACCTGGTGATGATTGCGCAACAGCTCGTCCTGAATCGCACGGCCATGGGCCGCGAGATGAAGGAGATCGCCGCCAAGCGCGCCCGCCGCAAGGCCGGCGCAGGCGTGATTCAGGGCAAATTCAACAAGCGTTAGCACCGCGCGGCCGGGTGCAACCAACGGCCGGATGACTCTGGAGGGAGAAACTCGAACATGGAAGACTTGCAACAGTCCGCACAACGCATCGCATCGTTCGTCAACATGCTGACCACCACCGGTGGCCTCAAGCTCAAGTTCCGCATCACCGCCGGAGCCGGAGCCTCCGACCCCGACGGCTTCGAGCGCCGCGACATCTACGTGGAGATGAAGGGCCCCGACGCCAACCTGCTCACATCGCGCAACGGCGAGGGCCTGCGCGCTTTGGAGACGCTGGCCGGCCACATCCTGCGCCTCGATCCGCTGGAGGCCGAGCGCGTCAGCTTCGACGCCAACGACTTCAAGGCGCAGAAGGCCGAGGAGATGAAGGACCTGGCCACCGAGGCCGCCGAGCGCGTGCGCGAGAGCGGACAGCCCTACCGCTTCCCGCCCATGAATCCCCGCGAGCGGCGCATCCTGCACATTGCGCTCAAGGAGCATGAGGACCTGCAGACCCAGTCCAGCGGCGAAGGCCCGCGCCGCGGCGTGGTGCTCTACCCCAGCGACTACGCCATCCCCCGCGAGGACCGCGGCTTCGGCGACCGGCGCGGCTCTGGCGACAGGCGCGGCGGACGCGGCGGCTTTGGTGGCGGCGGTGGCCGTGGACGCGGTGGTTATGGCGACCGCGGCGGCGACCGTGGTGGACGTGGCGGCGGCGGAGACCGTGGACGCGGCGGATATCGTCGTTAGTCAACCATCCATTCAGCAACAACAGGGCGCGGCTGCGGCTGCGCCCTTTTCGTTGTCCCGCACCGTTCTTCTTACAATGGAGCTGTGACACCCTAAGGCAAATGAATCCAGAAACCATCGTCGCCCTCTCCACGCCCGCCGGACGGGGCGGCATCGGCATCGTACGTTTGAGCGGCAGTGAGGCCGCCCGCATCGCCGCGCCGCTGGTGAAGTTGCGGCACGAACTCGCGGCCGGACAAGCACGCTTCGGCCAGCTAGTGGACGAAGATGGCGGCACGCTGGACGAAGTTGTGGTCACGCTCTTCGCCGCGCCGCACTCCTACACGGGCGAGGATGTCGTCGAGGTCGCAGCGCACGGTTCGCCCGTGGTGCTGGACGCAATCGTCCGCCGCTGCCTCGCCTCCGGAGCACGGCTGGCGCGGCCCGGCGAGTTCACCGAGCGCGCCTTTCTGGCTGGCCGCATGGACCTGACCCAAGCCGAGGCCGTCAATGACCTTATCCACGCGCAGACGCTCCATCAGGCGCAACTGGCCGCGCAACAGATGGAAGGTGCGCTCAGTCGCCGCATCCAGCCCATCAAGCAGGCGGTGGTGGAGTTGATTGCCGAACTCGAGGCCGGCATTGATTTTGCCGAAGACGATATGGATGTCATGCCAGCCACGGCCATCGCGCAAAAGCTGGCCGTCGCGCGCACCGCGCTCGCCGAGCTTTCCGCCGGCTACACCTACGGCCGCATGGTGCGCGACGGTATCACGCTGGCCATCGTGGGCCGCCCCAATGTGGGCAAGTCCTCGCTCTTCAATCGCCTCGTCGAGCACGAGCGCGCCATCGTCACTGCCTCGCCCGGCACCACACGCGACACCATCAGCCACACCGTCGCCATTCACGGCATCCCTGTTGAGCTGATGGACACCGCCGGCCTGCGCGAGACCGCCGACGAGGCTGAGGAGTTGGGCGTTGCACGCTCGCGCGAGGCGATGGCCGACGCGGCCATTGTGCTGCTGGTGCTGGACGCCTCCGCGCCGCCGCACAGCGAAGACGCCGCGCTTCGCGCCAAACTCGCCGACCGCCCGCATCTCATCGTCGCCAACAAATGCGATCTTGCCAACGCCACAGCGCACAACGCAGCAAACGAACTCCACGCCTCCGCGCTCACCGGCGCAGGCATCGAAGATCTGCGCCAAGCCATCCTGCGCTTGGCAGGCGGCGGCGCGCTGCACACCGAGAGCGGTCTGGTCACCACGCTGCGCCAGCACGAAGCGATTCAATCCGCGCTGGACGCCACCGAGCGAGCTGAATCCGCCGCCACACAGCAGACTCCGCACGAGATGTTGCTACTGGACGCCTACACCGCGCTGCGCTCGCTCGATGCGCTCACCGGCGCCACCACGGCCGACGACGTTCTCTCTCTCATCTTCTCGCGCTTCTGCATCGGCAAATAGCGATACGCCCGATGCGCTAGACTGGCAGGCACCATGAATCGCCGCCGCTTTCTGCATACCTCCGCCGCAATCTCTGCGCTCGCCACCGCTCCACGCTGGCTCGCCTCCGCCGCTACAGCGCCCACACAAGCCAAGCTGACCGTGGACTTCTCCGGCAAGCGCGCACCCATCCCCGCCGACTTCACCGGCCTCAGCTTCGAGACGGGCACGCTGAGCACGCCGTCCTTCCTTTCCTCTCGCAACAAGGAACTCGTCGGCCTGGTGCGCCGCATCAGCGCGAACGGAGCCCTTCGCATCGGCGGCAACTCCAGCGACTTCACCTTCTGGAAGCAGCATCCGGAAGACGTGCCGCCCACGCTGCCCACGCCAGAGCCCGGCTCGCCCGCGGCAAGGCATCCACAGAAGATTCGCGTCATCGCCCCGGAGGGCGTGGACGAACTGAAGACATTTCTCGACACCACCGGATGGCGGCTCATCTACGGCATCGGCCTGGGACACAACGACCCCTCCCGCGCTGCGGTCGAGGCGGAATATGTATCAAAGAAGATGGGCAATACGCTCATCGCATTTCAAGTCGGCAACGAACCGGACCTCTTCCACCACAACGGAATTCGTCCCCCGCAGTACAAGTTCGCGGACTATATGGCGGAGTGGACGCAGTTCGCCCAGGCTGTTCGCAAGGCCGCGCCCTTCGTGCCGCTGGCTGGCCCAGACGTGGCGCATAGCGTGGACTGGATTCAACAGTTCGCCGATTCGGATGCGGGCTACAGCTTCCTCTCCGGCCACTACTACTCCGAAGGTCCGCCCGACGACCCGCGCATGACCATCGAAAAACTGCTCACCGACCAGCAGAAGCTCGCCAACGACATGCAGCAGATTCTGCGCATCGCAGCAGACAAGAAGACACACTACCGCACGACGGAGTGCAACTCCTGCTATCAGGGCGGCAAACAGGACGTCAGCGACGTGCTCGCCGCTGCGCTCTGGGGCGCAGACTACATGTTGCAGATGGCCGCCTGGGGCGCCACCGGCGTCAACTTCCACACCGGCTCCAGTGCCCTCTACACCGCCATCGCCGGCGGCAGCGGCAGCAAGCCGCTGGAAGCGCGCCCGCTCTACTACGCGCTGCTGCTCTTCCACGAGTTCGAGGGCGCGTCGTTCCTGCCCGTCACGCTCGACGCCCCCGGCGTCAACCTCACCGCCTACGCCGCCACCTCTCCCCGTAACGAAGCGCTCGTCGCGCTCATCAACAAGGAGCCAGAGAAGGACGTGCGGGTGAACCTCGGGGTCCTGCTCCACGGAACACTGGATCTGCGCGCACTGACCGGCAAGGCCGTTGACTCTAGCGAAGGCGTGACCTACGCCGGAGCAACCGTGTCGGGTGACGGCTCTTGGACGCCGATATCCACCACCCTGCAGGCACCGAAGAAGGACAGCCTGACCATCACGGTTCCGCGCGCATCCGCCCTTGTTCTTCGCACAAGGCCGCAGGCTAGACCGTCTGCTGCGTGATGGTGTAGACCCACGCCCCCTTCTGTCCAGAACCTGTCGCCCACGGGCCAGCCCCACCCTGTTTTGGGTAGAATGCCATAGCGAATGAATCATCTGAGAGCCATTTTGCGCAGCGGCAGCATCGTGGTGGTGATGGGTGCCACCGACCTCCTGCTGGAGGGCTACCCCAGCATCCTGCCCGGCACCATCGCCCTCCTCTATCTGGCCATCATCCTGCTGGTGGCCGCCTTCTGGCACGTCCGCCAGGGACTCTTCGCCACGCTGGTCGGCACGCTCTGCTTCCTGCACTTTCTTCCTCCGCAACACAGCATGCGCGTCACCGGCGAGCGCCACTGGATTGAACTCATTGTCTTTGTTGCCACAGCCCTGAGCGCAAGCCTCCTCTCCCACCGCATTCAGTCCGCCGCCGCCGCCGCCAACCGCCGCCGCGAAGAAACCGAGCGCCTCTACGGCTTCATCCAGAAGATGCTGGCCTTCAGCAACGTGGAGGACCTGCTCCACTCCATTCCCCGCAGCCTGAACATCACCTTCCAGTTCACATCCACGCTGCTCTATCTGGCCGCCGACGACCGCTTCTACGGCGACGAGGGCGCGCCGCGTCCTGCAGCCGCGGAACTCCGCGCCGCGCTTGACCAACCCCTCGGGCCAGGGCCCGATCACAGCAGCATGTACGTTCCGCTGCGCGCCGGCATCAAGCCCCTTGGCATACTCGTCTTAGCCGGCACGTGGCCCGCCCGCGAGACGCTGGAGGCCATCGCCAGCCTCATCACCCTGGGCATCAACCGCGCCACTGCCATGGAACAGATGGCGCGCTCCGAGGCCAGCCGCGGCAACGAATGGCTGCGCGGCGTGCTGCTCAACTCCTTCCTGCGCGAGATGCGTCGCCCCGTGCTGGAGTTGGAATCGGCCACCTCCTCACAGGACTACTCCAAAGCCGCCAGCGCCGCCGCAAGCCTGCACCAGATTCTGGACGACGCCGTGAACATGGCCCAGCAAGACTCCAGCCTGATGGGGTTGAAGGCGCAGCCAAACTCCATGCGCCGCACCGTGGAAGAGGCCTTGGCCGAACGCCAGTTGCAACTCGCCGACCGCAACGTCGAAGTGGATCTGCTGGAGCGCACCCACCTGGTGCAGATGGATTCGTTCTGGATTGGCAAAGTGCTCGGTTATCTGCTGGAGAACGCCGTCAAGTACTCGCCCGCCGGCTCACCCATCGCCATCCAAAGCGAGGAACGCGCCGGCAATCTCTATGTCACCGTGACCGATCGTGGCATCGGCATCGCGCCAGAGGAGCATGAGCGCATCTTCCAGAACGAGCGCCGCGCCCCGCGCTCCGGCATGGGCCTGTCCATCGCCCGCGCCATTGTGGAGGCCCACGGTGGAGCGCTGGAGGTCGCCAGCAGCCCCGGCCACGGCTCCGCCTTCACCTTCTCCCTGCCCCTCGCGCCCGAGTCGGAGTTCGCCCCGGCTGTCTAGCGCATCGCGGCAATGGCCGCGCGGAAGAGCGCCTCGAACTCGCCCTTCTCGCCGCTCTTCATCGCTTGCTCAATCGCCTTCTGCGCCGTCGGTCGCGCATAGCCAAGGTTCACCAGCGCCGACAGCACATCTTCGCCCACCGCTCCGCCCACACCCGCCACCGGCGCGCCCGCGCCCAGGTCCTCCAGCTTGTCCTTCAGCTCCAGCACCACGCGCTCGGCCGTCTTCTTCCCGATGCCAGGAGTGCGCGTCAGCATCGCCACATCACCACCACGAATCGCGCCCACCAGTTGTTCGACAGGCAACCCGCTCAGCACCGTGATGGCCAGCTTCGGCCCCACGCCGCTCACGCCAATCAGTTTCTCAAAGAGCACCTTCTCGTCCGCCGCCGCAAACCCGAACAGCGCCATCTGGTCCTCGCGCACGTGCATGTGGATGTGCAGCGCTGCCTCCGCGCCCTCGGCGGGCAGTTGTGTGAACGTCGGAATGGTGATGGCCACGTCGTAGCCCACACCCGTGGCCTCGATGACGGCCCGCCCAGGTCTCTTGCTCAGCAACTTTCCGCGCAGATGGGCGATCACGGTTTCCGCCTGTACAACACGGCGAACTCGTACCCCGCGTTGGGCGGAAACAGCTCCGCCACATGCCGCAGACGGTCGGCCAGCGGTTGCGGCGCCAGCAGAGGATAGTCCCGCTCGCGCAACTCCGCGTAATCAAAGTCCAGATTCAGCGAAAGCAGATAGATCGCCACCGCGTCGGCGAACGCCGCCTCCATATACAGCCCGCGTGCCCGCTCGTCCACGCGCGTCTTGCCTGTCCCCGCCTCCGGCAGCATCGCCAGGTGCCGCTGCTCCCACGCCTCGTGCGAGGTCTCGCCCCGCGCCTGCGCCTCCGCCTGTCGCCATACCAGCTCGCCAAACTCCTTCGGCACGCCCACCGCGTCCACAAACGCATGCCCCACGTTGATGGCAAACTCGAACGCCAGCGCAAACCGGTCACTCATCAACTGTGTCGAGATGAAGATGCACTCCGCGTCGCCATAGCGCACGTTGCGGTGGCATATCGCGCGGTCGCCCAGCTCCACCGTGTACGCAGGCGCCACCAGCGTCTCGCCCGCATCCTCCACCGTCATGCTGATGCCCGCGTCCAGCCGCGCACCCGTCTCCGTCGCGCTCAGCGCCAGCGGCACAAAGTAGTACGCCTTCCGCTTCAGCGCCTGCGCCATCACCCGCGGCACGCTCTCCACCAGCCGCGCCAGCTCCGCGTCGCCCACCCGCGTCTCCCCGTAGCTGGCGTAGTTCAGCCCGTTATCGGCCTCGCGCACCTGCGCCGCGCGCAGCACATCCTCTGCCGCCACCGGTGTAATTCGCGTAGCCTGTACGGTTTCCGCCATAGGACGTTATTCTATATCCAGCTGCAGCCCAACACCCGATAGCCCGATGCCCTCCAACCACACTCCGCACAACTCCCCTACAGACCTCGGCGCAGAGCGCATGGCCGAAGCCCGCCGCGGCAGCCTCCTCGGCATCCCGCTGGGCAACCTCGGCTGGTTCCAGAGCCTCCTGCTCGGCACCGCCGCCGGCTTCACCGCCTTCTTCGCCTCCTGTTTCGCCGCCATCATCACCCTGCTGGTGCTCAACACCACCGAGCACCGCAACCTGAACTACGACATCAGCTACCGCCGCATCGGCTTCCCCACCGGCGTCGCCATCCTCATCGCCTCCTATATCTACCTCGGCGTGCTCTGGCTGCGGCGCAAGTTCAGCAAGTAGCCGCGCCCCCTGTCGTATCCTTATAGGTAGACCCCATGAGCACTCCTGCCCAGACCATCCGCATCCAACTGCCCGACGGCAGCATCCGCGAGCTCCCTAGCGGTACCACTCCGCTCGACATCGCCAACAGCATCTCTCCCCGTCTTGCCGCAGTCGTCATCGCCGCGCGCATCCAGCCCCTCGCCGCCGTCAACGCAGCGCCCTCCTCCGACACCCCGGAGGCCGCGACCGATGCCGCTCTCTCCGAGGCCGCCATGTACGCCGCCGAAAGCTCCACTGCTGCGCGCCTCGTCGACCTCACCGCCCCGCTCACCGAAGACGTAGCCCTCTGGCTCCTCAAGGAGAACGACCCCGACGCGCTCCGCATACTGCGCCACTCCGCCGCGCACGTCATGGCCACCGCCGTCCTCGAGCTATTCCCCGACACGCGCCTCGGCCATGGCCCCGCCACCGACAACGGCTTCTTCTACGACATGCACCGCGACCAGCCCTTCGTCCCCGAGGACATCGAGCGCATCGAAAAGCGCATGGCCGAAATTGTCGCCCGCGACGAGAAGTTCACCCGCGAGTTCACCCCGCGCGAAAAGGCCCTCGCCGAGTACCAGGCCCACAACGACTTCATGAAGGTCCACTTCGTCGAGAAGTTCACCCAGCCCGGCGACCAGGTCTCGCTCTACCACAACGGCAACTTCACAGACTTCTGCCGCGGCCCGCACCTTCCCTCCACCGGCCGCGTCAAGGCCTTCAAGCTCACCACCGTCGCCGGAGCATACTGGCTCGGCGACGAGAAGAACCCCCAGCTCCAGCGCCTCTACGGCACCGCCTTCTTCAGCCAGAAGGAGCTCGACGCCCACTTCAAGCACCTCGAGGAGATCAAGGCCCGCGACCACCGCAACCTCGGCAAGCAGCTCGACCTCTTCAGCATTCAGGAGGTCGCCGGCGCAGGCCTCATCTTCTGGCATCCCAAGGGCGGCCTCATCCGCAAGCTCATGGAGGACTGGATGCGCTCCGAGTGCCTCCGCCGCGGCTACGAGATGGTCTTCACCCCGCACATCATGCGCCGCGAGCTCTGGAAGATCAGTGGCCACGAGGGCTTCTACTCCCAGAACATGTATCCGCCCATGGAGCTCGACGACGCCGAGTACCGCCTCAAGCCCATGAACTGCCCGGGCCACATCCTCATCTACAAGTCCTCGCCCAAGAGCTACCGCGACCTGCCCGCGCGCTACGCCGAGCTCGGCAACGTCTACCGCTACGAGCGCTCCGGCACCATGCACGGCCTGCTCCGCGTCCGCGGCTTCACGCAAGACGACGCCCACATCTTCTGCACCCCCGAGCAGATCGAAGACGAGGTCGTCGCCTGCATCGAGTTCGCCGAATCCGTCCTGCACACCTTCGGCTTCAAGGAGTTCAAGGTCGAGCTCTCCACCTGGGACGCCAAGGACCAGAAGTCCTACACCGGCACCGCCGACAACTGGAACCTCGCCATCAGTTCGCTCAAGTCCGCGCTGTCGCGCAAGAACATCCCCTACCGCGAGATCCCCGGCGAGGCCGCCTTCTACGGCCCCAAGATCGACGTCAAACTCGTGGACGTACTCGGCCGCCTCTGGCAGCTCTCCACCGTGCAGTTCGACTTCAACCTCCCCGCCCGCTTCGAGCTCGAGTACACCGGCGAGGACGGCGAGAAGCACCAGCCCGTCATGGTCCACCGCGCCCTCTTCGGTTCCGTCGAACGCTTCTTCGGCGTGCTCATCGAGCACTACGCCGGCGCATTCCCCATGTGGCTCGCGCCCATCCAAATCGGCCTCGTCCCCATCAGTGAAAAGCACATCGCCTACGCGCAGCAGGTCAAAGCCAAGCTGGAAGAGGCAGGCCTGCGCGTCGAACTCGACAGCCGCAACGAAAAGATGAACGCCAAGATTCGCGACTTCACCCTGCAGAAGGTTCCCTTCGTCCTCATCATGGGCGACAAGGAGGCCGAAGCCGCCGCCGTCAGCGTCCGCACCCGCGGCAAGGGCGACGAGGGCAGCACCCCCCTCGCCGACTTCATCTCCCGAGCTACCAAGCTCGTCTCCAACTACACCATCGAGCTCTAGGCGACTATCTCCACGCTGTCATTCTGCTTGCCGCGCTGAAGCTCCGTAGGAGCGTAGGCGGGAGCGTAGCGAAGGAGATGCATCTGTCTTCGCTTTTGTTAAGCTGGGAGACGTAAATCGGTATACAGTCCCCGTATTTCCATCTTCCGCGTTCCGCCGAAGGCTCATTGCTCCTTAGCACCGTGATCCTTTAACAGCTTTATCATTTCGGCGGATTCAGCATAATCGAGCGGAGTTTTTCCATCACGATCTGTCGGCGCTATTTTGCAGCCTGCTTCAATAAGCATTTGTGCTCCCACGATGTTGTTCCCGTGGGCTGCAATGTGCAAGGGAGTCCGTCCGTAAAAATCACGCGCCGAAACTGGCGCGCCGTGTTGCAAAAGTGCCTTGATGACCGATACGGCGCGCAGTGCGCGATCCTTACTTTTCTGGTCTTCCTGGTGTTTCTTGTCGAGCACATAAGTGCTCGACTGAATTGCAAGATGGAGGGCAGTCGTTTTGTTCCATGAGCGCTCAGCGCCCTCGCTACCTTGAATAGTGGGGTCTGCTCCTTTCTTGAGAAGGTATAGAACAGAGGATGTATCCCACTCCTCGTAAAGCATTATGGAGAGAGCTTCTAGTAAAGCGGTCTCTCCTTGGCGAGTGTTCCCGTTCACATCAGCCCCGGCGCTGATTGCATCCTCCATCCTTGGAATGTCATGCACCCCAGCCGCACCGATGAGCCTCAGTTGGGCGGCTTCTTTTGGCTCCAATGCCGCGACACCGTGCTTCTGCAAAAGTTCAATGATGTTTGTCTGACCGTGTCTAGCTGCAATCTCCATCGGCGTCATCCCCTCGATTTCCCTCGTCGGGCCAAAATGCCCGCTGTCGAGAAGGATTCCCGTGAAAAGCGTGTACCCCTCTGAGAGTGGTTCAAACAGAGCGTTATAATCATCATCCTTCGTCGGTCTAGCACCTGCTTTTAGTAACACCTGAAGGATCTCCACCCCTTTTTGCTCTGGTTCCCCCACATGCTCGTACTGCCAACAACCACTTCCCGACACCAATTTCCCCATTACGGAATTATTACCTGATACCCAGTTGGGGTCAGCCCCTTCATTCAGGGCGGTCTTTACTCCAGCCACATCAAGCTTGTCGCACCAGACCGAGTCTAGAAGCAACTTTTGCGCGTTGATTCTTTGAGTTTGAAGAGCAGCTTGAGCACTCTCCTGCGCACACGCGCCAGTCGCTGTAATGAGCAGCAACCCTGCGCCAAGCATCGATAAAACCATTTCCGAGATTCGTTCACGGTTCATAATCGTTCCAGCACCACCAACCACCCCGCTTTTGCCGTGATGATGCCCTGCATCACTCAGGCCACCTGCGGGAGGATTCAGTTGGAATTATTGCAATTGGTGGGCTGATTCTCCTCTCCCGTAATCTCCTCGCGGAGAAGCATCCTTAGTCGATGGGGCTGTTCCGTGAGTTTCAAATCTTCCGAATATACATCCTTCATCCGTTCCGATTCCCGAACAATGTCGTATAGGTATTCAAAACTTTCCCATAACGATTTTGCGACCCTGCGCTTTTCTTGAATGTGTCCTTGACCTGCCACCCAGTACAGGTTTACCCAATGGAAAAAGAAGTTGTAGGAGAGCTCCTTCGTTAGAGCCCCGGTCCGGACCAATAGTCCCACTGTCTCGAAGAAATCGAATACGTCTTCAGTATCGACCAGATTTTGACCGGATAAAAGCGCTTGGGCGGCATTTGACCGGGTCTTACGAAAATCCTCCAGATTGAACCTGTCATCCAACTTCATGGACAAATCTGCTGCGAGCGACAGCTTGAAATCTTCTCGTGAGTCCTTAGCATGCGCGTTCTGCTTCGCAATACCTCGCCAAGATACCCAAACTGCGGCGGCGGCTGCCAGAGCGGCTAGGGCAGTTGCCAGAGCGGTAAATGCTGAAAGAGTGTGGTCTGTCATAAAGCCATTCTCCTACTTTAGTGGTAATCCGGCGTAATCCGGGGCAGCATACCTATTCCCCGGCCTGCAGCAATCCAGCATAGAATCTCCCCATGCCTGCACACTTCACGCCCGCCTCACTCAAGTTCCTGCGCGGACTGCGCCGCAACAACACCCGCGAGTGGTTCAACGCGCGCAAGCCCATCTACGAGGCCGAAGTGAAAGCCCCCATGCTCGCCGTCATCGCAGAGCTCAACGAGCAGATGCTCGCCTTCGCGCCGCAGCACATCCGCCCGCCGCAAAAGGCCATGTTCCGCATCTATCGGGACACCCGCTTCTCCGCCAACAAGCTCCCCTACAAAACCCAAGCCGGCGCATGGTGGACGCGCCAGGGACTCGAAAAAACCAGCGGCGCGGGCTACTACTTCCACGTCGCGGCAGACGAGCTCGTCATCGCCGCCGGCGCCTACATGCCCGAGCGCGAGCAACTCCTCGCCATCCGCCGCCACATCGAGGCCCATCACAAAGAGTTCCGCAAGCTCCTCGCCAACCGCACCCTGCGCAAACTCCTCGACGAGTGGGAGGGCGCGCAGCTCACCCGCGTCCCCAAGGGCTTCTGCTCCGAACACCCCGCCGCCGATCTCCTCCGCCAGCGACAGTGGGGCTTCTCCACCACGCTCCCCGTCGCAGCCGCCACGCAGCCGAAGCTCATCGCCGAAATCACCAAACGCTTCCGCGCCGCCGCCCCCATCGTGGACTTCCTCAACGCCCCGCTCATCACCGCCGCCCGCCCCCGCGCTCTCTTCGGCCTTCCCCGCTGAACAATAACCGCTGAAATCAGGCTAAATCGGCACAAAACCGGCAAAACCCGCAAAAAACCTGTGGAAACCGTGGATTTCCCGTTGACAAACCACGCGAAAAGAAGCATCGTTGACAACGGTACAGTTCCTCGCACCCGCATGAACATTGGCGATTCTCACCGTCCGGCCCCAGCGCCTTCGGCCTGAATCCGCGGTGAGACCCAAGCGGGTGCCGGAACGTCCAGGCATCAAAAGATTCCTGCCACGCGCCGGAATCCAATTCGCAACAGAAGAAGGAGTACATCATGGCAAAGGGAATGACCAAGACTCAGCTCGTCCGTCATCTGGCGGAGAAGCTCGAACTCACCAACAAGCAGGCCGCGGCCGGCCTCGAGCTGCTCGCTGAGACCGCCGTCAAGGAGACCAAGAAGAACGGCGAGTTCACCATCCCCGGACTCGGCAAGCTCGTCAAGGCAGACCGCAAGGCGCGCCTCGGCCGCAACCCCCAGACCGGCGAAGTCATCAAGATCAAGGCCAAGACCGTCGTGAAGTTCCGCGTCGCCAAGGCTGCGAAGGACGCAATCGCCCCGGCGAAGAAGTAGTTTCTCCCATCGCCGTGGCGGTAGCGCCCGCCGCGTGAGGTTCGCGCCAACGGCGGCGCGCATCCTCCCCGGGCCAGCGGCTCCCGGCGATGGTTCTTAACGGAGCAGAGTGCCAACCCACCCGGCCTCTGCTCCGTTTTGTTTTAAATGATTCTTGCCCCGCCCTACGCCGCCGGCCCACTCCCCGCGCTCTTCCGCATCACGCCGTCCATCATCAGCGACACGCCCAGCGATCCCAGCGCGCACAGCGCCAGCGTATTGGCATGCTCCGGAAACAGCATCACGCCGTAGCGCGCCATCATCACCGCCGCGCAGCCGGCCATGCACAGAAAGTAGATCTCCCCGCCCACTGCGCGGAACCACTCCGCCCGCGCGCCGGCCCCCGGAACCCGCGCCGTAAGCGACGGAATCCACCGCGGCACGCGCTTGCAATACTCCACATACGGCTCGCCCAGCCTCCCGCGCAAAAACGGCTCCTCGCCGCCGATCAGCCGCAGTTGCATCACCAGCGACGCCATCGCCACAAACACCGCGCCCAGCGGCTGCATCAACATGCACAGCGCCAGCACGTGCAGCCACGTCCCCAAATACAGCGGATTTCGCACCCGCCGATACGGCCCGTCCACCGCCAGCGCCGCCCCGTGCATCGCCCGCGAGTTCACCACATCCACGCCGATGTACGCCGTCCCCCACGTACGCAGCCACGCCCCCGCCACCAGCAGCGCCAGCACCACCGCGTTGAACACCACCATGGACGCGCGCATCCCCAGCCAGCCCTGCCGGTACGGCAGCAGTGCCAACGTCGCCCACGCCCGCCCATGCCCCCACAGGTTGTTCCACGGCAAACAGAACCCGGCCGTGAATACGATAACGTGCACCAGATACCGGTACTTGAACTCAACTTCGCGTGCTCGAAACATGGCGATTCACCCAATCGAAAGATGTTTGAGGATGGAAAAGAATCTCCGCCCGCGTCACTCTGCCTTGGCGCGGCGCAGTTGCAGCCACTTCCGCTGGTACACCAGGCTCACACCCAGCAGCATCGCCCCCAGGCCAAGGAAACTTAGGATACGGTATCCCTGGCTCAACTGGCTTACGTCCACCAGAAAAACCTTACCCACCGCCATCGCCAACACCGCCAGTGCCTGCCAGCGCAAAAAGCGCGAGCGCTTCCACAGACCCACAGCCAGCACCACCACGCCAAACAGCACAATCCACGCCGAGTAGCTGAACTGCGCCAGCATCGCAATGCGATGGTACTGCTCGTCGTCTCCGGCCCAGCACCACACCCACCAGTAATTCCGTATCTCCAGCCCCACCGCCAGCAGAACGAGCGCGCTCACCACCAGCGACGCGCTTGACGCCACCAGCGGCCAGTAGCTGATTAAGTTCGCGCGTACGTCGCCGCCCTGCCTGCGCCCCAGCCACGCGCAATACGCAAACACCGCCACGCCCAGGCAGTAGACGGCAAAGCGCTGGTTCCACACCGGCACCGGTGATGCATCCGGATTCCACACCAGCAATGCATCCAGCCCCAGCAGCAACACGCCCAGCGCCAGCGCCTTCATCACACCCAGACGTACCCGTGTGGCCGCCCACAACAATCCCGCGCCCTCCACCAGCCAGCAGGCCGTCAGCCACCGACCATGCTCGCGCAGGAAGAGGGCCAGCGTCACAAACCCCACCGCTGCCACCACGTTCAACGTGGAGGTGGCATCGCTTCCCTTCCGCAGCCACAGACCCTCCGGCAACCACAGCAGCAGCAGGTACAGCCCACCCATCCCCAGCGCAATCCACGGCTCCGCCGCGCCATCGTTCGCCATCTCGCACATCGTATACAGCGCCGTGAAGGCGAGCGCCGCGTTCACCAAGGGCAGCACCACCACCACCAGCAGATCCCACTTCGACGTCTTCCCTTCCCCCATCTCCCGCAGCCGGATGATGCGCGGCGCAAACGCAAACAGCAGCAGGTACGTCACCACAAAGAAAGCCGTCCAGCCAAACTGCTCCGCGGTGTAGAACCGATACCACCATCCATAGACGTAGGACGCCGCGCCCACAAAGGCCAGAAACAGCAGCCGCGACCACGGCCGCAGCCCCACCAGCACCAGAACCGCCACACACAGCACCAGCAGATAGCTGAACAGCGTCAACTCGTGGTTCTGCCCCGTCGAGAGCATCCCCGGAGTCGCAAACCCTCCCACCAGCGCAAAAAGCGCCAGCATCTCGGAGTCCTGCCGCCAAGCCAGCAGTGCAATCAGCGCCGTTACCGCGCTCATCGCCGCAAGGGCCACAGCCGCGGAGACCAACTCGTATACGCCGAACGCTGCCCACACCGAGAGATACAGCGTGCCGCTACCCAGCGCCTTCAGCGAATAAGAAAAGATGTAGTACCCGCGCCGCCGGAACCACTCCGACCACAGCATCAGCGCGCCGCCGATCATTAGCCCGCAACCCACGCGTCCCGTCGGCCCCAGCCAGTGCCGGTCAAACGCCATCTTCAGGAACCACGCCACCCCCAGCAGCATCGCCAGAATCCCCACGCGGTTGAACCAAAGAGACGCAATGCGCCCCTCCAGGGAGACATCTTCAGCGCCAGCCTCCTTGCCGACGTGGACAGCGTGTGCTGCCACGGGTTGAGGCGCAGAATGCGTAACCGAAACGTGAGCATGAACCGGCGATAGCGCAGGAACCGCCACCGCGGGCCGCACCGCTGCCTCCAGGCGGGCTACACGCTCTCGCAGTTCGGCAACCTGAGCCGCTAGCTCTGCTGAATCGTAACTTTCCATTTGCCGAACACTTTACACCCGCGCGGGGTCTGCAAGCACGAGCCGGTTCAGGGAGTGGAGCAGTTTGAAGCCAGCAAAAACGCATCAGCTTCCGGAATGCCCGTCATACAGGCATTGTTGGCCTGATTTTGCATACTGTGAAATACTTTTCCGTCACACAACAGTTATTCGGGAGCCGTGATTATGCCGAAGCAGACCCCTCTCAATATCGCATCAACACTGGCCACTCTATGTGTATTTAGTGTGGCGCATATGCTGGCCGGGCAGCAGCCGGACCGCACCGTGCTCCCTATTGCGCCTCCGCCGTTCCGCGGAACGATTGGCACTACCTATAAGGAGTCGGTTCCATATCCGATACCGCCGTTGCGTGCGCCGGCGGACGCGCCGAATGTGCTGGTGGTGCTGCTGGACGACGAGGGCTACGGCCAGTCCGGAACTTTTGGGGGGCTCATTCCCACGCCCACGCTGGATCGTCTGGCCAAGGGCGGGCTGCGTTACACGCGCTTCCATGTGACGGCGCTGTGCTCGCCTACGCGCTCCGCTCTTCTCACCGGTCGCAACAATCATGCCGTTGGCATGGGCATCATCACCAACTGGAGCACCGATGAGCCGGGGTACACCGGCTCGATTCCGAAGAGCGCGGCGCTGCTGCCGCAGGTTCTGCGCGAGAACGGTTATGCGACATCGGCCTTTGGAAAGTGGCACCTGATTCCGGAGTCCGAGGTTACGCTGGCCGGGCCGTTCGACCACTGGCCCACGCATCAGGGCTTCGACTACTACTACGGCTTTCTGGATGGCGAGACGAACCAGTGGTATCCGGAGCTGACGCTGGGCACGCAGCCGGTCGAGATGGTGGCACCTCCGGGCCGCAAGGACGACTACACGTTGAACGAGGATCTGGCCGACAAGGCGATTGCGTGGATCAAGTCTGAAAAATCGCTGGCGCCGGAGAAGCCGTTCTTCATCTACTACGCGCCGGGGGCAAGCCACGCTCCGCTGCAGGCGCCGAAGGCCTGGATTGACAAGTTCAAGGGCCAGTTCGACATGGGCTGGGACCGCTATCGCGAGATGGTGCTGGAGCGGCAGAAGAAGTTGGGCGTGGTTCCGCAGGAAACAAAGCTGACGCCGCGGCCGGCGGAGATTCCGGCGTGGGAGTCGCTGACACCGGGGCAGAAAAAGGTGGCGGCACGGCTGATGGAGGTTTATGCCGGCTTCACCGCGCAGAGCGACCACGAGATTGGGCGCGTGATTGACTCGATTGCGGAAATTGGGCAGTTGGACAACACGCTCATCGTCTACATCGCCGGCGACAACGGCGCCAGCCTGGAGGGCGGGCTGTACGGAACAGCCAACGCCATGGCGCAGATTAATGGAGTGCCGGAGAGCACGGCGGACGATTTGGCGGTGCTGGACGAATTGGGCGGGCCGCACACGACGCCGCACTATCCGGTGGGCTGGGCGTGGGCGGGGAACACGCCGTTCCAGTGGGGCAAGCGGATCGGATCGCACCTGGGCGGCACACGCGACCCGATGGTCGTCTACTGGCCGAGCCGCATCAAGGATGCGGGCGGGGTGCGCTACCAGTTTGAAGATGTGACGGATGTTGCGCCCACGATTCTTGACGCGGCGGGGATTCCGGAGCCGTCGGAAGTGGATGGCGTCCAACAACAACGGGTGGACGGGATGAGCATGCTGGCCACGTTCGAGTCGGCCACGACGCCGAGCAAGCGGACGCGGCAGTACTTCGAGATGATGGGCAACCGATCCATCTACGACAACGACTGGATGGCGGCGGCGCGCAGCGGACTGCTCCCGTGGGTGTACACCGGAACCGGCACGGCCGAAACCATGCTGCAGCAACCGTGGGAGCTCTACGACCTAAGCAAGGATTACTCGGAGGCCGACAATCTGGCGCAGCAGTATCCCGACAAGCTGAAGCAGATGCAGTCCATCTTCGACGAAGAGGCGAAACGAAACCAGGTCTATCCGCTGGACCCGCGCAAGAACGGTCGGTCAACGCGCATGGGCGGCACACACTTCACCTACTATGCCAGCTCGGGGCATCTCTATAACGCGCTGGTGCCGTCGCTGGAGACGAGGTCGCACACTATTACGGCTAACGTGGAGATTCCCAAGCAGGACGCCAATGGAGTGCTGATGGCCGAGGGTGGCGAAGGCGGTGGATTCTCGTTGTTCCTGAAGGATGGACGGCCGACGTACACCTACAACTTCTTCCGGCGGCAACTCACGACCATCGCCGCTCCGAAGGCACTACCGCCCGGCCCGGCCAGCATCGTGCTGCATCTCATTTATGACGGCGAGGTCGGCAAGGGTGCTGTGGCAACGTTGCTGGTAAACGGCCAGCAGGTGGCCACGGGGCATATTCCGCAGACGGTGCCGGGTGTCTTCTCCTTCGAGGAGACCTTCGATGTGGGCGAGGACAGCGCCTCGCCGGTTGGTGATTACAAGAGCCCTTTTCCGTTCACCGGAACCATCAACCGAATAGACCTTGATCTTGTGCCGCAGAAATAACGTACTGTTTGTTACCTACAATCATGCGTCTCGCTGGGTTCCGGACATATTGTCGGCAATCCTGAAACTGAACCAGCCCCAGCGCTACTTCAGCTGCAATGCCAAGCGGTGCAGAACCTGATCGTCGGTCAGCACGAGCAACTCCCGGCCGCCATTCACAAGCTCCGCTGCGCGGATGAGACCGTTCAGCATCATCCGTTGCAACTCTCTGCCTGTGTGCAAATCCAGCAAAATCACCTCACCATCGCGATTCGTTGCTGCCACAATGCCAGACTGTGCGTTACTGGCAATCGGAGATCCAATGAACTCGCCCACCTTAGCTCCCGAATCAAGAGCATAGATGGCGGTATTCTTATGTTCCCCACGGACAAGCGCGTAGGTTCCGGAGACCCACACCTCGCGTTCATCCCTCCAGCCATGGGTAAGGTCGCCCTCCGGCAACACCGCCTGCTGTAGCAGGTTGCCAGTGTCCAAAGCCACCACCTCCAGCACTAACCCGCTCTCCAAACCATGGAGTACAGCCGCTTGTTGTTGCAGGGCTGGATGGCTCTTCAACTCATCCTTACCAGCCTGATTCTTAAGCTCCCAGGCCAAAACTAGGCGGTTGTCCTCTGCCCACCAGCAGGCTGGATGCCAGTGACGGAAGTTGCGGATCCAGGCTGACGCCTGACCATCCATCTTCTTTACCTCAAGGCTCCACGTATCGTCCTGTTTCGAGCGCCGAAGGCTGTACTGGTAGTTCTGGTAACCCGCGTCTTTTTCCGGATCATATTTGGCCAGGCGCACAACATTGCGCTCATCCAGCGAAATCCGCATCTCGACAGGGTCCATCCCCGCATACTTTGGAAACTGTGCGTACAAATGGTGTCCATCGTCAAACCAGGCACGGGTGAAGGGTTGAATCAACGTCACCTTGTGTCCCGTCTGTAGATCCCAAACCGCGCCCCGTGAACGCAGTGAGGCCGCAAGAAATCGTCCGTCTGCGGTGAAGTCAGATGTACGCAAAGGCGGCAGTTTACCCACCGGAAGCTCAATATGGGATGAGTCGCTGCCGTCCAAGTGGTTTAACGAGAGGCCACCCCTGCCATCCTCGGCCGCTACGACAGAGTCCCATACATCGACCGCCACATATTGCAACGTAGCCAAGAGCGAACCCTTTTCTTCGTCAATGATGGCCGCTGCGTGGTCCTTGACGGGGCTCACCACAAGTAACGGTCCCTTGCTGACACCGCGCAGTTCAGAGGCCGGTACTTGGGTCTCCCTCAACAACTTTCCGTCGGGAAAACTGAAAACTTGTGCCGCCTCCAGCGATTTGTCCTTGGCTACCTTTCCTAAACCAATCAAAATCTCCGCATCGCCGATGAAGGTTGTTCGGTCGGTCATCATCAACAGGTTCTTTAGCTTGTCTTTCAATGCTAGCTCGCCTTGCGCCCGCAGGTCGAAGGTGTGCACTTTGTGCCCAGCAATAAGCACCAGATAAAGCCCATCGTGAGACCAAAGCATCCACGGCGCGGGAAGGCTGAAAAAATATTCCCCCCCCATCGTCCACGCTTGGTCCGTTTGCTCCCACAAGGTCTTTCCGCTCCCCACATCAAGCAATCGTTCATTTGTGTAGGGCAATTCTTCCCTGTAGACAGTACGCAGACAAATGAGCGTGCGACCGTCGGGGGCGAGGAAGGAACTTTCGCAGCCCTCATAAACCACCATTTCGGTTACGGCAATTCGTTTCCCGGCGGGCACGCCCCATCGTTCCACGCGCAGGTTGTCGTCATGGAAGACTAAGGCAGTGGAGTCGGGCGTAAAATGGGCTGCGTTAGCCTCCGGTGCGTCAATACGGAACAGGGCCTTCTTCATAGAAACGTCCACAACGCTGATTCCGCTCTCGTCCTGCGCCAGCACATACTTACCGTCCGGGCTGAACAGAATGCGCCAAGGTGACTGCTGCAAAGGATCCAACTGTAACTGCTGATCTCCGGCAACTGTTTCTTTCGTAACCCCCGTACGCTCCTCCACGAGCCAATGTTTCCAGGCCGCGAAGTCGCCGCCATTGACCGCTTGCAAGTTTCGGCACGAATCGGGCAACGCCGCCAACATCTCCTTCTCCGACCGATAGCGTAACGCGCTCTCGCTGGTCAGCCCGAACATATCGCTGAAAAGATTACCCGTCTTGCTCTGGTTCTGCGTGATTTCGTTGAGGAATGCCCCAAGGCTCTCCGGATGATATCCGGCACGCACCGCCGCATAGAACCCTACGTGATCGGCCTGCAGTTCGTCTTGGGCCGTGTCTTTGACGCGGTCCTCCTCTCTGGGGTTGGCCGGCGTGCTCAGTAGTTGGTGCATCTTGGCATAGACGTCCGCTCGGTCGCCGACCGAGGTAACCTTCAAGCGCAGCCGCAGCATCAGCGTGAAGTCCACAGCCGTCTTATGCGCATAATTGTGGCCAATCTCATGGGCCAGAACACCGGCCAACTCGTCCTCGTCCTTCACGGCCGCAATCAGTTTTCGGCTTACATACACATGTCCGCCGCCGATGGTGAAGGCGTTCACCTCTCCGGAGTCATAGATTCGGAAGCTGTACTTCACTCCGGTCGGAGGCAGCACTGCCAGTAGTCGCTGTCCGATGCGGTTCAGCATGTCGCTGGCGGACTGCGGCAGTAGCGTCAGTTCCCCCTCCACCTGTTCAGCCAAAAAGTCGCCCAAGTCCTGCTCTTGCTTGTCGGAAAAGATATTTGGGGACTTGGAACTGAGTTCCGGCAGGGGTAGGGCGCAGGTAGGGCTATGTACTGCGCGGACGGTCGGCGCTGTCTGCTGCGCTCCTCCACCGGCACATAGAAGAATCAGAATCAGAGGAAGCCAATATAGCCTTCCCTCGCTTGCCATGCTACCCTCACGGGTACTTCAAATTGCCAGCCAGCATAGCACACCCCAGCGCTACTTCAGCAGCAGCGTCATCAGCCGGTCAAAGTCGTCCAGATTGGCGTAGTCCACAATCACCCTACCCCGCCCGTTGCGATCCTTGATCTGCACCTTCATGCCCAGAATCTGTTGGAGCTGGCCGCACGCCTCGCGCACGTTCGGATCCACTGGCGCCGGATTCTTTCTCTCCGTCGGCGTCGGATTCAGCGTCTGCTGCACCAACTCCTCGGTCAGGCGTACGCTCAACGTCCGTTGCACCACCATCAACGCCACGCGGCGTATCTGGTCCTCCGTCTCAAGGGCCAGCAGCGCCCGCCCGTGGCCAAAGCTCAGGCTTCCGTACTCGATGAACTGCTGGACGTCCAGGGGCAGCTTCACCAGCCGCATAAAGTTGCCCACCGACGCGCGGTCCTTGCCCGTGCGCAGCGCAATCTCCTCCTGCGTCAGGTTGAACTCGTTGGAGAGCCGCGCAAAGGCCCGCGCCTGCTCCATCGCATTCAGATCCGAACGCTGCAGGTTCTCCACGATGGCCATCTCCATCGCCTGCTCGTCGCTCACGTGCCGCACCACGGCCGGCACCGTCGACTTCCCTGCCAGTTGCGAGGCCCTCCACCGCCGTTCGCCCGCAATCAACTGGAACCGCCCCTGTACCGGCCTCACCAGAACCGGCTGTATCACGCCCGTGGCCGCAATCGACCGCGCCAGCTCCTCCAGCGCATCCTCGTTTTTGGCCGTCCGCGGCTGGTAGGGGCTCACGTCAATCCGGTCCACGGGGATCTCCAGCGGCTTGCCGTCGCTCACCGCGCCTGATACCGCGGATGCAACCGCGGATGTGCCCACGCCGACTCCAGCATTTGCCGTGCCGGACTCCACGCCGAACCCAGCGTTTGCCGCGCCCTTACCAGCGGCAGGCGCCGCCCCACGGTTGGAGAGCAGCGCGTCCAGTCCCCTGCCCAAAGCCGGTCGTTTCGTCGTTGTGGTCATGTTTTAAACTCCTCTCAATCGTCGCGCCGTGGAGCTTCGATGCCGTTGCGCGCCATCAATTCGCGCACCAAAGCCATGTAGCTCTCCGCCCCGCGCGAGCGCGGATCGTAAAGCAGGACGGGCTTTCCGTGGCTGGGCGCCTCGGCCAGACGCACGTTGCGCGGTATCGTTGTTGAGAATAACTTCTCATTAAAGAACGCGCGCAGGTTCGCCGCCACCTGCTGCGTCAGGTTCGTCCGCTCGTCGTACATCGTCAGCAGAACCCCCTCCAGCCCCAGGTCCGGGTTGAACGCCAGGCTCACCCTGTCCAGCGTGCTCATCAACTCACTGATCCCCTCCAGCGCGAAGTACTCCGCCTGCATCGGGACCAACAGGCTGTCTGCCGTGACCAAGCAATTCAAGGTCAGAAGATCCAACGACGGCGGGCAGTCGAGAATGATGAATGCATACTGCCCCCGTATTGGCGCCAGCGCCTCACGCAGCAGGTACTCCCGCCGCTCATGGTTGACGAGCTCCAGGGCGGCGCCAATCAGGTTGCGGCTGCTGGGGATGAGGTGAAGCCCGCCAATTTCGGTATCGTGTATCACTTCTGAGGCGGTGGCTGCGCCGATGAGCAGGTCGTAGACCGTGCTTCTAGCTTCGTTGCGGGCAAGGCCCATACCGCCCGTGGTGTTGGCCTGGGGATCGCAATCCACTAGGAGGACGGAGAGGCCCTCGAGGGCGAGGCCGGCGGCGAGGTTGATGGCGGTGGTTGTCTTCCCCACCCCCCCCTTCTGGTTCACGATAGCGATTACCTTACCCATGGCGACAGGAGAAGATTACGGGAGTAGGGGAGGGCGCGGCAACCGTAAGGCGTGCAGAAGTTGTGGAGAACGGGATTATACGGTGGGAAGGGAGGGCAAATTGTTCCACGTGGAACAATTTAGCGGGGCATATGACCGATTAGAAGGACTTTTTGGTGGCTTTCAGGTATGGAAACGGTCTTGGACCACCGCAAAGGAGCGGTGTGTATGGTGGAGGAAACATGCGATTCGGTGGTGAGAATGGCGAGGATTCCGCGGGGATTGAGGCGGGGAAGCGCGGCAAAGAGCGCGGCATCGGGGCGGTCCACGGCGCGCATGGTGATGGCTGAGAAGAGGGTTTCGGATGGAAGATCTTCGACGCGGGCGGCGTGGACGCGGGTGGGGAGGGCGAGGGTGCGGACGGCTTCGCGGAGGAAGGAGGATTTCTTGCCTTGAGATTCGGCAAGTGTAACATTCCATTGAGGATAGATTGTTTGGATGGGGAGGCCGGGGAAGCCGGCGCCGGAGCCGAAGTCGAGGAGGGAGGGAGGGGAATCGTTGGATGTAAGTTCAATGGAATGAAATAGATGCTGGCCGGCGAAGAGGCTCTCGCCGAAGTGGGTGCGGACGATGGATTCTGGGTCGCGGATGGCGGTGAGGTTGGTGCGGGCGTTCCACTTGAGGAGGAGATCGAGGTAGGAACCAAGTTGGTTAACAGCGGTATCTGTAATGGGGTCAAGGAGATAGGGAGCCAGGAGTTGGCGGATGCGGGCGGCGTCGAGGGTGGGGTGTGCGGTCATATGTGTGTTACAACACTTAATTTCGCGGCGGGGAAGCCGCGGTTATCTCGCGGCAAAAGCGCGGAAAAGCGTGGAGTTGCGATGGAGTTTGTATGGTGAAGTGACGGGTCTTGTAGGGTGCGGTGATGGAGTTTGCATGGTGAAGTGATGGATTGTTGATGGTTGATGCGTGGGGCAATGATCGGGCAAATGTGCGGATTGTGGTGCGCAGGGTATAGCTGTCAGAAAAGTCGGTGGCGGGCGGGACTCGGGATGGCGCGGTGATGGGCATCGGATTCAGGGACAGTCTAAATGGTGCTGACGGCCGCACCCTTCGACTTCGCTCAGGGCAGGCTTCGACTGCGCGCTAACGCGCGCCTTCGTTGCCATTGTAAGCACCTTCGGGTGAACGCGAAAATGACCGCTTGGGACGATGAAAACAGGATTTTCGACGTAGCCGCTATGCGGATTCGCGGGGAGTGCGGAGGGGAGAAATTGAGCAGGGAAGTGGGCAGAAGAAAAAGGGGAGCATGTATGCTGTCCCCGAATTCCGAATTCCCGAATTGCCTGTCTCCGTATTGACCCGCGCATTGAACAAACCCTCTGTATGTGGCTGTCGGCGGTAATGTGATTGCAATTCCATCGCTGAGTGACTACGATTCTCCTCAACTTCCCCACAAACATCTGCACGCGCTTGAGGCATTGTCATGTTCGCAAGATGCACACGCCTTCTCACTGTCTTTCTTTGCTTCGGCCTGATTCACTGCGTAATGTTTGCTCAAGCCGCAACGCCTGTCGCGTCACCGCAAAACACCCAAGCGCCACAGACGCCCCCGCGGTCGGTATCCACTCCCCTCAGCGTCCATGTTTCCGAAGGCCCCGGCACTGCGTTCAAGTTCACTGGAGTCGATGACAATCTTCGGGCCGAGGCCGAAGCCATCGATGCACAGTATGAGAAACAAGGTTTGGTACTCCACGAGCCCAACCTGCAGTCCTTTATCGACTCCACGGGCAAACGCATCCTTGGAGACCAGCCCGCGCCTGAAAAGGTCACCTATCGCTTTCTGGTTCTGCGCGACCCCTCGGTCAACGCATTTGCGCTCCCCAACGGCTCGGTCTATGTCACCACCGGCCTGCTCGCCCTGCTGGAAAACGAGGCACAACTGGCGGGAGTTCTGGGACACGAGTCGGCGCACATTTATGAGCGGCACCCCTATCTTGAGAATCGAAGCATACGGAAGAAGATCCTCGCTGCGGAGATTATTTCGGGAGCTGCAGGAGTCACAGCTAGCGTACTCGGCGGTAATGCTGCGTTGCCGGCTTCCGGAGCGGCCGCCGATGTCAGCACGCTCATCATGGTGGAGAGTGTTTACGGATATTCGCGCGATATGGAGAATCAGGCCGACCACGACGGGCTCGAAGCCATGACCGCTGCCGGTTACGATCCGCATGCCATGGCCACGGCTTTTGAACTGCTCGACAAGGACAGCTCCCTCGAGTATGAACCCCGTCCTACCCTCTACCACGATCATCCGAAACTGACGGAGAGGCGCGATGTTGCCCGTGCCTTTGCCAATACACACACTCCGGCAAACGCGCAAACCGGGCTTGCAAGGGACTATCTGACTGCCGTCGCGCCGGCCGTTGTATCCAACATCAACGAAGACATCGAGAGCCGTCGTCAGCGCACAGCGGTGGCCCGCGCCACCCGGCTCGTGGACGCATTCCCCGGCGACCCACAGTATCAGGTGCTGCTAGGCGACTCTTATCGCGCGCTCGGGGCCAAAACGACTGTTCCGACGCCCGACGAGCTCACGCCCGACGGCGCGAAGAAGCAACGCAAGAATGTATTGGATGTGACCGAACAAGGTGAACAAAAGACCCTGCTGAACACTCCCGAGGGACAGAAGACGCTCAAGGAAAACGAAGCAAAGGCGGAAAGGGCCTTTCTGGCCGCAATCGAGAGCAGCCCGCAGGATGCACCCGCCTACCGCGAACTTGGCTTCCTCTATCAGGATGAGTCCCGCTATGCGGACGCTGCAATCAATTACAGGCATTATCTACAGTTGGTGGCCGGCACCAGTCTCGACCGGCTTCGCATCACGCGGCGTCTCGCCGAGGTGGAAAAGCTTCAGACCGGGCCGCCGCAAGAATCGCATTAGACTTGCGGCGACGACTACTTTTACTTTTTCGGAGGGAGATTTTGATGAACCGGAGATGGCTAATCCTGCAGGTCCTCGCGACCGCCATGTTTGTATGCTTTTCCGCTCAGGCCGCCTTGGCCGCATTACTTCAGATGGATTCGTCCTACACGCAGCCCAAGGTGAGTTCCGGCAAGTACCCCATCCATTCTGCCTGCATGATGCCGCCTCAGGGCCAGCTCACCCGGATTGGGATGAAAGGCTCCGAAGGAATGCCCAAGGAATCCGAGGTCTGGGCAAACCAACTGAAAACGATTGTCGAGTCCCACCTCAAATCCGACGGCATCGCAATTGAGTCCGCCACGAATGCGCTCTCCAGCGGCGCATCCGACAGCGAAATCAGCGGGGTAATCACACAGATTGGGCAAAAATTCGACGCCGTCTCGCCCTTGATGATCAAGAAGCCGGGACTGATTGCCAAGTCGGCGTACACGCTCGGCGACGAGGTTGGGGTTCTTCCATGCTCCGAGAAATCCGACATTCTGGTATTCATTCAGGGCGAGGGCCAAGTTGTTACTGATAGCCGCGCCTCGATGTCCTTATTGGTTGGTGGTCCCGTGCAGGTCGCCGTTATCTACATCACGATGGCAGACGCCAAGACCGGCGAGATTATCGGCCTCATCCGGATTTATCCGGGCAGCAATTTCATCCACCCGGACGAATACACATTCGGCCAATCGCTTGAAGACCGCCTCACTAAAATGAATATCGGCACCGCCCGCAAGAACGCCAAAGCACGTGAGCATTGTCCCTCTGTTGTGAATTGCAACTGACAGGAACAAATCAAGCTCTTGGGCTCTGATTCCAGCTAATATCCGCAGGTGCCAGTGTTCGGGCGACTCTCTCTGGTGCCCGCAAACACCAACTTCCGTATTGTCGGCAATCAGGAAGTTACCGGGGCGGCGCCCCCCCCACACCGGGGGGGGGTGACCGGAAAGCCCGTCGTTCGGCAGACGATAGCCACTCAACACCAGACGGCGGCGGTGGGGGAGCACAATGCGATTGCAAAGCGGGTGGCGGTAGAGGATACTTTTGGGCAACTTCCCCGCACCTGAATCGAGAGAGCCGAAAAATGCGGAGAGCGCCGGCGTTGGCAGCAGTGTTGTGGGGAATGGGCATGGTATGCATGGGGCAGGCGCAGAGGCCTGTCAAACCACAGGTGGAGCATGTGCGGTTGAACGCTCCGGCGACGCTGGAGACGGCGCATGCGGCCAACAGCAACAACATCTACCAAAAGCTAAGGGCCGAGTGGCCGACAGGGGCGACCTTCAGCGTGCATGAGCTGGCGCTGCGGCGCGAGCAGGGAGTGCTGACGCTGCACGACGGGGTGGTGGCGCTGTGTCCGGCGGTGAACGGGCGCGAGGTGGAGGCGGTGTTTGCAGGGCATGGGACGCTGCATGTGGAGCCTCCGACGGCGGCCGAGCGACGCCAACTGCAGATTGTGCTGAAGCGGGAGGTTATTGACCAGGACTTTACGACGGCGGCGCTGGCGTTCACGGACGGGACAGGGGCGGAACTGCATGGGGGCGCGGGGGCAACGCAGGCGGCGGGCGGCGAGCTGAACGGCGCGGCGGAGGCGATGCAGAAACTGTTCCGCAACGACCTGAAGTGGAATCTGGAGGAGCGACTGCTGGAGGATGTGCTGGCAGGGCGGCCGGGAGGGTTCTTTCTGGCCAGCCTGAAGGGCGGGACGCTGAGCAAGCGGATGCTGTTCATGGTGGATCCGGAGGGGGCGATGGGCGTGGCGCCGGAGGAGGTGGCGGTGCTGACGTCGGCTTACAGCGCGGAGAGCTACGACGTGGTGCTGGGAATGCACGCGGCGAAGGAGACGGCGGGCGTGGAGCGGGGCTTCGTGATTCCGGCGGAGGACCTGACGACGGAGATAGCATCCAACGGCGGCATCCAAGGGAAGGCAGTAGTGCGGGTGACGGCGGTGCGGGACCAACTGCAACTGCTGCCGCTGAATTTGTACCCGACGTTGCGGGTGAGCGGCGTGTGGGGACCGAAGGGCGATGCGCTGGACTACGTCCAGGAGGACAAGAACCACGACGCGCAACTGGAGGTGGTGCTGCCGGTGGCGCTGAGCAAGGGACAGAGCGTGGATCTGACGCTGACGTACGCAGGCAAGGACGCGGTGAAGGCGGTGGGCGAAACGAGCTACTTTTTGATGGAGGGGGCGCGCGACAGTTGGTATCCGAACGTGGATGGTTCCGACAACTTCGCGGAGTACCACATGGTTTTCCGGATACCGAACGACCTGATGGTGGTGGCGACGGGTACGCGGGTGACGGAGCACAAGGAGGGCAAGCAACTGGTGTCGGAGTGGCAGACGGGAGCGCCGATACCGGTGGCGGGGTTCACGCTGGGGAAGTTCAAAGTGAACGTGAGCGAGAGCAACAAGCTGAAGATACAGGTGCAGAGCTACGCGAACACGGAGATCGGCACGGGCCCCATCGGGGTGGTGAGCACGACGGGGATGCTGGCGGCGGCGACCTCGCAGGGCGACGCGGCGGTGCAAATCTACACGGACTACTTCGGGGAGATACCGTTTGACCACGTGTCGCTGACGCAACAGCAGGACTGCACGTTCGGGCAGAGCTGGCCGCAGTTGGTGTTTCTGCCGGACTGCTACTTCTACGACAGCACGACGAAACACTTCATGGGGCTGGACAGCAAGATCACGTTTGACACGCAGTACATGAAGATTGTGCTGCCGCACGAGGTGGCACACCAGTGGTGGGGGCAGACGGTGGGGTTCGGGAGCTACCGCGACCAGTGGATGAGCGAGGGGTTTGCGGACTTTTCGGCGTCGCTGTACCTGATGATGACCAACAAGAAGATGGACACGTACTACGACTTCTGGAAGGAGGAGCGGCGGCGACTGCTGGACCGCAACAGCCAGGGGCAGCGGCCGGTGGACATTGGGCCGGTGACGATGGGGCAACGCGTGAACACGTCGCGGTCGGGAGACGACGTGTACCAGCACCTTATCTATCCCAAGGGCGCGTACATCCTGCACATGCTGCAGATGATGTACTTCACGACACAGTACCAGGAGGAGCCGTTCAAGCAGGCGATGCGCGCGTTTGTGAAGGAGTACACGGGACGGGTGGCGACGACGGAGGACTTTGAGGCGTCGCTGGAGAAGACGATGCCGCCGTGGGTGGATGTGTACGGGAACCACAAGCTGGACTGGTTCTTCAACGAGTGGGTGTACGGGACAGAGGTGCCGCGGTACAGCCTGAGGGCGGATTTCACGCCCAGCGGAGACGGCTGGGACGCGCATGTGACGCTGACACAGTCGGAGGTGACGGATGATTTTGTGATGCTGGTGCCCATCTACCTTGAGCTAGAGGACAAGCAGGTGGCACGCATCATGACGGCGGTGGTGAAGGGCAACAAGACGCTGGACAAGACGCTGCACCTGGGCAAGTTGCCGGGCACGCCGAAGCGGATGCTGCTGAACTACAACTACGACATCCTGAGCGAGGAGAAGGACAAGTAGGGCGATTCGGCGACAACTTCGTTGCAGGTGGGGGATTCGCCGCCGTCGCCGGTGATTTTGCGAGGAGCCGACATCCTGCTCGCTGCACCGCTACGCAGCTGCGCGAGGGACTGCCTACACCTCCCTACGCTGAAGCTTCCGCCTTCGCTAAAGCTACGGCGGGACAGGTCGGGGAGGCAGGCTGTGAGCATGGTCACAAAGGCAGGCGGGGCGAGAGAAAATTCTTACAACAGCAACGAAGCTGTCTTGACAGGGCGCGGGGGCAAGGTTCTACTAGGCAGAACGCAGTCCCCAAAATCAAACCTCAATTGCTCTGGGTGGTGAGCCGGAAGGTCATCGCATAGGGCAATTCCCGGAGCATGACCGTGACCTTCCCCCACGCGTTCCGCAGTATCGTCGCCCGTTATTTCGCCACCACAAGCAAGATGACCAGCAGGAGCGTCGCCGAATGGGCGAGGGTCGCAGTGGTTTGTCTGGTAGCGCTGTGCGCGGCGGCGCCTGCGCATGCCACCGGTGTGGCCATCGGCTCGCCCGTGATGCAGGAGGTGATCCTGCCCATGCAGCATCCCGAGCACGGAGCGGTGGACGCGAGCGGCAACCTCTACATCCCCGACTTCCAGACCGGCCAGGTGTACGAACTGTATGCCGTGAACGGCGTGGTGCCCGTTTCGCCGGCGACGCGCACCATCGGCACGGCTTTCGGCAACGGGAACGCGGTGGGCGTCGCGCTGGATTCACTGGGCGATCTTTACATCACCAACCCCATCTCCTATGCCGTATCGGAGTTTGTCGCGGTTGGCGGCGTGCTGCCCAACAGCCCTACGGTCAAGACCATCATCACCGGCCTCAATGCTGCGGGGGGAATGGGCGGGATTGCAGTGGACTCCGTGGGCGACCTGTACTTCGCCTACTCGTACAGCCACGTGCTGGAGATTAAGGCGACCAGTGTCGGCGTCTTCCCGAGCAACCCCACACCGATCAACATCGGCGCCAGTCTCAACGTTGCTTCGGATGTAGCCGTGGATGCAAACGGAAACGTCTTTGCCTGTGACTACTTCGGGAATGCGATTGTCGAGATCTATGCCACCAGCGTCGGCGTCTTTCCCGCAACGCCCACCACGCGGACACTGATCAGCGGCCTGAACGTTCCCTATGCCGTGGCTGTGGATGCCAGCGGCGACGTTTATTACGCGCTCAGCAATGCCAACAGCGTGCAGGAGTTGCTTGCGGTGGGCGGCAGCATTCCCACGACGAACCCGACCGTGGTCACGCTGGCCTCGAATCCCGACAACTCCAACAATCCCAGCGGCATCAATGATCCCTACGGCATCATGTTGGGGCCGAACGGCGTCATCTACGTGGACGACTACGTGGGTGGCAATGTGAATGAGATTCAGACCAACGGAATCAACGTTGGCGGCGTGCCTGTGGGGACTACGACTAATTTTGCGATTCAGGTGAATGTTGCGTCGGGCGTGACCGTCACCGGCATCAACTACCTGACGCAGGGAGCGACGAACCTGGATTTCAAGGTTCTGACGCCGGACACGAAGACGACGCTGTGCACGGCCAAGACCTACAGCGCCGCCACAACGTGCGTGGTGGATGTGGCGTTCACGCCGAGCGCGCCCGGCACACGGGTCGGCGCGGTGCAGTTTGTGAACGGCAGCACGGTGGTGGGGACGGTCTATGTGGGCGGCAGCGGCATTGGTCCGCAGGTGACGTTCGGCCCCGCCGTACAGGGAACCGCGGTTTCACAACTCAATGTGCCCACCAATGTGGTGGTTGATGGAGCAGGCAACCTGTACACGATGAACAACGGGGCACCGGGCTACACGGGAGGCAACATCCAGAAGGAGACGCTCTCGGGCGGAACCTACACCGGAACGAACATCCTCACCTTCGGACAGACCTATGTGCAGGGGCTGACGATTGACGGCGCCGGCAACATCTACGTGAGCGAGCAGACGTTCAATACGGTGGTGAAGCTGACGCCAACGGGCACCGGCACGTATACATCGAGCAACCTGCCCACCAGCGGACTGAACCAGATCAATGGGGTGATGGCCGATACGGCGGGCAACATCTACATCTGCGACCAGCTCAACAACCGCATTGTGAAGATGACGCCGAACGGCAGCGGCAGCTATACGCAGTCCGTGCCGTTCAGCAGCGCCACCTATTTCCCCGCGCCGTACCAGACGGCGATTGACGCGAGCGGCAGCATATACATCCTGAACTACGGCACCACCGGGCCCATCTACAAGGAGACGCCCAACGGCAGCGGCGGATACACGCAGACGCAGGTTGCGCCTACGGGCGGCACCGGCATTGCGGTGGATCCCAACGGCAATGTCTACGTCTCCACGGGCAACGTGGCTGTCTACGAGTACATCCCCAACGGCAGCGGCGGCTATACCCAAACGGCGATTGCGGGGAACTTCGGCCATCCGTGGGGCATTGCGCTGGATAGCCTGGGCAACTACTACATCGGCGATACGGGGACCGGGAACATCTACAAGTTCGACGCCTCCGATGCGCCCAGCCTGAGCTTTGCCACCACCACCGTGGGAAGCACCAGCACGGACAGCCCGCAGACGGTGACGCTGACCAACTACGGGAGCGCGGCACTGACCTTCACCAAGCCGACCTCTGGCAACAACCCGTCGCTGGGCGGGACGACGCCGACCAGCTACACGCTGAGCAGCACGGGGGCAACGGCCTGCCCGCTGCTGACCACCAGCACCAGCACCAGCACGCCGCAGACGCTGGCCGCGGGAGCAAGCTGCGTGCTGCCCGTCAGCTTTACGCCGACGGCAACGAGCAACGCCGCGACGCTGACGATTGCGGACAACGTGCTCAATGTGAACACGGCCACGCAGGTGATCAACCTGTCCGGCACAGGCGTTGCCAACACGAAGAGCAGCACGACTCTGACTGGGCCGACGACGCAGCCGGTGCATGTATACGTCGGCGCGACGAGCTACATTCCCGTCAGCATTGTTGGCGGAACGGGCAGCAAGGTGCCGACGGGCACCATCACTTTCACGATTGGCAGCCCGTGTGTGGGCGCCGGCTGCAACGGAGGCGGCACCATCTCCAACGGGACGGCGAACCTCAGCGTTCCTGCCAGCCTGTATTCCAACAACTACACCATGACGGTAAGCTATGCGGGCGACAACAATAATCAGGCCGCCAGCAACATCAACGTCACCTTCGTTGTGGTCAAAGCATCGTCGGCCGTCAGCGCTATCACACAGACCGCACCCACGACCACGGGTAGCGTCGGAGTGGGTGTTTCCGCAACCTTCACGGCAACCGTGACGAACGCGAGCAACGGATATACCAACACGCCGACGGGGACGGTGCAGTTCTACAACGGGGCGACGGCGCTGGGCTCGGCGGCGACGCTGAACGGCAGCGGCGTGGCGACGCTGACGACGACGTTTGCGACGGCGCAGACGGCGAGCATCACGGCGGTGTACAGCGGCGACGGGAACTTCACGGGCAGCACGTCGGCGGCGTTCACGGAGACGGTGGTGACGCCGAGCTACACGGTGACGGCCAACCCGACGACGCTGACGGTGACCCGAGGGACGATGGGCTTGGCGACGCTGACGTTCACGCCCGTTGGGAACTACCAGGGGACGGCGACGTTCACGTGCACGGGGCTGCCGAACTTCTCGAGTTGCCTGTTCCTGCCGACGACCATCGTGTTCACGGGGAACAACGCGGTGCAGACAAGCGTGTTGCAGTTCTACACGATTGCGCCGCAGACCAAGGCGGGAGCAAGCAGCTCCGGGCTGCTGTGGATACCGGCGACACTGCTGGGGATGTTGCTGATGGTGCGGCGGCGCAAACTGGCTGTGGCGACACGCAGCGTGCTGATGCTGGTGGTGATGGCGCTGGCGGCGACGAGCGTGACGGGCTGCGGCTGGGGCAGCAACAACTACTACACGCCGACGGGAAGCAACAGCGTGGTGGTGAACGTGACGGCGACGGCGACGGCGGGAAGCTCGTCGGCGAACCTGAACCAGGCGGCGACGATCACGATCACAGTGCAGTAAGCAGACCGCAGAAGGATGCGGGCGTGGAGAGAAGATCTCCACGCCCGTTGTTCTTTAACCAACGAATCCGGCGGCATACGCGCGCGTTACGACCGGTGATATAGTCGGAAACAATTCCGCACACGCACCGGAGCAGGTTCTCTATGAAACCCATGCAGGCTGCATCCACGATTACGCGCCGCCACGTGCTCAAGGGAGCGAGTTCGCTGGCGCTCGGTGCGCTACTGCCCGGCTGTGGCGGCGCAGCGAGCACGACGGCCAGCAGTGCACCGTCCAACAACACGAATCCGCAGCCAGCGCCGACGGGGGCGCTGACGCAGGCCTCGGTCACGGTCACCGCCAGCGCCGCCGGAGCCATCGGAGCAGCCTTTGCCGGACTTTCCTACGAGAAGTCCGCCCTGTATGAGAACCCGTACCTCTTCAATGGCACCAACTCCAACCTGATTGGGATGTTCAAGCGATTGGGTACCGGCGTACTGCGCATCGGCGGCAACTCCGTGGACAGGAACGTATGGAACGCGAGCGGCGCGGGCCATACCTCCGGACAGATAGCGCCGGCCGACGTGGCGGCGCTGGCGGCCTTCGTCAAGGCGACCGGATGGCAGTGCATCTACGGCATCAACCTGGGCGGGTCCGCGACCGGCGCCACGACGCCCGCATTGGCCGCGGCTGAGGTGGCCTACGCCGCGCAGCAGTTCGGCACATCGCTGCTGGGCGTGGAGATCGGCAACGAGTGCGACCTGTACGGCAACACAGGCGGCTACTACGCCGGCAACTGGACGCTGACGATGTTCGAGAGCCTGTGGAGCCAGTACCGCTCCGCCATCGCCGCCGCAGCGCCCGGCGTTGCCTTTACCGGATCCGCCTCGTCGTACAGGCTGTACTGGACGGTTCCCTTCGGCCAGACGATGACCAGCAGCGAACTCTCGCTGCTGACGCATCACTACTATCGCGGCGACGGCACGAGCCCGACGTCCACGGCGGCGCTGCTCATCTCCGCCGACCCCACGCTGGTGAGCACGTGCAGCACGTTGAACGCAGGCGCCGCGGGCAGCGGGATTCCTTACCGCATGGCCGAATGCAACTCGTTTTACAACAGCGGCGCCAGCGGCGTGAGCAACTCCTACGCGTCTTCACTGTGGGTGATTGACTTCCTGTTCAACTGCGCGCAGGGCGGCGCCGGAGGCGTCAACCTCCACGGTGGCGGCAACGGAACCGGATACACGCCCATCGCCGACTCCGCCGGGCAGGTGGTGCAGGCGCGTCCGGAGTTCTACGGCATACTGCTGTTCACGCTGGCCGGAGCGGGGACGCTCTACCAGACCGCCGTATCCGCAGGCACGCTCAACGTGACGGCCTACACGGTCAAGAGTGCATCCGGCGGCCTCAAACTGATTCTCATCAACAAGGATTCGACGCAGAATGTACAGGCCGTGGTCTCGCTGCCGCAGACGGTCAACACCGCGACGCTGCTGGAGATGACGCAACTCACGACGGGCAACACTGGGCCCAGCCTTGCGGCGACATCGGGCGTCACGATTCAGGGTGCGAGCGTCAATGCGGACGGGACGTTTACGCCGGGCACACCGTATACGCTGGCGGCCGGCTCGTCGCAGGTGACTTGCTACGTGCCCGCACTCAGCGCGGTTCTGCTACAGCTTTCCAGTTAGAAGATGAAGTGACTGCGGCCTTGTCGGGTTCAGCCGACAGAGTCGGTGATTTTGCGTGGGGTCCAGTTGCGGGCCTGGGCGATGAAACGGGCGAAGATGGCGCGGGAGGCGGGACTGATGTCTGTGCTGCGCTCGGGGTGCCACTGGACGCCGAGGACGAAGTGCTCCGGGGTGGTCCCTTCGACGGCTTCGATGACGTTGTCCACGGGGCAGCGGGCGACGACGCGGAGGCCGTCGCCGGGGACATCGATGGCTTGATGGTGGCTGGAGTTGACGGGCAGGCGGAGGAGATCGGCGGAGTGCGGGGCGGCATCGGGCGCGGAGGCGATGATGGAGCCGAGGAGCGAGCCGGCGGGGATGTCGGCATCGTGGGCGATGGGGACGGCCTTGCCGGCAGGGTGGAGGACGGGCTGCTTGGGGAGATCCTGAATGAGTGTGCCGGAGCGCCAGACGTTGAGGGATTGGGTTCCGTAGCAGATGGCGAGGATGGGCTTGTAGAGGTTGTGGGCGTCCTGAAGGAGGAGGTCGTCCATGGACTCGCGGGCGGGGTCGGAGTAGCCACAGGCGGGGAGGCGTTCGGCGCCGTACTTTTGGGGATTGGTGTCTGCCGGGGAGCCGGGGAGCATAACGGCGCAGCAGGTATTGAGGGTGTCTGCGATCTGCTGCTGGGAGAGCGAGTAGTCGAGGAGGACGGGCTCGGCGCCGGCGTCGATTAAAGCTTGCGTGTAAGTGGGGAGCGAGCGCTGGTTGTAGCCGGGGTCGGCGCTATTGGGGACGGGGAGTGCGATGCGCGGCCTCATGATACCGATAATACATTTCGGAGACGGCGGCATGGAGGCGTGCGGTGAGGGCTTCGGCGTCTGCGGAGGTGAGGCCTTCGGTGGAGATGGGGTCGCCTGCGATGAGCATGAGGGGATGCGGGTAGAGATGGTAGGTGTGCATGGGGAGCAGCTCGTAGGTTCCGACGAGCGCCATGGGGACGATGGGGACCTGGGCGCGGATGGCCATCCAGGCGGCGCCGGAGAGGAAGGAGCGGACGGTGCCGTCGATGGCGCGGGTGCCGTCTGGGAAGAGCATGAGGGGGAGGCCGGACTTAAGGGATTTGAGGCCGCGGTTGAGGCCGGCGACCATGGAACGGAGACTGGTGTCGTCGATGGGGACCTGGCCGGAGCGGCGGAGATACCAGCCGACGAAGGGATAGTTGAAGAGGTCGGCGCGGGCGAGGATGCGGAACTGGAAGGGGAGACGGCTGAAGAGGACGGGGATGTCCATGTAGCTGAGGTGGTTGCAGACGAAGACGGAGGTGGCGTGGCCGCGGAGCTTCTCGGGGTGGATGACCTTGACGGGGGAGAAGGTGCACCAGCACATGGTGCGCGCCCAGAGGCGGGAACAGAGATGCTGCTGGCGGCCGGATTTGTCCCAGAGCGAGCAGAGGAGGGAGAGGACGCCGAAGAAGGTGGTGGAGAGCGCCATGAGCGGCGCGGCGATGAACCAGGTAAAGAGACGGAGCGCGAGTTTTTGGAGGGGCGAGCGGTTCATGGACTTGCTCATGATACGGCAAGGGCGGAGCGGATTTCTCCGAGGAGGTAGATGGAGCCAGCGGCGACGATGAGGCCCTGGGGCGGAGTGGAGGCGAGGGCGGTGGCGAGGGCGGTGGCGGGGGAATCGGAGGCAGCGGCGCGGGAGTTGTGCTGGAGGGCGAGCGCGAGGATGCGGTCGGTGGATGCGGCGCGGAAGGAGTGGATGGGCGGGACGATAATTTGGTCGCGCGGGGAGGCAAAGAGCGGGAAGAGGATTTGCGCCATCTCGTCGAGGGGCTTGTCTGCGAGGCAAGAGAAGATGAGGGTCTTGGGGGTGGCGTCGGGGATGCGCGAGAGCGCGGAGCGGAGCGCCCAGACGCCGGCGGGGTTGTGGGCGGCGTCGAGGAGGAGCGGCGCGCCGGAGGTGGGGATGCGTTCGAGGCGAGCGGGCCAGCGTGTGGAGCGGATGCCGGTTTCGATGGAGGCGGCGGTGACGGGGTAGCCGAGATCTTCGAGCTCGACGGCTGCGGCGATGGCGAGCGCGAGGTTGCGCTGCTGATGCGAGCCGGGGAGGGGGGAGTCCACGAGGATTTGTTTGTTGAGGACGGTGAGCGGATAGCGGTTGGAGGGGAGGAATGCGGGGGATTCGGGCGAGGTTTCGTCCGATGGGCGGGCGGGCATGTAGGGGGCGGCGTTGATGCCGCGGCAGTGGAGTTCCATGGCACGCTCGCCGATGGCCTGGTTGGCTTCGGGATGCTGGGGGAGGGTGATGAGGGTTCCGCTGGGGCGGAGGATGCCGGATTTTTCGCGGGCGATGTCGGTGAGGGTGGGGCCGAGGTACTCGGTGTGGTCGAGTGCGATGTCGGTGATGACGGAGAGGGTGGGCGCGACGATGTTGGTGGCGTCGAGACGGCCGCCGAGGCCGACTTCGAGGACGGCGACGTGGATTTGAGATTGGGCGAAGTGGAGGAGGGCGGCGGCGGTGACGGCCTCGAAGAAGCTGGGCGGGTGGGGGAGCTTGTTCTGGGTGACGAGATCGGCGGAGGTTGTGAGGACGAGATCGGCGGCACGGTCGAGCGCGGCGTCGCAGATTTCGCCGAGCGGGTCGGCGGGAGTCAAGATGCGGATGCGCTCGTTGGGACGGACGAGGTGGGGCGAGGTGTAGAGGCCGACCGTCATGCCGGAGGCGGCAAGGATGGAGGCGAGGGTGGCGGCGGTGGAGCCTTTGCCGTTGGTACCGGCGATGAGGATGGAGGGGAAGTTGTTGTGGGGGTTGCCGAGGGCGTGGGCGAGCGCACGCATATGGGCGAGGTCGAACTTGCGGCGGGGGTGGGCGAGCTCGGCGGCGAGGGCCATGAGCGCGTTGGTGCCAGCGGGCATGGATATATTGTATTGGGGCGGGCGGGGTTGACGGTGGTATCGCAATGCGATAGTATCGCTACGTGATACTAGGCTTTCGTGACGCAGAGACGGAGCGGCTGTGGCAAGAGGGCAAGAGCCGAAGGCTGCCGGCGGAGTTGCGGCGCGTGGCCTTCCGCAAGCTGGCCATCCTGAACGCGGCGGTGGAGCTGGGAAACCTGAGGGTTCCGCCGGGGAACCGGCTGGAGGCGCTGAAGGGTACGCGGCGCGGGCAGCACAGCATACGGGTGAACGACCAGTTCCGGGTGTGCTTTGTGTGGCGGGACGGGAACGCGCACGACGTGGAGATTGTGGACTATCACTGAGAGAAACAGGACATTAGGAGGAACGATGGCGAAGACGTTTGCGGTACATCCCGGAGAGATATTGCTGGAGGAGTTCATGAGGCCGCACGGGCTGACGGCGTACCGGCTGGCAAAGGCGCTGGAGGTGACGCTGCCGCGGGTGAACGACATTGTGCTGGGGAAGCGTGCGATCAGCGCGGACACGGCGCTGCGGTTGGGCGCGTACTTCGGGCTACCGGCGCAGTTCTGGCTGAACCTGCAGAATGATTATGATTTGCGGATAGCGGCGCGCACGGCGACGAAGATTAAGCCGATGGCGGCGTAGCGGGAGTTGCACCCATAAAGTCGAGGGCGCGGATGAGGTAGGGCTTGAGTTCGCGGCGGGGGACGATGGCGTCGAGCATGCCGTGGGCGAGCAGGAACTCGGAGCGCTGGAAGCCTGCGGGAAGCTTCTGGCGGGTGGTCTGCTCGATGACGCGTGGGCCGGCGAAGCCGATGAGGGCGCCGGGTTCTGCGATGTTGAGATCGCCGAGCATGGCGAAGCTGGCGGTGACGCCGCCGGTGGTGGGGTCGGTGAGGATGGAAAGGTAGGGAATCTTTTCGTCGTCGAGGCGGCCGAGGGAGGAGGAGATCTTGGCCATCTGCATGAGGCTGGCGATGCCCTCCATCATGCGCGCGCCGCCGGAGCAGGAGACGATGAGGAGCGGGCGGCGGGTGGCGAGGGAACGGTCGGCCGCGCGGGCGATGGTCTCTCCAACGACGGCGCCCATGCTGCCGCCGATGAAGCGGTACTCCATGGCGGAGAGGACGACGGGATAGGGGCCGAGGTTGCCGAGGGCGTTGAGGACGGCGTCGTTGAGGCCGGTGGACTTGCGTGCGGCGGCGAGGCGGGACTTGTAGGGCTTGAGGTCGGTGAAGTGGAGCGGGTCGGTGGAGACGAGATCGGTGTCCACGAGTTCGTAGCCGGGCTCGAGGAGGAGCTCGATGCGCTGGCGCGCGCCGATGCGGTAGTGCTGGCCGCACTTGGGGCAGACGGAGTCGTTGGCGTCGAAGTCGGCCTTCCAGATGGGCTGGCGGCAGCCGTCGCACTTGGTCCAGAGACCTTCGGTGCGAACGGTCTTGGTGCCTTCGATGACGATCTCGTTGTCTTCGCGCTTGAACCAGCTCATGGGGGTAACCGTAGTTCTTGGTAATTGTAACGCGGTGATTGCCGGGTGCGGGCGGCACAGGTTATCCCATCGGGTGGGCCTCGTGGGGGGTATGGGTAGAAAAGCAGGTTCCTCGCGGGCGGCTATACCTTGCCGGGGTTCGCTGGCGCTCTCCCTGGCGGCGGTTGCCCGCTCGGAATGACAATTTTAAGGAGGGATACCCCCACAACGCTGCGCGTCGTGGGGGTATCCGGAGGCTAAGCGAAAGTGCGGTGTTGAGCCGTGCGCGCGAAAGCTTAGTGACCGCAGTGGTAGGGGTGGCCGGCGAGGATGGTGCAGGCGCGGTAGATTTGTTCGGCGAGGACGAGGCGGGCGAGCTCGTGGGCGAGGGTCATGGGGCCGAGGGAGAGAAGGAGTTGGGCGCGGGAGCGGGCGGTGGGGGACCAGCCGTCGGCGGGGCCGATGGCGAGGAGGACGGTCTGGGTTCCGCGGTCGCGGAGCTTGCCGAGGGCGGCGGCGAAGGCCTCAGAGGATTGCTGCTTGCCGGTGGAGTCCAGCAGGATGAGATGCGCGGGGGTGCGGGCGGAGGATTTGGCGGCGAAGTCGAGAAGGGCGGACTCGGACGCGAAGAGTTTTTGCTCGCAGGGGTGGTAGCGGGCGATGCGGGCGATGTAGTCGGCCAGAAGTTCGTCGAGCGCGGAGTGTTTGGAGCGGGAGCGCGCAGGCGAGACGGCGGCGATGATGAGTTTCATCGGAGTTGAGGGCTAACGCTTCTTCTTGGGCGCTGAGTTTTTCTTGGCGGGAGACTTCTTCGCGGACTTCTTCGCAACGACATTCCTGGCCGCAGATTTTTTAACCGCAGACTTTTTGGGAGCGGCCTTCTTCGGAGCTGCGGTCTTCTTGGCGAGGGCTTTCTTGACGGGCTGCTTTTTCGCGGCGATCTTGCGCTTGGGCGCGGGCTTCTTGGCGGCGGGTTTGCTGGGTGCGGGTTTGCGGGTGGCGGCGACGCGTGCTCCGCCGTGGGCGGTTTTAACTTGTCGAGTTTGTTCAGATGCCGTGCGTACCGCGGAGATGCGTGCAGCAAGCTCGCGGGTGAGGTCGGAGACGGTGAGGGTGCGGGCGGATTTGCGGAGGCGCTCGAGGCCGTAGTAGGCGCGCTTTTCGGGCGAGAAGATGTGGACGACGAAGTGCACGTAGTCGAGGAGGATCCAGTCGGCATGGCGGCGGCCCTCGACGGAGTTGGGGTAAAGGCCGAAGTCGCGCTTGAGCTGGAACTCGATCTCGTCGCCGATGGCGACGTTCTGGCGCTCGTTGGTGCCGTTGCAGATGAGGAAGTAGTCGGTGAGGGAGCTCTCGGCGGGGTCGAGGGCGAGGATGCGAATCTCCTCGGCCTTTTTGTCTTCGGCGGCGGCGGCGGCGGCGATGAGATGGCGCTTGGTTTCAGGGGTGGTCATGCGGTGAGGGGTTCTCCTTCTTACACCCACCATGGTAGCGCGTCCTGCGCACACAAAGACAAAAGCAGGTCCTTCGACTCCGCCGCTACGCGGCTTCGCTCCTCCCTACGCTAAAGCTTCCGGAGGCAGGCCTCCCTACGCTCAAGCTTCCGGAGGCAGGCATGAGGACGAGTACAAGTTGTGGGCGCGGATGTAGCCGGAGACCTCGGGTGCGAGGTCGGGGTGGTCTGGGTTGGCGGCGAGTGCGGCGCGGAGTGCGGTGGCGGAGACATCTATATGTATGTCGCGGAGCAGATGGACGCGGTTGAACTGCGGGGGGAGATTTTCGAGGCGGGCGAGGGATTCGAGGGGGAAGCCCGGGCGGGAGACGACGATCCACTGGGCGAGGGTGAGGAGGCGTTCGGGCGAGCGCCAGCGGGGCAGGTCGAGGAAGGAATCAGCGCCGACGATGACGAAGAGCTGGTCGGATGGGGAGAGTTGGGCGGTGAGGGCTTCGAGGGTGTCCACGGTGAAGTTGGGGGAGCCGTCGGAGCGGGGGGCGTCGAGGTCGGAGGCTGCGAAGCGGGGGTCGGAGGTGGCGGCGAGGCGCACCATGCAGAGGCGGTGGGCGAAGTCTGCGATGGGCGGCGCGGAGGACTTGAGGGGCTGGACACCGACGGGAGCGAAGAGGACGCGGTCGAGGTGGAAGGCATCGGCGGCGGCGCGGGCGATGGCGAGGTGGCCGCGGTGGGGCGGGTCGAAGGTTCCGCCGAAGAGGGCGATGCGCATGGAAGCAGTATATGTCCGGCTAAATAGCGGAGGACTTGAGGGCAGCGATGCGTTTGGCGAGGTCGTATTTGAGTTCGTCGAGGCCAACGCCGGTGACGGAGGAGACGGCGAAGAAGGGAAGCTTGGAGCGGCGGGCGAAGGATTTCAGCTTTTTGAGCTTGTCGGGGTTGGCGATCTCGATTTTGGAGGCGACGACGAGGACGGGCTTTTCGTCGAGGCCGTGGCCGAAGCTGGAGAGTTCGGCGGCGATGGTCTTGTAGTCGGCGACGGGGTCGGGAGCGGCGGTGGCGTCGGATACGTCGACGAGGTGGAGGAGGATGCTGGTGCGCTCGATGTGGCGTAGGAACTGAACGCCGAGGCCGGCGCCGAGGTGTGCGCCTTCGATGAGGCCGGGCATGTCGGCGACGACGAAGGATTGCTCGTGGGGCGGGTCGCCGACGGATACGACGCCGAGCTGGGGCTCCAGGGTGGTGAAGGGATAGTTGGCGATCTTGGGGCGGGCGGCGGATATACGGCTGATAAGAGTGGACTTACCGGCGTTGGGGAGGCCGACGAGGCCGACGTCGGCCAGGAGTTTGAGCTCGAGGCGGAGGGCGCGCTCCTCGCCGGCGCGGCCGAGTTCGTGCTCGCGGGGGGCCTGGTGTGTGGAGGTGGCAAAGTGCTGGTTGCCACGGCCTCCGCGGCCGCCGTGGGCGACGCAGACACGCTCGCCCGGGTGGGCGAAGTCGTGGACGAGTTCGCCCGTGATTTCGTCGTAGACGAGTGTGCCGATGGGAACCTGAAGAGTTAACAGCTCGCCGTCTGCGCCGGAGCAGTTGGAGCCTTCGCCGTGGCGTCCCCTATCTGCTTTGTGCTCAGGGTTATAGCGGAAATGGATGAGGGTATTGTGGGAGAGGGAGCTCTCCATATAGATATCGCCGCCCCGGCCACCGTCGCCGCCGGAGGGGCCTCCGCGGGGGACGAATTTTTCGCGGCGAAAGGCCATGCAGCCGTTGCCGCCGTCGCCAGCCTTAATGCGGATATGTGCTTCATCAATAAACATTTGACTGTGAAAATCTTTTCACTTTGACAACATGTAAGCAAGGTATAGGATACTTGAACAGCCAAGGTTCCGCCGCGCAGAATGCAGTTTGTGCGGGGACGTTGGGAGGATTTGCAGAGGCACCGGCGGACAGCTAGGCCGGGCACTTACAGGTGCGCTAGAGTGCACGACTGAACTGGATACTCCCCCGCCCTATTTTAGGCGTGGAGAGCAAGGCGCCCAAGGCGCAACGATTTACTTGGATTACCAAGGAGAGGCCAAAATGACGAACAAGCTGAACCGTATCATCGCAGTCCTGATTCTTTGCCTGGGCGTAAGCCTGCTGGCAGTGGCGCAGTCCACGACGCAGGGCTCCATCGCCGGCACGGTGTTTGACCAGACCAACGCCGTAGTGCCCGGGGCCGTGGTGACGATCCACAACAACGGGACGAACTCCAACATCAAGTTGACGGCGGACGCGAGCGGGTTCTTCAAGGATTCGCTGGTGGAACCGGGCACCTACACGGTGACGGTGACGGCGCAGGGCTTCAGCAGCTACAAGGCGACGAGCGTGCTGGTGGTGGTAGGCCAGCCGACGAACGTGAAGCCGGTGCTGACGGTGGGTAGCACGGGCGAGACGGTGACGGTGACGACGGTTGCCCCAGTGATGAACTTCGAGTCGCCGGACTTCTCGGCGAGCCTGCCGCAGGTGGCACTGCAGAGCCTGCCGATGAACAACAAGCGGTGGTCGTCGCTGGCCATGACGACGCCGGGCGTGGTATCGAACTCGTCGGGCTTCGGACTGGTGAGCGTGCGCGGCATCAGCGAGTTGCTGAACAACGTGGAGATTGACGGCGCGGACGACAACGACGCGTACTGGTCTGAGGAGCGCGGACGTACGCGCGAGGCGTATTCGACCAGCGAGAACGCGGTGCGCGAGTTCAACGTGAACACGGGCGTGTACGCGGCGGAGTTTGGGCGCGCGGCGGGCGGCGTGATCACGTCGGTGACGAAGAGCGGCACCAACGAGCTGCACGGACAGGTTTACTTCTACGACCGGCAGAGCAAGTGGAACGCGTTCAACGACCAGACGCTGCAGAACGTGAACCTGGGCACAGCGGCGGCGCCAAACTACGTGGCGCAGCACATCAAGCCGAAGGACCTGCGCAAGATCTACGGGTTCACGGCGGGCGGCGCAATCATCAAGGACAAGCTGTTCTGGATGTACACGTACGACCAGCACAGCCGCATCTTCCCGGAGCTGGGCGCACCGTCGACGCCGTCGACGTTCTATGCACCGCCGGACGCCGCGACTAGCGCGAACACGTTTGTGATTGGTTCGACGACCTATACCTGCAACCTGGCGACAGGCGCAGTGACACCGACCATTCCTTCGACGGCGCTGGAGGCCAACGCGGATAACGGATCGTGCGCACTGGCGGCCCGCGAGAGCCTAGGCACCTATGCGGCAGGCGTGGCGGCGTACAACACCGGCATTGCGGCCATCAACGGAGCGCTGGGCATCTCGCCGCGCACCGGGTTCCAGGAGATCAACACGCCGAAGGTGGACTGGCAGATCAACGACAAGGAGCGGTTGAGCGTGCTGTACCACCGTCTGCGTTGGGATTCGCCGGGCGGCGTGCAGACGGCGCCGGTGGTGAACTACACCGAGGATGCGGAAGGCAACGACTACGTACGGTTGGACTACGGCGTGGCGAAGCTGACCAGCACCATCACGAACAGCCTGTCGAACGAGGTGCTGTACCAGTACGGGCGCGAAGTGCTGCCGGAGACACAGCAGCCGTACACGCCGTTCACCAAGCAGTATCTGGTGGGCAACACACCGAACTCGACGAACCAGAACCTTTCTGGCGGCAACAACGTGTCGTATGTGTCAAGCATCGGCACGGGCACGTTCGCCATCGGGTCGCCGTACTACAGCTACCGCACCTCGCTGCCGGACGAGCGCAAGTGGCAGGTGGCCGACGTGCTGTACTACAACCACGGGAACCACTCGTTCAAGTTCGGCGGGGATATCCTGCACAACTGGGACAAGCTGAACAACCTGTATGAGAACAACGGCGTGTACGCGTACAGCAACCCCGGGAACTTCTTCAGCGACATGTATGTGAAGGCGAACAGCCTTTCGACGGGCCTGTGCGGCAGCGGCGGCAGCGGCGTGGGCACGTACCAGTGCTACTCGTCGTATGTGCAGGGCTACGGCAACCCGGTGTTCGCCATCATCACGACGGACTGGAGTGTATTTGCACAGGACAACTGGAAGTTCAACCCGCGGCTGACCATCGAAGCGGGCATCCGCTACGACTACCAGATCTTCCCGACAACACCGGCGAACCTGGTGAACCCGGCGATACCGGGAACGGCGAACCGGCCGTCTGACAAGAACAACTTTGGACCGCGCGTTGGCTTTGCGTATGACGTGTGGGGCACGGGCAAGACGGTTCTGCGTGGCGGAGTAGGCATGTACTACGGCCGCGTGCTGAACGGGACGATCCTGAACACGATCCTGAACAGCGGATTGCCGACGGGCCAGTTCACGTCGTCGTTCAGCCCGAGCTCGGGTTCGGTTTCAACGACCTCGCCGCTGTTCCCGAACCTGTACGCAGGAACGGTGTCTGCGCCGGTGACGCCGAGCGCGTACTACCTGGACCACCACCTGCAGAACCCGATGGTGCACCAGTTCGACTTGATTGTGCAGCAGGACCTGGGCAAGGGGACGTTCTTCACCCTGAGCTACCTGGGATCGCTGGGGCGTGAGCTGCCGAACTTCATCAACACGAACCTGAACCCCGCGACGACGGTGACGCAGTATGCGCAGTTCAACGGCGGACCGTTAGCCGGACAGATTGTGCCGGTGAAACAGTACACGGGCTACACGAACGCGTCGTTCCAGGGCATCACGGACGTGATGAGCAACATCAACTCGAGCTACAACGCGATGTCGGCCGAGGTGCAGAACCACTCGCTGAAGCGGATTGAGTTCGACATGAACTACACGTGGTCGCACGCCATGGACTTCAACCAGAACGCCTCGACGAGCACTTCGACCGAGGGCTGGCTGGATCCGTACGCGTCGGCGCGGACGAACTACGGCAACGCCAACACCAACGTGCCCAACCGCATCACGGGGTATGCGCTGGTGCACGTCCCGAACTTCTTCGCCAACAAGAAGAGCATCGGAGCGTACCTGGCGAACGACTGGAGCATCAACGACAGCTTCCAGTTCCAGAACGGCCTGCCGTACTCGGCCGCGCTGCAGGGCAACCGCTTCAGCACATCCACGACGAATTCGTCGCTGACGGGCTGGAACGCCGCCGGTGTGGCGTCGTACTTCCCGCTGATGGGGCGCAACAGCTTCACTTACAACCGCGTGATTGTGGACGACCTGCGGCTGCAGAAGCAGGTGACCTACAACGAGCGGTACAACGTGGTGCTGCTGGCCAACTTCTTCAATCTGGCGAACCACCAGAACTGGAGCTCGGTGAACGGGACGGCGTACAACGTGGCGACCTTCACCGGTCAGAGCACGCCTTCGACACCGGTGCAGTTGACCTACGTACCCGCGTTCGGGACGGTCTCGACGACGAACAACAGCGGCTTCCTTTACACTCCGCGGCAGATCGAGATTGGCGCGAAGATCAACTTCTAACCTAGTCATACGGGAAGGGGTGACGGCTGCGGCCGTCACCCTTTTACGTTTAAGGTGGAATGCGGTAAGCTGGCTGCGAAGAAATTGCACAAACTGTCGTCCTCTCTGTAACTCTCCCACATCCGGAAATGGAGTTATTTGTGCGTAGGCTGGGCCGAGCGCTGGCCTTGCTGCTGCTGTGCGTGTGCGCGGCGTGGGTGGGCGTGTGTGCGCAGACGGCAGTGGACGGCGCAGTGCGGGGCGGGTGGTGGATGCGACAGGGGCGGTGGTCTCCGGTTGTGTGGTGCAACTGTTGGACGAGCGGACTGTGGCGGTACGTGTGGGCTGGACGGACGGGCGTGGGGAGTTTGCGATGGAAGGGGTTGCTCCGGGGGAGTACGGGCTGAGGGTGCGGGCAGAGGGATTTGCAGAAGAAAATGCGGAGATTGCGGTGCGGCTGGGTGCGGTGACGGAGGTGGAGGCGCGGGTGCAGGTGGCGTCGGTGGCTGCGACGGTGACGGTGCGGGGCGAGCCGGTGCGCGTGGAGACACAATCAGGGGAGTTGAGCGGAGGCGTTGGGGTGGAGGAGATTGCGACGCTGCCGGTGGAGGGGAGGGCGTGGGATGCGGCCAGCGCGGGGCTAGCGGGGGTGAGCGAGCACGGGAACGCGATGGAGGACGAGCGCGGGGAGCGCGTGGAGGAGAGCGTGGACGTAGTGGGGATGCGGGGGATGGCGGGGACGTTTACGCGAAGGATGGTGGACGGGCTGGAGGACGAGCAGGAGTTTTTTGCGGCGGGGCGTGGGCGATGGCGGGCGGCGTACGGGTTTTCGCGGGAGGCGATCCGCGAGTTGCAGGTGGACGAGGCGGGGTATGCGGTGAACGCGGTGACGCGCGGCGGCGGGCGGGTGGCGCATGGGACGGGGTTCTATACGCTGCGGGACAGCAGGATGGGAGCGGTGAACCCGTTCTGGGAGGTGACGAGCTTCAGCACGGCGACGGATGAGGCGACGAGCGGGACGGTGAGGCCGACGGATACGCGGCAGGAGTTCGGCGGTTCGGTTAGTGGGCCGATGGGGCGGCGGGCGAGTACGTGGATGGGCGCGGGCGGAGGCGGGGTGTTCTACTTTTTGGCGGGGGAGGCGCAGGAGCGGTACTTTCCGGCGGAGGCGACGCCGCGGAATCCGGCGTTTTATGCGCTGATTGCGAACCAGACGGCGCTGCTGGGGAACCGAGGTGTGAGCACGGCGGCGACGGATGCGGCGCTGGGATATTTGAGCGGGCTGGGTGGCGAGGTGGGGCGGCGGGGGGATGAGACGGTGCTGTTTCCGAAGATGGAGTGGGTGCGGGGGCGCGGGAAGGTGAGCGTGCAGTACAACCGGATGCGGTGGAGTTCGCCGGCGGGAGCGCAGAGCCAGGCGGTGGTGGCGCGGGGACGGGCGAGTCTGGGGAATGATTTTGCGAAGCTGGACGCGGGTCAGGCAGCGTGGCGGATGCAGGTGACGCGACGCGTGGCGGTGGACGTGCGCGGGCAATGGAGCAGGGACTTTGAGTTCGAGAGCGCGCAGACGCCGCTGGCAGGAGAGCCGACGACGGGGGTGGGAGGATTTGCGCCGCAGATTGCGATTACTCCGGATGGGTTTACGTTTGGAACGCCGGAGACGGTGGCGCGGGCGGCGTATCCGGACGAGCGGCGCGTGGGCGGAGTGGCGGGAGTGATATGGGAGCGTGGGCGGATGGTGGCGCGCGCGGGCGGAGAGTTCAACCATGTGGCGGAGCGGATCAGCAATCTGCCGGACGCGGAGGGGAGTTATACTTATGAGCCGCGGCTGCTGCTGAGCAACGGGCTGGGGCAGCCGAGCGGGTTGGCTGACTGGGTGACGGACTACACGTTCGGGGCGGCGAGCTATCCGAGCGGGGGGTGTCCGGCGGTGCAGGGAGGGGCGCTGCATTATTTTTGCTTCCGCGACTATCGGCAGGGGTTTGGGCCTGCGGAGACGGATTTTGCGCTGCAGGAGTGGGCGGGGTACGGGCAGTGGGAGTGGCGGGCGGCGCACGGGCTGACGGCGATCGTGCGGTATGAGCTGGAGCAGTTGCCGACGGCGCAGCAGCCGAACGCGACGCTCGATGACGTGTTCGCGGGGGTGGGAAGCACGAGCGTGATGCCGTTGGACAAGAACAACGTGGGGCCGAGAGTGGGTGTGGCGTGGAGTCCGCGGGGAGGGCGGACGACGGTGCGGGCGGGGTACGGGGTGGTGTACGGGCGGGTGGCGGGAGAGACGCTGCGGACGGCGTTGAGCGATACGGCGGTGCTGGGGGCGGGCGGCTTGCCGGCGAGCGCGTTCCATATACGGATTACGCCGACAGCGAGCGTGGTGTGCGGCAGCGGCGCGACGGCGCCGTGCAGTTGCCCGCCGGGGAGCGGAGGGTTCGGGTATCCATGCACGTTCAGCCAGTATCCGGCGGGGGTGGCGGCGGTGACGAACACGGCGTCGGCGGTGATGTTCGGGCGGGGGTTCCGGCTGCCGATGGTGCAGCAGGGAAGCCTGACGGTAGAGCACGAGTTTGCGCGGCGGATACTGGCGAGCGCGACGTATGCGGGCGCGACGGAGCGGCAACTGCCGAACTTTGTGGATGCAAATGTGGCGGCGGCGACGGGAGTGGCGAAGTTCCAGATGACGGGAGGGCCGTTCGATGGAGAGACGTTCGTGGTGCCGGTGTACACGACGCGGGCGAACGCGGCGTACGGGCCGGTGACGAAGATTGAGTCGAATATTAATGGGAGTTATAACGCGTTGACGGTGATGGTGCGGCGCGAGATGCGGCATGGATGGATGGCGACGGCGCACTGGACGTGGTCGAAGGCGATTGACTACGGACAGAGCAGCACGAGCGGAGTGCGGGAGAACGCGCAGTTCGACCCATTCACAGTGGGATACGACAAGGCGCTGAGCGACATGAACAGGCCGCACCGCGTGGTGGCGGAGGTGGTGTGGGAGCCGACAGCGGTGGGCGAGGGATGGAGGCGGAAGGCGACGGCGGGGTGGAAGATTTCGGGAATCTTTACGGATGTGAGCGGGCGCGGGTACAGCTACGGAGTACGCGGAGGGACGCGGCTGAACGGCGGGCGGTTGAGCCTGAACGGGTCGGGCGGGGCGACGTACCTGCCGACGGTGGGACGGAACACTCTGCGGTTGCCGGACGCGGCGACGCTGGATGCGCGGCTGGCGCGGCGGTGGAGGATGGACGCGGGGCGCGTGAAGGTGACGGCGGCAGCCGAAGGCTACAACGTGCTGAACAGGGTGAACTATTCGAGCGTGAACACGACGGCGTTTGACGTGGGGACGACGACGGGCGGGATGACGCAGTTGATTTTTCAGAGCGCGGCAGTGAATCCGGTGACGCCGTTCGGGATGTATACGGGGGCAGCAACGTCGCTGACGCACGAGCGGCAGGTGCAGTTATCAGTGCATGTCGAATACTGATTGGAATCACAGATGAGCGTGAGGGCGGCGCGTAGAATGGTTGCGAGAAGCACTCACAGGAGGAAGCGATGAAGTCACGCGGGTATGCGGCGATGGTGGAAAAGGCGGCGTTGGGGCCATGGACGTTTGAGCGGCGGGAGCCGGGCGCGCACGACGTGGCGGTGGCGATTGAGTTCTGCGGGGTGTGCCACTCGGACATCCACCAGGCGCGCGGGGAGTGGGGGGCGAAGATCTTTCCGATGGTGCCCGGGCACGAGATCATCGGGCGGGTAACGGCGGTGGGCGGGGCGGTGACGAAGTTCAAGGTGGGCCAGCGCGTGGGCGTGGGCGTGATGGTGGACAGCTGCCGCGGGTGCGCGAGCTGCAAGCGGGGTCTGGAGCAGTACTGCACGGACGGCGGGATGGTGGGGACCTACAACGCAATCGGGCACGACGGAAGGCCGACGTACGGGGGATACTCCGACAACGTGGTGTGCGACGAGGCGTATGTGCTGCGGATTCCGGAGGGACTGGATCCGGCGGGCGCGGCGCCGCTGCTGTGCGCGGGGATCACGACGTACTCGCCGATGCGGCACTGGAAGGCCGGCCCCGGGAAGAAGGTGGGCGTGGTGGGATTGGGCGGGCTGGGGCACATGGGGCTGAAGTTCGCGCATGCGATGGGCGCGGAGACGGTACTGCTGACGACCTCGGAGCGGAAGCGGGAGGACGCGCTGCGGATGGGCGCGGACGACGTGATTGTGTGGAGCGACGCAAACGCGATGAAGAAGCACGCGGGGAGCTTCGACTTCATACTGGACGCAGTGGCCGCGCCGCATGACATCAACGCACTGCTGGGGATGCTGACGCTGAATGGAACGCTGGGACTGGTGGGGCTGCCGGACCAGCCGCTGTCGGTGGAGCCGTTCAATCTGCTCATCAACCGGCACTCGCTGGCGGGGTCGTGCATCGGCGGGATAGCGGAGACGCAGGAGATGCTGGATTTCTGCGCGGAGAAGGGGATTGTGAGCGACGTGGAGGTGATCTCCATGAAGCAGATCAATGAGGCCTGGGAGCGGGTGGTGCGCGCGGACGTGAAGTACCGGTTCGTGATTGACATGAGCACACTCTAGAAGCAGGCCAATAGAATAGAGGGATGGGTTTTAGCGAGCGCTACGATGTGTTGGTGGTGGGGGCGGGGCATGCGGGCTGCGAGGCCGCGGTGGCGGCAGCGCGCATGGGGATGCGCACGGCGCTGTTCACGCTGAATCTGGACCTGATAGCGCAGATGAGCTGCAATCCGGCGATTGGGGGGATTGCGAAGGGGCACCTGGTGCGCGAGGTGGACGCGCTGGGCGGGGTGATGGGCGTGGTGGCCGATGCGGTGGGGATACAGTTCCGGCTGCTGAATGCGTCGCGGGGGCCTGCGGTGTGGTCTCCGCGGGCGCAGTGCGACAAGGCACTGTACCGCGCACGGATGCGGGCGCTGCTAGAGGCGACGGAGAATCTTTTTATCAAGCAGGCAGAGGTGAGCGAGGTCGTCGTTGAAGGCGGCGTAACGCGCGGGGTAAAGCTGCGGGATGGGCGGACGGTTGAGGCGCGTGCGGTCATTGTGACGACCGGAACGTTTTTGAATGGGATCATTCACTGCGGGGAGCAGCAGTACAGCGCGGGGCGGAGCGGAGAGCCGGCGAGCGTAATGCTGGGGGAGGCGCTGAAGCGGATGGGGCTGCGGGGATGCCGGCTGAAGACGGGGACTCCGCCGCGGCTGGATGGGCGGACGATTGAGTGGTCGAAGTTTGTGGAGCAGCCGGGGGACGCGGAGCCGACGGTGTTCAGCTTCCGGACGAAGCACATCGAGCAGAGGCAGATCAGCTGCCATATTGCGCGGAGCACGCCGGAGACGCTGCGGCTCATTCGCGAGAATGTGCAGCGGTCTGCAATGTACAGCGGAAAGATCACGGGGATCGGGCCGCGGTACTGCCCCAGCATCGAGGACAAGGTGGTGCGGTTTCCGGACAAGGAGCAGCACCAGTTCTTTCTGGAGCCGGAGGGGCTGACGACGCACGAGGTGTATGTGAACGGGATGAGCACGTCGCTGCCGATGGAGGTGCAGGACGCGGTGGTGCGGTCGATACCGGGGCTGGAACGGGTGGAGATGCTGCGGCCCGGGTACGCGATTGAGTACGACGCGATTGACGCGACGGAGCTGGACCGCACACTGCGGGTGAAGAGCGTGGATGGATTGTGGCTGGCGGGGCAGATTAACGGGACGTCGGGGTACGAGGAGGCGGCGTGCCAGGGGCTGATGGCGGGGATTAACGCGGCACTGGCGGTGAATGGGGAAGCGGCGTTCACGCTGGACCGGACTGAAGCGTACATTGGCGTGCTGATAGACGACCTGATCAGCAAGGGGACGAATGAGCCGTACCGGATGTTCACGAGCAGGGCGGAGTTCCGGCTGCACTTGCGGATTGACAACGCGGACCGACGGCTGATGCCGCATGGGCGGCGGCTGGGATTGGTGGACGATGCGACGTGGGCGGAGTACGAGGCGCGGCAGGAACGCGCGGCGCGGCTGAGCGCGGTGTTGCAGACGGCGAAGGTGAAGGACGCGGAGCTGAAGGGGATGACGTACGCGCAGGCGTTGAAGCGTCCGGAGGTGAGCCTGGAGCGGTTGCTGCCGGAGATGCAGGAGGTGGCGGGGCCGGAGTGGGCGACGGACGGCGATGCGGTGGGCGCGGCGCGGCGGAGGAACGAGCTGCGGGCGGTGGAGACGGAGATCAAGTTTTCCGGGTATCTGGAGCAGCAGCGGCGTTCGATAGAGCGGGTGCGCGAGGCCGAGCAGCGGGAGATTCCGGATTGGTTCGATTATGGGGCGGTGAGCGGGCTGAGCCGCGAGATGCAGGAGAAGCTGGGGCGGGTGAGACCGCGGACGATTGGGCAGGCGGCTGGGATAGCGGGCGTGACACCAGCGGCGGTGACGCTGGTGAATATTTTCATCGAGATACAGGCGAAGCGGCGGTCGGCGTAAGGGTTGTGGACGGGATTTCCTCGCTATCCACACGGGTGTGGAAAGTTCACAGGCGACGGGCAGGGCGGGGCAGCATATTCTGACTCCATCGGGAGCGAACGTGGCATCTATTCCATACATACTTGACCAGCAGCGCGGGCGGCCGGAGAACGTGCAGGCTGAGGCGACGATATTGGGGGCGATGCTGCTGGAGTCGCTGGCGATCACGGACGCAACGATGCGGTTGCGCGCCGACGATTTTTCGATGGACTCGCACCGGAAGATTTACAAGGCGATGCTTGATTTGCAGGAGCGCGGGACGGCCATCGACTTTGTGACGGTGGGCGAGGAGCTGCGCACGCGCAAGGAGCTGGAGGCGGTGGGCGGGCCGGCATACCTGGCGTCGCTGACAGAAGGACTGCCGCGCAACCTGAGCGTGGAGAGCTACGTCAAGATTGTGAAGGACAAGAGCCTGCTGCGGCAGCTGATGGCCGTGTGCGACATGGGGTTGACGCAGGCGGCGGACCAAGGGCAGGATGCGGTGGGGCTGCTGGGCGACGTGGAGCAGAAGCTGCTGGAGATCAGCGAGTCGGCACTGAGCGGCGGGCTGACGAACATCAGCGATATTGTGAAGGATTCGTTTGGCAGCGTGGACCAACTGTACGAGAACCGGAAGGAGATTACGGGGCTGGCCACGCACTTCACGGAGTTTGACACGATGACGAGCGGGCTGCAGAAGGGCGAGCTGATCATCATTGCGGCGCGGCCGAGCATGGGCAAGACGGCGTGGGCGATCAACATAGCGCAGAACGCGGCGGTGCAGGGGGATAGCGTGGTTGCGGTGTTCTCGCTGGAGATGGGCAAGGAGGCGCTGTTGCGGCGCATGCTGGCCAGCGAGGCGCGGGTGAACATGCAGCACATCCAGACGGGATTCATCTCGCGCACGGATTTGGGAAAGCTGACGGGGGCGCTGGGGCGGCTGACGAGTTCGAAGATGTTTGTGGACGACACGCCGGGCATCACGCTGACGGAGATGCGGGCCAAGGCGCGGCGGCTGCGGCAACAGGAGAAGCGGCTGGATCTGGTGGTGGTGGACTACCTGCAGTTGATGACGGCCAGCAGTGGCGGAAAGCGGTACGAGAACCGCACGCAGGAGGTGAGCGCGATATCGCGCGGGCTGAAGACGCTGGCGAAGGAGTTGCATGTGCCGGTGATTGCGCTGTCGCAGTTGTCGCGCGGCAGCGAGCAGCGCGGCGGCGACCACAAGCCGATGCTGAGCGACCTGCGCGAGTCGGGGTCGATTGAGCAGGACGCCGACGTGGTGGCGTTCATCCACCGCGAGAGCTACTACAAGCGCGGTGAAGACAACGAAGAGGATCCGGACATGAAGGGCAAGGCGGAGATCATCATCTCCAAGCAGCGCAACGGGCCGACGGGCAGCGTGAAGCTGGCATGGCAGAGCGAGTTTACGCGGTTCGACAATCTGGACCGCACGCACACGGACGCGCCGACGGAGTTCTAGCCGGGGCCAGCCATACAGCAACACAAACGAAAGGTGCGGACGATTCCGCACCTTTTTTATTGCAGTGTTGTAGGGCGGCGAGTTAGAAGGCGATTTTGCCGATGTTGGTTGTGAAGAGCGGGTCCGCGGCGGCGATGGCGCCGATGTTGGTGCCGGTGAGAGTGGTGATGCTGGTGCCGAGCTTGGTGTTCAACGCAGCGAGGATGCGGTTGGCGATGATGGCCTGGAAGGTGTTGGTGGGGTGGATGCCGTCGGTGGAGAAGAGTCCGCCGAGGTAGCCGAAGGTGGGGGTGTAGGTGGTGCCGCTGATGGTGACGGTGGGCGGGGTGGTCTGCCAGGTGGAGTAGGCGAGGTTCATGTCAATAACGGTGGCGCCGATCTCCGCTGCCAGCGTAGTGATGGCGAAGTTGTAGTTGGAGATGTTGGTCTGGACGGTGGCGATGTCTGCGGCGCGGATGACATAGTAGGAGGGCATGACCGTGGGGCCGCTGAGCAGGGTGGGAATCTGCTTGACGCCGACGGCGTTGACGAGGTCGCCGGAGGCGATGCCGAGCTTGGTGAGGGCGGAGGAGCCGTAGGCGGTGGAGATGTCAGAGCCCTTGGTCATGAAGGGGAGAGCAGTGACGTCGGGGATGTTGAGGATGACGATGTGGGCGTTGTTGACGGCGGTGATGTCGGTGAGCAGGGTGGTGTAGTCGTTGTCGAAAGAGGTTTGGCCAGTCATGGCGGCGGAACCGGCGACGGTGCCGTTGCCTGTGTCGGCGAGCATGGCGTCTGCGACGCCGGCCCAGAGGAAGATGGTGGTGGGGTTTTCGGCGATGGCCTGGGTCATCTGCGTTTGGCCGCTGAGGGGCGTGCCGAGGACGTAGGCGGCGGCGATTTGCTTGGTGGTGGAGGGGCTGGTGACCGGCTTGGTGTTGATGATGTCGTGGAGGGTGGCGTCGTTGAAGGCGAGGACGGTGGGGATGGTGGTGGCGGTGGAGCTGTCGCGGCCGGTGGTGGTTCCGCTGGTGGTAGAGAGGGCGGTGGGATAACTGTTGTAGAAGGCGGCGAAGTTGGTGGGCACGGTGTAGGTGCCGGTGGCCAGCGTGGTGTAGGCGGCGACGCCGGGGGATGCGATGAGCGGCTGTGCGATGGTGAAACCGGCCTGCTTGGCGACGATGGCGGGCCAACTGTTGGGCTGGAACTTGTCGCAGAGGGAGCCGTTCTGGACGCCGGCGGTGTAGGAGTCGCCAAGGAAGACGGTGGTGGAGAAGTTGCCGGAGTTGGTGGCGCCGTTGTAGCTGAAGAAGGAGTCGTCTGTGCAGCCGACGGCGAAGACGAGGGAGGCGACGGCACAGATGGCGGCAAGGCGGCGTAGGGAGAGCATTGCGGGCATGGGAGGGACTCCTGACACAACAAAAGACGGTGGCCTCATTGTAATCAGGGCAAAGGGCGTAGTCCATGCGGAAACGGGCAAGGGGAAGCGGGGCGGTTTAGTATGGGCAGGGAGAGGATTTGGGCAAAGGAATGAACTCGAACGGACTGCCGGTGTGGGCCGAGATACGGCTGGAAGCGCTGGCGTGGAATCTGGCGCAACTGAAGAAGGCGTTGGGCGGGGTCGGGCTGATGGCCGTGGTGAAGGCCGACGGATACGGCCACGGGATGGAGATTTGCGCCGAGGAGCTGCGGCGGCAGGGAGTGGAGTGGTTCGGGGTGACGGGTGCCGAGGAGGGGATAAGGGCGCGGGCGGCCGTGGGGCCGGAGGCGCGGATTCTGCTGATGCGTGGAGTGGCGTCGGTCGAAGTGTGCGACGAGGTGATTGTGCATGGGCTTACGCCGGTGGTGTGGACGCGGCAGCAGGTGGAGTGGATGGCGGCAGCAGCGCGGCGGCGGGGTGTACAGGCGGCGGTGCATCTGGAGATTGATACGGGGATGACGCGGCAGGGGGTTCCCATGCGGGAGGCTGCGGGGATGCTGGGGAGGCTGGCGGAGTCTGGGATGTTGCGGGTGGAGGGCGTGGCGACGCACTTTGCGTCGAGCGAGGATGTGGGGGCGGTGCAGAACGCGGAGCAGATGCGGGAGTGGGCGCGGGCGCTGGAGGCGGTGCGCAAGGCCGGGCTGAAGCCGGAGTGGGCGCACGCGGGGAGCACGTCCACGGTGGATGCTGGCGCGGCGCTGGTGGAACTGGGACGGCTGGCGGCAAGCGTGGGAGCTAAGCCGATGTGCCGGACGGGGCTGGGGCTTTATGGGTATGCGCTGCTGGTCGCGGGCGGACAGTCTCAGGTGCGCGAGGCGCTCCGGCCGGTGATGGCGTGGAAGACGCGGGTGTTGGATGTGTATGGGGTGGAGAAGGGCGCGCGGGTGGGGTACAGCGGAACGTTTGTGGCGGAGAGAGGGATGCGGCTGGCGCTGCTGGCGATTGGGTACGCGGATGGGCTGCGGCGGGAGCTGTCGAATGTGGGCGAGGTGTTGATACGCGGAAAGCGGGCGCGAATAGCGGGAAGGATTTCGATGGATGTGACGGTGGTGGATGTGACGGGAATCGCGGAGGCCGCGGTGGGCGATGAGGCGGTGATATTGGGCGAGCAGGGAACGGAGCGCATCACGGCGGACGACCATGCGCGGATAGCGGGGACGATAGCGTACGAGATTCTGTGTGGGGTGAGCGAGCGGGTTCCACGGTTGGTATCCTGAATACGCGATGCTGAAACAGCTTTATGGCAAATGGATGACGGCGTGGGAGTATGCGTTGACCACGCAGGACACCAACCGTGTGGTGCGTCCGCTGGAGTGGGGTTTCGACTGGCTGAGCGACTTCAGCGAGCAGGCTGGGCGGGCGGCGGAGCGCGAGGGTGCGGCGACACATGCCGAGAATCTGGCGGCGATGAATGCCGTCAATCAAGAGATTGTTGAGCGGAGCGAGGAGTTCTACGGATACAAGCGGCCGGAGGACTTCCGGATCGAGGAGCGGCATCCGCAACTGTTTCCGACGAATGTGAGGCCGGAGACGCTGGCGCACGAGGCGCGGATGCAGGCGGAGATTGAAGAGGGCAAGGCGCACAAGGCGAAGTTCCTGCGGTTCACATCGCCGGTGCGGACCCGGTATCCGGAGAACGATCTGGTGAACGCGCGGTGGTATCCGGCGCGGGGGCACAAGAGGCAGGCCATCATCGTGATGCCGCAGTGGAACGCGGATGCACTGAGCCACAATGTGCTGTGCGAGATGTCCAACGGATTCGGGGTGAGCGCGCTGCGGCTGTCGAAGCCGTACCACGACATACGGCGGCCGGCGGAGATTGTGCGCAGCGATTACGCGGTGAGCGCGAACATTGGGCGGACCATCAGCTCGTGCAGGCAGGCGGTGGTGGACATACGCGCGTGCGTGGATTGGCTGGAGACACAGGGTTACGAACAGATCGGGATATTGGGGACGAGCCTGGGGTCGTGCTATGCGTTCATTGCGGCGGCGCACGATGCGCGGCTGAGGGTGTGCGCCTTCAACCACGCGAGCATGCGGGTGGGCGATGTGGTGTGGGAGGGACAGAGCACACGGCACGTGCGGGCGGCGTTTGAGCGCGAGGGGTTGCGACAGGAGGATGTGCGCGCGGCGATGCTGGGCATCAGTCCGGCGTCGTACATGGAGATGTTTGCGGCGCGGAGGACGCGGACGCTGGTGGTGCATGCGCTGTACGACCTGACGTTTCCGCAGCAGTACACGCAGGAGATTCTGGGGGAGTTCCGGCGGCTGAAGGTGGACTGCACGGAGCGGGTGCTGCCGTGCGGACACTACACGACGGGAGAGTTTCCGTACAAGTATCTGGACGGGTGGTATCTGGGGTCGTTCGTGCACAAGGCGTTCAAGCAGATGAGGGCGGAGCTACCGGCGAAGTAATACGTGCAGTCGCGGCCTAGAGCAGGTCGGCGAAGGGCGGGAAGGTCAGCAGTAGCGCTGCAATCAAGAGAGCCAGTGTGGTGGCGACGACGGGGCCAAGAGCCACGTTGCGGCGACGCCAGAGGGCGGCGAGGGCGATCCAACTGACAATCCATACAGCGATGGCGAGGGTGGTCTCTCCGGAGAGTGGGCCGCTGGGACGGTAGAAGAGCATGTGCGCCTTGAAGTCGGCGGATTTGTCGGCGATGAGGATGAGGACGCCGAGGGCGAAGGAGCCGAGGCCGGCGGAGAGCAGGGCGGCTGCGCCGGGGCCGTTGGGGAGGGTGTGGGAGGAGTGGGTCATAGCTACTTGTCTCCGTGGGGGATGTGGATGGTGGAGCCGCCCTGGATGGGGGCGAACTTGTTGAGCATGGCGCCGGAGAGTCCGGCGGCTGCTCCGGCGAGGAGCGCGACGAGGACGAGACCGAGGATGGCGCGGCGCAGGAGCGGGTGGCGGCGGATGTCGCTGCCGTAGCCGAGGAAGACGGCAGCAGCGGCGGTGGAGGCGATGGGGGCGAGCCAGGCGACGTGCTCCTTCCACTCCATGCCGAGGTTGTGCCAGCCAGCGGTGGCGGGGCTGGAGAGGAGCAGGCGCTGCGGGAAGGCGGCGAGGGCCGGGCCGATGGTTCCGGCGGGCGGGACGGCGCGGTACCAGGGGTAGAGGATGTATGTACCGGTGAGGACGGTGAGCCAGGCGAGGATGGCCATGGCGACGAGCCAGAGGGCGAGGAATCGGTCGGAGTGGGGGTTGTCTGCGGGGGCAGCGTAGCGGCGAAGCTCGACGAGGGCGCCGGTGAAGGCGAGCAGGTAGAGAGCGCCGAAGCCCATGCCGTGAAGGATGGTCCAGAGGGCGCGGAAGGCGATGTCCATGGGGGTCTCCGGGGAAGAGATGGCGGAACTGGGCCGCAAGAACACTGTATCTGATGTGGGTAAAGTATGGGTCAATGAGGAAAGTGATGGGCAAAATGCGGGAAAAGCACGGGCAGGGGACGGTAAAATTGACGGTATGAGCCCAACAACGGCAAAGACGTGGATGGAGCGGACGCTTGTGGAGAGCGATCCGCAGGTGGCCGAGCAGATTGGCCTAGAGGTTCGTCGACAGCACGAGGGGCTGGAGATGATTGCCAGCGAGAACTTTGTGAGCCGCGCGGTGCTGGAGGCTGCGGGGACCATCTTTACGAACAAGTACGCCGAGGGGTATCCGGGGCGGCGGTACTACGGCGGCTGCGAGCATGCGGACGTGGTGGAGGATCTGGCGCGGGCGCGGGCCAAGGAGCTGTTCGGGGCGGAGCATGCGAATGTGCAGCCGCACTCGGGGTCGCAGGCGAATGCGGCGGCGTACATGACGCTCATCAACCCGGGCGACACGGTGCTGGGGCTGGATCTGGCGCACGGCGGTCACTTGACGCACGGGCACAAGCTGAACTTCAGCGGGAAACTGTACAAGATTGTGGGCTATCAGGTGCGGAAAGACACGGAGGTTCTGGATTACGACGAGCTGGAGGCGCTGGCGGTGCGCGAGCAGCCGAAGATCATCGTGGGCGGGGGAAGCGCGTATCCGCGGACGTTTGATTTTGCGCGGATGCGGCAGATCGCCGACAAGGTGGGCGCGTTCCTGATGGTGGACATGGCGCACTTTGCGGGGCTGGTGGCGGGCGGAGTGCATCCTTCTCCAGTGCCGTACGCGGACATCGTGACGACGACGACGCACAAGACACTACGCGGGCCGCGAGCGGGGCTGGTGCTGTGCCGCGAGCAGCATGCGAAGGCGCTGGACCGCAGCGTGTTCCCCGGACAGCAGGGTGGACCGCTGATGCATATTGTGGCGGCGAAGGCGGTGGCGTTGCAGGAGGCACTGCAGCCGGAGTTCAAGGAGTACGCGCGGCAGATTGTGGCGAACGCGAAGGTGCTGGCGGCGGAGATTGCGGCGGCCGGGTACCGCATCATCAGCGGCGGGACGGACACGCACCTGATGCTGGTGGACGTGTTTGCGCGCGGGTTGAACGGCGCGGAGGCCGAGGCGGCGCTGGGCGAGGCGGGGATTACGGTGAACAAGAACGCGATTCCGTTCGATCCAAATCCGCCGATGAAGCCGAGCGGGATACGCATTGGCACTCCGGCGATGACCACGCGGGGGATGAAGGAAGCGGAGATGAAGCAGATTGCGCAGTGGATAGCGCAGGCGCTGGAGTCGCGGAACGACGAGGCGAAGCTCGCGAAGATCCGCAGCGAGGTGTTGGAGATGGCGGAACGGTTTCCGCTGTACGGGTGGCTGCGGGCCTAGGCGCGCGGGAGAAAAGGACAAATAAGAGAGTGAAGGCCTTGTTCAGGACGTGTCTGGAGCGGATGAGCCGCAACCGTGTGCTGCGGAAGCGGCTGCCTGCGGATTTGGGCGGGGCACGGCTCTATGTGACACCGGACGCGGGGCTGCGGTTCTGGAAGCCGGGGCTGGAGAGCGACCTGTTCGACTTTGCGCGGGAGTTTGTGAAGCCGGGCGACACGGTGTGGGACGTAGGCGCGAACGTGGGGCTGTTTTCGGCGGCGGCGGCGGCAAGGGCGGGCGCGGCGGGGAAGGTTCTGGCGATTGAGGCGGACATGTGGCTAGTGGGGCTGCTGCGGCGGACGTCGGCCGGGTTGGGAACGGGGAACGCACGCATGGAGGTGCTGCCAGCGGCGGTCTACGATACGAACGGAATTGCCTCGTTCCACATTGCGGAGCGGGCACGGGCCAGCAACTTTCTGGCGACGGTGAGCGGGCAATCGCAGACGGGCGGCGTGCGCGAGGCGGTGCAGGTGGTGACCGTGACGCTGGACTGGCTGATGGAGCAGACCGGCACGCCGCAGGTGATGAAGGTGGACGTGGAGGGCGCGGAGGCGAGCGTCTTCCGCGGGGCGGAGCGGGTGCTGCGTGAGGCGAGGCCGGTGATACTGTGCGAGGTGCAGGACGCGTCGCGCGAAGAGATGACGGCGCTGTTCCGGCGGCACAACTACGCGCTCTATGACTGGGAGAGCAAACCGCGCCAGACGGTGGAGCAGACGACGTACAACACGCTGGCTATACCGCGGTAGTGCCAAAGGCCGCGCGGACAATATAAAACGCACACAAAAAAGTGGAAGGCCCCGGCACCGTGATGCGGTGCGCGGGGCCATGATGTAACAGCAGGCGGCCTGTAAGCCGGATTTTGTGCGCCGGCTTGCGCCGGAGCGACGGTCATTCCTCTAGACGACGCATTACTGCGGCGTTCAACAGCAACCTACCCGCGGGTTTCGGAACAGCTGCATCCACCTTGGCGTGCCGGGCCGACACGCGACCGAGGCCTGGATGCGGCCGCGGTCTTCCCGCCTATTTGGTCTTGCTCCGTGTGGGGTTTGCCATGCCGCCGCCATTACTGGCTGCGCGGTGCGCTCTTACCGCACCTTTTCACCCTTACCCCCGCGGCTGACGCCGCTGAGGCGGTATGTTCTCTGTGGCACTGGCCGTACGAACGCCCTTGACGACGCCGTCCCGGATGTTATCCGGCACACAGCCCTGCGGAGTCCGGACTTTCCTCCCCCGTCGCCTCCCTTGCGGTCGGCTTCGGCAGCGACCGTCCGGCCGTCTGCATGAGGGTATTCTACGCGTGCATATGGGGCGGGGGCGAGGGGGTTACTACGATGTAACGGCGCGGGATGCGTGGGGGCGCGGCGGCAAAGCGGTTGGCCGGATTAGAGGACACAAACGCGGCACGGGCGCGATTGGCACGCACCATGCAGTGAACGTGTGCGTGGAAGAGGTGTGTGTGTGCGCGGATTGAAGCGGGAGTCGAATAGGAGAGCGCAGCAACGGGCGGCGACGGAGATGGGCTGGCAGCATCACAACAACTACGCAAACCAACTGAAGGCGGAGGGGCGGCTGGATGCGGCGGAGCGGCACTACGCGCGTGCGGTCGAGCTGGCGCCGCTGGCGTTTGAGCCGCACTACAACCGCGGGTTGGCGTTCATGGATGCGGGGCGGTTCCGCGAGGCGGAGGCCAGTTTGCGGCGGGCGCTGGCGCTGGACTCCGCGCACGGGCTGGCGAACCTGAATGTGGGGAACATCTGCAACTTGGAGGGGCGGCTGGCGGAGGCCGAGCGGTGCTATGTGCGGGCTGCGGCGGAGATTCCGGATGATCTGCGGCTACTGAACAATTTGGGGCAACTGCTGGGGATGCAGCGGCGATATGCGGCGGCGGAGAGGTGCTATCGGCGCGCGCTGGAGATGGACCCGCGCTATGCGGTGGCGTGCGCCAATTTGAGTGAGCTGATGGCGACGCATGGACACATGGAGGCGGCCGAGACGCTGCTGCGAAGGGCGATGGAACTGGAGCCGCGCAACGCGCTGCTGTACAGCAACCTGCTGTTTACGCTTTGCCACAAGGCGGGGCACACGGCGGAGGAGCTATTCGCAGAGCACCGCGAGTTTTCCGCGCGGTTCGAGGTTCCGCTGCGGGAGGGATGGACGGAGCATACGAATGAGCGCGATCCGGAGCGGAGGCTGCGGCTGGGGTTCATCTCCGCCGATCTGCATGACCATCCGCTGGTGCGATATCTGATGCCGGCGCTGCGGGAGCTTGCGGCGCATGGCGGGTTTGAGCTGGTGGCGTACAACAACAGCGTTCGGAACGACGGCTACACGGCGGCATACATGAAGATGTTTCAACAGTGGCGGAACGTGCTGCATGTAAGCGATGAGGCGTTGGCGACGCAGGTGCGCAGCGACAGAGTCGACGTGCTGTTTGATCTTTCGGGGCACAGCGGACACAATCGCCTGCTGGTGTTTGCGCGCCGGGCGGCGCCGATACAGATCAGCTGGATGGGGTATCCGGCGACGACGGGGCTGGAGGCAATGGACTACTTCATCGCCGACAGACATCTGGTTCCAGAGACGCTACGCGCGCAGTTCACAGAGAAAATTCTGGAGCTGCCAGTGACGACGAACTTTGAGCCGATTGCGGCAGCGCCGGAGGTTGGGCCATTGCCGGCGCTGGCGTGCAGATGCTTTACCTTCGCGAATCTGGCGCGGGCGAACAAGTTGAACCGGCCGCTCATAGTGGCGTGGGCGGAGATTCTGCGACGGACGCCGAGAGCGCGGCTGATGCTGGCGACGCTGCCGGACGGAGAGCAGCCGGCGATTGTGAGGGGGTGGTTCGGGGCGGAGGGCATCGGCGAGGAGCGGATTGAATTCGTGCATTTGCGCTCGGTGGAGGAGGGGTTGGCGGTGCAGCAGAGGATCGATCTGGGGCTCGACAGCTTTCCGTACAACGGCAGCACGGGGAACGCGCACGCTCTGTGGATGGGGGTGCCGACGCTGGCGCTGGAGGGTGGGGCTGCTCCCGGGCGGATGGGCGCGGCGCTGCTGCGGCACACGGGGCTGGAGGAGTTTGTGGCAACGGATACGGAAGAATACATCCGCAAAGCGGTGGAGTGGACGGGAAGGCTACAGGAGTTGGCGAAGATTCGAGCTGGTGCGCGAGGGCGGTTTGCGGCGAGCGCATTGATGCAACCTGCGACGACGGTGGGCGTGCTGGCGGAGAAGCTGCGCATGGCATGGCGGAGGTGGTGCAGCGGCAAGGCGGCGGAGTCCTTCTGAACAGGCGGCGGGGCGTTTAGACTGGTGACTTGGCCGGAAGAGGAGCCGCCGGGACGCCATGGAGCTGAGGGAGTCGGTCAAACTCGCACTGCAGTCGCTCTGGGCCAACAAGTTGCGCTCGATATTGACGCTGCTGGCGATTGCCATCGCCGTGGCGTCGGTGATTGCGGTGGTAACGCTGGTGAATGGAGCGAACCGGTATGTGGCGACCAAGGTGAACCGCTACGGGGCGACGGTGTTCACGATTGCAAAGAATCCTCCGGTCATCACCAGTTTTACGGAGTACCAGAGGTACCAGAAAAGGCGAAACCTGCTACTGGACGACTACCGCTATCTGGCCGACAACTGCAAGCAGTGCGCGATGGTGGGCGCGCTGCAGACGGCGACTGCGCCGGTGGTGTACGGGACGAAATCCAGCACGGACACGCAGATTCGCGGCTACACGTGGACGATGCCGGCACTGCAGAATCTGAACATTGTGCGCGGGCGCGGCTTCGGCGAGGCGGAAGAGACGCACGCGGCGCACGTGGCCGTCATCGGCACGGATATCGAGGACAACATACTGGGCGGCGAGGACCCGCTGGGCAAGGAGATACGCATCGGCGGGGTTCCATACACCGTAATCGGCATGGGGGAGCGGCAGGGGAAGACGCTGGGGCAGAGCCAGGACAACTGGGTGGCGGTGCCCATCAACGCGTTCCAGAAGACGTATGGGACGGCGAAGACCATCACCATCTACGCCAAGGCGGCGGCAAGCGGGGCGGCGTTGAATGCGGCGACCGACGAGGCCGACAGCCTGATGCGCGTACGGCGGCACGTGCGGCCGGGCGAGGAGGACGACTTCACGCTGAACACCAGCGACACTTTTGTGGCGCTGTGGACGAGCATCAGCGCGAGCTTCGAGATTGTGGTGGTGGCGATGGCTAGCATTGCGCTGGTGGTGGGCGGGATTATCATCATGAACATCATGCTGGTGAGCGTGACGGAGCGTACGCGGGAGATTGGCATCCGCAAGGCACTGGGGGCGCGGCGGCGGGAGATCATGCTGCAGTTCCTGATTGAGAGTGCTACGGTGGCGGCGGCGGGCGGGGTGATTGGGGTGATAGGCGGACTTAACTTGGCGCAGGCGGTAACCCTGCTGCTGGGGTTCCCTTCGAGCTTTGCGCTGTGGATTGTGCCCGTTGCGCTGGTGATGGCGGCGGGCGTAGGGCTTTTCTTTGGTGTATATCCGGCACAGCAGGCGGCGCGACTGGATCCGATTGTTGCTTTGCGGGCGGAGGCATAGAGTGAAACGCGCGCTGGGAGTGCGGCTGGACGAATCGCGGGAGACGGCGCGGATGGCGCTGACCACGCTGGCGGAGAACAAGTTGCGCAGCGCGCTGACCATTCTGGGCATCGTCATCGGCGTGGCGACGGTGATTGCGATTTCGTCCATCATCAACGGGCTGAACGCCAACGTGAGCGCGCTGGTGGAGGAGATGGGCACGAATGTGCTGTGGGTGTTCCGGTTTCCGGTGATTGGGGTGCGGCCGACGACGGAGATGCTGACCCGCAAACAACTGACGTACGACGATGCGATGGCCATGAAACCGCTGCCGCACGTGGTGGCGGTGGACCCGTCGCTGCGCTACCAGAACGTGCAGTTCGGAGCGGGGATGGTGACGGCCAAGTATGGGCAGCACAAGGCGGAGAACATCCTGCTGCAGGGGAACACGGCCGAGTCGGCGCAGGTGTACGACTGGGAGATTGCCAAGGGGCACGTGTTCACACAGCAGGACCAGGACCGCAGCGCGAACGTGGCGGTGCTGGGCCACGACACCGCCGAGGACCTATTCGGCGTCGAGGACCCCATCGGCAAGGAAGTGAACATCGAGGGGATGTACTTCACGGTCATCGGCGTGGTGGGCAAGATCAAGTCGGTGTTCGGCGGGGGCAAGAACCAGGAAGACAACATGGCGTACTTTCCCATCACCACCTTCCACAAGCTGCATCCGGAGGTGCTGGATTACTGGATCAGCGTGAAGTTCGACGACCAGAAGAACAAGGCGCTGGTGACGGACGAGGTGCGGGAGTTGCTGAGGATGCGGCGCAAGGTGCGCAACGAGCAGGAGGACAACTTCGCCATCTTCAGCGCAGACGCCATTACGCGGCTGTGGACGGAGGTCACGGGCGGGCTGTTCCTGCTGATGTTCGGGCTGAGTTCTGTGGGGCTGCTGGTGGGCGGCGTGGGGGTGATGAACATCATGCTGGTGAGCGTGACGGAGCGGACGCGGGAGATCGGCGTGCGCAAGGCGCTGGGGGCCAGCCGCAAGACGATTCTGGCGCAGTTCACGCTGGAGGCGATGGTGCTGTGCGCGGTGGGCGGGGTGGCGGGAATTGTGGCGGGGGCGTGTATTGCGTGGACGGTGCATGCGGTGTTTGCGTCGCTGCCGGCGTACATTTCGGCCGGGTGGGTGATTGCGGCCTTCAGTTGCTCGTGCGCGATCGGGCTGGGGTTCGGCATCTATCCGGCGTGGAAGGCGGCGAATCTGGATCCCATCGAGGCGCTGCGCTACGAGTGATTGCTGCCGTACACTGGCAAAGTGCTAGACAAACTGGCCATTGCGATAGAGGTGCTGGCGACGCTGATGACCTGCTGCGGGCTGGGCTACAGCCTGCTGGTTCTGTGGAGCGCGCGGTCGTACAAGCGGCGCAGACGCGGCACGGCTAACGCGGTTCCGTTCACCATCTTGAAGCCGTTGAAGGGGATGGATGCGCGGATGTATCCCGGGCTGCGCAGCCACTGTGTGCAGGAGTATGGGGCAGAGTACGAGATTCTGTTTGGCGTGAGTGACGCGACGGACCCCGCGGTGCAACTGGTGGAGCGGCTGCGGGCGGAGTTTCCAGAGCGGGATATCCGCTTGGTGGTGTGCCCTAAGCGGCTGGGGACGAACGGCAAGGTGAGCAACCTGGTGCAGATGCTTCCGCACGCGCGGCACGAACACTGCATCATCAACGACAGCGACATCAAGGTTCCGGTGAACTATCTGCAGAAGATTGCGGCAGAGTTCGAGCCGGGCGTGGGGATGGTGACGGCAGGATACATTGGGCATTGCGGGGACGAGAAGCGCGAACAAACTTTGTGGGCGAAGCTGGAAGCGCTGGGGATTTCGGTGGAGCTGTTTGGCGGGGTGGTGACGGCACGGCTGCTTGAGGGAGGAGTGCGATTTGCGCTGGGCGCGACGCTGGCCTTCCCACGCGAGGCGCTGGCGAAGGCGGGAGGGATGGAGCCGCTGCTGGAGTATCTGGCGGACGACTACGAGATGGGCGCACGCATCCATGGCGCGGGGTATCGCGTGTCGCTGGCCGATGTTGTGGTGGAGACCACTGTGCCAGCGTACGGGGTGCGCGGATTTGTGGAGCACCAGTTACGCTGGTTCCGGACGGTGCGCGACGCACGCGGGGGCGGCTACGCTGGGATGGTGGCCACCTATCTGCTGCCGTGGGCGATGGTAGCGTGCGTAGCCAGCGGGTTGGCGCTGTGGAGCATCAGCTTGCTGAGTGTGGCGCTGGCGGCGCGGATGGCGGTGGTGCTGACGGTGGGGGTGGGGCTGCTGGGCGACGAGCAGGTACTGCGCGACCTGTGGCTGGTTCCGCTGCGCGATGTGATATCAGTGGCGCTGTGGATGCAGAGCTACGCGTCGCACGAGATTGTGTGGCGGGGCGAGCGGTTCCGGCTGGCAAAGGGCAGGCTGGAGCATGCCTAACGCGCGGGTTGGTTGCTGAGAACCTGCTTGCCGCCGTTGGTGGCGATGACAAAAACAGGCGAAAGTGCTGGCAGCGGGCGCGTTGCGTCCGAGAGGTCGTGCCAGAGGAAGACACGCGTGGGCGAGCTCCAGGCGGCGGCTAACGAGGCGGCAGACTCGAAGCGCGGTGGCGCGTCGAGGAAGAAGCTTCCGTACCAGAGATTGGATGAGCGGCCGTCGAGCAGGTGAAGGTCGTCACGGTGGAGATAGAAGCCGAGGGTGCTTGCGCTTTCGTACTCGCCGTGGATGACGATGAGGTCACTTGCGGCGGGGTGTTGCGTGGCGATGGAGGCGGCGAGCGGCTTGGAGCCGAGGATGGGATTAAAGGTGGTGAAGGCGAGATGGACGGCAACGAGGAAGACGACCATCATCGCAAAGAGGCAAGTGTTGCCGGCGAAGGGACGTGAACGGCGGCGTGCGAAGTAGTTGGCGAGCGGGCCGACTGCGAATGCGAGGGCAGTGAGCGTGAGCGGAAGGCGGAAGAATGCGAGTGCGCTCAGGTTGCGGCGGAGGTCGAGGACATGGCCGAGAGAGAGCGCGTAGTTATTAGGATTCTGCGAGAGCAACAAAGAAAGCGTGGCGCCTGAGGGTGCATGCACGAAGAGCGCTATGTAAGCGGCGGCGAGTGCAATGGGGACGAGAAGGATTGCGAGCACGAGCGAGATGTTGATGCCGGAGCGGCGGGGCGGGGTGTTGGGCGGGGCATCGTCTTCGATTGCGAGCAGGCGGCCAATAAGCAGAGCGAGCGCGGGCAGCGCAGGGAGCGAGTAGTACTCCTGGCGGGTGGAGAAGCTAAAGAAGATGAGAACAGCGGAGGCCCAGAGGGCAAGCAGGAGAGTTGTGCGGCGCGTGGAGTCATTTGCGGGAGTGCGCTTGCGCGGCGAGGCAAAGAGCCAAGCAGTCCAGGGAAGCAGCCAGACGACGGTGAGCAGCCAGAAGATCCAGAGCGGGACGGTGTCGTAGTCGCGGGGGACGCGGAGGTTGAGATAGCGGAGGAGATGTTCGTTCAGGAAGTAGAACCAGAGCCAGCCATGGACGGTGCCTTGCGTGGGTTGCGGGACGAGCCAGGGCCAGTGGGAGAAGTTGATGCCGGGGAGATGTCCCTGCGAGGGGTTGCGCAGAGCGGCAAGGACATGCCAGGGCGCTGCGATCAGCAGAAAGACAAATGTGGTGAGAACGGGGCGGAGCGCGGCGAGGCGGCGGAGGGCTCCGCGCAGGTCGCGCGTGACGAGCAACGCGAGGAGCGAGATGCCGACGGGGAAGAGCAGGCCGATGAGTCCCTTGGTGAGGACGTTGAGGGCGCAAGCGGCGGCGAAGAGGAGTTGGAAGCGCAGCGGCGGGGCGTCAAACTCCTCAACGCGCCAGAAGGCGTAGAGAGCGAGCGTAGTCCAGAGACAGACGAGGATGTCAGGAATGAGAAAACGCGTGTAGAGGAAGCAGCCGGGCGAGAGGGCGAGGATGAGCGCGGCGTAGAGTGCGGCGCGAGGGCCTAAGGCGCGGTGGCCGAAGGCGTAGACGGCCAGCAGGAGCGCCAGCATGGAGAGGGCGAGCGGCAGGCGGGCGGCCCAGTCGTGCACGCCGAAGATGCGCATGGAGGCGGCCATGGACCAGTAGAGAAGCGGAGCCTTTTCGAGATAGCGAATGCCATCGGCGTGGAGGGTGACCCAATCGTGGCGGGCGAGCATCTCGCGGGCGGCCTCGGCGTGGACGCTGTCGGCATCGTCCATGAGCGGCGGCGTGAAGAGAGTCCAGGAGGCGTAGAGAAGCAGCCACGCGGCGACGATGGCGAGGAGAGGGCGGCGGTGTGGGATGGCGCTAAACACGAGGGTAGATGGCACGCTGGTAGCAGTGTAGTCCGTGAGCGTCAGAGACCGGTGACGCCCTCTTCGACGACCAACTCCTCAACGGCGATATGCAGGAGACGGCCGAGACGGCGGTACTTCTCACGCCATACGGAACTCCATTTGTCCCCGCCGGTGCCACGGCGAAGCAGGTCGTTCCAGATGTTCTGAGCGGGCCAGAAGTTGAGTTCGAAGGGGAGGCGGCGCAAGTTCTCGACGAGTTCGATGGCATCGTCGAGGTCTTCGATGAGTTCGACTCCCTCCTCTGACTCCTCCAACTTGACCATGGCACGCTTCATGCGCTGCGTGGCGGCGAAGCCGAGAACGGGCTCGTCGAGCTTAATTTGGTCGGAGGTGGCACGCTCGAGGAGCATCTGGAAGCGCTCGGGGTCGAAGGCGCCGCCGTTGAGCGCAGCGCGCAGGCTGGAGTTGATGGCGAAGCCAGCGGCGAGTTCGAGTGCCAGCGGCTTGGGTAGATTGGATTCGGTGAGGAAGTGGACGAGCGAGGCGTGGTCCTCGTAGATACCGCGCATATCGCGTTCGATTTCGGAGAGCGTGGTGTCGAGGATGGTGCGCAGGATGCGGTGCTGCTCGTCGGCGAAGAGCGAGGTGAGCGAGTAGGCGGTGCCGCCAAAGTAGTTGTCCATGAGGCGTATGACTTCGGGAAGGTTGGCGCGGCGTGTGGCGGCGCGGACGCCGACCGTGAACTCATCGAAGGATAGGGCGTCTTCGGGGCGATAGCGGCGCACGGCGGCGGAGAGGTTTTGATCGCCGAGATGGAGGACGGCGAAGCAGACCTCCTCGGTCTCGTCGGTGATGCGGGAGTGGATGCGCGCGCGGCCCCAGGCGACACGGCCGCGGCCGCTGTCCAGCGCCTCGTAGGCCTGACGGCGGACGTCGAAGCAGAAGATGCTGCCTTCCTCTGCGTAGGCGCGGAAGATGGAGCTGATGGCAAGGTGCGCGCCGACCTTTTCGAGATCAAGGAAGAGTGGCTGCACGTAGCGGCGGAAGACTTGGGCGCCGTCGCCGAGATCGGGCAGGTTGCCCTTGGCCTGAGCGAGCATGCGTAGGAACTCGGGCTCCAACGCGGCACCGGCCGGGCCGAAGAGGCGGGCGGCGAGCTGCAGGACGCGGCCGGCGTAGGCGATGACCTGCACGGTCTCGATGCCGGAGAGTTCGTCGAAGAACCAGCCGCAACTGGTGAACATGAGCTGGGCGTGGCGCTGGAGCTCCATGAGCTCGAGGACACGGGTACGGTCGGCGGGTGTGAGCGCGCGCGGGGCCTGTGTGGCGAGGAAGCGAGCGACGTTTTCGTCGGAGCGGTCGAGAATGACCTGAATGTAGGCGTCGCGGGCGCTCCAGAGATCGTCGAAGAGCGGGGCGGCAGCGGTTTCGCAGAGCGGGGCGACAGTGTCGCGCAGCCAGTCGAGGGCCTGGCGGAGCGGGGCGCGCCAAGCCTGATTCCATCCCTGGCGGCCACCGGTGTTGCAGCCGCAGTCGGAGCGCCAACGCTCGATGCCATGGGCGCAGCTCCAGGAGGAGTTCTCGACGACTTCGGCCTGAGCGGTGGGCGGGAAGCGGTCGAGGAACTCGGAGTAATTGGTGGGCTGGGCCAGACGCCGCTCGGCGATAGTGTGCAGGGCGAAGCTGAGGGCCATCTCGCCGTGGCGGTGGTGGTGGCCGTAGCTCTCGCCGTCGGTGGCGATGTGCGCGAGTTGAGCGCGGCGCGGTGGAAGGCCGGGCGTGGGCTTGTCGTGGAAGCAGGCGGTGAGGCGCGTGGCGAAGGTCTCGCCGTTGTTGAGCAGGCCCTCGAAGGCGACGGCGCGCGCGGTGGGGCCGTCGTAGAAGAAGACGGAGATGCTGCGGCCGCCGTCGAGCGCGACGGTGTAGGGCTGTGTGGTGTCCACCGAAGCGTTGGAGGTGGCGTGCCAGGCTGGCTCAGGCTTGTCGGCGGTGGGCAGAGGGCGCACGCGGGCACACTGCGAGGGCGCGAGCACCGTGAAGCGGATGCCCTCCTGTGCGAGCAGGTCGAGGATCTTGCGGTTGACGGCGGTCTCGGGAAGCCACATGCCCTCGGGGCGGCGGCCGAAGCGGGACTCGAAGTCGGCGATGCCCCAGCGAATTTGCGTGCGGGCATCACGCTCACTCGCGAGCGGAAGGATGAGGTGGTTGTAGGCCTGCGCTATGGCAGAGCCGTGGCCGCCGAAACGCGGACGGCTGGCGCGGTCGGCCTCCAGTACCTTGCGGTAGACGCGCGGAGCAAAGTCAGCGAGCCAACTGAGAAGAGTAGGGCCAAAGTTGAAGCTGATGCGGGAGTAATTGTTGATGATGCGGACAATCTCACGATTATTGTTGAGGATGCGCGATGCGCCGTTGGGGGCGTAACACTCGGCGGTGATGCGCTCGTTCCAATCGTGGTAGGGAGTGGCGGAGTCCTGAACCTCGACGGTCTCCAGCCAGGGATTCTCGCGCGGGGGCTGGTAGAAGTGGCCGTGGACGCAGACAAATCGCTCCGGGCCGGAGGTCTGCGGGGGGTTCTCACGCAGGGCGCGGTGGGCGCGTGACTCGGTCGCGTAATTGCGGGATACGGGTTGGGCGTCGTCGTCCATGCGGCGGGGATCTCTGGGGAGTCCTATCGGCTCGGAATGCAATGATTTTACAGGGGATGTGGTGTGTGGGGCGATGATTCCTGTGGGTTATGTGCGATTTGCAGCACACCTGGCAAGGGCTGAGTCGAGCAGAAAAAGCGCGGCTATGGTGAGCCAATAGGCGGCGATGTCGTGAACGGAGAAGTAGCGGCCGAGAAGAAGCCTACCGGCGAGTGTCTGGCGGAAGGCTTCGAGTGCGGGGTACTGGACTAGGCGGCTGAGTTCGACGACGAGGGAGATGAGAGCAGCAGTTGCAGAGACAAGCAAGGCGCGACGCGGGGTAAAAGCACGACGAGCGTCAGATAGAGAGCGATGGTCCAGAGTGTGGAGCCACCGTACTTCCAAATGAAGAGCGGAAGGGGCAGGTGTCGCCAGAGCAGTCCCAAGGGGATGGTGACAGCGAGCAGAACAAGAGCTGTGGTGCGACGGGTCATTATTTCTTTGGGGACTTGGTTGGATGTGGTTTGAGGGCGGACTCTTTGGCGAGGTCGCAGGCGCGCCACAGATACCAACTGGCGACGGTGCACCAAGGCCGCCAGCGGCGTGCACGGTTCTCCATCTGCTCTTTGGTGGGGAGAAGATCGGGGGTGACCTTGTCGGTTGGCTTGAGGCCGAAGAAAGTGAGGGCGAAGCCTTTACGGACGCCGTAGTCGTCCACGGGGAGGACGTTGGGGCGTCCCAAGCGGAAGATGAGGAACATCTCCACGGTCCAGCGGCCGATACCGCGAACCAGGGTGAGGCGTTCGATGAGGGCATCGTCCGATAATCGACGCGACTGAGCAAGCGTGGGGACGGTGCCGCCGAGGGCGTGCTCTGCCAGTGACCGGAGGGCAAGAAGCTTGTTGGCGGAGAGGCCGGCCGAGCGGAGCTGGGTTTCGGGGGCGTCGAGGAGGTGGCGGGGGGAGGGGTGGTTGCCAACGCCGCAGAGGGGGAGGAAGGAATCGAGGAGGCGGCGGTGGATGGTGGCGGCGGCTTTGCCGTGGAGTTGCTGGTAAATGATGGATTCGACAAGGGCTTCGAAGGGGGACTGGAGGGCAGCGACGCGGAGTTGGCCGGGCGGACAGCGCGCAATCAGACGGCCAAGACGTGGGTCAGCGATGGCAATTTGATGGCAAGCGGACGGCCAATCGAAGGGTACAGGACGGGTTTGGGGATTGCACCGTGCCATGGGCAACAGCTTACAGGAATGGTGACGGGGTGGGGAGGCCTGTGATGAACATCACCGGAAAAGGTGCTATGTGGCTAGGAAAAAAGGGGTTGCGCGATATTTAGATTTTCTGTAATTTTAGTGATGAACACCACAGGGCCTACGTTTTCCATCACTCGACCCTGTGATTTTCACCAGCGACCATTCTTCCCCGCAGTTGGTGTGTGTCCGCGGGCAAGAAGCATCCGGCAGCCGAGGCCCGCAACACCCTCTGCAACGCCAAGACACAACCGAACCGCAAGTGCAGGAACGAATTCATGCCGCAAGTCTTTGACCGCAGTTCCAACGCCTTGGCCCGAGGGGCGCTCGTATTGGGCGGGGTGGCCATCCTGACGTTGGCGTTGATGCTGAACAGCCTACAGCGTTCGCCGTGGGTGACGCGCGAGGGGCAGCGGGCGGAGCAGCCGGTGCCGTTCAGCCACAAGCACCACGTCGAAGGATTGGGGCTACAGTGCCAGTACTGCCACACCACGGTGGAGAAGAGCGGATACGCGGGGATTCCGCCGACCAAGACCTGCATGAACTGCCACGCGCAGATATGGACCAACGCCAACCTGCTGGAACCGGTGCGTGAGAGTTGGGTGACGGGCAAGTCCATCCCATGGATAAAGGTGCATGACCTGCCGGACTACGTTTACTTCAACCATTCCGTGCACGTGAACAAGGGCATCGGTTGCGAGAGCTGCCACGGGCGTGTGGACAAAATGCCCATCATGTACGAGGAGCATTCGCTGCAGATGGAGTGGTGTTTGGACTGCCACCGCAATCCGGCGAAGAACCTGCGACCGACAAGCGAGATTTACAACATGGCGTGGAAAGAGCCGTCGAGCGAGAGCCCGGTGTGGTGCGGCGCGAACGGGATGATGGGCGTGCCGACGGCGCAGGCTGTGAGCTGCACGACGAAGGATCCGGTGGGCAGCACGATTTCCTACACGAAATACGAGAGCCAGAAGGATCTGGGACTGTATCTGACGGCGGCGTACCACATCCGTCCGCCGAGCGATTTGACGAGCTGTGAGACGTGCCATCGCTAAGGGCGGTGGGAGTGAAGAGGTTGAGCAAGACGAAGAGACGAGGGAACGAAGTCCGATGGAGAGCAGGAAGAAGGCGGATATGGTCACCAGCATCGCCCCGGCGCCGGGACGGAAGCTGACGCTTGCCGAGGTGCGGGCGCGACTGGACGGCAAGACCGGACGCCGCTACTGGAAGAGCCTTGACGAGCTGGCCGAGACGCCGGAGTTTCACAGGATGATGGAGTCGGAGTTTCCGCAGCAGGGCATGGGTGGCGTGGGCGAGTGGCTGGACACGGTCTCGCGGCGCGGCTTCCTGAAGACGATGGGCGCATCGTTTGCGCTGGCCGGGCTGGCTGGTTGCACGAAGCAGCCGGACGAGCCCATCTATCCGTATGTGAAGCAGCCGGAAGATCTGGTGCTGGGCAAGCCGATGTACTTTGCGACGGCGCATCCGTTTGCGACCGGCGCGGTGCCTGTGCTGGTGAAGTCGGACGCGTTCCGGCCCATCAAGTTGGAGGGGAATCCGGAGCATCCGCTGACGAAGGGCAAGAGCGACGCGCTGACGCAGGCGACGCTGCTGGGGCTTTACGACCCGGACCGTTCACAGCATGTGCTGCACCGCGGGGAGATCAGCAGCTTCGCCGAGTTCCAGAACGCGTTCACGCAGGCAATGGCTGCGAAGAAGGGTTCGGGCGCTGGCGTATGGTTTTTGAGCCAGACGATTACGTCGCCTACGCTGGCCGCGCAGTGGAAGGCAGTGCAGGCGTGCTATCCGCAGGCGCGGCTGGTGCAGTATGACGCGGTGAACCGCGACGCGGCGCGCACGGCGCAGCAGATGGTGTTTGGCGAGTTTGTGGACGCGCAGTACCGGCTTGAGAACGCGGATGTAATTCTGACGCTGGACGCGGACTTTTTGAGTGGGATTGCTTTTCCGGGGCATCTGACGCTGGCTGCGGCGTACGCGGAGCGACATCGTTACGAAGAGGGCAAGACGCCGAACAGGATGTATTCGGTGGAGACGATGCCGACGGTGACGGGTTTCAAGGCAGAGCATCGGCTGGCGCTGCGTCCGAGCGAGATGGCCTGTTTTGCGCATGCGCTGGTGGCCAGTGAGCATCCGGCGGGTGAGGCGGCGCGCAAGTTTGCGGCAGCAGTGCTGGCCGACCTGAAGAAGAACGCCGGACGCTCGGTGGTGATTGCCGGCGAGCAGGCTCCAGTGGAGGCGCACGTGGCCGCCTACCTGCTGAACCAGCAACTGGGCAACGTGGGCAAGACGGTGGTCTACACGGAGACGATTGAGCCGATTCCTTCGATTCAAATGGATGGACTGCGCGAGTTGGTTGGCGCGATGCGCGCGGGCAAGGTGGAGTGGCTGGTGATACTGGGGGCGAACCCGATGTACGATGCGCCAGCGGATCTGGATTTTGCGGCGGCGCTGGCGAAGGTTGCGAACACGGTTCATCTGGGGATGTATCTGGATGAGACGGGCGAGGTGGCGGAGTGGCACATCCACCAGGCGCACTATCTGGAGATGTGGAGCGACGCGCGCGCCTACGACGGCACGCTGAGCATTGTGCAGCCGATGATTGCGCCACTGTACGGCGGCAAGAGCGCGCACGAGGTGCTGCAGATTCTGCAGGCGGAGCCCGCTCAGGACGCGGTGACGGTAGTGGCGGCGAGCAGCAAGCCCTATACCAAGGACGATGCGGGCTGGCGCAAGGCTCTGCATGCAGGATGGGTGGAGGGAACGGCGTTTACACCGAAGAACGTGACGGCGAAGATGGTTTCCGTGCAGCCGGCGACTTCCCCCGCCGGCAGCATGGAGATTGCCTTCAAGCCTGACACGGGTCTGTACGACGGACGCTATGCCAACAACGGGTGGCTACAGGAGACTCCGCGGCAGGTAACGAACCTGAGCTGGGACAACGCGGCGCTGGTGAGCCTGGAGACGATGTCGGCGCTGGGCGTGGAGGAGACGGACATCGTCGAGCTGAAGCTGAACGGACGCACCGTGAAGGCGCCGGTGCTGATGGTTCCCGGACATCCGGACAATGTGGTGACGGTGCACTTGGGCGGCGGACGCCGAAGCGGCGGGCGCGTGGGCGCGGGGGTGGGCTTCAACGCCTATCTGCTGCGCACCAGCGATGCGCCCAACGCGGCCGCTGGACTGAGCGTCCGCAAAGTTGCGGGGAGCTACGACATCTGCGTGACCAAGGTGCGCAACATCGAGCACCGTGGGGCGTTTGCGCAGCGCGATTTGGAGAGGCCGGAGTACGACACGCAGGGTGTGTACTCGATGGCCGGGCACGAGGCGATGGAGCGCGCCATCATCCGTTACGCGACGGTGGACGAGGCGAAGACGAATCCGGCGTTTGCGCACGAGGGCGGCGCCAGCGGGACGCTCATCAACAAGAACGGATTCACGCCGCTGGGCGAGGGACCCAAGAAGGAAGACACCATCTTCCCGGATACGTGGAGCTACCAGCACGCCGACGCGTCGAGCGGGCAGATACAGAATGCGTGGGGCATGGCGATTGACCTGAACTCGTGCATCGGCTGCAACGCGTGCATTGTGAGCTGCTACGCGGAGAACAACATTCCGGTGGTAGGACGCGAGCAGGTGAAGATCGGCCGCAACATGCAGTGGATTCGAGTGGACACATACTTCGAGGGCGACCTGCATGCGCCAAAGGCGCACTTCCAGCCGATGACTTGCCAACACTGCGAGAACGCGGGCTGCGAACAGGTTTGTCCGGTGGGTGCGACGGTACATACGCCGGAGGGCCTGAACACGATGGTGTACAACCGCTGTGTGGGCACGCGCTACTGCAGCAACAACTGCCCGTACAAGGTGCGGCGGTTCAACTTCCTGCTGTACTCGGACTACGACACGGAGAGCCTGAAGCTGATGCGCAATCCGGATGTGTCGGTGCGTTCGCGGGGCGTGATGGAGAAGTGCAGCTACTGCGTGCAGCGCATTGAGGCGGCGAAGATCGAGGCCGACAAGGAGAACCGCGCGGTGCGCGATGGTGAGATTGTGACGGCGTGCCAGCAGGCGTGCCCGACCAACGCCATCCTGTTCGGCAACATCAATGACCCGGCGAGCGCGGTGGCCAAGCGCAAGGCCAGCGAGCGCGACTATCAGGTGCTGGCGGATTTGAACTTCCGCCCGCGGACGAGCTACACGGCCGGCGTTATCAATCCCAATCCGGAGCTGGCATAAATGGCGAAGCAGGTCATGACCATCGATCCGAAGATTGACCCGAGAACGGGCGAGTTCGCCGTCATCACGCCAGGGCAGAGTTTCCGCTCGGTGACGGAGAAGATCGCCGGCGTGGTGCTGAAGGGCGAGACGCACGCGGCGTGGTTTAGCGGAGCGCTGTTTGCGGCGAGCGTGGCCGCGATGTTCATTACGGCGGTAACGTGGTTGTTCATCAAGGGCGTAGGCATCTGGGGCATCACGATGCCTGGGGCGTGGGGCTTTGCCATCATCAATTTTGTGTGGTGGATTGGCATTGGGCATGCGGGAACGCTGATTTCGGCCATCCTGCTGCTGTTCAAGCAGGGCTGGCGCAACTCGATCAACCGCTTCGCCGAGGCGATGACAATCTTCGCCGTGGTGTGCGCGGGGATGTTCCCGCTGCTGCATGTGGGCCGACCGTGGCTGGGGTACTGGCTGTTTCCGTATCCGAACACGATGGGATTGTGGCCGCAGTTCCGTTCGCCGCTGGCGTGGGATGTGTTTGCGGTTTCGACGTACGCGTCCATCTCGCTGGTGTTCTGGTATATCGGCATGATTCCGGATTTGGGCACGCTGCGCGACCGCGCGAAGCTGCCCTTCGCCAAGTGGTTCTACGGACTGCTGGCGCTGGGGTGGCGTGGTTCGACGCGGCACTGGATGCGCTATGAGACGGCATCTATCCTATTGGCCGGTTTGAGCACGCCGCTGGTGCTGAGCGTGCACTCGGTGATCAGCTTCGACTTTGCGGTGGCTGCGCTGGCCGGCTGGCACACCACCATCTTCCCGCCGTACTTTGTGGCGGGCGCCATCTACTCCGGCTTTGCCATGGTGCTGACGCTGGCGATTCCGATCCGCAAGTTCTACCACATGGAAGACTTGGTGACCGAGCGCCACCTGGACAACATGGCGAAGGTGATGCTGGGCACGGGGTTGATCGTGGCCTACGGATACTTCATGGAGCTGTTCATGAGCTGGTACTCGGCCAGCCACTGGGAGTTCTTCATGATGTGGAACCGCATGTTTGGACCGATGGGATGGGCCTACTGGATGCTGATCCTGACGAACATCGCCATTCCGTTGACTACACTATGGAGCCGCAAGCTGCGCGTGAACGTGGTGTATCTGTTCGTGCTGTCCATTATTGTGAACGTGGGCATGTGGTTTGAGCGCTTCGTCATCGTGGTGACTTCGTTGTACCGCGAGTACCTGCCGTCGAGCTGGGGCACATACCGCGCCACGCGGTGGGACTACATGACGTTCATCGGCACATGGGGCTTGTTCGCATTCCTGTTCCTGCTGTTCGTGCGGCTGCTGCCCATGATTCCGATGTCGGAGATCCGCATGATGCTGCCGCAGACCCGCGTGGACCGCGGCGGTCCGGACGCCGAGACTGTGATTGAGGAGACCGTCTGATGCCAGTGCGCGAAGGAACCTACGGACTGCTGGCCGAGTTTGACACTCCGGGCGCGCTGGTGCGCGCCACCGAAGCGGCGCGCGAAGCGGGATACCGCCGCATGGACTGCTACACGCCGTATCCGATTGAGGAGTGCGCCGTCGCGCTAGAGTTCCACAAGAACCGCGTGCCGCTGCTGACACTGGTGGGCGGGTTGATGGGGCTCATCACCGCTTTTCTAATGGAGACGTGGATGTCGGTGTGGAGCTATCCGATGAACATTGCGGGGCGCCCGCTATTCAGCTGGCCGGCCTTCGTGGTGCCGGCGTACGAGTGGACGATTCTGTTTGCGGGCTTCTCGGCTGCCATCGGCATGATTGCGCTGAATGGAATGCCCCAGCTTTACCATCCGGTGTTCAATGCGCCGAACTTCCGCGACGGGGCCAGCACGGACAAGTTCTTCCTGTGTCTGGAGGCCGACGACCCGCGGTTCACGCCGGAGGGGACGCGCGCGTTTCTGGAGACCCAGGGACCGATCTCAGTGGTGGAGGTGAACCACTGATGCGCAGTGGCAAGCTCAAAGCGATGGTTCTGGGTGCGGCGACGGCACTGTCGCTGCTGCTGGCTGGATGCCGCCAGGACATGCAGGACCAGCCAAAGTTCGTACCGCAACGCGGCAGCGCTTTTTTTGCAGACGAACGTTCGGTTCGCCCGCAGGTGGAGGGTACGGTGGCGCGCGGGCAGCTGCACGAAGATGCGTACTTCTATAGCGGACTGATGAACGGCAAGGAGGCCGACCTGATGCCGTTCCCGGCGACGCTGGCCGTACTGGAGCGCGGGCAGGAGCGGTTCAACATTTACTGCAGCGCGTGCCACTCGCGCGTGGGCAATGGGATGGGAATGATTGTTGAGCGCGGATACAAGCCAGCCGGCGACCTGCAGAGCGGACGACTGCTGGCCTCGCCCATCAGCCACTACTTCCGCTTGATGAGCAAGGGCTACGGCGCGATGCCGGACTATGCGACGCAACTGGCGCCGCAGGATCGCTGGGCGGTGGCGGCGTACATCCGCGCGCTGCAGTTGAGCCAGCATGCCAAGCCCGAAGATGTGGCGGCGGGCGAGCGCGCGGAGCCGTTGGACGAGATTGCGAAGCGCGAGGGATTGCCCGCCGGGTTCGCCAACGATTGGCCGCGGCCGGCGACGGCGGTCTTTGGAACGACAAGCGGCACGGACAATGCGATTCTGCCGGCGTTGCCGCAACCGGCAACGAAGGCACAACCGGCAGGGAAGCAGTAAGCAGGACGGAAGACGAGAGAGATGGCAAACGGACACGAACAGAACGAGCACCACTGGGCACCGCGCGCGATGCCGGCATCGTTGCTGGCTCCCGAGGTGGTGAGCAAGTGGCGGAAGCGCGCGATTGCCATGGCGGTCGTGACGGCAGCGGCGTCGCTAACGGCCTTTGGGGGTACACACGAGGGCAGGAACCATCTGCTACGCGCCTACCTGATGGGCTATATGTTGTGCTTCGGCTTTGCCGGTGGGGGGTTGGCGCTGTTGATGCTGCAGTACGTGACCGGTGGAAAGTGGGGGCTGCTGATTCGCCGTCCGCTGGAGGCGATGAGCCGCACGTTGCCGCTGGTTGCTGCGTTGTTCATCCCCATTGCAATTTTCTGGAAGCACTTGTACAAGTGGGCTGAGTTCCCGACGCAGGCGGATGTGGCAGCCGGACTGGCGGCGCACAAGTTGTCGCTGGAAGATGCGTTGGCGCTGAACGCCAAGCGGCCAATGCTGAGCCCGGAGCACGTCGGCATCATCACGGTCGTGGTCTTCGCCGTGCTGCTGCTGTTCATGTACCTACTGAACCGCTGGTCGCTCGAGCGTGACAATGATCCGGAGGCCAACACGCAGGCCAGCTATGAGAAATGGCGGCGACGCTTCGAGAACCTTTCTGGGCCAGGCATTCTCATCTATGTACTGCTGCTGACGGCCGGCGCGATTAGCTGGGTGATGTCGCTGGACGTGTCGTGGTCGTCATCCGTGTGGGGATTCCAGTTCCTGGTGGGGCAGGGCTATGCGGTGCTGGCGCTGTCTATCCTGACGGTCATCAAGCTATCAGACCATCAGCCAATGAAGACGTTCCTGCGCAAGACGGAGCAGCACGACCTGGGCAAGCTGGCGTTTGCGTTTGTGATGCTGAACATCTATCTGGCCTTCGCGGCGTTCCTCATCATCTGGAGCGGCAATCTGCCGGACGAGATTCCGTGGTACCTGAGCCGCATCCACGGCGGATGGTGGACGGTGTGTACGGCGGACGTCGTCTTCCACTGGGCGCTTCCGTTCTGCCTGCTGCTGTCGCGCGACATCAAGCGGAACAAGGCGAAGATGGTGTGGCTGGCTGGCTTTATGCTGCTGGCGCGTGCCGTGGACATGTTCTGGCTAATCGAGCCGAACTTCTCCGATGCCGCCGGGAACCTGCACATACTGCACAACCATGGGATTCTGGCCTACATCAGCGTACCGTTGAGCGTAGTGGCGTTGTGGGCCGCCTACTACCTGACGCAACTGAAGGCGCGGCCTCTGATGCCGACAAACGACCCACACGTCGAGGAGATACTGGAGCCTGAACATGCACACTGAGGGACACGAGCAGCACCACAAGCCGGTGGACTCGGAGCATCCGGGTTATGAACTGACCGACGTCAACGTCGGCGGCACGCTGGTGTTTGTCGCCGGACTGCTGGGCTCCGTGCTGGTACTGTTTGTCTTCTGTTTTGTGCTGGCGAAGGTGTACTACCGCGCCATCGAGAAGAACGACGGGCCCGCCGACCACTGGCACCAGACGCAGATCAGCGACAGTATGCGTCCGCCGCAGCAGCCGGTACAGGGGATGGTGGCCAATCCAGAGATTAAGCAGCAGCAAGTACAAGCGCTGACCGAGACCTTCCCGCAGCCGAGGATGGAGGACGACGACGGCAACCAGGAGACGGCGGACCTGCATGCGCGTGAAGATCTGCTGCTGGAGCACACCAGCACCGTGGACGGGAAGGCTGGAGTGGTTCGCATTCCGATTGGGCGTGCTATGGAGCTGCTGGCCCAGCGCGGACTTGCGGTGGCACCGCAGGCCGCCGCGGCCGCACCGATGACCGGCGACGGCAGCAACGCAGTGAGCGCACCCTTGACCAACGGGGTTGCATTGACGGGATTTGAGCAGGCCGAACGCAAGACACGGGAAGAGAAGGTCAGGCTGGCCGACGAAGGGTTACGGTAAGAGACAGCGATGCAGAGCGGAGCGACAAAGCGGATGGCACAAGCGGGACAGCAAGCGCTGTTCGCGCTGGTGTGTGTGCTTTCGTTGTGTTCTCTGGCCACTGCGCAGGTGAGCGGCTACGGCGACAAGACGGAGGGGCAGCGCGGCGACCAGCTGCCCACGGTGCTACAGCGCGTGACTATTGAGCAGCACCTGAACCAACAGCTACCGCAGGACGCCTCGTTTGTGGACGATCACGGGCAGGCAGTGAAGCTGGGGCAATACTTCGACGGACACCGCCCGGTGGTATTGTTGCTGGTCTATTACAACTGTCCGCTGCTGTGCAGCGAGGAGATGGACGGGATGACCGGCGCGCTGGAGATGGTGAACCTGAAGCCGGGCAAGGACTTCCAGATTGTAGTGCTGAGCATTGACCCGAGCGAGGGGCCGGAGCTGGCTGCGCAGAAGAAGGCCTACTACGTGAAGCACTACGGAGAGCCGCAGACGGCTGATGGATGGCATTTCCTGACCGGGCAGCGACCGGCGATTGACGCTGTGGCGCAGGCGGTGGGGTTCGGGTATGTGCGCATACCGGGAACGGAAGGTAAGCTCTCGCAGTTTGCGCACGCCAGCTCGCTGGAGATTGTGACGCCCACGGGGCGTGTGGCCCAGTACTATCTGGGCGTGGAGTACTCGCCCAAGGACATACTGCTGGGGTTGGTGGAGGCATCCGGGAACAAGATAGGGTCGCCGGTGGCCAACATACTGACCTACTGCTATCACTACAATCCGCAGCAGAACCGGCACTCGCTGATTGTTTCGCGGGTGGTGCAGTTGGGCGGCATGGTGACGGTGGCCGCGCTGGGAGGGTTCATGTGGGTGATGTTCCGCCGCGACGTGCAGTTGGGGCGCGACATGACGGCGCAGCAAGACAGTTCCGATCGGCCCGGATTTAAGGGCAAACGCGAAAGGCAAGACGGGTAGAAGCGATGCAGATCAGTCCAGTACTGTGGCAGTTCCTGGTGAAGATTCTTCACAACGCATCGGTGTTTCCGCCGGAGGCGTCCACCATTGCGCCTTACATGGACGCGCTGTACTTTTATCTGCTGACGGTGACCGCGGTGGGTCTGGTGCTGGTGGGGTCGCTGGTGGCGTACTTCAGCCTGCGCTATCGCGCCAGCAAGCATCCCAAGGCGGTGCAGATTGAGGGCTCCACCATACTGGAAGCGACGTGGACCATCATTCCACTGGCCATCTTCCTGATCAGCTTTGTGTGGGGTGCGCTGCTGTACTTCCGCATCTTCAATGCACCGCCCAACGCGATGAACATCTATGTGGTGGGCAAGCAGTGGATGTGGAAGGCGGAGCATCCGGGTGGGCAGCACGAGATTAACGCTCTGCACGTGCCCACGGGGCGTCCTGTCCAGCTGACGCTGATTTCGCAGGACGTGTTTCACAGTTTCTCTGTGCCGGCCTTCCGCGTGAAGCGCGAGGCGATACCCGGGCGCTACACGACGGTGTGGTTCAACGCCACGACGCCGGGCGAGTACCACCTGTTCTGCACGCAGTACTGCGGCACGCTGCACTCGGGGATGATTGGCACAGTGACGGTGATGACACCGGCGGACTACGACCGCTGGCTGAAGGAGTCCACCAGCGGCATGTCCATGGCGCAGAACGGCGAGCGCATCTTTGCAAGCATGGGCTGCAACGCCTGTCACACGGGCACGGCTACGGCGCGCGGACCCAATCTTGCGGGCGTGTACGGCTCCAAGTTGATGCTGGCCGATGGCAGCACGATTACAGTGGATGCGGCCTACCTGCGCGACGCCATTCTGAATCCTTCCGCGCACAATGTGAGCGGATACGCGCCCATCATGCCCACCTACCAGGGACAAATGAGCGAAGAGGGCATTCTGGACTTGGTGGAGTACATCCGCGGCCTGGAGAGCAATGACCGGGTGCAACAGACGCTGACAACGACCGAGTTACCCACGAGCGCACCCACTGCGCAGGAGGTGAAGCCGTGAGCACCATTGTCTCCCTGCCGGACCAGAGGACAGCGACGCTGCCCAAGAAGAGTTATCTGAACAACGAACAGGGCCTGCTGAGCTGGCTATTGACGGGCGACCACAAGCGCATCGCGATTCTGTATTTGATTTCGATAACCGTCTTCTTCTTTATCGGCGGGGCGATGGCGGGACTCATCCGGCTGGAGTTGCTGACGCCGCAGGGCGATTTAATGTCCAGCGACACCTACAACAAACTGTTCACCATGCATGGCGTGGTGATGGTCTTCTTGTTCTTGGTGCCATCCGTGCCGGCTACGCTGGGGAATTTCTTCATCCCGATGATGATTGGCGCGCGCGATCTGGCGTTTCCGCGCATCAACTTGCTGAGCTGGTATCTGTATACAATTGCCGGCATTTTGATGTTGACCACCATGGTGTTGGGCGGCGTGGACACGGGCTGGACCTTCACCACGCCGCTCTCGACCCATTATGTGAACACCCACGTGGTCACGACGGGGCTGATGGTTTTCGTTGCAGGGTTCAGCTCGGTGTTCACCGGGTTGAACTTCATCGTGACCATCCACCGCATGCGCGCGCCGGGCATGACATGGTTCCGCATGCCGCTATTCGTGTGGGCGCACTACGCGGCCTCCATACTGATGGTGCTGGGCACGCCGGTGCTGGCCATCACGATTGTACTGGTGGCGCTGGAGCGCACAATTGGTATCGGCGTGTTTGATCCGACCAGAGGCGGCGATCCGCTGCTGTTCCAGCACCTGTTCTGGTTCTACTCGCACCCGGCCGTGTACATCATGATTCTGCCCGGCATGGGCGTGATCAGCGAGGTGATCTCGACCTTCAGCCGCAAGCGCGTGTTCGGATACAGCGCAGTGGCGTTCAGCTCGGTGGCCATTGCGGTGTTCGGCTTCTTCGTGTGGGCGCACCACATGTACATCATGGGTCTGTCGAACTACTCGGCGATGGTATTCAGCCTGCTGACGATGCTGGTGGCAGTGCCATCGGCCATCAAGATTTTCAACTGGACGGCGACGCTTTACAAGGGCTCCATTACGTTTGAGACGCCCATGCTCTACGTCTTCGGTTTCATCGGGATGTTCACAATCGGTGGGCTGACGGGCGTCTTCCTGGGCACGATGGGAACGGACATCCACCTGACGGAAACGTACTTCATTGTGGCGCACTTCCACTTTGTGATGGTGGGCGGCATGTTGATGGCCTTTCTGGCCGGCATCCACTTCTGGTGGCCGAAGATGACCGGCAGGATGTATCCGGAGGGGCTCTCCAAGATTGCCGCGGTGATAACCTTTGTCGGATTCATCCTGACCTTCATGCCGCAGTTTGTGCTGGGCTATCTGGGCATGCCGCGGCGCTACCATGCCTATCCGCCCGAGTTCCAGATCTTGAACGTGCTTTCGACTGCGGGCGCGACGGTGCTGGGCGTGGGCTACATGCTGCCGCTGCTGTATCTGGGCTGGTCGCTGAAGTACGGCGCCATCGCCGGCGACAACCCGTGGCAGGCAACGGGCCTGGAGTGGCAGACGGCCTCGCCGCCGCCCACGGAGAACTTTGCCAAGACTCCGGTGGTGGACTACGAGGCGTATGACTACGAGCGCCTGGAAGAGATGCAGAAGCGCGAGGTGACCACGGTTGGATAATCAGGCGATCAACGAGACCCTTGGCGCAGGCGCGTTGGCGGACGGCCACGCAGAGCATGTGTCTCTGCCGCAGATGCGGCATCACTTTGAGACCGAGGAGCAGCAGCGCGAGGCGGCGAGCTTGGGTATGTGGCTGTTTCTGCTTACCGAGATTATGTTCTTCGGCGGGCTGTTCATGGCCTACCTGCTGTACCGCAACTGGTACCACGACGCCTTTGTGGCCGCCAGCAACACGCTGAGCATCCCGCTGGGGGCGTTCAACACGGGAGTTCTCATCAGCTCGGGTTTCATGATGGCGCTGGCCGTATGGGCTGCCGAGATGCGCAAGAAGGGCCTGCTGGTGGTCTTTTTGGTGCTGACGACGATACTTGGCCTGGTCTTCATGGGCGTGAAGTATGTGGAGTACAAAGAGAAGTTCGAACTGCGGCATGTGCCGGGGGAGAGCTTCGACATCTCCCGCTTCGTCAATCCGACTCCGGAAGCGCGCGACCAGCAGCACCTGCCCGTTGACACGGCGCGCAAGACCGAACTCTTCTTCTCGCTCTATTTCGTCATGACCGGCATGCACGCGCTGCACATGATTATCGGCATTGGGTTGCTGGTGTGGCTGATTGCACGGGCTCAGAAAGGGGATTTCAGCGCCGGATACGTTGCGCCCATTGAGAACTTCGCGCTGTACTGGCACTTTGTCGACATCATCTGGATCTTCCTCTTCCCGCTGCTGTATTTGATCAACATCCACCCGGGACGATAACCGGAGGTAAACGTGAGTTACGAACAAGACCCGCAGAACGTCACCAACCCGGAGCACGACGAGCACCATGTTGTCTCGCCGCTGCAGTACACGCTGGTCTTCGTGACACTGCTCACCATGACTGCCATCACAGTGGCAGCGGCGTACGTCAACCTGGGCCTGCTGAATCCGGTCATCGCGCTGGCTATCGCCTGCTTCAAGGCGTGCATCGTTGTGCTGTTCTTTATGCACATCAAGTACAGCTCGCGGCTCATCAAGATGACGGTGTTCTCCGGCTTTTTCATGTTCTTCGTGCTGGTGATGATGACTTTGACCGACTACATGAGTCGCGCGTGGGGTCGTTACTAGAAGGAAGCCGATAATCTTGTGAAATGATGCGGCCTGCGGGCCGCATCGTTATTTTTTGGGCAAAGGCATAGAGTGGCAACAGGGATGACGACGGACAACACAACCAACCTGCCGTGGGGTCTGTGCGAGTTGCTGCAGGATCCGCGGGTTACAGTGCGCCGTCCGGGAGCGCCGGCACGTGGGGGACGAAGCGTCCTGTACTGGATGCAGCGAACGCAGCGAGGCAAGGACAACCATGCGCTGGACGTGGCCGTACGAGCGGGCAACGAGATGCGTATGCCTGTTGTGGTGTGTTTTCTGGCCGTGGCCAACTTTCCCGGCGCCAACCTGCGCAGCTTCACCTTCCTGAATCAGGGGCTGCCGGAGATTGAGGAGGAACTGGCGGAGAGAAACATCGGCTTTGTGCTGCGGCGCGCACCGGAGTGCTCGGTGGAGCGGTTGGCGGCCGAGATGGGTGCGTCGCTGGTGGTGGGTGATGAGAATCCGCTGCGTGGGCCTGAGCGCTGGCGGCGGATGGTCACTGAACGGTTGGAGGTTCCGTTCTGGACCGTGGACTCGGATGTGGTGGTGCCGACGAAGCTCATTGAAATGCCGCAGTACGGGGCATACACCATCCGTCCGCGGTTGCAGCGGCTACTGCCGGAGTTTTTGCGCCCGTTGGAGAATCCGCGGGCGGAGCATGGGTGGAAGCGGCCGAAGGGCCTGCAGGCGGAGGATCCGCGAGCGGACATCACAATCGGATGGGGGAAATTGGATCGCAGCGTAACGCCAGTGGAGGCATGGCGGGGCGGGCCGCGGGAGGCGCGACGGCGCCTAAAGCATTTTGTGGACGTAATTCTGCCCACGTACGAGCGAGACCGCAACAGGCCGGAGTTGGACGGCAGCTCACGATTATCGCCTTACCTGCACTTTGGGCACATCGGACCGGTGACAGTGGCTCTGGCAATCAACGAGGCGGTACGGCGAAGGCCCGGGCTGGGCACGGCGCGGGACAGCTTCTTCAACGAGATGATTGTATGGCGGGAGCTGGCGGTGAACTTCGTGCGCACTTGCCCGACGTACGACAGGCTGGAGTGCGCCGAGCCGTGGGCGCGCAAGACCATCGCCGAGCACGCACGGGACGAGCGCGAGCACCTGTACACTCTCCAGCAGATGGAGGGCGCAGAGACGCATGATGGGCTGTGGAATGCGGCTCAGAGGCAGATGCTGCACTTTGGTTGGATGCACAACCATGTGCGCATGTACTGGGCCAAGAAGATTCTGGAGTGGTCGCCGGATGTGGCCACGGCGATGGACCGTGCGATATACCTCAACGACAAATACTTTCTGGATGGGCGTGATCCCAACGGGTATGCCGGTGTGGCGTGGGCGATAGCGGGCAAGTTCGACCGTGCCTGGACGGAGCGGCCCATCTTCGGCAAGATCCGCTACATGTCCGGCGCGTCCACGGGGCGCAAGTTTGGTTCGCGGGAGTACATCCGCCAGATGGCCGAGCTTGCTGGCGCGGCACCGGGCGACGGCAGTCAGCTGCAGTTGATATCGTAGAAGCGATGGACATGGAAGATAATCCGGCGATAGGGACGGCCGAGCGGTGGCGGCGGTGTGCCGAGAGGCGCGAGCTGCGGGTGGGCGTAGTCGGACTGGGCTACGTTGGCCTGCCGTTGGCGCTGCTCTTTGCAGGGCGAGGCTTCCGCGTGACGGGCTTAGACACGGACGCGGCCAAGGTGAAGGCGCTTAACAGCGGGACGTCGTACATCCATCGCATCACGGCGAAACACATTGTTGCGGCACGGGAAGCTGGTTTCCGTGCGACAGACGACTTCGCAGTCGTGGCGGAGCTGGACGCCATCCTCATCTGTGTGCCCACGCCGCTGGGGGAAGGGCACACGCCGGATCTCAGTGCAGTGCTGGCCACGATGAAGTCCATCGCGCCGCATCTTCACGACGGCCAACTCGTGGTGTTGGAGAGCACAACCTATCCCGGGACTACACGCGAGGTAGTAGCTTCAGAGATAGAGGCCGCAGGAAAGCGCGTATCAGCGGATGGAGCAGACGGAGGCGTGCTGGTGGCCTACTCGCCGGAGCGCGAGGATCCTGGTAATACGACGATTGAGCGCACGGCGATTCCTAAAGTAGTAGGCGCACTGAGCGAACGGTCCGCCTGTGCCGCCGCGGCGCTTTATGGGAGCGTCTTTGAGCGCGTGGTTCCGGTTAGCTCTGCGGAGGCGGCGGAGATGACTAAACTGCTGGAGAACAGCTACCGCAGCGTGAACATCGCACTGGTCAATGAAATGAAGCTACTCTGCCTACGCATGGGCATCGATGTCTGGGAGGTCATTGAAGCGGCGGCGACCAAGCCGTTCGGGTTCCAGGCCTTCCAGCCGGGGCCAGGTCTGGGCGGACACTGCATTCCCATCGACCCGTTCTACTTGAGCTGGCGGGCGCAGCAGTTTGGCATGACGACGCGGTTCATCGAACTGGCAGGCGAAGTGAACGAGAGCATGCCACAGCACGTGCTGGACACGGTGACTACCGAGCTCAGGAAGCGCGGCGTGGAGATGGCAGGCGCAAAGGTGATGGTGCTGGGCGTTGCCTACAAGCGCGATGTGGATGACCTGCGCGAGTCGCCGGCGCTGGTGCTTATCGAGAAACTGCGCAAGATTGGCACGGAGGTCAGCTATCACGATCCGTACTTCGAGCGCGTGGGGCGAGGGCGCAAGTACGACCTCAGCATGGAACGCTCGCCGCTCACCAATCTGGCGGAGTATGATTGTGTCTTAATAGTGACCGACCACAGCTGCTACGACTATGCGGCGATTGTGACCGAGGCACGGCTGGTGGTCGACACGCGGAACGCCACGCGGGGCTTCCGCTCCGCAAAGATAGTGCGCTGTTAGGCGACCGTGCACGTTTAGATTTCTCTTTTCTCTCTCTGGAGTCCATGGCAGTGCAATTGCAGGAGTACTGCCTGTGGGCGTGTCGGCACAGCAGCGTGGACGGATGTTCGGTGTGCGTGCGGGCAAACTCCTGCGAGCCGTGATTTGTCTCAGTATTTTACTGATAACAAAAGACATATACGCTCAGTCCTTGCTGTCGCCGGAGCAACGTGCACAGACGTTTCTGGCTGGGCGCTCCATGGGGGGAGCGTCTGTGGCAAGAGGCATGCAAGCGGCGCGGGCGCAACACGCAGCGCTCGTCGCCCAGCAGTCTCAGCGATTGACGGTGATGGGCGGCGTCAGCACGACATGGACGGCGGTGGGGCCAGTCCAAATAGCTTCAGCCAACTATGGGTTGGAGACTGGGCGCGTAACGTCCATTGCAATCGACCCGTCGGATGCGTCCGGCAACACCGTCTATGTGGGAACAACCGGCGGCGGAGTGTGGAAGAGTGTCAACGCGGCCGGGCCGGCCTCAAGGGTGAGCTTTGTGCCGCTGACGGATACACTGTCGGCCTATAGCAGTGGCACAGCGACTGCGTCACTCAGCATTGGAGCGTTAGCCGTGCAACCCGCGGGCACGGGCGTGGTGCTGGCCGGAACGGGCGATCCGAACGACGCCACGGACTCCTACTACGGTAGTGGCATCCTGCGCACGGCCGACGGCGGACAGACGTGGACGCTCATCCAGGCGTCGCAGGACGGACTGTATGGCATCCATCTTTTTACGGGCGAGGGCTTTGCCGGATTCGCTTGGAGTACGGCGACGCAGGGGCTGGTGGTGGCGGCGGCCTCACAGGCGGCGGAAGGCACCATCGTCAACGACGAATACAGCGGAGCAAGCGCACGGGGGCTCTACTACTCGACCGACGCGGGAGCGACGTGGCAGATGGCGACCATCAGTGATGGCAGTCAGGTCGTGCAATCCGCGGCGACAACATTTGGCAGCTTCTATGGAAACGCGGTAACGGCGGTAGTGTGGAATCCGGTGCGGCAGATGTTTTACGCCGCCGTACGATTCCACGGATACTATCAATCTGCGGATGGTATGAACTGGACACGGCTGGCCAACCAGCCGGGAGCGGGACTGACGACGGCGAACTGTCCGGTGCATCCAGGACAGACAGGCAGTACGAACTGTCCCATCTTCCGCGGCGCACTGGCGGTGAACCCTGCCACCGGCGACACCTTTGCCCTGACCGTGGACCAGTACAACCTGAACCAAGGTCTTTGGCAGGACGCATGCCAGATGACAAGTGGAAAGTGCGCGAGCGGCACCATCGCATTTGCCAACAAACTGAATGCCGCGCCACTGGAGACATCCTCCACCAACACGGCCATCGCGCAGGGCGACTACAACCTGACGCTGGCGGCAGTGGCATCGGGCAGCGACACACTGCTGTTTGCAGGGACTACGGACATTTATCGATGCTCGCTGTCCGGCGGGTGCGCACTGCGCAACACAACAAACTCTGTAGATGGATGCACCACGCCCGCCGGCGTGGCGCCGTCGCAGCATGTCATAGCAACCATGTCCGCGCCTTCGGGTATCGGTGGACCGCTGCTTTACTTTGGCAACGACGGCGGACTATGGCGCTCCGTGGACGGCGTAGCCGAGACGGGCAGTGTTTGCTCGTCCACGGATGCAGCGCACTATCAGAACCTGAATGGCGGATTGGGGTCGCTGGCAGAGGTGGCGCATTTCTCCCAGTCGCCCTCCAACGGAACGACCTACATTGTAGGCCTTGGCGCTTTGGGCACGGCGGCGACTGCGTCGTCAACGACACAGACAGCTTGGCCACAACTTTCGGCTGGTGAAGGCGGCTATAACGCCATCGACACCGCGAACCCTAACAACTGGTACATTTCGACCGGCGCTGGCGTAAATATCAACCAGTGCACTTTAGGCACGAGCTGCACGGCGGCCAACTTCGCGGTGCAGGCGACGATTAGCGCTACGCAGACAGCTGGCGACAACACACTCACCGGCAATCCGTTTATGGCCGATCCCGGGGATACGGCGAACCTCATCGTCGGCACCTGCCGCGTATGGCGGGGAGTGGGCAGCGGCGGATGGACGACCTCCAATCTCGTCTCGGCGATTTTGGATGGCGTCAGCAATCCAGAGTGCACAACGGCCAACGGCGCAGTGCGCGCACTGGCGGCGGGTGGATTGGTAAACAGCGGGAGTGGGCCGCACGCCGGCTCCGAGACGTTCTACGCCGGGCTGGCGGGAGCAGTAGACGGCGGCGGTCTCAAGGGCGGACACCTCTTCTCCACGACAGCGGGAGCCACGGCGACAAGCACAACCACCTGGAGCGATTTGTGGTTGAGCCCGGTGACCAACGACCCCAACAACAACATCACCACGGGCGATGCGCAGTTCAATCCAGGAGACTTTGATGTCTCCAGCATCGCGATAGACCCGCACGACACAACCGGGCAGACAGTCTACGTTGGCATCATGGGATTCAACAATAACGGCATTCAGCAGCCGCATCTTTACTATTCCATAGATGGCGGGGCGCACTGGACGACCATCACCAGCAACCTGCCCAATGCGCCGGTGAACTCGGTGGTGGTGGATCCGAACAACGCCAACACGGTTTACGTGGGGATGGACACGGGAGTGTATGCGACATCAAGCGTCTCCGCTTGCGCCGCCACCAACTCGGCTTGCTGGACGGTGATGGGCGCTGGGCTGCCGAACGCACCCGTTACCGAACAGACGGCCGTGACAGGCGCGGCCGCTGGCGGTGAGGTCACCGGCATGTTGACGGCATCCACCTATGGACGCGGACTGTGGCAGGTACCGCTGCTGACGGCTACGCTCGCTGCTCAGCCGATGCCGGCAATCACGCTCTCGACATCACCCCTCACATTTGCCGCACAACAGGTGCAGACGTCGAGTTCGATGCAGGTGGTGACTGTAACCAACACGGGAACAGCGGCGCTTACAATCTCACAAGTTGCCATTACCGGAGACTTCAGCGAGACAGACAACTGCACAAAAGGCGCCATCGCAGTGAATGGCAGTTGCACGGTGAACGTGGTCTTTACGCCCGTGGCGACGGGAGCGCGCACCGGCACGCTGACAATTTTCGGCAACGTCAGCGGCGGGCAGGCACAGGTCAGCCTGAGTGGCATAGGATTGGCGCCGGCGGCTGTGACCATCACGCCGGCATCGCTCAGCTTCGCCAGTACGCTCGTTGGTGCAACCAGCGCCGCGCAGAGTCTGGTTGTGGCGAATACTGGCGGCGTCAGCGCCACCATGCAGACGCCTTTCGTGACAGGAGATTTTGCTGTGAGCGGCAATAGTTGCGGCACATCGCTGGCAGCGCAGAGCTCCTGTACGGTCACCGTCATATTCACGCCCACAACGTCGGGTACTCGTTCAGGCAGCTTCGGCATCACCGACGGAGCGGGCACGCAAACAGCCGCGCTCGTCGGCACCGGACTTGCGAAGGCGACCGATACACTCTCGCCCACAACGCTTACATTCGCCGCGCAGACTGTGGGGACGACCAGCACAGCACAAACAGTGACGCTTACCAACAGTGGTGACCAGACGCTGGCTTCCCTCAACGTCAACGTCACCGGAGACTTCAGTGTAGTGAGTGGTTGCAGCGGAACGCTGGCGGGACATAGCACATGCAGCATTGCCGTGAGCTATACGCCCAAGGCAATTGGGGCCGAGTCGGGGACGATATCAATCGTCGATGCGCTGCGCACTCAGACCATGACGTTGAGCGGCACGGGTCTGGCGCCTGCCGGGGTCAGCCTTGTGCCGACATCGCTCAGCTTCGGAAATCTCGGGGTGGGACTGACAGGCGTTACACAGAGCATTACGCTCACCAACAACGGTGGCTCGCCGCTCGCTATCAGCAGCGTGACAGCGAGCGGAGACTTTTTGCTCAGTGGAAACAACTGTCCAGCAACGCTCGCGGCCGGAGGCAACTGTACTCTGGCGATAAAATTTGCACCCACGGCAACGGGCACACGCTCGGGTACGCTCACCGTGACGGACAGTGCGATTGGATCGCCGCATACGGTGATGATGGGTGGCGTGGGCGTCGACTTTGCGCTTGCGGCCAGCGGCAGCACGATGCAGACGGTCAGCGGAAGCGGCGGCACAACGGGATATGCACTGATGCTGACACCAGCCGCGGGACTCACGGGGACCCTGGCAATCTCTTGCAGTGGAGCGCCTGCGCACGCGACCTGCATCGTTTCCCCAACCATAGCAAGCTTGTCGTCTGGCCAGACACTGATACAAGTCAACATAGGCACGGCCATAGCCTACATGGAGCGGCTACAACTACCGGGCAGGCTTACACATTGGGCTCCGGTGCTGGCGTTATTGTTGCTGCCTACGGCGCTGCTTCGCCGGCGGAGATTGACGTGGCTGCTGCTCATAGCCGCAGTCCTGCCCATTACCGCCTGCGGTGCAGGAAGGGAGATTCCGCCCAATTCCACACAGGCGGCCTCCTCCAATCCGACCCCGGCAGGGACGTACACGCTGACGGTATCGGCCAACGATAGCGTCTCGTTGGCCCAGCACGCCGTGTCGCTGACGTTGGTCGTACAGTAGGTGCGCGGGCAGGTACAATCGGAGGCTGAGCGTCCATATATCCCATAGGGGCGCGGCTACGATTGCATGGACAAATCCCCCATTCTCGTCACCGGCGGCGCCGGATTCATCGGTTCGAACTTCGTGCTGGACGTTCTGGCTGAGCGTCTGGGCCCTGTCGTGGTTCTGGACAAGCTGACCTATGCCGGCAACCGCCGTAGTCTGGAGACGGTCGAGGGCCGACCCGGCTACAGCTTTGTGCGTGGGGACATCTGCGACGCCGAGTTAGTGGAGAAATTGTTCCGAGAGTACCGGCCGCGGGCTATCGTGCACCTGGCCGCCGAGAGCCACGTAGACCGGTCCATTCTGGGGCCGGGGGCCTTCGTAGAGACCAATGTGCGCGGCACCATGGTGCTGCTGATGGCAGCCGAGCGATTCTTCACAAGCCTTTCCGCTGCAGAGCGCGAAAGCTTCCGATTTCTGCATGTCTCCACGGATGAGGTCTACGGAGACTTGGTGTCTGACGCGCCAGCGTTCGACGAAACGACATCCTATGCGCCCAGCTCTCCTTACGCGGCCACCAAGGCAGCCGCCGATCATCTAGTGCGCACATGGCACCGCACACACGGATTGCCGTGTATCATCACCAACTGCTCGAACAATTACGGACCACGCCAGTTTCCCGAGAAGCTCATCCCGCTGGTAATGCTGCGTGCTCTGGCCGGAGAGAGCGTCCCCATCTATGGCGATGGCCAACAGATACGCGACTGGCTGCACGTATCCGACCATTGCCGTGGGCTGCGCCTGGCACTGGAGCGCGGGCGCGCCGGCGAGACCTACAACCTGGGCGGGGGCAACCAGATTCGCAACTTTGAGATGGCTGATCGCATCTGCGCGCTGCTGGACGAGCTTGTTGCTCAGAGTGGACATGCGCCACACGAAACACTCATCCGTCTCGTGGAAGACCGTCCTGGACACGATCGCCGCTACGCACTCGACACCGGCAAGGCTGAGCGCGAATTAGGATGGTCGCCGCAGATTAAGTTGGAAGACGGGCTGCGGGGAACGGTGGAGTGGTATCTCCATAATTGGGCTTGGGTAGAGAGTGTGCGCACGGGTGAGTATCGGCGTTGGATGAATGAAAACTACGCCGATCGTGCGGCAGGATCCGGAATTTAGGGGAAGAGAATTGAGCGTAAACAAGCCAGCACGCGCAGTATTTCTCGACCGCGATGGCGTGGTGAACGAGGAGGTCGGATACCTTGTTCACTCGTGTGACATGCGTTTTATGCGCGGAATCTTCCCGCTCTGCCAAACGGCACAACAACAGGGGTACAAGCTGATCATCATCACCAACCAGTCGGGAATCGCGCGTGGCTACTATACCGAGGAGCAGTATCAGGAGCTGACAGCGTGGATGCGTGAGCGGTTTTTGCGTGAGGGCGTGACGCTGGATGCCGTCTACCATGCACCCGACCACCCGGACTATCCGGCGTCGGACCCGGGCCATGGGTCTGACTGGCGCAAGCCCGGGCCGGGGATGTTGCTGGAGGCCCAGCGCGTCTTTGGACTAGACATGGCCGTGTCGGTCTTTGTCGGCGACAAGTGCACGGACGTGAAGGCCGGCAACGCCGCCGGCGTGGGCAAGATGTTTCTGATAAAGGGCGTGGAGACGCAGGATTGCGATGGGCAGTATGAGCGCATGCAAGATCTGGCTGCGGTTGAGCGGTGGCTGACGGAGCGAGGATAGCGATGGCAGAAGGGAACAGTGCGTATCCGCATCCGCAAGGCTCGCCAACGGGGCGATTGAGTTATCGCATCCTGAAGCGCGTGATGGATTTGTTTGTCTGCCTGCTGGTGTTGCCCGTGTGGCTGCTAGTCTTTTTCGTGATCTACATTCTTGTTCGGATGTCCTCGCCGGGGCCAGCGCTCTTCCGCCACCGACGGCTCGGCATTGGCGGAACGTTTTTCACCATGTGGAAGTTCCGCACCATGTGCAAGGACAGCTCGGAGGTTCTCGAAACTCATCTTGCTGCGCACCCTGCGGCGCGGGAGGAGTGGTTGCGTACGCACAAGCTACGGAACGACCCCCGGGTGACCGCCTTGGGGCGCACCCTGCGGCGCTACAGCCTGGACGAGCTGCCGCAACTGTGGAATGTGGTACGGGGGGAGATGTCTCTGGTGGGGCCGCGGCCCATCGTGACGGCCGAGGTGGAGAGCTACCACCAGTGCTTCGAGTGCTACTGCGCGGTGAAGCCGGGGGTGACGGGGCTGTGGCAGGTCTCCGGGCGCAACCGCATCAGCTACGCGGAGCGCGTGGCGCTGGACTGCCGCTACGTCCGCGAGTGGTCGCTATTGGGGGACCTGAAGATCCTGCTGCGCACGGCGGCGTGCATTGTGAACCACGATGAGTTCTAGGCGGAAGAGCGGGGCATACGGGGACGCGCCGGAACGGATGCGCGATGTGCTGCGCGGGGCGCTGCGGGGCGCGCTGGACCGCCTGCCGGAGGCCGAGCGCGTGATGGCGGCGTGGACGGTGGCGTGCGGGCCGCAGATGGCCGAGCGTGCAAGGCCAGTGGAGTTTGCCGCGGGCGTGCTGACGGTCGAGACGGCGGATGTGGCGTGGCGGCGCGAACTGGCAGGGATGCGGGAGAGGCTGCGGGCCGAACTGGGCCGTATCGCAGGCGTGGCTGTGACCGATATAATCATCGTATTGCCCGCATCAGCGCGCAAACCCAAGACCAGCCGATGAGCGAGAAGAGCCAATCCCAACCTGCCGTAAGTCTTGAGGACGTCCGCCGCGTGGCCGAACTGGCCAACCTGGAGCTGACGCCCGAAGAGGAGCCGCGCATGCAGCGCGACCTCAACAACATTCTGGGGTACATCGCGGAGCTGAACCAGCTCAACACGGCGGATGTGCCGCCGCTGGCGCAGGTCTCCGAGATACTGGGCGAGCAGGAGAAGGCGAGCGTTGATGCGTTGCGTGCGGACGTGGTGCACGCGTCGCTGGATCGCGCCACGGTGATGGCCGAGGCGCCAGAGAAGGACGGAACCTTCTTCAAGGTTCCGAAGGTGATTGAGCGGTGACGGCCAACGGATTGAATCTGGAAACGCTAACGATTGACGGCGCGCGCGAGGCGCTGGCCGCGAAAAAAACGTCTGCGACGGCACTGGCCGAGGCGCACTACGCGCGTATCGCGGAGCAGGACCCCGCCATCCACGCATTTCTCGCGTTGAGCAAGGAGCGTGCGCGGGCGCAGGCGGCGAAGGTGGATGCGATGGCCGCGAATGGCGAGCCGCTGCCCCCACTGGCAGGCATTCCCATCGCCATCAAGGACGTGCTGACGATGCAGGGCGCGCCGGCGACGGCGGGCTCGAAGATTTTGGAGGGGTACTACCCCCCGTACGACTGCACGGCCGTTGCGCGGCTGGAGGCGGCGGGCGCGGTGCTGCTGGGCAAGCTGAACTGCGACGAGTTCGCCATGGGCTCCAGCAACGAGAACTCGGCGTACGGGCCGGTTCACAATCCGCGCGCGCTGGACCGCGTGCCGGGCGGGTCGAGCGGCGGCAGCGCGGCGGCGGTGGCGGCGGGGATGGCCGTGGCCACGCTGGGCACGGACACGGGCGGCTCCATACGGCAGCCAGCGGCGTTCTGCGGCGTGGTGGGCGTGCTGCCCACATACAGCCGCGTGTCGCGCTACGGGCTGATCGCGTTCGCATCGTCGCTGGACCGCATCGGGCCGTTCGCCAAGTCGGTGAAGGACGCGGCCACGCTGCTGGGCGTGATTGCAGGGCACGATCCGCAGGACGCCACCAGCTCCAAGCACGCGGTGCCGGATTACGTTGCGGCGACGAAGCGTCCGGTGGCGGGGCTGAAGATCGGCGTGCCGGACGAGTACTTCATCGACGGGCTGGACGCGGAGGTGCGCGCGTCGGTGGAGAAGAGCATCGAGCAACTGAAGGCGCAGGGGTGCACCATCAAGCGCATCAGCCTGCCGCACACGAAGTACGCGGTGCCGACGTATTACGTGGTGGCGACGGCCGAGGCGAGCGCCAATCTGGCGCGCTTCGACGGCGTGCGCTACGGCCTGCGCGCAGACGACAGCACGCTTTCCGCCATGTACCGGCGCACGCGCGACAAGGGCTTTGGCGCGGAGGTGAAACGGCGCATCCTGCTGGGGACGTATGTGCTGAGCGCCGGGTACTACGACGCGTACTACCGCAAGGCGCAGCAGGTGCGGATGCTGCTGGCGCGGGACTTTTTGACGGCGTTCGCGGATGTGGACGCGATTGTGACGCCGATGACGCCGACGCCACCGTTCAAGATCGGCGAGAAGGCCGACGACCCGATTGCGATGTATCTGGCAGACATCTTCACGGTAGCGGCGAGCCTGGCGGGAATCTGCGGGATCTCCGTGCCGAGCGGCACGACGCGCGACGGGCTTCCGCTGGGCGTGCAGGTGCTGGGCCGGCACTTCGGCGAAGAGACGATGCTGCAGGTGGCGCAGGCCGTGGAATCCGCGCAAATTTGATGGATTGAACGTGGCAACTTTGTGGAGTTGCGATGGTGAAATCGTGGAGCCAGCATGGTGAATTTGTGGTGGTGTGGTGGGTAAAAGGGTGGCTGTGAGCCGCGAAAACACTTTCAATTATTTTGCGTAACGTTGGCGTAGTTTGCGTTTGTTCCACGTGGAACAATCGCGCGGACACTGAAATTTCCACAGAAATATTTTAAAAGGGTGGCGTAGTTTTGGGTGGTTGAGCGTGTGAGTTGATGGCGGGGTGGGGAATATGTATGCTGTCCCCGAATTACTCGAATTACTCATTCTGTATATCGCGGGTTCTTTGGGCTTATGATTCTACCGTGAGAAATTCTGTGAGAACACGCGCCGCTAAAATCTATCTCGTTTTGATAATGCTGTGTGGACTGGTGCATGCACAAGAAGCAACTTCGGACGCGTGGGGAAAACTCATCGGTGCTGGAAAATATGATGAAGCAGAGAAGTTATGCAACAGTTGGCTAACAACTCAAGACGTTAAAACGAAGACGGAAGCCCTCAAATGCCTTTCCAATGTAGAGTTTCGATGGGGACAAGGTCTCAGTGTGCAAGGCAATGACGTTGGCGGGGGAACGATTGGCGCTGGATACAACGAAGGTGGAGTCGTTAAGGCAATTGGCTATCTAGACGAAGCTCTTAAGTTGTCCCCGCAAGACATTTCTGTCCATAAAGGCAGGCTCTTCATTTTGGAAACATCATTGCGGTACGACGAAATGGCCAAAGCCTTAGATGAGAGCATCGGCATTTATCAGGGCAAGAATGGTGCAGACGAATGGATTACATATTCCTACGAGTTAATTGACAGTAATCACCTAAATGCAGCACTGCAAATCCTCAACGTGTTGGACAAGCACTACCCGAACTCAAATGAGGTATTGGGAAATATAGCCGTCTGTTACATGATCCAAAAAAAAGATAAAGAAGCCCTCCAATATCTTCAGCGCGCAGTTGCAGTTGCGCCAAATGATGAAATTGATGTGTGGAATATGGGACGCGAGAACGACTTTATTGGCAACAACAAAGAAGCGGATATTTGGTATCAAAAGGCGATAGCATTGCCGCAAAATCAAGAAAAGCGTAAAGATAAACTCTGCTTATACGGTATTTTTGTTGATACAAAACTCGGCGACAAGAAACGCGCCTGCAAGCTCGAGAAAAACAACTGTACTGAAGCTAAAGACAAAAGCGCATGTGTGGTTAAACAGCCATAATTGCAACAGAATCTGTATCGGGCAATCCGAACGTCAACTAGGACACGGAGGTGTTTTCAGCGCCTACGGCTTGAGGAGTGGTGGGACGGCGTGGATGGCGATGCCGGCGGTGTTGGCGACGGAGACGATGGCCTCGCGGTCGAAGATGAGGGTGCGGCCGGCTTCGACGGCGAGGCAGGTTGCGCCGGCGTGCTGCATGACGTCGAGGGTGCGCTGGCCGATGACGGGGACGTCGAAGCGCATGTCCTGTTTGGGCTTGGCCATTTTGACGACGGTGAGCTTGCGGGCGAGGTTGGCGGATTCGCCTTCGAGGGTCCGGAAGAGCGCGCCGGCGCGCTCGATGGCGGAGTCGGTGCCCTCCATGGCCTCGATGGCGACGCAGGCCTGGCTGGCGATGACGACGGTCTGTCCGAGGTCGAAGGCGGCGAGGGTGTGCGCGACCTGGCGGCCGTACTCGATGTCCTTGAGCTCGTTCTCGTCGGGTGCGCGCGCTGTGAGGGTTCCGAGCGGCGCGAGCAGCGGCTCGAGATAGGCGGTGGAGGAGATGAGCTCGATGCCCTCGTCGCTGAGCACCTTGGCGATGGCGCCGAGGAGCATGTCTGTGTTGCGGGTGCGGAGGTTGAGGAGCAGCTTGGCGAGACGCCAGTCGGGGCGGATGCTGGAGAAGATCTGCTTGTGCTTGACCTGTCCGGCCATGACGGCGTTCTTGACGCCTTCGGCCTGAAATGTCTCGATGAGTTTGGAGAGTTCGCCGAGCGAGAGCCAGTGGACGCGGACACCGGGGTCGCGCGCGGCGATGGCGTCCATCTCCGGGTCGGTTTCTTCTTTAATTGCTGCGACGACGACGTGGATGCCGCGTGCGCGGGCGGACTCCAGCAGCAGGAAGGGAAAGCGGCCGTTGCCGGCGATGAGGCCAAGAGGCGATGCGGCGGACATTACTTGATGACTCCGCGGGTGCTGTTGGCGACGAAGTCCACGAGAACCTGCACGCGGGGGCCGAACTCTCCGGCGGTGAGTTTTTCGCGGAGGGCTTCGAGGGCCTGCGAGGTGTTGAGCTTGGATGCGGTGAGCAGGCGGAAGGCGTTGCGGAGTTGGACCAACTCTTCGCGGGTGAAGCCTTTGCGTTCGAGGCCGATTTTGTTGATGCCGTAGGCCTTGTTGTCGCGCTCGGCGCTGGTGATGGAGTAGGGCAGGACGTCGCGGGTGATGATGCTGCCACCGCCGATGTAGGCGTAGGCTCCGACGCGGCAGTGCTGGTGCACGGGGCTGAAGGCTCCGAGGACGGCGTGGTCCTCGACGATGACGTGGCCGGCGAGGGTGGCATTGTTGGCGAGAATGCAGTGGTTGCCGATGTGGGAGTCGTGGCCGACGTGGGTGTAGGCCATGAGCAGGCAGTCGGAGCCGATGGAGGTGTGGCCGCCGCCGCCTTTAGTCCCGCGGGAGACGGTGACGCACTGGTGGATGACGGTGCGGTCGCCGATGCTGGTGCGTGTGGACTCGCCGGCGTACTTGAGGTCTTGCGGCGGGACGCCGAGAGCGGTGAAGGAGTAGATTTTGCAGCCGTCGCCGAGCGTGGTGTGGCCGTCAATCACCACGTGCGAGACGAGATCGCAGTTTTCGCCGAGCGTGACCTGCGGCCCGATGGTGCAGAAGGGGCCGATGGTGCAACTGGCGGGAACAACTGCTCCGGGGGCGATGACGGCGGAAGCGTGGACGCTCATCGAGAGTTACTCCTGTGCGGCGGGCGCGCTGGCGCGGCGCGGGACGAGCTGGCACATGAGGATGGCCTCGCAGGCGAGCTTGCCGTCGACGAAGGCGCGGCCCTGCATCTTGATGGCGCGGCTGCGCCACTGGAGGGCCTCGACCTCGAAGCGGATCTGGTCGCCGGGGACGATGGGGCGGCGGAATCGCGCCTCCTCGATGCCGGTGAAGACCATGAGCTTGTTGTCGCGGTCGGGGAGTTCACTGAGCAGGAGGCAACCGCCGGCCTGGGCCATGGCCTCGATGACCAGCACGCCGGGCATGATGGGAAAGCCGGGGAAGTGGCCGTTGAAGAAGGGCTCGTTGATGGAGACGTTCTTGATGGCGACCAGCTTCTGGTGCGGGTGCATCTCGACCACGCGGTCGATGAGCAGGAAGGGATAACGGTGGGGCAGGATGGACATGATCTTGTCTATGTCCATGACGACCTTGTGGGGGGCGGGGGTGGAGATGGCGTCTGTCATGACAGGGTGATTATACGCGGGCGTGCGGGCGCGAATCCGCATGGCTAGCGCTTGGGCAGGGGGACGGAGGCGGCGTCGAAGAGCGAGTCGGGGAGGCCGGTGTTGTACTGCACGGAGTCGATGTAGCGCTGCTCGACCATGTCTCCGTTGCGGTAGCGGGTGATGTTGAAGGGCGTGGCGAAGCCCTGTACGGTCTGGTAGGCGGCGTACTCCGCGGAGTCCTCGTCGAAGTCCTTGTAGGCGGGGTTGCGCCAGCGGAAGGTGCGGCGCAGGGGCAGGTGGGTTTCGGCGTCGATGTCGAGGGTGACGGCATCGTCTTGCGCGCTGACGAGGCGGACGCGGTCGGCGAGGCGGCGGCCGACGTTTTCCTGCCCGAGGTAGAAGACGGCGACGGCGGGGTCGGGCAGCCAGAGGCGGACGATGGATTCGATGGAGTGGGCGCGGCGGCGGAGGTAGGCGGAGACGAGCTCGTCGGGCAGGTACTGACGGCCCTTGTAGGTGATTTCGACGCCGTCGGTGGCGGAAAAGATGTCGATCACGTCGCGCTTCTTGGTGAGCTCGATACGGTCGGCGGAGGGGGCGGTGACTTTGATGCCGCTGACGGCGAGTGCGCGGTGAAGCTGCACAAACTTGGTGAGTTGGCCGTTGGGCGCGCTCTGGAAGAAGCCAGCGACGCGGCCGGTGGCGACCGTGTCGTGGATGTCGAGGTAGGCGCTGCCGCCAAGGGCGGTGAGCATCTGCTGGAGGAGCAGGCGGGCGCGGGGGTCGGAGTCTGCGGAGGTGACAGTGGCGGGTGCGGGGGGTTGGGCGTGAGCGGCTGGGGCGAGGAGGCAGACGAGGGCGAGGACGCAGAATAATTGTCGTGACAACGAAAACAGTAGCGACTTATGATTTGAGGCCATCATCCAAACCTTACGGGCGGCGCGGATTCTGCGCAACCCGGAGGAGAAAATCAACCTTCCCAGCGGACAAGGAGAATCCATGAAAATAGCAGCCGTGATTGTGCGTTCTTTGCTTGGACTAGCATTCACATTCTTTGGTTTGAACTTCTTTCTGCACTTTATGCCTACACCGCCGATGAGCGGCCCGGTAGGGGATTTCTTTAACGCAACGGCGGTAGAGACGCACTTTATGTGTGTCGTGGGGGCGTTTCAACTGCTGGGAGGGTTGCTGACACTGAGTGGGCGGTTTACGCCGCTGGGGCTGACGGTGCTGGGACCAATTCTGGTGAACATCCTGGCCTTCCACGTCTGCTTTACGGGTGGGCATGGCATCGGGACGGGAGTGGCGTTCAGTGCGATGGAGCTGTTTCTGATCTGTGCCTACTGCAGAAACTTTGCCGGGCTTTTCAAAGCCGCGGAGACTTGCGGGTAGGGGGAAGGGATAGGGCTAATAGCCATTCGTTCTTTATACTGGTAGTCCATGCCTAGCTTTCCGCCGGTTGACGAACAACTCGAGTACATCTCCAAAGGAGCAGAGGAGATTATTCCGCTCGCGGACCTGCGCGAGCGGCTGGAGAAATCGCGCAAGAGCGGGGTGCCGCTGCGCGTGAAGGCAGGGTTCGACCCGACGGCGCCGGACCTGCATCTGGGGCATACGGTTCTCATCCGCAAGCTGAAGCACTTTCAGGATTTGGGGCACACGGTGGTGTTCCTGATTGGCGACAGCACGGCGATGATCGGCGATCCGACAGGGCGCAACGTGACGCGCAAGCCGCTGACGCGCGCGGAGATTGACGCCAACGCGGAGACGTACAAGGCGCAGGTGTTCAAGATACTGGACGCGAAGAAGACCGAGGTGCGCTACAACAGCGAGTGGCTGGACAAGCTGGGCTACGCGGAGATGATTCAACTGGTGGCGCAGGCGACGGTGTCGCAGATGCTGGAGCGCGAGGACTTTACGCAACGGTTCAATGCGGGGCAGCCGATTAGCGTGCATGAGCTGATTTATCCGCTGGCGCAGGGGTACGACTCGGTGATGCTGAAGGCGGATGTGGAGCTGGGGGGGACGGACCAAAAGTTCAATTTGCTGATGGGGAGGGAGCTGCAGAAGAAGGCGGGGCAGGCGCAGCAGATCGTGCTGATGACTCCGCTGCTGGAGGGGCTGGACGGGGTGCAGAAGATGTCCAAGTCATACGGGAATGCAATTGGAATCAAGGAGATACCGGGGGAGATGTACGGGAAGCTGATGAGCATCAGCGACGAACTGATGTGGAAGTACTGGACGCTGCTGACGGATTTGAAGGCGGCGGAAATCGCTGCAATGAAAGGGGATGTGGGCGCGGGGAAACTGCATCCGATGGACGCGAAGAAGCGGCTGGCGCGGACGATTGTGGCGGACTTCCATACGGCGGCGGAGGCGGAACGCGCGGAAGTGGATTGGATTCAACAGTTTCAGCGGGGAGGGGTGGCGGAGGACACGCCGGTGGTGAAGGTGGCGATGGGGGCGGAGGGGTTGGTGGAGGATGGGGTGGTGAAGGTGGCTAAGTTGCTGGTGCTGAGCGGGTTGGCGGCGTCCGCGGGGGAGGCCAACCGCAAATTGATTGAGAATGCGGTGAGCATCAACGGGGAGAAGTTCAGCGGGCGGACGCAAGCGATTGAAAAACTAGGAGATACGCCTGTTCTGCGGCTGGGGAAGCGTGCGGTGCGGGTGGAGTGGGTGCAGTAGATTAGCTTCCCAAATCGGGACTTGCAAATCCAGAAAAAGCGGCGTAAGCTGCGGCGCATGAAACACTTATGGGCAGGGGTGGTGCTGTGTTTTTGCGCGGCGGCGGGGGCGGTGACGAAGGCGCACGTGGTGACGTTCGGGGTGGCGCGGACGGTGGCGGCTGAAGACGCCAACCCGATGAAAATAAGGGTTTTGCTGGTGGATGGGGCGGCGCGAGGATGGGTAACGGGGGATGTGCACGAGGTGACGGATACGGTGTTCACTGTGCAGCGGGTGGTGCGGCTAAATGACGCATTATCAGGGGAATCGGGGAGATGGGTGTGGTTGCGGGGCGGGTGGATCCAGGTGGATAAATCGTCGGGACGGATCACGGCGCTGCATCTGCCGGACTTTGAGGCAAATGTGTCGCAAGTGGTTTGGTTTCGGGACTATGCGGCGTACTGCGGAGTGAGCGAGGGGGCGAAGACGCAGTCGTTGACCGCGGTGGTGACGCAGTTGGGGGCGCGGCGGCCGGTGGCGCGCAAAGTGTTGAGCAAGTGGGATTTAGCGGCGGCTCCGGCGCGGGCGTGCGAGCCTGCGGTATGGATGCGCGGGCCGGTGCGGGTGCGGCTGCAACCTGTTGGTGGGGAAGGAGTTACGGTGGAGGTGGCGGGAACGGCGGCGGGGGTGGTGGAGGATGAGGGCGCGGACGGAGAAGATTCGGCGCAACCCTAAGGAAATCAATAGCATCGAATGGGCAGAACCGCGCACGAGACGGGCGGCGGAGGTGCGGTGAAATGCGGAATATCACGGTGATATTGGCGGCAATCTGCGCGGTTGCGGTGGTGTTTTTTGCGGTGAAGATGTGGGCGGCGGATGGAGAGCCGCTGGCGGTGGGGACGGCTGCGCCCGGGTTCACGCTGGCATCGCAGAGCGGAGCGCCGGTGAGCCTGGCGGAGTTCAAGGGGCGGTGGGTGGTGCTGTACTTCTACCCGAAGGACAAGACTCCGGGGTGCACGATTGAGGCGCACAACTTCCAACGCGACGCGGCGAAGTACGAGGCGGCGAAGGCGGCGGTGTTGGGCGTGAGCCTGGACACGGCGGAGAGCCATGCGAGTTTCTGCACGCAGGAGGGCTTGCACTTCAAGCTGCTGGCGGACCCGGAGCACACGGTGGTGGACGCGTACCACGTGCCGGTGAAGAACGCGGTGGCGTTCAAGTTTGCGTCGCGGTGGACGTATTTGATTGACCCGCAGGGGAAGATTGCGAAGGTGTGGACGAAGGTGGATGTGCAGACACACAGCGAGGAAGTGCTGGCAGCGATTGCGGCGGGGAAGTGAAGCACATATTCGCGCGGTGCGCCTTCCTACGCTGAAGCTTCGGGAGGCAGGGCGGCGATATTTCCATGTCTCACAATCGAGAGATGGGGCAGTGCGCCAAGCCTCGTATTACCATGAGTGCAGCCGCACAATCATCCGGATGACCGGAGAGGGACACACCAGCGCCCATGGGCACAAACAGTTTGCGTTCCTTCGTCAGACGACATCCGATGATACGCGCAGGAATCGGCCCGGCGTGGCGAATGACCAAGGTGGTGGCGTGGAGATTGCGGAGGGGGCTGCTGGGGCGAAGACCCATCCGCTTCACTGCGGGCGACCAGAAGGTGTACATGGTGGCCAAGGGACAGATTGCCGAGTATGTGTGGCACTCGCGATTTGAGAAGCCGGAACGGGATTTTGCGGCCAAGACAATCAAGCCGGGGATGAGGGTATTGAATATCGGCGCCAACGCCGGCCTGTATACGGTGATTGCCTCGAAGCTTGTCGGGGGGGGGGGGCGGTGCATGCCTTTGAGCCGTCATCCCGAAACTTCAAGCTACTGGAAGCGAACATCGCGCTGAACCATTGTCGTAACGTCACGGCCAACAATTTGGCAGTATCCAATTTTGTCGGGAAGCTGTCGTTGCATTGCGATCCGCTCCATCCGGAATACGACGGGCACTTTTTTGTGCGGAGCCTGGCCGAGTCCGCGGAATCCGCCACGGCGATGGAGACGGTGAATTGCACCACGGTGGACGAGTATTGGAGAGAGGCCTGCGGCGGAGTGATGGAGCCGGTGGACTTTATCGTGATTGATGTGGAGGGCGCCGAACTGTCAGTGTTTGAGGGTGCACGGGCAACGTTGGCCGCATCGCCGCAACTGACCATGATTATGGAGTGCACCGAGAGGATTGCCGAAATGGACAGCCTGCTCCGTGAGCTGGGATTCAGCTTTTTCAATTTGGACGCCAACACGGCCGAATTGATTCCCGCGGTTCTGGAGAGGGGCAGCGTAGTGGCGCTGCGCGGTGCGCCTTCCTACGCTGAAGCTTCGGGAGGCAGGGCGGCGATAGGGGCGGGGCGGTGACGCGCTGCCAGAATCAATAGACTTTATTTATCGGCCGGGAAACATGCAAGGTGTCCCCGTATTGCGTATTGGTCTCGTATTGACCCCGATGTGAATTCCCCATCACGAGGCCAAGAGCATGTTCTTGCAGCGAGGGTCTTCCACCTCAACCGTCACCGGCTTGCACCGGTGGTCGTCCATCTCCAGCGCCACGCCGTAGCACAGGATTTTGTGCCGAGGATCTTCGACCTCAATCGCCACTCCGCTGAGCAAGCATTGGCACCGGGGGTCTTCCGCCTGAAGCGCCGCCATCGTGCACCGAGAATCTTCCATCACAACCTCCGCGCCATGGGGCAGGCACTTGCACCCATGCAGTATTTCCGTTCGCTGAGACAAGCATGAGGCGGTCCGCGGGACGCGGTCTGTTCCATGTTGCTCACCTGACTCCGGCTGTCATTCCAATCCGGGGAGAATGGCCCGGCTTCCACACCCTCTCCAAGCGCCATCAAGGCTTGCCGGTGGTCAATATGGGGCAGACGGTCGTCTGCCGCAATTCTAGAATCAGCAGCATAGAAGACGCGTGACGCCACAAAAGCCAGAGCAGGGCAAAAGCGCGAATCCGCAGCAAAACGGAGAGTGTGAGATGAAAGCAGCCATCACGGTTGGAGTTCTTTTGATTTTGTTGGGGATTGTGGGGCTTGTGAGCGGCGGGTTCAGCTATACGCACGAGAAGAAGGACGTGGATCTGGGGCCGCTGCAGGTGGAGCACAAACAGACGAGATCGATACCGATATCGCCGATTCTGAGCGGCATTGCACTGGTGGGCGGCATAGCGCTGGTGGCAGTGGGCGCGAGGAAGAACTAGCGGCGATTGCTGCGGGGCGCTGACGGCTGCCACGCTTCCGCAAAGACTTTGCAGTTAGAATTTCGGATTGCCGACCATACGGAAACCAGCACTCAGTTCATTTAACTCAAACGCATCTTGAGACGATGTGGAATACAATTCTGTGGAGTTCGCAGAACAATTTATCTCGCCCTGAAAGAGAACGACGTATGCGTAATCGAATTCTAATCACGGCAATCTTTGTGGCGGCAACAGCAGTATGCGCGGCGCAGTAGACTCTCAACAACGCAGCCATCATTAAAATGCACTCAGCTGGTTTGGGTGACGATGTGATTACGGCGACGATTAGCGCGAGCGCGGGGAGTTATGCGACCGGCGTAGACGATTTGATTGCGCTGAAGACGTCGGGGATTAGCGACAAAGTGATTGCGGCGATGATTGCAAAGAGTGTTACCCCTACTGTAACCGACACAACGAATGCTGCTCCATCGACTGGCCGGCTTCCCAAGGTATATACAACCTCTTTGGTTGGTGGTGGAAATGCTGGTGGCAGTACCGCCGTGAGTGTGGGGGATTTGGCGGTCAGTATTCGCAAGGAATTCGACAAGAATTGTTCCTCATTCCTCACTACGATGGTTCAGTCGAAGGCTGACTACACCCTGAGCATGAAACCAGCAGGCTTTTTCACCATGACATGTGAGCTTGAGGACAAAGAGGGTAACAAAATTCTCCAGACCAAGGGCGCGCATACGGGTGGAACGCTCGCTAAACAGGCGTGCGACGCAATCGCTGCGGACTGGGCCAAGAAGAACGGCACTCCGCTGGTTGAGATGTGGAAAATGGCCGCCGTTGACTCTGAAGGCAAGGCTGAACCCGTACCCGCACCGCCTCCGGACCCGACTATTGTTGTGCTGCCGTCTGACCCCAAGGACTACAAGCAGTTTGTGGACAGCAACCGTAGCGCTGCTGAACAAGGTGACGCCAAGGCGCAATATGCGCTGGGATTGGCTTATGCCAACGGATACGGCGTGCCGCACGATAACGCAGAGGCATTTTTCTGGATAGATTTAGCGTCGAAGAACGGTTACACGAAGGGAGAGCAAGTTCGCTCCGTAATAGGTACGCGATTGAAAGCTACCGACCACACGCAGATTGAGCAGCGCGAAGCGGTGTGGCTGCAAGCGCATCCTATGAAGAAGCAGCCATAGTAGCTTCAACTCGCAATGTTGCAGGTGTCGCTCATTGCCCATATAGAGGAGCTCTGCCCGAATGGCGGGCAACCGGGAGTTGGCGCGGACTGCGCTCATGCCTCTGTCTTAATTCCATTTCCGATGATTCACCGTCGCGTTTCATACTGCCGAAACGCTCGGTTCATCATCGGAAACGGAATTAAGCCAGAGGCAATCGCTTCGCCATCCGAAACGCTCGATGCATCCATGGGAATGGAATTAAGCCATCATCTTTCGCGCAACCAGCGCGCGAAACGCTCGGCTCATCAACGGGAACGGAATTGAGCCAGAGGCAATCGCTTCGTCTAAGCGAAGCGTTAATCCATGGACCAAAGTCAAGGACATAAGAATACAAAGACAAATGCAGGTCCCTCCACTTCGCGCTACGCGCTCCGGTCGGGATGACGACAAGAACAAAGGCAAAGACGGTTCGCGCTGCGCGCGAAGATCCCATGTCTCGAAATCGAGACATGGGGCACCCAGTCACGGGCGGGTATAGAATCCAGCCTCAAGGGATGTTGCAGGGGCCGGGAGGGAGTGAACGATGAGGGGATTGCGTGGCATCGGGGTGTGGGTGTTGCTGGTGGCGTGCGTGGCGGCGCAGGCGCAGGTGGGCAAGACGGCGATGTCGGCGGTGACGATGTCGAACAACCGGTTTGCGTTCGATCTGTACGACAGGCTGGGCGGGAGCGGAGAGGGGAATGTGTTTCTGTCACCGTTCAGCGTGTCGAATGCGCTGGGGATGACGCTGGAGGGGAGCGCGGGCGAGACACGGCGACAGATGGCGGCGGTGCTGCATTTGGGCGAGACGAGCGCGGTGCGGCAGGCGGGGTTTGCGGCGCTGCTGGGGGCGACGAAGGCGGGGCCAGACAAACACTATCAACTGACGGTGGCGAATGCGCTGTGGGCGCAGACAGGGAGGCACTTTGCCCCGGCGTTTTTGAGGGCGACCAGCAAGGCTTACGGCGGGGCGCTGTTCAACGTGGACTTTGCGGGGGACGCGGAGGGCGCGCGCACACGCATCAACGGGTGGGTGGCGAAGCAGACGGCGGACAAGATACAGAATCTGATCGGGCCCGGAGTGCTGGGGGCGGATACTCCGCTGGTGCTGACCAACGCGATCTACTTCAAGGGGACGTGGGATTCGCAGTTCAAGAAGGAGGCGACGGCGAAGGAGAATTTCCATGTGAGCGCGGCGCAGAGTGTGCCGGTGGAGATGATGCACCAGACGGAGCGGTACAAGTTTGCGCATGAGGACGGATGGACGGCGATCGAGATGGCGTACAAGGGCGGCGACCTGGCGATGGTGGCGCTGCTGAAGGACGCGGGCGAGGGGAAGGCTCTGACGGAGGAGGAGATGGCGAAGCTGCGCGGCGACATGCGCGCGGTGCAGGTGGAGGTGTCGCTGCCGCGGTTCACGGTGGAGACGACGTACGAGTTGAACGCGGCGCTGGCGGGGATGGGGATGGCGGATGCGTTCAGCCGCGGGAAGGCGGACTTCAGCGGGATGGATGGGCGGCGGGATTTGTACATCGGCGAGGTGGTGCACAAGGCGCGCATCGAGGTGAACGAGGAGGGGAGCGAGGCGGCGGCGGCGACGGCGGTGGTGATGAAGGCGCTGGCGGTGTGGCACGAGGCGCCGCCGGAGGTGTTCCGGGCGGACCGGCCGTTTGAGTTTTTCATCGTACACAACGGGACGGGGGCGATTCTGTTTGAGGGGCGGGTTTCACTACCCACAGCGGCGAACTGACGCAGACGCAGAAACGCCCGGCCGGAACCGGGCGCATCTGCGGAGGGACAACACATCAGCACGGTAGCAACGATAGCTACTTCTTCTTCTTTTTCGCGCTCTTCTTCTTGGCGACCTTCTTGACGGGTTTCTTTGCGGCCTTCTTCATCATCTTCTTCGCCACTTTCTTCTTTGCGGTTTTCTTGGCGACCTTCTTGACGACCTTCTTCTTTGCGACCTTCTTCACGATCTTCTTGGCGGCCTTCTTGGGAGCGACTTTCTTGGCAGCCTTCTTGGCTTTCTTGACTGCCTTCTTCTTGGCCTTCTTGGTGGTCTTGCGGGAGGTGATGTCGGAGACGGCCTTCATGGCCTTGGCGGACTTTTTGGCGACGGCCTTCTTGGCGGCCTTGGCCTTGGCTTCGACCTTGGCGGCCTTGACGGCGGGAGTGGTGACGGTGACGAAGGGGAGCGGAGCGGGAGGCTCGGCGAGCGGCTCGGCGTCGAGGAGGTGGTCCTCGGCGGGCTCGAGATCGTTCTCGTCGTCGTCGGAGGTGAGGCTGACCTCCTCCTCGTCCTCGAAGTGGTCGTCGTCATATCCGGAGAAGAGGTCATCGGCGGCGGCGTGGAGCTTGAGTTCATCGTGCGACATAGTGCCCTCCCGTATGGGTGCGCGCAGAGATAGCGCAGAAGTGCAGCTTTGATTACAGCAACAGAATGAACCTGAAACGGCGGGAAGGCAAGGGGGGAGAAGCGATTATTGCTGACTTTTCTTGGTGGCGGC